>Ga0208220_1000540_pt1 | contig 15949 bp, 8 predicted proteins | sample NGESurdeep092012_9_FD_184484 | JGI IMG/M metagenome (GOLD analysis project Ga0208220, IMG submission 184484) | Arctic peat soil microbial communities from Barrow, Alaska - NGEE Surface sample F53-1 deep-092012 (SPAdes) | ecosystem: Environmental > Terrestrial > Soil > Wetlands > Peat ... | reverse complement strand
GGACCAGGATCCGCCGCTCGCCATCCGCGTCGAATCGATCGGCCCGCGATCGAAGAAGGCGATCTCCTTCGGGTGCGCCGCGTCCGTCCAGTCGAAGAGCGAGATGCCGCCCTGATACCACGACTGAATCATCACGTCGCGCCCCGGGATCGGCACGAGCGATCCGTTGTGCGCCACGCAGTTCTCGAAACGAGTCTGCGGCGCGGGCATCTTGTAGTAGCTCTGGAAGTGCATCTTGTTGTCGGCGAGCGTGAAGATCGCGTCCGCGCCCCACTCCTTCTTGTCCGTCGCGCGGCACTTGGGCTGTCCGCCGCCGCCCCACTCGTCGCTGAAGAGAATCTTGGTGCCGTCGTTGTTGAACGTCGCCGAGTGCCAGTACGAGAAGTTCGAATCGGACACCGCATCGAGGCGAACGGGATGCGCGGGATCGCTGATGTCGAGCAGCATGCCGTAGCCCTCGCAAGCGCCGCCGGCCCGCCCGATCGCGGGATACACCGTGATGTCGTGACACTGCGTGGGGCCGAGGTTCTCCGTGCCGGGCGTGGGAGCGAAGCGCTTCGCGATGAGCCCCGGAAGCGCGGCGCGCAGCGCAGCACTGTCGGCGCTCGTGGCGCTCGCGCCGCCACCCGTGCCGCCGCGCGCGGCGACGACGCTGTCGAGCATCGGTTTGATGAAGAATGACGGAACCGGCTGCTCCTCTCCGCGGATCGTCGCGATGAACGCACCCTTGGCGCGCGCGTCGGCCAGTGCCTTCGCGGCTTCGGTCTTGTCCAGATCGGACTCGCCGTGGCGCGCCGGAGCCGTGAGGTTGCTGAAGATGCGCGGCGAGCTCACGATCGCGGCCAGTTCGGGGTGCGCAAGCGGCACCTTGATGACCTCGATGCGGAAGAGTGCCGAGCTGGAATCCTCAGCGGGCGCCGCGGCGACGCAGCCCGGAAGCTCGCTGGACGAGCGCACGCGCGATGAGCCGGAGATGTAGATGTACACGTTATCCGGATCCTTCGGATCGACGAGCGCCGTGTGCGTGTGCGAGCCGCGGCACGTCTGCACGTTGCCGACGTTCTTCGGGTTCGTGATGTCCGTGATGTCGAAAATGCGCAGGCCGCGCAGCCGCTCCTTGCTCACCGTGTCCTTCACGCCCTCGCCGCCGCAGTCGAGGCGGCCCGTGAGTCCCTCGCCGGAAACGAAGAGCAGATTCTTGTAGACGGACACGTCGCTCTGCGAGGCGGGACAGAAGAACGCGGTTTTGAGCGTCGGCTGCGACGGATTCGAGATGTCCCAGATCTGGTAGCCCGCGTAGCTCCCCTGGATCGCGTAGTTGCCCGTAAACGCGAGATCGGAGTTGGTGATCCCCACGAACTTCGCCGACGGCGGCGTCTGCGAGAGCACCTTCAGATTCCACACCGCCTCGCCCGCGTCGTGAAGTCCGGCGTGCAATCCCACGCGTGGATCGGGGTTCGGCGCGGTCGCCGACATGCTCACCTCGGGCGACGGCGCGCCGCCGCTCGACGACATTCCGGGATGCGAGCAGCCCGCGGCGATCAGGAGCCCGGCCGAGACCGGTAGCGCAAGGATGCGCGCGACAGTGGAGCGCGATACCATGCGGCGAAGACGAAACACGGATTCCATTGCAGATTCCTCGAGGGTGGAGTCGTGCGTTGATCGTGCGGGCGAGCAGGATGCTACTGCGTGGCCTTCTCGGACGGGAGAGCGAAGAGCATCCGCTCCATGCGAGCGATCTCCGTCGTCTGGTCGACGTTGACGTCGGAGGCGTACTTGAACGTGAGCTCGTCCTGCGCGGCGCCATAGGTGTCGAAGAGGTCTTGCACCATCGACACGGCACCCTTGTGATGCTGGATCATGAAGGTCAGAAATTCGCGATCGAACTCCTCGCCCTTCGCCTGGTCGAGCTGATGCATTTGCGCGTCGGTGAGCATTCCCGGCATCAGCATCTCCTGTTCCTTTCCGTTCATCGTCATCTTCATCGGCGCCGCTGTGGCAGCGGGCACCATCTGATGCCGGTCCGACAGCCACGACTGCATCGTGACGATCTCGTCCTGCTGCGCATTGGTGATGCGTGCGGCCAGCGTGCGCACCGAGGAGCTCGCACCGTGGCTCGGCGCCCATCCCGCCATCGTGATCGCCTGCGCGTGGTGGGCGATCATCCCCTGCATGAAGTGCACGTCAGCGGCGGTATAGGGATAGCGCAGGCTGTCGGCCTTCGCTCGCGCGATGGCCGCTGCCTCGCCCTGCTGATTCGCGGTGGCGGGAGTGGCGGCCGGCGGTGCGTGCGACGCGCTGCTGCAGGCCGCGACGGCGGTGGCGCACAGCAGAAAGGAGAGAGCGGGGCGGAATTGTGAGTGTGTCATGGCGAGGTCAAATATATAGTTGGGGAGCTACTGGACGGGCACCGGCTGCCCAGCCAAGCCCACGGCGTCTAGCATGAAGGCATCCCGGAACGCGATCTCGTGCAGGCGATCGTAGCGGCCAGAGCTCCCCCCATGCCCGCCGGCCATGTTGATCCTGAAGAAGAGCGGATTCGTGTCCGTCTTCGTGGCCCGCAGCTTCGCCACCCACTTCGTCGGCTCCCAGTAGCCCACCTGCGAGTCGTTCAGCGACGACGTGACGAGCATCCACGGATAGTTCTTATGCTCGACGTTGTCGTACGGCGAGTACGTCTTCATGTAATCGTACTGCTCCTTGATGTGCGGATCACCCCACTGCTGCCACTCCTCGGCCGTGAGCGGAATGGAGGCATCCATCATCGTGTTGATGACGTCGACGAAGGGTACATCGGCCACGATCGCGCGAAAGAGATCCGGGCGCATGTTCGACACGGCGCCCATGAGCAGACCGCCGGCGCTCCCGCCGTTCGCGATCATGCGGTCCGCGCTCGTGTACTTCTCTTTCTCCAGATACTCGGCGACGTCGACGAAATCGTTGAAGGTGTTTTTCTTCTTCATCATTTTGCCGTCGTCGTACCACTGGCGGCCCATCTCCTGTCCGCCGCGAACGTGCGCGATCGCAAAGGCAAAGCCCCGATCGACGAGGCTGAGCACTGGCGAGTTGAACGTCGCCTCCGTGGTGATGCCGTACGAGCCGTACGCGTACTCGAGCAGCGGGTGGCTTCCGTCCTGCGCCCAGTCCATGCGAACGAGCATCGACACGGGAACGCGCACGCCGTCGCGCACCGGCACCATCAGGCGAATCACCTTGTAGCGCGACGCATCGTAGCCTGGAACGTCGACACGTTTCTTCAACACCCGCTCGCGCGACGCCATGTCGTAGTCGTAGGTGGACGCGGGCGTCAGGAACGAGGTGTACACGAAGCGCAGCGTCTTCGTGTTCCACTCCGCGTTGTCCGAGGGGAAGACTCCGTACGCGGGCTCCGGAAATGTCACGTCGTGCGTGGCATTCGTCGCGAGGCTCCTCACGCGCAGATGCGCCAGTCCACCCGAGCGTTCGCCGACGACAACGTAATCCTTGAACGGCTCGACGTACTCGACGAACACCGAGTCGCTGGCGGGCTGCCAATCGATCCACTTGGCAGGCGAGAAGTCCGTCTCCGGAATGCGAACGATCCTGAAGTTTCGGGCACCGTCGTTGGTGACCATGAGGAACGCGCCAGGAATGTGGTCGATGGTGTATTCGACGTTCGGCTTGCGCGGCACTACCACCTTGGGCGCGGTGGCCGGAGATGCAGTGGGGATCACGCTCCACTGCGAGCTCGAATACCCGGCATCGGCTATCAGCACGAACTTACCGCTCTTCGACCGGGCCACGCCGACGTTGTTGAGCACGTCGTCGTCCTCGTACACGCGCACGTCCTTAGATTTTGGATCGCCGAGCTCGTGCCGCCACACGGCGTTGCTGCGGCGCGCCGAATCGGCGGTGAGATAGAAGAGCGTATGGTTGTCGTTCGCCCACGCGAGTCCCGGAACGATCTGGCCGAGCGTGTCGGCGAGCATGCGGCCGGTGCCGAGGTCCTTCACGTAGAGCGTGTAGACGCGCAGCGCCGTGGTGTCCTGCAAATACGCGAGTCGATTCCCGTCCGGGCTCACCTCGAACTCCGACACCGAGAAGAATTTCTTCCCGGCGGCGAGCGCGTTCTCGTCCAGGTAGATCTCCTCTTTCGCGTTCAGCGAGCCACGCTTGCGACAGAGGATGGGGTAGCTCTTTCCCTGTTCAGTGCGCGAGTAGTACCAGTAGGCGCCGTTGCGATGCGGCACCGACACGTCGGTCTCCTTGATGCGTGAGAGCATCTCGCCGTATAACGTGCTCTGAAGCGCCTCGGTGTGCTTCATCCCCGCGGCTGTGTACGCGTTCTCGCTGTCGAGATACGCGATCACCTTGGGATTCGACTTCTCGCGCAGCCAGAAGTAGTTGTCCACGCGCACATCGCCGTGGAGAGTATCGACGCGAGCGATCTTCGTTGCGACGGGCGGTGCGGGCTGCTGCGCACCGATCGCGGGCGCGAGCAGGGACAGCGCGAATGCGGCGAATGCGATGCGTGGCATGACGGGTTTTCCTACCAGATTTTCACGCGAGCGTCCGGCGCCAGATACATCTTGTCGCCGGGTTGCACGTTGAACGTCTTCTCGAACGCGTCGTTGTTGATGAGCGGCACGAACGCGCGGTAGTCGCCGGGCGAGTGCGGATTCGTGAGGAGCTGCTGGCGCAGCGCGTCGTCGCGCATCTTCCCGCGCCAGATCTGCGCGAAGCCGATGAAGAATCGCTGGTCGCCCGTGAGCCCGTCGATCACCGGCGCCTCCTTGCCGTTGAGCGAGATGTGATACGCACGGTACGCCTGGGCGAGTCCGCTCAGATCGCCGATGTTCTCGCCCATCGTCAGCTTGCCGTTGATGTGCAGGTTGTCGATTGGATTGATGGCATCGTACTCCGCGCCGAGCTTCGTGGTGCGCGCTTCGTACGCCTTCGCGTCCGCGGCTGTCCACCAGTCGCGAAGATTGCCCTCACCGTCCGACTTGCGCCCCTGATCGTCGAAGCCGTGGCCGATCTCGTGGCCGATCACCGCGCCAATCGAGCCGTAGTTCACGGCGTCGTCCGCATCGGCATTGAAGAACGGCGGCTGCAGAATGCCGGCGGGGAAGGTGATGTCATTGCTCGTGGAGCTGTACTGCGCGTTCACCGTTGGCGCCGTCATCCCCCAGCGCGACTTGTCCACCGGCTTGCCCAGGCGGTTCACCATGTCCGCGTACTCGAACTCCCGGTAGCGAACCTCATTGCCGAACAGATCATCGCGCTTGATCGCGAGCGCCGAATAATCGCGCGGCTTGTCGGGCGCGCCGATCTTCACCTTGAAGTGCGCGAGCTTCTCCTTCGCCTGCGCCTTGGTCTCGGGGCTCATCCACTCGAGGCTGTCTATGCCGACGCTGTACGCATTGATCATGTTCTTGACCAGCGCGTCCATGCGTGCCTTTGCTTCGGGCTTGAAATACTTCGCGGCGTACAACACTCCCGCGGCCTCACCGAGCGTGGAGTTCGTGCCGTCCACCGCGCGCTTCCAGCGTACCGCGAGTTCCGGCTGCCCCGACAACGTGTGGCCACGAAAGGCGAAGTGCGCCTGCACGAACGCCGCCGGGAGCTGATCGGCGAATTCGTTGAGCAGCTTGAAGGTGAGATACTCGCGCCACGTCGACACCGGGGTGCTGGCGAAAATTGGATCGAGTGCCTTTACGTAGTCGGGCTGGCGCACGATCACTTCCGTCGCCTTCGACAGCCCTGCCGCCTTCAGATACCGACTCCAGCTGTACGACGGCGTCATCGCCGATAGCTCGGCGACGGTCATCTTGTTATACGTCGCGTCGCGATCGCGGTTGCGCGCGCGCTCCCACTGCGGCGTGGCGATCTGCGTCTCGAGATCCAAAATGCGCTTGGCGGCGCCCGCGGGATCCGGCTGCTTCGCCAGCGTCATCAGCTGCGTGATGTACTCTACGTACGCCGCGCGGGTGGACACCATCTTGGGGTCCTGCTTCAGATAGTAGTCGCGATCGGGCATGGTGAGCCCGGACTGCGACAGCTGAACGATGTTCACGTTCGAGTTCTTCGCATCGGCGCCGACGAACACGCCCGCGGGTCCCTGCACGCCAAGCCTGGCGAAGTGCGCGAACACCGCCGGAAGCTGTGCGCTCGTCTTGAGAGCGGCGATGCTCTTGAGCTCCGGTGCGAGCGGCGCCGTGCCGAGCTGCTCGACACGAGCGCTGTCCATGTAGCTCGCGTATAGGTCGCCGACCTTTCGCTCAGGACTGCCCGCCTTCGCGTTGGCGTTGCTCGCGTTTTCGAACAGCTCGTGCAGCGCAGTCCTGCTGTTCTCTCGCAGCTCCTGGAACGCGCCCCAGCTCGAGGCGTCCGCCGGGATCTCCGTCTTCTTGAGCCACCCGCCATTCACGTATCGGAAAAAGTCATCCTGCGGCCGCACCGAGTGGTCGAAGTTGGTGGTGTCGATGCCGCTCGTCAGCTGCGCGGCAGCGGGCATCGCAAAAACGGCGGAGATGATCGCTCCGAGCACTAATGGGGCGACGAAGAGACGGATGCGCTGAATCACGTTGGGCCGGTCCGAGAAGGCTGGGTGAATGGGGCATGCGACCGCGACACCCCTTGGGGCGGCGCAGCTTCCTTTGTTTCCAGAACGGGCTAGGCGGTCCGAGCGTTGGCAATCGCGCCACACCGGCATTGAGAGGCGGAAGGCGAGCCCAAGCGGATAGCTTGAGAGCCGACAGCCTTGAGAGGTGAGCCGCTACAGCCCCTTCTCGAGCATCCCCTTTCCTACAGGCGAAAGGGATGCGCAGCGTCGCCATCGGTGCTGGCTCAAGGCTCCAGGCTTTCAGCTCATCGCTTATAGCTTGGGCCCGCCTTCCGCCTCTCGATCCAGACCGGCCTCGCGATGCTCGTGTAGGCAAGCTCAGGACTCAAGGCACACACCCGCCTCAGCCCAACTCCGCGAGTAAGCGGGTTACGACTCCCGGAGCGCCACCAGCGGCCCTACACGCGCCGCACGCCGAGCCGGCAAGTAGCCCGCGAGCGCCGCGCTCGCGCCCAGCACCACGAGCGCGGTCACGATGGACGGCGCATCCAGCAGCGCAACGTCGTAGAGCTGCGAGCGCAGCAGCCGCATCGCAGCGAGCGCGGCCGGCATACCGATGATCACGCCGCTGGCAACCAGCAGCATCGCCTCGCCCAGCACCAGCCGCGTCACGTCGCCAGGCTCCGCGCCCAACGCCATGCGCAACCCGAACTCGCTGGTGCGGCGGGCCGTCGCGTACGTCATCACGCCGTAGAGCCCGAGCGCAGCGAGCGCGAGCGCCAGCATGCCGAACACGCTCACTACGCGCGCCAGCAAACGGTCCTGCGCGATCGACTCCTGAATGAGATCGGGAAGCGACTGCACCCTCAGCGCGAGCGATGGATCCGCAATCGCCAGCGATCGACGCACGGTCTCGGTGAGGCGCGCGGGATCGCCCGCGCTCCTGAGCTCGAGCGAGAATCTCCCCGGCATGTTGCGCAGCTGGAACGTTGAGAAGTACACGCGGCGCACTGGGTCGGCGCGCAGGCTCTGCTCCTCCACATCGGAAACTATTCCCACGATCTCCGACGTCGCGCTGTCCGACGTCACGTGCGCGCCGAGCGCGCCGCCGTGAGGAAAGAAAAACTTCGCTGCCGTTTCGTTGAGCACCACTACCTTCTGCCCCGACTCGTTGTCCCGCGCCTCGAAGTCGCGCCCCTGCAGCAGGTGCGCGCCGATGGTGTGAAAGTACGCGGGGCCCACGTCGTCGTACGCAATGCTGGTGTCAGCGTCGGTGCTCGCGGTGAATCCCTCCACCTGCATGTTCGTCCCCGACTCCGTGCCGGAAAAGATTCCATTCTCCGACAGCGTGACCGACACCACGCCCGGAATACGCGTCGCGCGAGCCGTGAGATCGCGCATGATCGCCGCGAGTCGCGCGTCCTTGTAGCCTGCGCGCTCCGCATCCACGCTCACTAGCAGAAGCTGGTCGCGCGCGACGCCGATGTCGCTACCCTGGAGACGCTGCATGCTGCGCACGAGCATTCCCGTGCCCACGAGCAGAAGCACGGACAGCGCGACCTGCGCGATCACGAGCACCTTGCCCAGGCCGAGCTTTCCCGTGCCGCGTTCCGCGCTCGACACGCCGCGCCCCTGCGCGCGGAGCACAGTCGCGAGCTCCACCCGCGTCGCGCGGAGCGCTGGCACGAGGCCGAAAATGATCGCCGTCGCAAGCGCGAGCAGAGCGGTGAACGCGAGCACGCGCCCGTCCATCCGCGCGTCGAGCGCCACACCGCCCGTGAGAGCGATGAGCGCCGAGCTCCCCCAGATTGCGAGCAGCGCGCCCAGCACTCCTCCCACGAGGGCGAGGAGCACGCTCTCGGTGAGCAGCTGCTGCACGAGCCGCAGCCGGCCGGCGCCGAGCGCCATGCGGACACTCATCTCTCGGCCGCGCGCGGCGGCGCGCGCGAGCATCAGGTTGGCGAGATTCGCGCAGACAATTAGCAGGACCACGCCAACCGCGGCCATCAGGATGTACAGCGGGGCGGCGAACAGATGGCGGTAGTACGAGAATCCGCGCGCGCCTGATTCCACCTGGACAGGCGACTGCCGCAGCCCGCTCTCGACGCTCACGCGCTCGCCCGCGTTCGCGTGATCGAGTATCGAACGATTCTCGATTGCTCTGATCTCGGTGCGCGCCTGCGCGAGCGACACTCCGGGCGCTCGACGCCCCATCATGAGGAGCCAGCTGATGCTGCGATCGGTGAGCGACGGAGAATTCGGCATGAGCGCCGGCTGCTCCATGATCGGCACCCAGAGATCCGTACGTTGGCCGACGATGTCGCCCGCAAACGTCGCCGGAGCGACGCCAACGATCGAGAGCGGCACGCCGTTCACGGAAATCGTTCGGCCAACGGCTGAGCGCACGCCCGCGAATCGACTCTGCCAGTAGCCATAGCTGATCACGACGACCGGCGCTCCGGCGGGAATGCGATCCTCATCCGGAGTGAAAGTGCGGCCAGCAACCGCTGGCACTCCGAGCACCGAGAAGAAACTCGCCGAGACGAAGCGGCCGTGCGGGTGCTCGGCCTCCGCCTGTCCCTTGTCCACCAGCACATCGAGTCTATCCATGCGGCCCGACGCGTACATCCCGCTCAGAGTGTGCGTCTGGTCGCGCACATCGGCGAACACAGGATACGACACGATGTCGTTACGCGGGCTTCCCTCGGAGAGGCCGCCCGTGCGCGCAGGGTTGCCGACGGTGACGAGCTGCTCCGGATACGCTACGGGCAGCGTGCGCAGCAGCAACGCATCGATGAGCGTGAACGTCGATGTATTCGCGCCGATGCCCAGCGCGAGCGTGAGCAGCACGACCGCGGTGAAGCCCGCGTTCTGACGCATGGCGCGCAGCGCGTAGAGCATGTCCTGTCGCAGATCGCTCAGATAGTTCGTCCGTCGCACGGCGCGCTCCTTCTCGTAGTCAATGTCCACGCACTCGGCTCGCACCGCGCGCAGGTCGCCGAACTGCTCGATCGCTCGCTCGCGCGCCGCGTCGGGGTCGAGTCCCGCAGCGATGAGCTTGCGCGTGCGCATCTCCACGTGAAACGCGAGCTCCTGATCCACGTCGCGCTCCACGTGCTTCGCGCCAACGCCGAGCCGGAACACGAGGCGGCGCGACGCGCGGTCGGTCATGTATTCTGCGGCGCCGTGGTTGTGCGCAGCGCGCGCGCCGCCGCCTCCACGAACTGGTGCCAGGTGGATGCGCCCGTGTGCAGCTGCGCACGACCGGTGCGGCTCAGACGATAGAATTTCGCGTGGCGATTGTTTTCGGAGAGCCCCCAGTCCGCCTCTACCCAACCCTGTCGTTCGAGGCGGTGCAGAGCGGGGTAGAGCGTGCCCTCGCCAACGAGGAGCGTCGCGCTGGTTGCGACCTCGATCCAGTCGGCCACGCCGTAGCCATGCCGCGGCCCCCAGCTGAGCGCCTTGAGGATGAGCAGGTCGAGCGTGCCGCGCATGAGCCCAACGTCGATGTCGCTCATTGTCTCTTGTGGTGAGTGATGAGAGGGAGCATAGGCTCCTTCCCATCGCCACACAAGGGGAGCGTGCCGTCGCAACGATCCGACGTCCCGCGAAGCCGGCAACGTAGCCGGCTTCGCGAGCCCAGTCTCTCAGTGTCCGATCGGATAGTCGTGTGGCAGGGCGATGCTGATCGCCGTCGACGCAGCGAAGCACTCCGGATGTCCGAAGCCACTCGCGCTGTGACCGTTCGCATCCATGTCGTAGATGATGTTGTCGTCGTGTGTCGGGCTCACGCCCGCGGGCACGAAGTCGAGCTGCAGGCGATCGCGCGTCTTCCACCCGATGTTGTGATCCGCGCACGATGCGTCGCCGCTCACTCCAATGCCGCCGATGAGCGTTCCGTCACTCGCGTACAGCGGAAATCCGCCGCCAAACACGTTGATGCCCCCGATGCGACCGCCGATCATCGGATCGTTGTCGGTGCCGAAGTCCGTCACGTTGCCGCGATAGGCGACATCCGGGTCAACGGGATTCGATTCCTGCAGTCCGAAAAGTGTGCCGCCGGGTTGTGTGGCCGCGTACAGATTGGCGCTCGACAGCGCGAGCTCCGGCAAACTGAACGCATTCCCGGTGTTGGCCTTCTGCGCCGAGATCACTCGGCTACCCTGCCATTGATCGCCCTCCTTCGTGCCGGTGTACGCGACGGCGACGACCTTTCCGCTGCGATCGACGACGGTCGCCCACATGTCGAGGTTGAAACCACCATTGTCGGTGTTGCGCGCGAACTCGAGCGCGGCCTGGAGCTCGCGATGAGTGGGAAGCCGAGTGTCGGATCGAAAGCGATCCGGCGACGTGGCGGTGGCTGGCGCGTCGCCGCCGCACGCGAGCGCGGCGAGCATCGCGCTCGCAGCGAGTGCGGTGCACAGCTGGCGGCGGAATCGAAGCAGTGGCGGGGGATGCATCATGAGGTCCTCCGGGACTAGAGAGTGGGACGACAGGCCGGCTCGCGTGTTGGCACGCGCCCCGACTCTAGTGAAGCGGCCCCCGGGTTGAATTGCGGACAGCGCCGCGCTGGCGATCCGGCGGTACGCGGTCGACATTCACACCGGTCGTTCACACTGGTCGTTCACGTTGTCACAACTCTCCAGCCATCGGCCCATGCGCAAGCTGATTCGATTCGCCGCACTGATCCTCCTTCCGCTCACGGTCGCAGGTTCGCTCTCCGCACAGGACAGCACCCGCGCCGACCGCTTCACGCTTCGCGACATCTTCGCGCTGCAGTGGGCCGCCGATCCACAGATCTCGCCCGACGGCCAGCACGTCGCGTACGAGCGCTCGGGCTTCGACATCATGAAGGATCGCGAGCGATCGAATCTCTGGATCGTCGACGTCGACGGCTCCCAGGCGCGCCCGCTCACCAGCGGCGCCGGCAACGACCACGCGCCGCGCTGGTCGCCGGATGGCAAGCGGATACTCTACGTGTCGACGGCCGAGGGAAGCGCGGAGCTCTACGTGCGCTGGATGGATTCGGGACAACAGTCGCCGATCACGCACCTCGCACACGCGCCCGCGAGCCTGGAATGGTCGCCCGACGGCAAGTGGATCGCGTTCTCGATGTTCATCCCGGGAACACCGAAGTCGATCGTGCACATGCCGCCCAAGCCCGAGGGCGCCGACTGGGGCCCGCCGGTGAAGTACATCGACAAGCTGCTCTATCGCCGCGATGGTCGCGGTTACGTCGAGCCCGGACACGTGCACATTTTCGTCGTCCCCGCAGACGGCGGCGCGCCTCGGCAGATGACCAGCGGACCGTACGACGATGGCGCACCGCACTGGACGCCGGACGGAAAGTCGCTGCTATTCGCGGCGAACCGTCACGACGATGCGGAGTACGATCCGCTCAACGACGAGATCTACGAGCTGTCCGTGGACAGCGGGGCGGTGCACGCGCTCACGAATCGCGCGGGCCCCGACAACTCACCGGCGATCTCACCCGATGGAAAGCTCATCGCGTACACCGGCTTCGACGACAAGTCGCAGGGCTACCAGGTGACGCACCTCTACGTGATGAATCGCGATGGAAGCAGCGCGCACGTCGTCACGGGCGCACTCGACCGGGACGTGAACGATCCGCAATGGAGCGCGGATGGGCGCGGCGTCTACGTGCAGTACGACGACGAGGGCGACACGAAGGTCGGACTGGTGTCGCTGGACGGGAAGGTCACACCAATCGTATCGCACGTGGGCGGCCTCGACCTCGGGCGCCCGTACGGCGCGGGACAATACACGGTGTCGCGCACCGGTCGCGTGGCGTTCACCGAAACGCAGCCGGACCACCCCGCGGAGGTCGCGGTGAGCGGCGCGCGTACTTCGCGCGGTGCCGACGCTGTGGCGCATCTCACCCACCTCAACGAGGGACTTCTCTCCCACAAGACGCTGGGCGCTGTCCAGGAGCTGCGCTACAAGTCGTCGTTCGACGGACGCGCTGTGGAGGGGTGGATCATCACGCCGCCGGGATTCGATGCGTCGAAGAAGTATCCGCTGCTGCTCGAGATTCACGGCGGACCATACGCGGACTACGGCGACCGCTGGAGCGCGGAGCTGCAGCTCTACGCGCAGGCTGGGTACGTGGTGCTCTACACCAATCCGCGCGGCAGTACGAGCTACGGCGAGACTTTCGGGAATCTCATCAACCACGACTATCCGAATCACGACTACGACGATCTGATGTCGGGCGTCGACGCCGTGATCGCGAAGGGGTGGGTGAATGCGGACTCGCTGTTCGTCACCGGCGGCAGCGGCGGCGGCGTGCTCACTGCGTGGATCGTCGGGCACACGCATCGCTTTCGCGCCGCGGTGGTGCAGAAGCCCGTGATCAACTGGTACAGCTGGGTGCTCACTTCGGATCTGCCGTCGTTCGGCATGAAGTACTGGTTCACCGGTCCGCCGTGGGAGAACGAGGCAACCTACATGAAATATTCGCCAATCTCCTACGTGGGGAACGTGACCACGCCCACGATGATGATCACGGGCGAAGTGGACTACCGCACACCGAGTGGGGAAGCGGAGCAGTTCTACTCGGCGCTCCAGCTGCGGAAGGTGCCGTCGGCGCTCGTTCGGATTCCGGAAGCGTCGCACGAGATAGCGGCGAGGCCGAGTCATATGATGGCGAAGGTGGCGTACGTGTTGGGGTGGTTCGCGAAATACGGAGGACCCGCGAACTGAGCGGCGACCGCGCGCGGCTACACCGACGCGAAGAATCGCGTGATCTCGGTGCTCGCCGGGTTGGCGTTCTAGGCCGCTCGAGAACGCACGCAATGCAAAACGGGTGGGCGCTCCTCGCGTCCACCCGTTTTGCATCGGCGTGCACGCGCGATAGTGTACGTCCGATGATTCTCCCCTCGAATTTGCACACCGCGCTCGCAACGTCGCTACTCGCGCTCGGCGCCGCGAGCTGCGCGCACGTGCCACTGCCGCGCACCGATCCCATTCCGGTGGACGCCGCGCTCTCCGTGCTCCTCGAGCCCGCGGCGCGCACCCTCGATTCCGCCATCGCCGCGGGCGCCGCGCCTGGTGTGGTGCTCGCCGTCTCGCTCGGAGGGCGCCACTTCGAGCACGCCATCGGCCAGCTCGCCGTAGACGACAAGCGCCCGCCAAACGGCCGCACCCTCTACGACATGGCATCGCTCACGAAGGTGGTGGCGCTCACGACGCTCGCGATGTTCGCCGTGGAGGAGCACAAGCTCGATCTGGACTCCACCGTCGTGCACTACCTGCCGGAGTTCGCACGAGGTGCCGGCGAGAAGTCACGCGTGACGGTGCGCGAGCTGCTGCTGCACGACAGCGGGCTCCCGCCCGATCCGGTTCCGCCGCTCTGGAAACATCCCGGAAGCCGGCAGTCCGCGCTGGAGGAGGCGCTCGCCGCCAATCTCGACACGCTGCCGGGAACGCGCTTCGTGTACTCCGATCTCGGCGCCATCACGCTCGCCACGATCATCGAGAAGCTCTACGACGAACGACTCGACAAGCTGTTCGCCGAGCGTGTGACGACGCCGCTGGGACTCACGCGGATGCGCTTCTTGCCGCCGCGCGAGTGGCGCGACCAGATCGCGTCGACCGAGATCGAGTCCCTTCCCGATCGCGGACCCGCCGCGCTGCGCGGCGAGGTGCACGACGAGAATGCATGGCGACTCGATGGCGTGTCCGGACATGCGGGGCTGTTCAGCGACGCCGACGACCTGCTCCGCTTCGGCGAATGGGCACTCGCGGGCTCGCTCGGGCGAGTGTACCCCGGCACTCTCCAACCGCCCGTGGAACTTGCGACGTGGACTCTCAGGCAGGATCAGCCCGCAGGCTCATCGCGTGGCCTCGGATGGGACACGCCTTCAGAGAACTCCTCGGCCGGCTCCTATCTCTCGGCCAGGAGCTTCGGACACACGGGCTTTACCGGAACGTCCATCTGGGTGGACCCCACGCGTGAGCTCGTGATCGTGCTTCTCACCAATCGCGTGAACCCCACGCGCGTCACGCCGAACTTCGGGATGCTGCGCGCGGTAATCGCGGATGCGGTGGTGCGCTCGCTCTTTCCGAACGCACCACCGCGCTAGCCTTACCGTGGAGACCGGCTCCGATTGGGATGACCCGCTTACCGCGGAGATCGCGGAGGAACGCCGGGGCGCAGAGACGGCGACACCTCCTGCCTCGTTTGGAGTAGTCCGGATGGTGAATCGCCTCTAGGTTGACGACAGCGGTTCGCCACTGCCCCTTTAATTCTCCAGCGACGCGATCGTCTTCGGCGGACGCAGCTCCTTCGCCTTGGGCTCGATGGGTGGCTTGCCGAGGGCCTGGAGCTTCGCGTTCACCTTCGGTAGCTCCGTGGCGAGAACGCGCTTGTACGCGAGCAGATTCCGTTGCAGCACCGGCGCGAACTGTTTGAATACGCCCACCTGCTGGTCGGTGGGACGCTCGCTGGAAGCGGACACCTGCCCGCTAAGCGCGCTCACACGCTCGACGACCTTGCCGGGATAGTTGAGCGCATCCTCGTCCGCCTGCAGATGCGACTGGTACAACCGACCCTCGGCGGCATCGAGCGAGTCGCGCAGTACGGATGCGACGGTCGCGAACGACGTACTGTCCGCGCCGTGCACCATCTCGAGCCGATCGTCGAGCTGCGCGCGCACGTTGCGAATCGTGATCACCGCCATCGTGCCAGCATTTGTGGTGTCGCGCACGCGCTGGAGAAACGCGAACTGCGCGGCCAGATCCGCCGGCGTGGCATTCACGCGTGGGTCCTCCTTGAGCATGAAGCTCGCCGAGTCCGCCCACTGCCCGACGTGTACGCGCACCCAGTAACGCCCGGCGAGCGCGATAGGCCCGTCGGTCTGCACGTCCATCATTCCCGCGAAGCCCTGCACTCCGGGGTAGCGTAGATCCCATGCGAAGCGATTGATCCCTGGCTTGTCGGGCGCGCGCGGCTCGGGCGGCACACGCTGCGGCCACGGTTTTTCCTCCTCCCCCGCGCCGGCCTCCTCGCCAGCGTATGTCACCTTCGATGTGTCGGGCTGCTTCCCCGCGGCGACCAGCGAGTCGTTCTTCGCCTTGCGCGTGCTGTCCACTTCCACGTGGTGTACGCTGTCGTCGTGCACGCTGTCCGCGCGTGAGAGCGAGTCCTGCACGCTCGAGAATGAGCGAATGAGCTTGTGCTTCGCATCGAGAATGTCGACGGTCACGAGCTGGTGCGGCGTGGCAACGGAGTAATAGATGATCGCGCCATCCGGCGGATTCATTCCAACGGGATGCGCGTGATCAGGCTCCTGCGGATTTCCCCAGAGCACGCGCCACGCATCCTTCGGCTTGAAGAGATGCTCCGGCGCGCTCGCAATTGCATCGGTCATCTGCCTCAGCGGC
>Ga0208220_1000539_pt1 | contig 15951 bp, 18 predicted proteins | sample NGESurdeep092012_9_FD_184484 | JGI IMG/M metagenome (GOLD analysis project Ga0208220, IMG submission 184484) | Arctic peat soil microbial communities from Barrow, Alaska - NGEE Surface sample F53-1 deep-092012 (SPAdes) | ecosystem: Environmental > Terrestrial > Soil > Wetlands > Peat ... | reverse complement strand
GGGGCGGCTACGGAAGGATCGTGCTGGCTGAGGCCGAGCGGATCGCGCGCGACGAATTCAGGGCAACTGCCCTGGAGATGACCGTGATCCGGCAGCGTGAGGCGCTGATCGCGTGGTACGGGCGCCGCGGCTATGAGCGGACGGGCCAGACGAGGCCCTCCCGTACGGCAACGAGCGCTTCGGCCTGCCGAAGGTGAGCGGTCTGGAGTTCGCGACGCTCGCGAAGTCGCTGCGCTAAGCCGGCTGGCCGGCGTCATTCGCCCGCGAGCTCATCCTCGATGCGGTCGGGAAACGGAAGAGCTCAGCCGCGCTCCGGCAGGCCGGCCGGGCGCTCACTCCCGGCGGGATCCGCATCTCGGTCGACGACGGAACACCAAAGCTGCTCACCAGCGACCTGACTGTGCTGGTCTCAGGTCCAGGAGGACCCGGTCCTTCACGGTCTTGCCGTCGGGGACGGTGATGAAGAGCAGGAGCTAGCGCCGGTCTGGGGAAGTGATCAGGCATGCAGTCCCGGCGGCCCGTGACTGCAGCCGCCGGGACCGGGACTACCAGTACTTACAGCGGGGCGTCGTCCGCCATGTCGGACTCGGCCGCCGCGATCACGAAGCCCAGCGACTTGAGGATGTTGCCGCTGGCCGATACGACCTTGGCCGTGCCGACCACCGGGGCGACCGCGATCATGACGTCCTGGACGTCGTCGGCGGTGAGCCCCAGGTCGGCGGCGACGGCCCCGTTGGCCAGGTAGGACGCGGGAGGCGCGTCCACGGCGATCAGGGCAGCGATGCGGGCCAGCATCGCCTCGCGCGGGGCGAGGGAGCCGTTCTGGACCGAGACGGTGGTCATGTCGGCCAGGGTGTCGAGCACAGGCGTTTCAGCAGTCACGGAAGCCTCCTGGTAGCTGCGGGTTGTGCCATCGGGCACTCAACTACCCCAGCGCTGCCTCCGCCTCCAGGCATCACCTCTGGCGGGTGACCTCGAAGCGAAGGCACCTGCCGTCATCAAGGCGGCTGGCGCTCCTCCAGCGCAGCCAGGCGCAACTCCAGCTGATGGACCCGGTGCCACAGAATTTCCAGCTCCGCCTCGCCGCCCGGCAGGCGCCCGGCGCTGCGACGCGGCCCTCTCTGCCAACCCGCTGGTTCACCGCGCATTACAAGCTCGGCGTGGTCGCCGGGTACGACGCGCCGCCGGCGGGTGAGGGCGCGGTGCTGCGCCGGGAGGGCCTGTATTCCGGTCACGTGACCGGCGGGCCCCGGGACGCCGGCAGCCTCGCCGGGCTGGCCGGCCCCGGGGACGGCCGGCGGCTGATCCGCGGGACGCGCAGATCGCCCGGCTGCAGAAAGAGAAGGCCCGGCTGGAGCAGGAGCTGGCCAGGGCCCGCTTCGTGGTGGATGTCCAGGCAAGGCTTCCTGGCCTCGGCCGGCTTCACGCAGGACCCGGCCGAGGTTGACCAAGGTGATGCCCGCGCCGTGCCGGTCGCCGGTCTCCTGGCAGATCGCGATGTATGCCCGGCAGGCGGTGATGGCCCCCGCGAACCGGCGGACCTGCTGCAGGGCGGTGCCGAGCCTGTTCAAGGCCCTGCCCTCGTCGTACCGGTCGCAGTCCCGGCGCTGATGCCATCTGAGCGCCCGCTGGCGGCGCCCGTCACGTAGCGTCACGCAGGCCCATTCCTGGACGCACACGGAGCCGCCGTTCGGCGCGCTCGCCGCAGCGTTCGTGACTCTCAGCTTGGGCACCCAGAACAGGCGGATCTGCGCTGCAACCGGTACAGGTCGTGCCGCTTCTATCCGCCAGCCGGTGTTGTCAGTGCGGCGCTGACACCAGGCCTGTCTCGTAGGCGGTGATGACGAGCTGTACCCGGTCTCTGGCACCCAGCTTGGTCAGGAGCCGGGCGACGTGCGTCTTGGCGGTGCCTGCGGTGATGTACAGGGCGGCGGCGATCTCGGCGTTGGACATGCCCAGGCCCACCAGCCTGAGCACCTCACGTTCACGGTCGGTGATCCCGCTGAGCTCCCGGGGCCTGCGGCCCGGACGGAGATCGGCAGCGAACTGCCCGATCAGGCGGCGGGTGACGCCCGGCGCGATGATGGCGTCGCCGGCCGCGACCACGCGGATGGCGGTCAGGATGTCGTCCAGCGCCATGTCTTTGACCAGGAACCCGCTCGCCCCGGCCCGCAGCGCGCCGTAGACGTAGTCATCGTCGTCGAACGTGGTGAGCACGAGCACGCGGGCGCGCATGCCGCCGACGGTGATCAGCTGGGTTGCCTCGATGCCGTCCATGCCCGGCATGCGGATGTCCATGACTACCACGTCGGGGCCGGTGTCCCTGGTGAGCTGTACCGCCTCGGTTCCGGTTGCGGCCTCGCCGGCGACGTCGATGTCTGGTGTCTGCTCGATCAGCCTGCGCAGGCCCGCGCGGATCAGTGGCTGGTCGTCGGCCAGGATGACCTGGATGGTCACCCGGCCGACGCCGGCGCGGGCAGGGGCAGCCGGGCGGCGACGCGGAACCCGCCGCCGGGGCGCGGGCCGGCCGAGAAGTCGCCGCCGAGCAGCGCGGCGCGCTCGCGCATCCCGGTGATCCCGTAGCCGGTCCCGGCCGGGCTGCCGCCATGCCCGCTGTCGGTGACCTCGATCGACAGGTACCCTTCCTGCTGGCTGAGGCAGACCTGGCACCGGTCCGTTCCGGCATGGCGCACCACGTTGGTGACGGCCTCCTGGATGATGCGGAACGCCGACAGGTCGATGTCGGCCGGGAGCGGCTCCTGGCTGTCGCGCCGGTCCACGTCGACCTGCACGCCCGCGTCCAGGGTCATGGCGGCCAGCCGCTCGATGCCGGCCAGGCCGGGCGCCGGGTCCAGCGGTGCCTGCCCCGGGCCGGGTTCCGGGTCGGCGCGCCGCAGCCCAGTCACCATCCGCCGCAGTCCGGACAGAGTTTCCCGGCTGGTGGCCTCGATGGTGGCCAGGGCGTCGCGCGCCTCGTCGGGACGGGCGTCGAAGACCCTGCGGCCAGAGCCTGCCTGGATCGCGATGATGCCGATGCTGTGCGCCACGATGTCGTGCAGTTCGCGGGCGATCCGCAGCCGTTCCGCCATCGCGGTCTGGGCGGCTGCCTGGGCGCGGACCAGTTCGGCCCGGACGTGTGCCTGCCGGATCGAGTTTCCGATGAGCCAGGCAATGATCGTGACGAGGGGCACGGCGATCGGGACAAGGGGTACGGTCGGCCCCACTATGACGTCCCGGTGCGACTCCGGAGAGGGCACCCCCAGGAGCAGGATCAGCAGGCCGGCGCCGGCCATCGCTACGCCGGTTACCGAGACTCTGCGGGTGCGGGTTGCCGCTATGTAGCAGACCTCGAGGCCCGCTGCGCAGGCGGCCACGATCTGCAGGGTGCTCGCCGGCACCGGTGACTGCAGCGTCATGCTGGCCACCGATCCGCCGAGCAGCACGGCCAGCGCCGTGAGCGGCCTGCGGCGCAGCAGGAGCGCGGAAGCCAGCAGGGCGCAGCCGAGCACCGGGAATGCCCACATGATCATAGGCGCCTCCAGCCTGCTAGGTCATGGCTCACGGCAGCGATCGTAGCCGCCTCGCGGGGCCGGGTCATCTGCCCGCGGGCATACGCCCGCAGGCAGACCGCGGCACCGTGCAGATGTGCCCGCGGGCCGATGCGGCGCGCCCCCGGACTGCGGCACCTTCTTTCCCATGAACGTCTCCCTTCCCCTCCCCGTACAAGATCACCGCTCGCGGAAACAGAAGAGGAGCGCACCGTGAATGCACTCAACGTGCCAGGGCCGGACCGGCGCGGATCCCCGACCGCCTCGGCCGGCACGGCAGCCGCAGCGGCCGGGCTCACTGCCCCTGACGACGCCCAGGCGGCCACCACCGCACCCGGCAGCAGCCTCATCGAGGCGGTCCTGGCGGCGTTCCAGGCTCACCGGGTGGTCGCCATCGGCGACGCGCACGCAAGCCAGGAAGTCCACGACCTGCTGCTGACGATGCTCAGCGATCCCCGGCTGTACGGGGCAGCCAGCGACATCATCGTCGAGTTCGGGAACGCGTTCTACCAGGACACCCTCGACAAGTTCATCCTCGCAGGCGAGCCCGTCAGCGGCGCCGGCCTGCGCCTGGTCTGGCGCGACACCACCCAGTCCCCGAACATCGTCGTCGACTCCCCGGTTTACGAGCAGGCCTACCGCAGGGTCCGGGCGGTCAACTGGACCCTGCCCGCGGACAAGAAGATCCGGGTGCTGGCCGGCGACCCGCCGTTCGACTGGTCCACGGTCACCAGCGCCCGCCAGATCCCCTTCCCCCAGCGGAACCTCTACCCGGCGTCACTGGCCGGGCAGTCGCTGGCCAGCGGCCGCAGGGTGCTGCTGATCTACGGCGGCATGCACCTGCTCCACACGCCCCACGGGCGGACCCTCACCAGGCTCATCGAGCAGGAGACCGGGGCCCGGGCCTACGTGATCGTGCCCCTGATACCGCTGGCCACCGATCCCGGCGGCGTGTTCCCCAGGCTCGCCGCCTGCCCTCGCGGCACCGTCATCCCGACCGCGGGCACCTGGCTCGGACAGGTCAGCGCCGGTGACATCCTGCCCGGCGCGACGGCATCGGTGAACGGGCAGGCCCCCAAGTTCGTCAATCCCTGGTGCGGCATGACGTTCGGGCAGCTGGCGGACGCCGGGCTGTACGCCGGCCAGGCCGCGGATCTGACCGCGGCATGGCCGGACCCGGCCATCTACCTCGACCCCGTGTACTGGGCCGAACTCGAGCGCCGCAACGCCATCCAGGCCAAGAGCACCCGCCCGCCCCTGGACACCTTCCGGGAGCAGCGCCCGCCCGCCTACCCACTGCCCCCGGCCGGGCCGGCCTGCTAACGAGCGGATGACACATGAACGCGACTATCGAGATTGACGGACTGCGCAAGCGGTTCGGCCCGGTGCAGGCGCTGGACGGGATGACGTTCACGGTCCAGCCCGGCCACGTGACCGGCTTCGTCGGACCGAATGGCGCCGGCAAATCAACCACCGTACGCGTCATCGTGGGCCTGGACGCCCCCGACGCGGGCACCGCCACCATCGGCGGCCGCCCGTACCACTCGCTGAAGAACCCGCTGACTCACGTCGGGTCGCTGCTGGACGCAGGCGCGCTGCAACCGAGCCGCAGCGCGCGCAACCACCTGCTGTGGCTCGCCCACTCCCAGGGCCTCAAGGCCGGCCGGGTCGATGAGGTGATCGCGCTAGCCGGCCTGGAGCCCGCCGCGCGGCGCAAGGCCGGCGGGTACTCCCTCGGCATGCGGCAGCGGCTCGGCATCGCCGCAGCGCTGCTCGGCGACCCGCCGGTGCTGATCTTCGACGAGCCGTACAACGGCATGGACCCCGAGGGCATCGTCTGGATGAAGGGCTTCCTGCGATCGCTGGCGGCGCAGGGCCGCGCGGTCCTGGTGTCCAGCCACCTGATGAGCGAACTGGAGGACACCGCCGGCCACCTGGTCATCGTCGGCCGCGGCCGGGTGATCGCCGACACCTCCGTCGCCGACCTGATCGCCGCCGCCTCCGGCGACCGCATCACCGTCCGTACCACCGCCCGCGCACAGGCCATGACGGCGCTTGCCAACGCGGGGGCTGAGGTCGCCACCACAGGACCCGACACGCTCACCATTTCAAATCTTTCAGCAGAAAAAGCGGTGGCCGTTCTCACCGCACACGCTGTCCCCTTCAGCGAGGTCACCGCCCACCGGGCCACCCTCGAGCAGGCCTACATGGAGCTAACGCACGCGTCGGTTGAGTTCCGCGCCGAGGAGACGTCATGACGACACGTGCCGTGACACCGTACCGCTCCCAGACGGCCGCGGGGCGCGAGAGTTTCTGGCACCTCGTGCATGCCGAGTGGACCAAGTTCCGCACTGTCCGCGGCTGGATGATCGCGATGATCGTCGCGGTCATGGCGATCACCGCCTTCGTGTTCCTCGCCAGTAACGTCAGCAGCTCGTGCAGCGGGTCCGCCTGTCCCGCGCCGCCGACCGGGCCTGGCGGTGAGCCGGTCCAGGACGCGTTCTACTTCGCGCACCAGCCGCTGACCGGCAACGGCACGATCACCGTGCAGATGACGTCGCTGACCGGCCAGGCCGCCGTCGGCCCGTCCCAGATGGCACCCGGCCTGCAGCCGTGGTCCAAGGCCGGGATCATCATCAAGCAGAACACGTCGCAGGGCTCGGCCTACGCGGCGATGATGGTCACCGGGTCCCACGGCGTGCGGATGCAGTGGGACTACGTCAACGACACGCCCGGCCTGACGGGAAGCGTGTCCGAGGCCTCGCCGCGCTGGCTGCGGCTGGTCCGCGACGGCGACACGATCACCGGGTACGACTCCGCCGACGGCACCCACTGGACGCTGGTAGGAACCGCGGCCCTCCCGGGGCTGACCTCCACCGTGCAAGCCGGGCTGTTCGCCGCCGCCCCGAGCAACGGCAACACCGCCACGGCCACGGGCATCTTCCGCCACATCGGGCTCTCCTGGCCCGCTGCCAGGTGGACGGGCACCAACGTAGGCGGCTCCGGCGCGAACGGCGTGGCAGTGCCCGGCAAGCTCCGCCAGAGCGCCGGCGCGATCACCGTGACCGGTTCCGGCGATATCACTCCCCTCGCCGGGGACGGGAGTGTTCTCTCTGTCCAGAGGGCGCTGGCTGGGACGCCCATCGGGCTGATTCCGTTGATCGTGGTGGGCGCGATGTTCATCACCGCCGAGTACCGGCGCGGGCTGATTCGAGTCTCGCTGACCGCCTCACCCCGCCGTGGCCGGCTGCTGGCGGCCAAGGCCGTGGTGATCGGCGCGGTCAGTTTCGTCACCGGGCTGATCGCCGCCGCCCTCGCGGTCGTCGTCGGCGCGCGCATCCTCGCCGGGACCGGCGTCCCGCTCTGGCCGGTTCCGGCGCTCACCCTGGCCCGGATGGTCATCGGCACCGGTGCGCTGCTCGCCGTGGCCGCGGTGCTCGCGCTCGCCGTCGGCACCGCCGCGCGGCGCAGCGCGACGGCGGTCGCCGCCGCCATCGTGGTGATCTTCGTCCCGTATCTGCTCGTCCTGGTCCCGCCCCTGCTCCCCGGGCACGTCGGGCGAGGCGGGTTCGGCGGGGGTGGGCTCTCTCTGGTCGCGCGCGAGTGGCTGCTGCGGATCACCCCGGCCGCCGGCTTCTCCGTCCAGCAGGTGGTCCCCCAGTTTTCGCAGGTCGCCGACGCCAGCTACAGCCCGAACTGGGGGTACTACCCGCTCGCGCCGTGGACCGGGTTCGCGGTGGAGTGCGCGTGGGCCGCCGCCGCGCTGGCGCTGGCCTTCTACCTGCTGCGCAGGAGGGACGCATGAGCCTCGCGGTCCGGGTCTCGCCGTCGTCTCATCCGGTGGTCCAGGCCCTGCACGCCGAGTGGACCAAGCTCCGTACCGTGGCCGGCCCGGCCTGGCTACTAGCCGGAGTCATCGCGCTGACCGTCGCCGTGGGTGCGGTGGCGGCCGGCGCGGCCCAGTGCCCGTCAGCCACGTGCGGGATCGACCCCGCGAAGGTCAGCTTCACCGGGCTTTACCTGGGTCAGGCGGCGGGGGCCGTCGCCGGGGTGCTGGCCGTCGGCAACGAGTACAGCACCGGGATGATCAAGCTGTCGCTGATCGCGGTGCCCCGGCGGCTGACGTGGTTCTTCGCCAAGGCGGCGGTGCTCACCGTCCCGGTGCTCATCGCCTCAGCGCTGGCGGTGGCCGGTTCCGCGCTCGCCGGGTTGCTGATCCTCCGCGGCCACGGCTTCACTCCCGCGCACGGGTACGCGTCCCTCACCGCGGGCGCCGACATCCGGGCCGCCGCCGGCGCGGTCTTGTACCTGACGCTCATCGTCCTGCTCAGCCTCGGGGTCGCCGCTGCGGTACGCGACTCCGCGGTGGCCATCGGACTGGTGCTCGGCTTGCTGTTCCTGTTCCCGATCGTCGCGTCCGTCGTCTCCGACGCGACCCTCGCCCGGCGCCTGCAGCAGATCGGCCCCCTGTCCGCCGGCCTGGACGTCCAGGCCACGATCGGGGTGAAGGCCCTGCCGCTCACCCCGTGGCAGGGCCTAGGCGTCGTCGCCCTCTGGACCGCCGGCCCCCTCCTCCTCGGCGCACTTGCCTTGAAATTCCGCGATGCATGACGCCTTATACGAACCTGACCTGCGATTCGCCGAGCAGGCAAGGGACAACTGAGACCAGAGCGCCACAGAATAGGTTGATCGGTTCTACCCACCTAGGCCCGAGTGGCTGGGTGACCACGCGCGCCGAGTCGGCGATCTGTTCCGCTCCAGCCTTCGACTCGTCACGGTTTCGCTCACCCTACGTAGCGTCCGAGATCGGCAGATAGGCGGCGCGTGAGCGCATCCCCTGGCAGCCACCTTGTACCTCTTCCGGATGCGGGAGACGCTCCGTGCCGTCACACCTACGCAGAAAACCCTGCTCAGGCTGGCCCGGCAGCATCGCGAGTGCCACTCGAATGGCACTTTTCAGGGGTGAGGTACCTGGTTGCACGTTCGAAAAGGGTCCTTGAGCTGGGAGCCCCCTTACGGAATCGAACCGTAGACCTTCTCCTTACCATCTGAAATCTCCTGGGTTCACTGCCCTGCAGTGAGTGTGGCCGAGCCTGCAGCGAACGCCGCGCCGACCCATATCGCGACCTGCTATCGGCCGGAAACGCGTGGCTTCGGAACGCGAGTCTGCGCGAGTCCGGGGCCGCCGGGCGCCGGCATCATGATGCGCCCGGAATGCTGGCCAGGTTCGGCCCACAGGGCTCAGTGCCGGCCGGTGACGTCCAGGCCGGCCTCAAATGACGGTCAGACGATCTTTCTGGCTGTGAGGCGTAATTAGAAATGCCTCGCTGAGCAGGTGCTTCCGCCACGTCCAGGATAATTTGAACCCGTGCCCCTTTCTCTGTTTCCCGGTGACGGATACCGGTGGCCATGGGTCTTTCCCGGCCGAAAATCATGCCGGGCGGGGTGCGCGATTTCAGTGACCGTTGCGTGGGCCGCTGCCAGCAGGCCCCTGGCCCTTGCTCAGCTTCGCCGTCCGCGGCAACTGTCCGTGGCAGATTCGGCGCGTGGGTACCAGGAGGTGCCTGGGCCGTGACATACGGCGCTGCGCCGCGGTCGGGCGTTCCGTCGTTGCCCGGCGTCGCGGGCTGAGCTAGAGTTAAGGGCAGACTTAAGTTCCGCCGAGGGAGGATCTAACTTGGCCTGGTCGGTGAAGGTCACCGATGAGTACGCGTCCTGGTTCACGGACCTGATCAAGGAGGATCTCGGCTCGGCGACCCAGGTGGCGCAGGCGGTCGCGGCACTGCGGGAGGAAGGCCCGGCGCTGGGCCGGCCCCTCGTTGACCGGCTCAAGGGGGCGAGAATTCACCACCTGAAGGAGCTGCGCCCGGGATCACGCGGCCGGTCCGAGATCAGGATCATCTTCGCTTTCGACCCCGGCCGATCCGCGCTGCTCCTGCTGGGCGGCGACAAGTCCGGCAACTGGCAGCGGTGGTACCGCGACAACATCCCTCTCGCGGAGCAGCTCTACCTCGAGTACACCGAAGAGAACGAGGAGTGACGGACATGCCGAGGCGCACCGCGCAGGACTGGGAAACGCTGGAACGGGAACTGCACGCCGCGGGCGTCCCTGCCGAGGAGATCGAGGCCGGGGCGCGCGCGCTCCTGGCCCAGGCTCGAGGGCACCAGCTGGCCGAGTCCCGCAAGCAGCTCGGCCGGGCCCAGAAGGACATCGCGACGGCGATGGGCGTCAGCAGCGCCCGCATCTCCCAGATCGAGCACGGCGAGGTTACCTCCTTCGAGGTCATCGCGCGATACGTCGAGGCGCTAGGCGGACGGCTCGACCTGGTCGCCGACTTCGGCGACCGGACCGTGCGACTGCCGGTCACCAGTACCGACGCCGACGCCGCATGACGCAGGAGGTGCCGGCATGCTTCCCTGGGAGACTTCGGACCTCATGGCGTTAAAACCTGGCTATCGGATCGCGGCGCATCTGGCTGTCACCTGCCTCACGGACTTCACCTGCACCCGCGCCTACGGCACCCGCCCGAGCCATCGAGCAGTTCATGATCGACATCACGCCCGGACCTACCTCACCTATTCGGCATCATCGGCGCTTGCCCGGGCGGCGCTGCGGCTTGTTGAGCTGGGGTAGCCAGAATTCCGGCGGCTGCGGATCGCCGCCAATCTGCGCCCAGCCATCGGCAGAGTCCGGACTGCGTGGTGCCCAAGCGCGTGGTCGGCTCATCCGCAAGGCCGCACGGGTCCCGCGTTCAACGCATGGGGGCAGCTCTACCCAAGTCAGAACATTCAAAAGGAGCGGCCAGCCGTCCGTGCTTAACTGCAGATCCCAGGTCCTGCTTACGACCTGGCAGTGGTCTCTAATTTCGAACATCACGAAATTGCAGGATTCGCCGTTGGCCATGGGACGGAACCAGAGAAGACGGTCCCCAGATACCAGGCGTTCTCGGCCATTGATCAATCCGTTCGGTACCTGGCGAGCGCGATCAAGGTGCGGGACCGGGTCTTCCTCGCCACCTTGATCGCCGTCGCTGACGCCTGCAACGTGTCCGGGGTCGGCAGTTCCCATCAACTCAAGCAAGTCACCATCACTGTGCGCCTGCCAGAAGTCAATGGCCTCGGCACGTTTAGCCAGCAGACTCGGATAGGCTAGGACGACAAACAGGTCGCCTGCTTCCGCGGTAAGCGCAACTCGGTCACCACGCCTAATCGCGTGGGGCTCCGTCGACTCCCATGCCGTGATGCCAGCTACGCTGAGCAAGGCGTCCTTGACCGTGTCTATCGCATCGGAGGGTGCAATACGGAAGAACTCGCGTTTTGGCGAGACTCGAGCAGAGGCCAGCATGGCATGCGCCTCCTTCTCGACGGCTTCGATGTGAGAAGTTGCAGCACGAAACTCGATATCAAAAGGCAGAGCGACGCCCGTGGTGCGGAGATCCTGCGCGCGGTCCTCGGCCATCCTGCTGGTCTTCCCGACCTTTACGATTCCCGGCATCGAACTGTTGCTCATGACATAGACAAAGCCAACCGAGTACTTAGGCATAACTGTTCCTAGGAGTGGTTTATGCGCCGATGAGTTGGGGTCGGGTGGGCAGCGCTTGGGCGGCGGAGCAGCAGTTCCGCCAAGAATTCCCACAGCAGCGTGAACCACGGCCTCACGCTAGTCGGCGCCTGTGACATTACGGCATTCGTGTAGGCGGTGCGGCTCTGCGCACCGTCGCGCTGCCCGTGTCGCGCCTGTGACGTCCCGATATACCTGGCCAAGTCCGGTTCCCGGCAGGTTAGCCTCACGGCTTGGGCAACGCCGGCGTTGTTGACCAGCAGGCTCAACGGCTGGCTGGCGCACAGCTCGGCGACTTCGTCGATGCCCGCGTCTGTGCCCAGATCCGCGACCACCGTTCTCACCGCCACCCCTGGCACGGAGGCTGCGAGCTCGGCCAAGCGCTGCTCTCGGCGGCCGACGATGATTAGGTCAGGTCATAGCCCTCGCCCGCGAGGCGCTGGGCGAACGCCCGCCCGATGCCGGAAGAGGCGCCCGTGACCAGGGCGAGTCGCTTCTCCGCGTCACCCACCGGATCACCCGCCGGATCGCTCATCGAGGGACTCGCTTCTCCTCTTCGGCGGGGACAGTGGCCAGCAGCTCGCGTGTCTCGGCGACGTACCGGTCGCTGAAGACTGGGTCACTGACCTGCTTGGAGGCCTGCATGAGCTTGCCATTTTCGTCGTAGTAGACGCCGGTCGCATCCGAGGTGTCGGTCAGCGTCGTGGCGATCAGCCGACCGGCGATCTTCGGGGTGCTCCAGTACTTGATCATCGGCGCCATCGGCGACAGGACCCGCTTGGCGATGAACTGCAGGAACGGACTGGCGTCACGCCCGAGGTTGGTGCCGGGGTTGAACCCGGGCTCCACAGCGCGGAAGTGCAGCCGCGGGATCTCCCGGGCGAGCCTGAACACGGTCGCGAGGTTGCCCTGCTTGGAGGTGGCATAGGCGTCATAGCCTGCCTTGGTCGACCCCCCGGGCTTCCACTCGCCGCGGGCGCTGGTCTCGGCCGAGATGTAGCGTCCGCCCCGGAACCCGGATACGACGGCGGGCTTGCGCTCGGAGTCCTCGACCCCGGAGCAGGTGAAGACGACGTTGGCGCCGTCGGGCAGGTGCGGGATGAGCGCCTCGGTGAAGGCGAACGGTCCGAGGTGGTTGGTCGCGAAGGACAGATCCCACCCGTGGGGGCTTTTGCGGCCGTCCGTCGTGGACATCATGCCGGCGTTGTTGGCCACACCCGCCAGCGGCAGGCCCAGAGCGACGATCTGCGCCGCTGCGCGGCGGACGCTGTGAATGTCGGCGAAGTCGCAGACCACGGATACGGCGTGACCGTCCGGCAGGGCGTTGATCTCCGCCTCCACCTCGGCCAGCTTGCCGCGGCCTACCAGCACGACCGTGCCGTGCTTGGCAAGCTCGAGCGCCGCGACGTGGCCCATTCCCGAGGTAGGGCCGGTGATGATCCACGCCTTCGTCTGTGGCACGGGCGGTGCGGGCTGAGCAGTACTGGTCATGATGCATTCCTCGCTTGTCTGTTGCAGGCCGGTCGTCGGTGGGCGGTGCTCGATGTCAGGTCGTGGTTCCGGCAAGCACGCGCCAGATCGCCTCGAACGCGACAGCCGCGTGCGCGTCGGCTTGAGCGGGCTCGCGGATCATCGCGTCCATCGTCGCGTCGGCCATCGCGCCGACCAGGGTCAGCACGAACCCCAGCGGCACATCCCGCATCGGGCCGTCTGCGCGGCTGCGCTCCAGCAACGCGGCCATGGCCTGCTGCGACTCCCGCACGCTCTGGTGGCTCTCGGCGCTGACCTCCTCGGCGACCTCCAGCTGCGCCAGGACACGACGCTTGTCCGGGCTGGTCGTCGCCCAGCGCAGCCACTGCATCCACATACGCCCGATCAACTCGCGAGGCTGACCTTGCACGGGAAGCCCCGCCACAGCGGCCGTCCCCATCTCGGACTTCAACGCGACGTAGAGCTCGTTGAGCAGGACCGCCTTGGTCTCGAAATAGAGGAACAACGAACCGTTGGCAACGCCCGCCTCCCTCGCGATCACCGCCGTCGCCGCACCCAACCCCTGCACCGCGATCACACGGGTCGCCGCGGACAGAATCGCCGCCCTCTTCTCTTCGCTTCGTAGCCGGGCCACGTCTCCATAATATAAACGACTGTCTAGTCAGTCAATTCAGGTGACGTTTCCTCTGCGCAACTGCACGAAGGGGCGGCCGAGGCCAGCCGCCCTCACCCTGTTCGCCAGTTCGCTGGCTAGCAGGAGCGCCACGCCAGCGTGCGGGTGAGACCGGCCGAGCACCCCGGCCACGAACGCGCGGGCCACCCGCACCTGCTCCGGCACCGCCGGAATCGTTACGCTCTCCGGAGCTGCCGCCTCTGACATCAGGTCACCGACCTCCCCCGGCCCGCTCCGGCCCGGGACCAGCACCCGGAATGACAACGGGACACAGGGCAGATACACGCTCGACTCAGCGGCGCACGTCAAGCCGGAACACCCCGCCAGCGCGGCCCGTCCGTGGCCGTCCGTGGAAAGCCGACGGCTACGCCGACCGTCCCGGCGGCCCGGACGTCGTCCGCTATTTGTCCGTGGATGCCGCGACACAGCGCCCTACAGGGATACAAGGTGACACACGCTGGGACAGAGCAGAAACGGCCCGCATAGCCGAGAATCCCCAGCTAGCGGGCCGTTTCGCAGGTGGTGGCAGGTGTTGGGTTCGAACTTGCGTAGGCTGAGCCGACGGTTTTACAGCCCGTACGCTCTGCCCGAGTCACCCCCCGCTGACCTGCGCTTACGCCGTTCGAGGCGCGTTTGCGGGCTGCCGCCGTCCGCTATGCGTCCGTGGGTGCCGGGTTCCGGGGGGCCGTGCGGCCCACGGACGGAGGCGGGACAGCCCACGGACGAGAGCGGAGCGGGCCACGGACGGGGGAGAAAAAGGCCACGGACGGGGCCGAGGGGAGCGGTTATGGCCGGTGCGCCCGCGACCGAGGTCGCGCGCCGCGCCGGGCACGGCGTCGCGGTCCTGCTCAAGATCTACGCCCACTGCATCGACGGCCAGGCCACCGCCGCCAACCAGCGCATCGCCCTAGGCAGGCGGTGCGGCTCAGCCGTGAAATTCGGTGACGCCGAGGGCGAGGTCCCAGTTCCCCACCCCGTGGCGGGCGAGGCCCATCAGGACCAGGCCTGCTCCTTCCAGCCAGTGCGCCATTTTCAGGTCGCCGACGTCCAGCGGGCGCAGCCCGAGGCTCTCGATGAACGTCTCCACGTCCGCCTTGGCCTGCGCATTGTCGCCAGCGATGAAGACGTCGAGCGGCCGGCCCTTCTCCAGGACATGACGGAAGATGGTGTTGAATGCCTTGAACACGCTGGCGCTGGTCGGGGCCGCCTTGGCGACTTCCTGCGCGATCGAGGTGTCCTCGCGGGTGGCCAGCCCGTCGGCCTCGGAATTGAAGGGGTTGCTGATGTCGATGATGGCCTTGCCCGCGAGGGCGTCTCCATACTCGGCGACGATCGGAACGACACTGTCGTACAACACGGCCACGATGACGATGTCGCCGGCCGGGACGGCGCCCCACTCTCCCGTCGTGGCGCCGCCGCCGAGAGCCTTAGCCAGGTCAGCGGCCTTGGACTGATTGCGGCCCATGACCTCGACGGTGTTGCCGCCCGCTACCGCCAGCGTGCCGATGGTGCGGGCCATGTTCCCGGTGCCGATGATGCTGATGCTGCTCATGATGCGTGCTCTCTTCTTTGTTCTCGAGCTTTCGCTTTGTCTCGTTTGTGCAGGTTCAGGCCCAGCGCGTCGGCTGCGACGCTGCTGGGACGGCTGCTGCTTGTCAGGAACCCTGGCATCCCGGCTTATCGCCTCTGGCCTGCCGCTTCAGGCTGCCGGCCGCAGTCGCCGTCTCCCGGAGCGTCAAGATCCCGGTCCAGCGCAAGGTGCCCCTGCATCTCGACGGCGGACGGCAGCGGGCGCCAAAATATGGTTACCTCGGCGATCTTGCCGTCCGCGTCGAGCAGGGCGTAGTCCATTCCGTTGACCACGGTGTCTTCGATCTGCAGCCGGAAGAATGCGGCGTGGTGGGTCTCGCCGCTGAGGACCTCCTCATAGGTGAGGTCGGCCGCCAGCGTGTGGACGGTCTGTATGGCTTCCGCGACGGCCTCGCGGCCGGTGAGCGGCTCATCGCTGAGCGGCCCGATCAGCACCACGTTCTCGGCGAGGCAGCCGGCGATGGCGTCTTTGCCTGCGCCGCCCTGCACGCAGTCGAGGAAGGACTCGAAGGGGGCGCGGTGCTGGGCGGACGTGGTCATGGCTACTCCTCGTTGTGTGTGAGACCTCGTCGGTGCGCCCACCCGCAGGGTGGAGTCGGCGCACATGCCAGTGCCTCCCGCTCAGATCGCCGTGGTGCCGCCGTCGGCAACCAGCTCTATGCCATTCACGTAGCTCGAGTCGTCCGAGGCGAGGAACAGCGCGACCGTCGCGATCTCCTCAGGGCGGCCCATCTTTCCCCGCGGGATCAGGGATTCGAACTGCCGCTTCGTCTCCTCGTCGAACAGTTCCTCCTGCTTGGCCGTGGCGACCTGGCCGGGGGTCAGCACGTTCACCCGGATCCCCCTGTCCTTCAGCTCGGCCGCCCACACGCGGGCGTAGCCCTGCTGCACGGCCTTGCTCGCCGCGTACACACTCCACCCGGGGTAGCCCCTTTGCGAAGCGTTCGACCCGGTCATGATGATCGAGCCGCCGTCGTTGAACAGCGGCAGCGCCTTCTGCACCGTGAACAGCGTGCCGCGCGCGTTCAGCCCGAAGGCGGCATCGAAGTGCTCCTCGGTGATCTCGTGGTGCCTGCGCGGCTCGCCCG
>Ga0208220_1000538_pt1 | contig 15957 bp, 15 predicted proteins | sample NGESurdeep092012_9_FD_184484 | JGI IMG/M metagenome (GOLD analysis project Ga0208220, IMG submission 184484) | Arctic peat soil microbial communities from Barrow, Alaska - NGEE Surface sample F53-1 deep-092012 (SPAdes) | ecosystem: Environmental > Terrestrial > Soil > Wetlands > Peat ... | reverse complement strand
GGTCAAGATGATCACGTAGATCAGGATGGCCGCCGCCAGGCCGGTGATCCGGGTGGCCAGGCCGCGCGGCGGGGGGACCAGGCCGCGAACCGGGAGGGCGATACCGCTGCCGCGTTCCTCTGGCATGTAGCCGATCCGGCTGCGGGCCGCCTGGCCGATCAGCTCGCCGTTCCAGCGGACCTCGCCCGAATCGACCGCGGCGACGCCGACGATGGCTCGCATCGCGGTGGTCTTGCCGGCCCCGTTCGGCCCGAGGAAGCCGAACACCTGGCCCGGCGGCACGGTGAAGCTCAGGTTGTCCCGTGCTATGACGTGGCCGAATCGTCGGCACAGGCCGTTCAGCTCCAGCACCCCGGCACCCACGTACCGGCCTCCTCGTCGCGCCTTGCGGTCGCGTCCCGTGCGCGGCCGGGCCAGCCCCGCCCTGCAAACCCTGCCGGGTCTGGCCGGGCCTGGCAACCGCGTTGGCTGCTCGGCCATGACCGGCCAGGCCGCCATGGAGAATCATCAAGAGATCCATTTCGAGAGAACTCTCTTGACAATGATCTATCGAGGGATAACTATCGAGAGATGTCTCCTGACGCTACCGAGCCGCCGCCCGGCCGGCCAGGTCTTCCGCCGGAACTGCGCGAGATCGCCGATGTGCGGACGCTGCGGGCGCTCGCCCACCCCGTGCGAATCGCCCTCATCGAGGCGCTCACCCTCGGCGGCGCCATGACGGCCACCGAGGTCGGCGAGGGTATCGGTGAGTCGCCCACCACCTGCTCGTTCCACCTGCGTCAGCTGGCGAAGTACGGATTCGTCGAGGAGGCCGGCGGTGGCAAGGGCCGGGCCAGGCCCTGGCGCATGACGTCGATCGGCATGTCGATCGCCGCTACCCACGACGACCCGGAAGTCGAGCTCGCGGCCGGCGTCCTGTCCCGGCTCTTTCGCGAGCGCCAGCTCGACCGGTACCGGACGTGGCTGGAAACGAGCACGGCATACCCGCGGCGGTGGCGGGAGGCGGCCGGTGACAGCGAGATCGTCTTCTACCTGACCGTCGAGGAACTGGAGCAGCTCAACGCGGAGCTGGCCGCCCTGCTCCTGCCCCGATTCCGCGAACGCCTCACCGATCCGTCGCAGCGGCCGCCCGGGTCGGTTCCGGTGGAGCTGCTCCTGTTCTCGTATCCCATCGGCCTCCCGCCGGCCGAGAGCGACGGCCGGCCTCCCGGCGAGGCCGGCTGATGGCCCGCCCGGCGGCCGCCCTGGCCGTGGCCATCCTCGTGGGACTCAGCCAGCGAAGTTGGCGGGGCTTCGGCGCCCGCGTCCCAGCCACGGCGGAACCTGGGACCCGCCGCGCACCTGGCGCCAGCAGACCGAACGCGGTAGCACCCGCGGCGGCCCCGGCGGCACCGGCGGCCCCGGCATCCACGGTGGGAGGCCCATCGTGAACCCCCGGATGATCGATGCCCTGGCCGACTGCCACCTCCGCGAGGTCCGGCGCCAGGCCGCCCAGTACCGAATCCGACGGCCTCGACCGCAGCCGCTCGGCGGCCCGGACCGCCGGGAGCGCCTGCGCAGCCGGGCCGGCTTCATGCTGGTCGAGGCCGGGTTTCACCTCCTGGCGGCGGCCGAATCGACGTCCCGTGGCTCGATGCGCCGTGGCTCGACGCCCCGTGGCTGAGCGCCCGGCTCGCTGCCCTGCATTGTGGAGGCGACCGCGTCAGCACGCTTCGGGCCGCGTAGTGGCGCGCCACACCCGACGCCCGGCATCCGGTACCGGCAGCATGCCACGTCCCCTCCGGGCGCTCTAGGGCAGAGGCGCGCAGAGGCGGGCTGGGGCTGACGGGTCGGCAGGGCCGGGTGGGTCCCGGCCGGCCCTCGTTACGATCAGCGGATGGACGCGATACTCGGGAACTGCTCACTGGAAAAGCTCCGCCGCCGCAAGAGCTTCAAGTGGCGGGCCTACCCCGACGACGTGCTGCCCGCCTTCGTCGCCGAGATGGACTTCGACCTCGCTCAGCCCATCAAGGACGCCGTGGCGGCGGCACTAGCCGACAATGACTGCGGTTACGCGCACAAGGGCGAACTCGGGGCCGCCTTCGCCGCCTTCGCGACCGCGCGACTGGGCTGGTCACCTGATCCTGAGCTGGTCTTTCCCGTCCCCGACGTGATGACCGGCATCGCCGAGATCCTCATGGCCCTGACGTCGCCGGGCGCGGGGGTGGTCATCAACCCGCCCGTCTACCCGCCGTTCTTCTTCCGGCTCAGCCTGATGGGCCGCAGGCTCATCGAGGCGCCACTGCGCCGCACCGACGGCGCCGCTGACGGCGGCTCCCGGTATGACCTCGATCTCGAGGTACTCGACGATGTCCTGTCGGCCGAAGACGTCTCCGCCTACCTGCTGTGCAGCCCGCACAACCCCGTCGGCCGGGTCTGGTCCCGCGACCAGCTGATGGCCGTGGCCGACATCTGCGCGCGCCGCGACACCTTGCTGATCGTGGACGAGATTCACGCGCCGCTGGTTCTGCCCGGCGCGCGGCACGTGCCGTTCCTGTCACTCGATCACGAGCTGACCGAGCGAGTGGTCATCTTTACCTCGGCCTCCAAGGGCTGGAACATTCCCGGCCTCAAGTGCGGCGTCGCCGTCGCCGGCTCGACCGCGACCGCGACGATCCTGCAGGACCGCTGGGACGCGCTGCTAGCCTCGCACCTCGGCGTGCTGGCCGCGGTCGCCGCGTTCACCAGCGGGCGCCCCTGGCTCGACGCGATGCTCGCCCAGCTCGACGAGAACCGCGAGCTGCTGACCCGCCTGCTCGGCAAGCACCTGCCCGCCGTCGGCTACGTTCCGCCCGAGGCCAGCTTCCTGGCCTGGCTCGACTGCCGGCGGCTCGGGCTCGGCGACGACCCGGCGGCGGCATTTCTGGAGCGGGGCCGGGTCGCGCTGAGCCCTGGCCCGGACTTCGGTGAGCAAGGGCGGGGCTACGCGCGGCTGAACATGGGCACCTCGCCTGACCTGCTGGCCGAAATCGTCCAGCGCATGGCCGCCGCGACCGGGTAAGCGCTCGCCGCCGGCCCGGCTTCTCACGGCGAATGGCCAGCCGTATTACAGCTTATGACCGGTTTGCAATCAGCTCTTGCCGGGCCAGGCCGGTGCTGTCAAGATCGGCTCCTACTTCATTCTTCTAACGCTGCCTGGCGCCCCATGTGCCACCGTCACCCAGTCCAGTTCCCGATGGAGCCAGATATGCCTGCCGCCCCCGTGGTTGACACGCGCGTGCCCGCCGGTCGGCCAGGCGGCCGAGTCCTGCTCGCCCGGTCGGTGGCCGCCACCGCCGCCCTCACCCTCCTCACCCTCCTCGTCGCCTGCGGCGGAACGAGCGCGGGCAGCAAGACGGCGGCTAGCGGTGCGAGCGTCTCGGCCACGGCGAGCGCCACCTCGCCGGCCGCCACCGCCTCGGCCGGCTCGGGCGCCCCCCGGCCGCCCGGCATCGTCGCCGTCACGGCCGCCGGGGCGCTGGTCGTGCTGAACCCGGCGACCGGTTCGGTAGGCCGCACGCTCGTGCCCTCGGGTGTCACCGGCGATGAGATCTCGGTGACCGGCAATGGCATGGTGTACTTCGCGGCCCGCAGCGGCTGCGCCGACGAGATCGAGTCCGTCGCGGAGAGCGGCGGCAGCCCGGTGACGATCACGGCCGGCTCGCTGCCGGCCCTCAGCCCGGACGGCAGCAAGATCGCGTTCGCGAGCCAGCCGTCCCTGGCCGCGGGCTGCGTGCCGAGCAACCCCGACCTGACGCCCCTGTACAAGCTGGTGGTCCGCACGCTCAGCACCGGCGCCGAGGTCACCTACCCCATGGTGCCGGCGGGGCAGGGCAGCGGACTGCCCGCCCCAATCTCGCACGTGTCCTGGTCGGCAGACAACCAGCACCTCGCCATCTCCGTCTCCTCGGTCCAGGACAACGAGGGCTGGAACGTCGCGCTCGTGAACACCGCCGCCGCGAAGTACTACCTGAGCGGCGCCGGGGTGTCCTACGTTCCGGCGACCGGGCAGCCGAGCCCGCGCGACAGCTACCTGCGTGAGGCCGTCTACCTGCCCGACGGGAACCTGTTCGTCAGCCGCGCCTGCTGCGCCGGCATTCCGGTCCGGAACACCTCGCGGCTGATGTGGGAAGTGAGCCCGTCCGGCGCGCTCGTCCACCAGGTCGCCGTCGGCTTCGCCACGCTCGATCACACCAGCCTCGACGCCACCCCCAGCGGCAAGTGGCTGCTGTACCTCGCGGGCCGGGACCTGTACGTGTCCCAGGGGGGCGCGACGCCGCGCAAGCTGGGCACCGGCCTGATCGCGGCCGCCTGGCGGTAGCCCGCTGTCCTGGGCGCGGCCGGCGGAATGGCGGGCCGCGCGGCCTCGTTGCAGGGCATATGAGCACAGTGACCGCGCAGGCCGGGGGAGCGAGCCCCGTCGACTTCGCGACCTACGGCGATTACGGCGACTACCGCCCCAAGCGACCAGCTCAGGCCGCCCGGGCGAGCCGGCCGGCCGGGGAGTTCGTCCGGGCCGCCTACCCGTTCCGCGGCCGCATCACCGCCGACGGGTCGAGCGGCTACCTGGCCGAGCCCGGCCGGTATCACCTCTATATTTCCTGGGCGTGCCCGTGGGCGCACCGGTCGGCCATCGTCCGCAGCCTGCTCAGCCTCGGGGAGATCATCTCGCTCTCGGCGGTCGACCCGGTCCGCGACGGCCGCGGCTGGGCGTTCCGCGCGGGCGACGGCTACGGCCTCGATCCCGTCAACGGGTTCGCCCTGCTGCGCGAGGCCTACGAGGCGACCGAGCCGGGCTATGACGGCCATGTCTCGGTGCCGGTGCTCTGGGACCGTCAGGCCGGCGCCATCGTCAGCAACAACTTCCCGGATATCACCATCGACCTGGAGACCCAGTTCGGCGCGTGGGCCGACCCGGCCTACGACCTGTATCCCGAGCGGCTGCGGCCGGCGATCGACGCGATCAACGAGACCGTCTACGCCACCGTGAACAACGGCGTATACCGGTGCGGCTTCGCCGGCTCCCAGGAGAGTTATCACGAGGCATTCGGCCAGCTGTTCGCGACGCTGGATGACCTGGAGCAGCGGCTGGGCCAGCAGCGCTATCTCACCGGCGACACCCTTACCGAGGCCGACGTGCGGCTGTGGGTCACGCTCGCCCGGTTCGACTCGGTCTACTACTCGCACTTCAAGGCGAACCAGCGCCGCATCACCGACTACCCGAACCTGTGGGCATACGCCCGGGACCTGTACGCCCGGCCGGCGTTCCGCCAGACCACCCGGTTCGACCAGATCAAGCGGCACTACTACATGACCCACCCGAAGCTGAACCCGTCCCGGATCGTGCCCGACGGCCCGCTGCTGGACTGGGACGCCCGCACGGCCGGGCGTGACGAGGAGACTGGCGGGCATGGACGCTGATTTTGCAGGAGATGTACGGCGCTAAGCCTGATTGACCCTGATTACTCAAGTCAAGATCTCTTACTTCATGCATTTTGTCGCGTTCCGTCGGGCCGGCCAGCCCGACGCGGCCCCGCCTGGGTGAATCTGACCTGGCCAGCGGGCACGTTACGTGCGAATGTGGTATCGAGCCCCGAGCCCATTGCCAGCATGTGGAGGGTCAGATGGGCAGGGATGTCCCGGCCATCACCGTTAGCCAGCAGGACCGGCGCGCCTACCGTGAGAAGGTGCGCCAGTGCCTCGACGTGTTCGCGCGGATGCTGCGCGAGTCCCGGATCGAGGGGGGCGCGCCCCGGCTCGGCCTGGAGATAGAGATGAACCTGGTCGACGACGCCGCGCTGCCCTCGATGCGCAATACCGAGGTCCTGGAGGCCATCGCCGACCCGCGCTGGGCCAGCGAGCTCGGCCAGTTCAACCTGGAGATCAACGTCCCGCCCCAGCAGCTGGCCGGCGACGCGTTCTCCCGGCTGGAGGACACCGTCCGCAGCAGCCTGAGCCACGCGGACAAGCGGGCGCTGGAGGCCGGCACCCGCCTGGTGATGGTGGGCATCCTGCCGACCCTGCGCCCGTGCGACGTCACCGAGCAGGCCATGTCGGCCAACCCGCGGTACCGCCTGCTGAACGAGCAGATGTTCGCCGCCCGCGGCGAGGAGATGCAGATCGCGATCGAGGGACCCGAGCGGCTGCTCGCCCACGTCGACACGATCATGCCCGAGGCGGCCTGCACGAGCGTGCAGTTCCACCTGGAGGTCAGCCCGGAGGCATTCGGGAGTTACTGGAACGCGGCGCAGGCGGTCGCCGGCGTCCAGGTCGCGCTGGCCGCGAACTCGCCGTTCCTGTTCGGCCGGGAGCTGTGGCGGGAGACCCGGATCCCGCTGTTCGAGCAGGCGACCGACACCCGGCCCGAGGAACTCAGGGAGCAGGGCGTGCGCCCGCGGGTCTGGTTCGGCGAGCGCTGGATCACCTCGGTGTTCGACCTCTTCGAGGAGAATCTGCGGTACTTCCCGGCGCTGCTGCCGCTGCGCGAGGACGAGGACCCGGTGGTCGCGCTGGATCGCGGTGACGCGCCCCAGCTAGCCGAGCTGACCTTGCACAACGGGACCGTCTACCGGTGGAACCGGCCCGTGTACGCGGTGGTGGACGGGCGGCCGCACCTGCGGGTCGAGAACCGCGTGCTGCCGGCCGGGCCGACGGTCGTCGACGTCGTGGCTAACGCCGCCTTCTACTACGGGGTGGTCCGCGCGCTGGCCGAGGCCGAGCGGCCGATCTGGACTCGCATGTCGTTCTCGGCCGCCGCGGAGAACCTGGTCAACGGGGCCAGGAACGGGATTGACGCGCGGGTCTACTGGCCGGGCATGGGCCAGGTTCCGGTCACCGAGCTGATGCTGCGTCGCCTGCTCCCGCTCGCCTGGGAGGGCCTGGGCCACTGGGGGGTGGACTCGGCCGACGCGGAGCGGCTGCTGGGCATCATCGAGCAGCGCTGCCTGACCGGCCGCACCGGCGCGACCTGGCAGGCCGAGACCGTGCACGCGCTGAACGGCCCGTTCGACCGCCCCGCTGCGCTCCAGCGGATGACGCAGGGCTACATCGAGCGAATGACCTCGAACGAGCCAGTGCACTGCTGGCCCTCGCTGTAAGCACACCGCTTTCCCGGGCACCGGGCGGCCGCGATCTGCCCACTCGTACGTTACTCTGCGTATTCTGTCGCTGACCATGGGGTAACACGGGGGTGGACGATGGCGCGCAGGCTGCTAGCCGAGCTTTTCGGAACGGCGACCCTGGTCTTTATCGGCGCCGGGGTGGCCACGCTGGTGTTCGGCTTTCACGTGTTCGGGTTCCGGTCCGCCAGCAGCGTTCCGGCGGGGATTCTCACGGTCGCCATGGCATTCGGCCTGACGTTACTGGCCCTGGTCTACGTGCTCGGCCCGGTGTCGGCCTGTCACGTCAATCCGGCGGTGACCCTCGGTGCCCTCCTCGCCCGCCGGGTGAGCCTCATCGAGGCGGCCGGGTACTGGGTCGCGCAGTTCGTCGGGGGCATCCTGGCCGCGCTGATCCTCTGGGCCCTGTTCAACTCCTCCCCGTACTACTCCAAGAGCCGCAACGGCCTGGGTACCAACGGCTGGGGATCGGCGTCCTTCCTGCACGTCACCGCGGGGGGCGCCTTCCTGGCCGAGGTGATCCTCACCGGGATCCTCGTCTTCGTGATCCTCACCGTGTCCCGGCCCGGCGAGAGCAAAGCCGTGGCGGGCGTGCCCATCGGGCTCGTGCTGACCGCCGTGCACATCTTCGGCATCCCGATCGACGGGACCTCGGTCAACCCGGCCCGCAGTCTCGGCCCGGCGCTGATCGTCGGCGGGATGCCGCTGCGCCAGGTCTGGCTCTTCATCGTCGCGCCGCTGGTCGGCGGCGTCCTGGCGGCAGGCGCGCACCTGCTGCTGCACCCGACCGAGCCCGAGCCCGCCGAGGGAATAGCCAATACCGAGGAGCCCGCGGCCAGCTGAATCCCGACGCTGGCCGGGGCGGCCGCGCTGGCTCCCCGGCCGCCGGCGATGAGACGATCCCCAGATGACAGCAACCGGGGATATGGCCAGCCCGGACCTCCGGCTCAGCCAGGGGTCCGGGCGCTGGGTCCTGGCTGCTACCGTCCTGGGCTCCAGCATGGCCATGCTGGACTCCACCGTGGTCAACGTGGCGCTGCCCACCATCGGCCGGAGCCTGCACACCTCGCTGGGCGGCCTGCAGTGGACGGTCACCGCCTACACCCTGACCCTGGCCGGGCTGATCCTGCTCGGCGGCTCGCTAGGTGACCGGCTCGGCCGCAAGAAGGTGTTCCTCATCGGCGTGGTCTGGTTCGCCCTCGCCTCCGCCCTGTGCGGGCTGGCGCCGAATATCGCCGTGCTGGTCGGCGCGCGGGTCCTGCAGGGCATCGGGGGAGCGCTGCTGACGCCGGGCTCGCTGGCGATCATCCAGGCGTCGTTCGCCCCCGAGGACCGGCCCCGCGCCGTCGGCGCCTGGTCCGGGCTCGGCGGGGTGGCCGGCGCCGCGGGGCCGCTGCTGGGCGGGTGGCTGGTGCAGACCGCCGGCTGGCGGTGGGTCTTCCTGCTGAACCTGCCGCTGGCCGTGGCCGTCATCGCCGTGACGATGCGGCACGTGCCCGAGACTCGCGATCCCGCGGCGACGGGCAAGTTCGATATCGCCGGCGCCGTCCTGGCTGCCCTGGCGCTCGGCGGGATTACCTACGCGCTGATCGAGGCGCCGGAGGAGGCCAGCGACCCGATCGGCATCGCGGCGGCCGCCGTGGTCGGCGTGGCGGCGGCCGTGGCGTTCATCCTGGTGGAGCGGCGCCGCACCCGGAGCCCCGGCGGAACGCCCGCCATGCTGCCCCTCGACGTGTTCGCCTCGCGCCAGTTCAGTGCCGTCAACGTGATCACCTTCCTGGTCTACGGCGCCCTGGGCGGGGTGCTCTTCCTGCTCGTGCTGCAGGTCCAGGTGGTGTCGCGCTACACGCCGCTCAAGGCGGGCACCGCGCTGCTGCCGGTGACGCTGCTGATGCTGGCGTTCTCCGCGCGATCCGGCGCGCTCGCCCAGCGGATCGGCCCGCGCTGGCCGATGGCGGCCGGGACGGCCACCTGCGCGATCGGGCTGCTCCTGATGCTGCGGATCGGCCTGCACGCCTCCTACCTGGCGGACGTGCTGCCCGCCGTGACCGTCTTCGCGGCCGGCCTCACCCTGACCGTCGCGCCGCTGACCGCGACGGTGCTGGCCAGCGCGGACGTCCGGCATGCCGGGGTGGCCAGCGGCGTCAACAATGCCGTGGCGCGGGCCGCGGGCCTGCTGGCCGTGGCCGGGCTGCCGGCCGCGGTGGGCCTGGGCGCGGCGAGTTACCACTCGCGGGTTCTCTTTAATAGCGGCTTCGACAAGGCGGCGATCGGCTGCGCCGCCATCCTGGTCGTGGCCGCCGTGCTATCCGCGGTGATGATCCGCAGCGACGTGCTCCGCCCGCCGCCCGGCCAGCCGGCGGTCATGCCGGAATGCCTGACCAACTGCGCGGTGGGCGCGCCGCCGCTGGAGCCGGCCGCGCGGCGGGCTCCAGCGGCGCAGGCTAGTTATCCAGCCCGAGAGTGAAGGTGGGCTTGGGCGTGGTGGCCGGCAGCCGGTGCTCCTCCGACAGCCGGCGGATCGCCGTGCCGGTGGCGAGGAACTCCGTCGCGTGCTCCCCCCAGACGTGGTTGTAGACGCCCACGCTGACGCCGACGATGCCCGAGGACCGCGCCTGCGACGCCTCGGACTGCATCCGCACCAGCGCGAGTTCCCGCGCCTCGTAGACACCCTGGGTGAACTGCACCATCTCCTGGTTCTGGCCGATCTGGCGCAGTGACTGCATGACCCCCTGATGCGCGATGTGGTACACGCAGGTGCCCAGCACGAAGGCCACCGGCACGGCGCCGCTGGCCAGCAGCCGGAAGAAGTCCTGGGCGGACAGGTCAGAGGTGAACGCCCGGCCGTCCGGGGCGCGGTGCGCACCGTCGCCGCGCAGCGCCCGGACGGCGGTCCCGGTCGCCACGAACTCCAGCACCTCCTGGCCCCAGACATACATCTGCAGCTTGAGCTCGACCCCGACGATGCCGTCGGCGCCGAGGTGGTCGGCCTCGGCGCGCATGCGCGTCATCGCCAGCTCCCTGGCGTTGTACATGCACTGGGTCAGTACCTGGAGCTCCTGGTTCTGCGTCCACCGGCCCGCCTGAAGGCCGATGTGGTAGATCGACGACCCGACCACGAATCCCAGTGGCTCGAAGCCGGCCTCGCCCAGCAGCGCGTACTCCGACACGGTCAGGTCGGAGGTGAAGACCCCGGTGGGGTCGGCGCCGGCGGTGTGCGCGAGCCGGGTGTCGGCCGCCTGCGGTTCCCAGGAGCCGGGCGCGGGGGTCTGCTGACCTGAGAAAAGCGGCATGGGTTCTATCTCCTCCGGAGCCGGCGAATCGCACGCGTAGCGTACTGCCCCGGGGACGGCCGTCGCTGGTCGCGGCCGTTAACTGTCGCCGGGTGCCGGATCCGGGTGTTCGCCGGCCGGGATCTCCTTGATGTTCACGTCCACGTCGACGTCGCTGCGGCGTTGCTCAGCGAGGGCGTACATCTCATAGGCCCGCTTGTCGGCCTCGGTCAGCGGCGGCGGGACCAGGCTGCGCGGCCAGAGCCGGCGCACCCGGACGACATTGAGCTCCACGACGTACAAAGTGAGCTCGGCCTGCAGGTAGAACCAGGCCAGCAGGCCGAGCACGACGCCGAAGACCCCGTAGGCGGAGTTGCTGGCGAGCTGGTGACCGACGAAATAGCCGCCGATCAGCTGCAGGATCTGCCAGGCGACGGCCGCCAGGATCGCACTCAGCCGCAGGTCGCGAGTGGGTATCTCCTTCGCCGTCGCGATCCGGAAACCGAGCCAGAACAGGCCGACGTTCAAGATGAGCGAGACGACTATGGCCGCGATCCGGCTGAGCACCCCGCCCAGGTGACCGGTACCCCCGGCGATGCTGGACAGGGTGATCGTCGCGATCATGCCCGGCCCGATGACGGCGATGAGCCCGAAGCTGCGCAGCATCGCCCACGGGAAGCCCGGCCGGCGGGCCATCGGCACTTCCCACACCGAGTTCAGCGCGTTCTGCATGGCGCTCGCCACGCCGCGGGCGCCGAATAGGGTCAGGACCAGCCCGATCACCAGCGCGAGCCCGGTACCGCTCAGCCCGTGCGCGTGGGGCTTCAGCTGGTCGCCGATTACCGGGTACTGCCTCAGGGCGGTGTCCAGGAGCTGGTTCCGCAGTTTCTCATTGTTCTTGAGCACCAGGTCCAGCGCCGTGACCAGGACCAGCAGTAGCGGGAAGATCGAGGCGAACGCGTAGTAGGCGATCAGCGCGGCGAGGTTCCCGGCCTGGTCGTCGCCGAACTTCTTCCAGGTGGCGATGGCCACCGCCAGCCAGGGCCGGCTCTGCTGGGCCCGGTCGGCGGCATCCAGGTATCGCTTCAGCGCGTTCATGACCTGGCTCTATTACCCCGGCCGGGAATTCTCACGCACAAACCAGATCCGGTGGCTGGCTCGCGGCCGCGGGCGGGCGGCTACCGCGGCAGGACGGAGTGCCGCCCGTCCTCAGCACGCCATTCGGTGCCAGCGCTCGGGCGGACTGCCCCGCTCGGCGGCCTCTAGCCGGGCCGCCGCCCCCTCGCGCGGCCGCGGCGCCGCGCGGGCTCAGCACCCGGAGGATAATGAGATTCGGGGCTGTGGTTTCGGCAACGGTCCATAAGGGGTGAGTGCCGGTGGATGGGGACGGCACGCTGGTCGGCAGCATCGGCGTTCTCACGATCGCCACCAGGGGCCACGCCGGCCCTGGTGAGGTGCTGGTTCCGATCCGGGGAGGCTCGGAGACCTATATCGCGTGGTCACCGGAGCCGCTGCCGCGGGGAAGCACCGTCCTGGTCATCGAGTCGCGCGGGACCAGGTCTGTCGACGTCAGTGAATGGACCGACCCGTTCAGCTACTTCCGCGAGGGCTGAGCGAGGAGTAAGAAGAGCAGAAGCAAAGCAATTCCGGCGTATTCGCCAGAAACAACGCTACTAGCCCGCTGGGGCCCTGACTGGAGATGAAGAGATGTTTGGCTACCGTGTTCCGCGGCCGGATGAGGCGATGCTGGTCTCGGGCGGCAAGTTCGGGCGCAATGGTGCCCCGTTCAAGGTCGTAACTGGCCACGGCACGTTCGTCCCGCCGTTTGTCCGGAAGGTCAACTTCCTCACGCTGTCCATGGCCGAGGCCGAGGTCTCCGAGACCTGTGTCACCAAGCAGGGCATTTCGCTCAACGTCCGCTCCGTGATCGCGTTCAAGGTCGGCAACGACGAGGAGAGCATCGTCAACGCCGGCCAGCGGTTCCTGTCCGATCAGGACCAGATGTCCACGCTGACCGGGCGGATCTTCGCCGGGCACCTGCGCTCGATCATCGGCTCGATGACCGTCGAGGAGATCGTCACCGAGCGGCAGAAGCTCGCGACCGAGGTGCTGGACGGCTCGAAGGCGGAGATGGCCAAGATCGGCCTGACCGTCGACTCACTGCAGATCCAGTCGATCGACGACATGAACATCGGATATATCGACGCGATGGCGGCACCGCACAACGCCGCCATCCAGCGCCAGGCTCAGATCGCCCAGGCCCAGGCCAACCAGGCGTCGGCCGAGGCGCAGCAGCAGTCCCAGCGGGCCCAGGCCGAGTACGCCCGGCAGACCTCCGTGGTCCAGGCCCAGTACAAGGCCGAGGTGGACCAGGCCCAGGCCAAGGCGGCGCAGGCGGGGCCGCTGGCTCAGGCCCAGGCCACGATGGACGTGCTGTCCGCCCAGGCCGAACTGGCGCAGCGGCAGGCCGAGCTGCGTCAGCGCCAGCTGGTCGCCGAGGTCATCAGGCCGGCCGAGGCGGAAGCCGAGAAGGTCCGGATCCTGGCCCTGGCCGACGCCAAGCGGGTCACGATGCAGGCGGAGGCCGCGGCGTCGCATAACCGCGTCGCACTGGACCGGATGCTGATTGAGCAGCTGCCCCAGATCGTCCGGGAGGCGGCGGCCGGGCTGGCCGGGGCCAACGTCAGCGTGCTCAACGGCGCCGACGGCCTCAGCGAGATCGCGGCGGGCCTCGTGGCTCAGGGCCTGACGATCCTCGACTCGGTCAAGAAGAACCTCGGCGGCGCGACGGACGAGACGCCCGCGCCGTCGACCCCGCCAGCCGTCAACGGCGACGGCGGGACGCGCGCCGCCGGTGCGCCGGAAGAGGGCCGCAGCCGCAGTTAGTTCCCGGCACTGGACAACCGCTGGCCCGCTCGCTGCGGTTATCCAGTGCCCACCGCGGCCACCAGTTGGCCACAGCGCCCGCCTCGGCCCAGTGCCGCCTCGGCCCAGTGCCGCCCCCGCCCCGGCCCAGTGCCGCCCTCTCCGTGCAAGTGCCCCCAGCGCCCGCCGCGCTCCAGTCCTCGCTGCGTCCTTCGTTGCGGTGCCGCGCTCGCAGTTGCGGTCACGCAGATGCCCCGTCCGGCGGCTCGCGGCCAGTTTGTAATGGATTGCATGAATTAGTCACCGGCGCTATACGCGGCGGATCAGTGCGTAACAACATCGCCGTAATTCGACCTTAGCCAGATGGCAAGGGGACAATTCTGGTGGATGTTGTGGAGCCACTAGGGCGGGTTTTACGGCGATGCCAGATTGTTCGCCGTCTTGTCCGGTTAATCCCCGACGATTACTTCAACTACCTAAGGTGTTAACCGGGCTACCCGTGGTAACGTACAACTACTGACTGGCAGGGCGGGATAACAGAGAGCAACCTTAGCCAGCATCGTCGCAGTACCATCGCCAGCCGTTACCGGCTACGGCTTGACCGCCCAAGCCGCCGGGAATTGGCAGTCGGCCTGGCGAATTCCAAAACAGGAAGGAATCCCCAATGCGCAACCGCTTTGCGAGGGCGTGCTCTGTGCTCGCGGCTGGGGTCGCCGTCACCTCTGTGATTGGCCTCTCTGCGGCGAGTGTGGCGAGCGCGGCTGTTAAGCCAGACGCCACGCCGGCGTGTGGTTTCAGCTGCTTCAATCTCTCGAGCCTCACGCTCGGCCGTAACACCATCCAGAATGCATACGTGCCGGGTGACACCGGAGTGGGCGGCAAGGTTGGCCAGAAGGTCAACCTGAACTTCGCCAGCAACAGTCACCCGAACGAGGACTTCACCGGTGCTCAGGTCGGCACCCTCGGCGACTTCTGCCCGAACCTGGGCGGCACCGGGCTGTCGCCCACGTCGTACGTGTGCATCCACTACCCGAACTCCTACCCGGTGTTCGAGTCGAACTGGTCGCCGTACGGCAACGAGAGCGGCCTGTGCGTTGGCGCGTTCACACCCGTCTTCAGCGGCGAGAACACGACTCTGCAGAACTGTGGCAGCTCGACCAGCACCATCTGGGTCGGTGACCTGGCCAACGACACCATCTACCACGGTCGCCTCTACATCCCGTGGGTGAACGGCGCGAGCTCCAACTTCAGCCACCCGCTGACCCTGCAGGTTGACCCCGGCACCACCAAGCCGATCAACCAGCTCAAGCTGGCGTCGCTCAACAAGCTGTCGGGCGGCGTGGCTCCGGACAGCCAGGAGTTCAACATCCGTTTCGGGCCGGTCAGCTGACCGAACTCGGTGGCTGCCCGGGCGGGCGGCGGCGCAACGCCAATCGCCCCGGGCACTGCATATAGCACGGCGCCGGGCCCAGGTGGCTAACTGCCAGCCACCACGGCCCCCGGCTAGCAAGGCGAAGATGCTCCCCCCGCCCGAGGGCGGGGGGAGCATCTTCGCCTTTCCCGACTTTCCACAGGAGCCCGGCCGGTTATCCACAGTGAGACTGCGCCGGAGGCGCAGCGGGGACCTCTCTGGGAGCGCGTGCTCCGACGACGCCCCATATCGCGACGCGGGCCGGTGCAGCCCCGGGCTATATCTGCAATGGACACGCCGAGCAGGAGGGACACCGAGCGGCACATGGACGAAGACGACGAGACGCTGACCGACTGGGCCGAGGCTGCCTGCGCTGAGCTGGGGATCGACTGGGAGGACGCGGCCGGGGTGGTGCTCGGGCTGGCCCGTCATGTCGCCCGCTCCGCGGACGAGCCGACCGCGACGATCTCCGCCTTCCTGCTCGGGCTGGCGGTCGGCCACGGCCATCCGGTCGCGGGGGCAGCGCTCCGGCTGCGGGAATTCGCCGACGACTGGGAGCGGGCCGGCGGCCGGTGACGAGCTGACGAGCCCGCGGGCCGGCTAGCAAGATAGTCCCATGAAGCCGTCCGAGCAGCGGATCCTGGCGCAGCTCCAGGCCGAGCTGAGCCGGGTCATCCGCTACGACGACGAGTCCATCGTCCACGACAAGTGGATCAGGCAGCGTTACGACTCCGGTGGCTTCGCCAGCTTCGCGCCCGCGCGGGTAGCGGCCGTCCAGACCGCCTGGCACGAGGCCGGTCACGCGGTGGCGGCACTGGCCGTGGGGGAGCGTTTTAACTCCGCCAGCATTCACCATTCGGCGGCTTCCCGCGGGCGCGGCAGCCAGGGCCGGGTGCATGGTGTCACCGGCACCACCGAGCTGGCCTTCGTGGTCGACGCGGCAGGCCAGATCGCCGAGCGGCTCATGAACTGGACCTTGCTGGACAGTGACGAGGACCTGCGTGCGTGGCTAGCGGCGTGGAAGAGCGACGGCGGCGACGCCCGGCGCTTTCGCCGGGCCATCGGCCAGCGCTTCGGGCGGGACGAGATGACCGCGTGGCGCTACAGCGAGCAGCTGCTGACCGCCCGGCGGCTCAAGGTCCGCCAGGTGGCCCGGGCACTGCTCGTGCATCCCCGGCACCTGACCTACGGCGTCGTGGCGGCGATTGCCGATACCAGCTGACGGCGGCCCGGCCCGGCCCGGCCCGGCCCGGCCCGGCCCGGCCCGGACCGT
>Ga0208220_1000537_pt1 | contig 15970 bp, 12 predicted proteins | sample NGESurdeep092012_9_FD_184484 | JGI IMG/M metagenome (GOLD analysis project Ga0208220, IMG submission 184484) | Arctic peat soil microbial communities from Barrow, Alaska - NGEE Surface sample F53-1 deep-092012 (SPAdes) | ecosystem: Environmental > Terrestrial > Soil > Wetlands > Peat ... | reverse complement strand
GTGCACCAGTGAGCGGGTAGCCGCCGGGCCCGTGGGCGTCAGCGCTGGCTGGCGGCGGCGAGCGTCGGGGTGCGCCGCAGCCAGGCCGCCAGTACTCCGGAGATGACGAGCAGGGACAGGGACAGGACCACCACGGCCGGCCAGGCGCCCGCGGTCCAGGCGCGGCCGGCCAGGTTGCCGAAGACCGAGGAGCCGAGGTAATAGGCGAACAGGTAGAGCGACGCGGCCTGGGCGGAGGCGACGCCACCGGCGTGCGCTCGGACCGGCACCCAGCTGCTGGCCACGCCGTGCACGGCGAAGAACCCGGCCGTCATCACCGCCAGGCCGAGCGCGATGCACGGCAGGCTCCCCGGCAGCGTGAGCAGCACCCCGGCCGCGGTTATGAGGCAGCCGACCGGCACGACGGCGCGGCGGGAGAAGCGCTCGGCCATCCGCCCGGCGATCGCCGAGCTCACCGTGCCGATCGCGTAGACGAGGAAAACGAGGCCAGCGGTGCCGACGCTCAAGCTGAAGGGCGCGGCGGTGAGCCGGAACCCCATCACGTTGTAGACGCCCACGAACGCGCCCATGCAGCAGGCGCCGATCCCGTAGAGCGCCAGCAGCCCCGGGTCGGCTACCGCGCCCTTGAGCATGCGCATCAGATGGCCGGGCAGGGCGGGGGCTGGGGTGAAGTTGCGTGACGCCGGCAGCGTCACCGCCACGATGCCGGCGCAGAGCAGGCCGAGCAGGGCGACCGACGCCAGCGCCCAGCGCCAGCCGGCCACATCGGCGACCGCGCCGGTGAGCAGCCGGCCGGTCATCCCGCCGAGAGCGTTGCCGCCGATGTAGAGGCCGGCCGCACGGGAGTAGGTGTCGGGATGCAGTTCCTCGCGCAGGTAGGCGGTGGCGGCGGCGGGCAGCCCGGCCAGCGCGATGCCCTGCGCCAGCCGCAGGACAAGGAGCCAGCTCCAGCTCGGGGCGGCGGCGCAGGCCAGCGCCACGACCCCGGACGCGATGACCGAGAAGCGGATGAGCCCGGTCCGGCCGAGCACCTCAGAGGCGGGGCCCGCCACCAGCAGGGCGACGCCGAGGCCGGCCGTTGTCAGGGAGAGCGACAGCGTGCTCTGCGCGGCCGACACCGAGAAGGATCGGGCAAGCTCGGGCAGCAGGGCCTGGGTGCTGTACAGCAGTGCGAACGTCGCCACCCCGGCCGCGAACAGGGCGACCGCGATTCGCCGGTAGCCCGGCTGGCCGGCCCGGTAGCCCTCGTGCGGGGCCGTCAGCCCGGGAGCTGCCGACGTCATTTTCGCGGAAGAGGTCACCTAGCCACTCTGCGGCGGCCATTTTCATACGTCAAATGCATGTACTTCATGGAGCTAATACGTAACACGTATACTCAATGGTCATGGACATCGATGAATTCCGGCGACTCCAGGTCCTGGCCGAACACGAGCGGATCACCGACGCCGCCGAGGCGCTGCGGATGAGCCAGCCGACGTTGTCCCGGCTGCTGGCCCGGGTGGAGCGCGAGCTCGGGACCCGGTTGTTCGAGCGGGATGCGGCCGGCGCGCGGCCCAACCCCTACGGCGAGGTGGCGCTCGCCGCCGCCAGGGACATCACCCGCCGGTACGACCAGCTGCGGGAGGATCTGGCCACGCTGCTTGACCCGGAGACGGGGACGGTCCGGCTCGCGTTCATGGACTCGATGGCGACCTCGCTGGTGCCGCGGATCCTGCGCGACTTCCGCCGCGAGGCGCCGCACGTCCGGGTCGCGCTGCAGCAGAAGCCCGGTCACGAGATGATCCCCGACCTCGCCTCCGGCCTGACCGAGCTGGCGATCATCGCGCCTCGGCCGGCCGGGCCGCACGGCTGGCTGCCGCTGCAGCGGCAGCGTCTGGTGCTCGTGGTCCCGGTCGGGCACCGGCTGGCCGCGCGCCGACGGGCGCGGCTGGACGAACTGGCCGACGAGGACTTCGTCACGGTGCCCGCCGGGTTCGGGTTCCGCTCGCTGATCGACGACCTGCTGGCGGCCGACGGCGCGTCGGTCCGGGTGGCATTCGAAAGCCCCGACATGGCCGCCATCGAAGGGCTGGTCGGCGCCGGGCTGGGCGTGGCGATCCTGCCCGAGCGGTTCGCGGGCGTCTCCGGCACCGTCGGGGTCGACCTCGCCGCCGCCCACGCCGAGCGGATCGTCGGCCTCACCTGGCGGACCGACCGGCCGTTGCCCCCCACGGCCGCCCGGCTGCTTGAGTTCCTGTCCCGCACCGGGCCGTTCGACTAGCAGGCGGCGTCGGCGAGCCATCGGGTTGATCGGAGCGCGCATGTGCGAGCCTTCTGCCATGGAGACCGATCTTGCGGACCGGCTGCGCGCGATCTGCATGGCGCTGCCCGAGGTGACCGAGCGGCCCAGTCATGGCGCGCCGACCTGGTTCGTCCGCGATAAGAAATCGTTCGTGACTCTGTGGGCCGACGGCCATCACGCCGACCACTTCCCGCACCTGTGGTGCGCCGGCCTGCCGGGCGCGCAATCGTCCTTGATCGCCGCCAACCCGGAACGCTTCTTCCGGCCGCCCTACGTCGGCGGCCGAGGCTGGATCGGTGTCCGCCTCGACGCCCCGCTTCCGGTCGACTGGACCGAGATCGCCGACGTGTGCGAGGACGCATACCGCGCGGTCGCCCCGGCCGGCCTCATCGCCAAGCTCTAGCCGCCTGGCAGCATCCCGGCGCCGTGGTCAAGCTGGTGGTCCAGGTTGACGGCGGCGCTGATCAGGGCCAGGTGGCTGAAGGCCTGCGGGAAGTTGCCGAGCTGCTCGCCGGTGGCGCCGATCTCCTCCGAGAACAGGCCGAGGTGGTTGGCGTAGGTGTGCATCTTCTCGAAGGTCAGTATGGCCTCGTTGAGGCGGCCCGCCCGGGCGAGAGTGTCGACGTACCAGAAGGTGCAGAGCGAGAACGTGCCCTCGTTGCCGGCCAGCCCGTCCGGTGAGGCGCTCGGGCTATAGCGGTAGACGAGGCTGTCGGAGACCAGCTCGCGGTCGATGGCCTGCAGCGTCGACAGCCACATCGGGTCCTTCGGCGCGATCAGGCCCTGCTGTGGCATCATCAGCAGCGACGAGTCGAGGACCTCGCTGCCGTAGAACTGGGTGAAGCCGCCGATCCTCGGGTTCCAGCCCTTCTCGAAGATCTGGTTGTAGATCGCGTCGCGCTCCGTCCGCCAGCGGAGCAGGTCGGCCGGGCGGGCGCGGCTTGTCGCCATCTTCACTGCCCGGTCGAGCGCGACCCAGCACTGGACGCGGCCGTAGAGGAAGTTCTTGCGCCCGCCCCGGGTCTCCCAGATTCCCTCGTCCGGCTGGTCCCAGTGCTCGCACAGCCAGTCCATCAGGCTGGCGAGCTCCAGCCAGCTCTGGTGGCCGGTCTGCACCCCGCGCTGGTCGGCGAGGAACATCGCGTCCATCATCTCGCCGTAGATGTCGAGCTGAAGCTGGTCGGCGGCACCGTTGCCGATCCGCACCGGGCGCGAGCCGCGCCAGCCTTCGAAGTGGTCGAGTGAGAACTCGGTCAGATCGGAGCTGCCGTCGACCCGGTACATGATCTTCATCGGCCCCGAGTCGCCGCCGGACTGCTCGGCGGCCCGGTCGCGGAGCCAGTCGCCGAACGCCGCCGCCTCCTCGGTGAAGCCGAGGCCGAGCAGCGCGTAGATGGAGAACGAGCCGTCCCTGATCCAGGTGTACCGGTAGTCCCAGTTCCGCTCGCCGCCGACCTGCTCGGGCAGCGCGGCGGTCGGGGCCGCCACGATGCCGCCGGTCGGCGCGTACGTCATCAGCTTGAGGGTCAGCGCCGAGCGGACCACCATCTCGCGCCAGCGACCTCGGTAGGTCGCGCCGGACAGCCAGCGACGCCAGAACTCGACCGTCTCGTTGTGCAGCCGCTGGATGTCGTCGGGGTGCAGCCGGCGGGGCGGGCCGCCGTTCGACTCGAGGATCACGCCCCACACCTGACCCGCGTGCAGCGTGCGGGTCATGCGGAGCCCGCCCCCGTCGGTCGCCTTCACCTCGATGCCCTGCTCGGCCAGCGAGCTCGCTGATGAGCCGACGACGTGCAGCGTGAGCCTGTCGACCTGGGCCCCTTGCACCACCGGGGTGAAGGTCGCGCCGTCGGCGGTCACGCCCACCGTGTGCTGTGCGCGGGCGTAGTCGAACCCTGGCTGCAGGTCGACCACGAACTGCATGGTGCCGCGGACGACCCTCAACTGCCGCACGATGCGGTGCCGGTCGGTCACGCGCTTGCCGGCGATGGGCATGAAGTCGTGCAGCTCGCCGACGCCGTCCGGCGTCATGAACCGGGTGACCAGCACCGCCGTGTCCGGCAGGTACAGCTGCTTGGTGACGCAGTCCTCGCGGGCGGGCGAGATCTTGAAGTGCCCGCCCCTATCGGCGTCGAGCAGCGACGCGAACACGCTGGGCGAGTCGAACCGGGGGCAGCAGAACCAGTTGATCGCGCCGTCGGTTGTCACCAGGGCGGCGGTCTGCAGGTCCCCGATCAGCCCGTGATCGCTGACGTTTGGATAGCGCTCAGTCACGCACCGATGATCGCAGACCCGCCAGCCCCGTGCCGCACGACACGCGCGCAGGCGGTGACGAGTCCGTCAGAGTTCGTACTGGCACGCTTGCAGCGTGTGGAGCTCCGCGTACTGGCCGCCGAGGTCGAGCAAGCCCCGCCGACGACGGCGGGGCCGCAGGACCCAACGACAGACGTCGCGCGTCCGCCAGCCACGACGACCGGCGTCGCGGCTCTGCACGCAACGACCACCGAAGCCGCCATCCAGGTTCACGGCTGGGCCAGCCTGCCCGCATTGCCGCAAGCCCGTCGCCCTCGTCGCCTGGCTCGTCCCGCCCACCGCAGCCGAGGTCAAGGAACCGCCGCGACCCGCCGACACGATCCGTGAAGTTCGGGGAACGGCATCACCCCGCAGTGCTCACAGCGCCACTTCAGAAGGCGCAACCCGAATTACTTATACCTGTAAACGATCCTCCCCTGCGACCAGTCCGCCGGGCTGATCTCCAGCAGCACGCGATCGTCCTGGATTACGCGGATGTGGTTTTTCGACATCCGCCCCGACATCCTCGCGAGGACCTCGTGCCCGTTGGCGAGTACCACCGTGTAGAAGCCGTGCCCGCGCATCCGGCTGACAGTGCCCTCGGTCTCGATGAAGTCAGCCTTCGGCATGGCGCACCCCGCCCCGGTAAATGGCGGTGATCTCGCCCTCGGTCCCGATCATGTCACTCTTCGGCATTTAGCGATCCTCCTCATTGCTCTGGCTGCGGCGTCGCACATCTTGCAACGCGAGCGTGCCCGTCACGGGCGGTTCGGTCAGTACCGAACTCTTCATCCTGCTGCCAGCTTGGATCCGCATGCCACATAAGTCACAGTTCAAGTCGATATCATACTTGGCTTCCGCTTCTCGATCGTCCCGCGTCTGCTGCCTGGTGCGTGCCTGCCAGGCGCGCAGGCTGAGGTTCGTGGTCGAAATGGGCGGACGCGGCTTCGTCAGGATCTGCTCCTGGGCCGCGATCTTGCCAGCTCGGCGGCCTCGCCCGCAGGCCACAGGTGCCTGGAAGTGCGGGCGCTGCTGGCGGGCGAAGGTCATCAACCGGGGCAGCAGAACCAGTTGATCGCGCCGTCGGTTGTCACCAGGGCGGCGGTCTGCAGGTCCCCGATCAGCCCGTGATCGCTGATGTTTGGATAGCGCTCAGTCACGCACCGATGATCGCAGATCCGCCAGCCCCGTGCCCGCACGACACGCGCGCAGGCGGTGACGAGTCCGTCAGAGTTCGTACTGGGACGCTTGCAGCGTGTAGAGCTCCGCGTACTGGCCGCCGAGGTCGAGCAGTTCCGCGTGCGTCCCCTCCTCGATCACGGAGCCGTGGTTGAGCACGTAGATGCGGTCCGCGTGCCGGACCGAGGCCAGCCGGTGGGTGATGATCAGCACCGTGCGGTCCTCGGCCAGCGTCCGGAGCGATGAGAACAGGGCGTACTCGGCCCGCGCGTCGAGGGCGGCGGTCGGTTCGTCCATGATGAGCAGCGGCGCGCTGCGGTAGATTCCGCGCGCCGCCGCGATCCGCTGCCACTGCCCGCCGGACAGCTCGGCCCCGTCCTTGAACTCGCGCGCGAGCAGCGTGTCGTAGCCCTTCGCGAGCTCGTTGATCACCGTGTCGGCGCCGGACGCGGCGACCGCAGCGGCCAGCAGCGTGTCGTCGAGCAGCCTGCCCATGGTGATGTTGTCGCGGACCGAGAGCGGCCAGTTCCCGTGATCCTGCGCGATCACGGCGATCTTCTCCCGGAGCGGCTCGCCGTCCACGTCGCCGATCGAGACCTCGTCCCAGCGCACGCCCCCGGCCGAAGGCCGGTAGAGGCCGGCCAGGATCTTGGCCAGTGTCGTCTTGCCCGACCCGTTCTCGCCGACCAGCGCGATCACCTCACCGCAGTTGATCTCGATGGAGACGTCCCGCAGGGCCGGCGTGGCCGCGCCCGGGTAGGAGAACGTTACCCCGTCGGCAGTGATCCGCGAGAACGCGGCCGGCGCCGGAACCGTCCCCGCGGCCGGGATCCGCTTCGCCGCGTCGGCGCAGAACGCGAGGTAATCGGAGAAGTACAAGCCCTCCTCGTAGCACTGGTTGACCGCGTACATCAGCTGCTGGATCGACCCGGCGGCCGACCGCAGCGCCAGCACGGCGGTGCCCGCGACCGAGAGCGGCAGCGCGCCGGAGGCGAGCAGGGCGCCCAGCGTCGCGTAGACGCCGACGGTCGCGACGCCGCTCATCGCGCTCGCGAGCACTTGGGTGACCGTCCGCTGCCTCGCTGCGGTGAGCTCGGCCTCCCGGGCGTAGGCGGCCAGCCGCGCGACCCGGCCGAGCAGGAACGACCGGAGCGTGAACGACCGCAGCTCGGCGGCCGTCTGACGGCGGGCGATCAGGTTGGCCAGGATGTACTTGCGCCGGTAGGAGTCGACCAGCGCGAACCGGGTCACGTACCTGATCCGGGCCGAGCGGACCGCCGCCCACGCCCCCGGCAGCTGCGCCAGCAGCACCACCACGACCAGGATCGGCTGCAGCACCCCGAGCACGACGGCGGCCGACCCGAGCCCGGCGAACGCGGTCACGAAGTTGATCACGTTGTTGACGACCATGGAGGCCGACTGGACACCGCGGATCTGCGCCCGCTCCATGTGGTCGTAGAAGTCGGGGTCGTCGAACGCGGCCAGCTCCACCTGCGAGGTCAGGTCGTACAACCGCACCTCGACCAGCTGGTCCACCATCGGCTCGAGCCGCGCCTGCGCCCACCCGGCCGCGGCCGAGATCCCGGACCGGGCGGCCGTCGCCGCCGCCACCAAAATCAGCGAAGGTAGGGCGGCCCGGACCCGGTGCGGCGTCGGCCCGGCCGCGAACAGCGCCTCGAGCACCCCGGTGGTCGCGTAGAGCGCGTACCCGCCGGCCACGCCGGAGACCAGGTTCAGCCCGATCGTCACGGCGGTATCGAACGGGCTGGCCGACCAGCCGAGCCGGATCGCCTGCCCGACCAGCCCGGGGAACTTCCGCGCGACGTCCCGGAAACCGACCGTCGCCATCCGCTGGTCGTACTGCCGCCAGTAGTTCGCGGTCAGCTCTGCGGTCTCCTGGTCGGCCATCGCCCGGTCAGTGCCATACGGCTGCGCCGCATCGCGTCCCGCCCGGCCCCGACGCGGCCTTCGGGTCCGCCGCCCCGTCCCCATGGGTCCAGTATGTACGGCTATCCGACAATTGGACTAACGGATATATCTGCCATTAATCACTCAGACTGGCTGTCGGAATTATTGTGCGACAAAACATTCGGAAAACGTATTGAAACGTCGCACGATAATTCTCGAGCCAGGCGCGCAGTGACACTTCTTGCTGTTATCGCGGGAAGGGTCGGGCGGGTGGTGCGGGATGGGTGGGGGTCGTGGCGTGAGGCAGGGTTGGGGCTTGGGATTGGGGTGAGGCGGGGCGCGGGTTATCCGGGGTCGGTCGGGCGCGGGTTATCCCGGGTCGGTGGGGCGCGGGTTATCCGGGGTCGGTGGGGTGCGGTGCGGTCGGGGCGGTGGGGTGCGCGGTGCGTTGGGGGCGGTGGGGTGGCCGGGCGGACGCGCTCGCGCTGGTTACTTGGGCGGGGTGGCGGCTATGAAGGTCACCTCGCGGCGGTGGACGAATCCCAGGGACTTGTAGAGGCGGATCGCGTTGGTGTTGGTGCCGGCGGCGTGCAGGAATGGGGTCTCGCCGCGGGACGCGATGCCGGCCGCGACGGCGCGGGTCAGCCGGGCGGCGAAGCCGCGGCCGCGCCACGCCTCGTCGGTGCAGACGGCGCTGATCTCGGCGAAGCCGGGCGGGCGCATCCGCACGCCGGCCATCGCCACCAGCCTGCCCTCGCGGCGGATGCCCAGGTAGCCGCCGAGCTCGACGGTCCGCGGCAGGAACGGCCCCGGCTTGGTCCGCTCGGTCAGCTCGAGCATCTCCGGGGCGTCGGCCAAGCTCAGCGCCACCGCCTCCGGATCGGTGACCGGATCGAGGTCCTCGGCCACCAGCTGCACGCCCTCGCGCGAGCCGACGACTTCCCAGCCGGCCGGCGGGACGGCGAACGGACCGATGAACAGCACGACCTGGCCGGGCGGCGCCAGCCGGGCGGCGCCAGCCCAGTCGGCGGCCGACGGCTGGTCGGGCAGGCCGCAGAACGGCGAGATCTCCGGCTGGTACCTGACCGCGTTCCCGGACCGGACCGCGAACGGAGCCTGCTCCCCGGTCAGCGCGGACCGGACCGGGTTGTCGAGGGGGTGCGTCACTGCTGGTTCCGTCCTTCGGCCCGTCCGAGCGCGGGCGCGTTAAGCCCGAGGCGTCGCCGCTCGATCGACAGGCAGCGGTTCTGCACGTAGAGCAGGCCGGCCCCCTCGGCGATCACGCGGGCCTCGTCCGAGGCGATGCCGAGCTGGAGCCAGAGCGCGGTCGCGCCGGCCGCCACCGCCTGCCGGGCCACGTCCGGTGCCTGCGCCGACGGGCGGAACACGTCCACCAGCCCCGCCCCCGAGCCGATCGACGCCAGCGTCGGGTGGGCCGGCTCGCCCAGGATCAGGCCGCCGCGCGGGTTGACCGGGACGATCCGCCAGCCGTGGCGCTGCATCACGGCCGGCACCCGGTGCGCCGCCTTGGCCGGGTCGGCGCTCGCGCCGACGACGGTGATCGTGTCGTAGCCGGCCAGGATCTCCTCGACGATGGCGTCTGTGTCTCCCACCCGACAACGTTACCTGGGCTAACGAACTGGCCGTGGCCGACCAGAGCCAGCCACGGTCCGTTCGATAAGACGGTTTCGAGACTTTGATCTTCGGGGTTCTGCTTAGAGAATCCCCTCTGGGGAGTCGGCGGTGGTACCGGTCAGGGCCACGTCGGTCATGTCGTCACCGAGGTAGGCGGCGATGACCTTCGGGTCCTTGCGGACGGCCTCCGGCGTGCCCTCGGCGATGACCTGGCCGAACTCCAGCACCACGACCCGGTCGCAGATGCCGAGGACGAGGCCCATGTCGTGCTCGATGAGCAGCATCGACTGGCCCGCGTCGGCCAGGCGGCGGAGGGTGACCCCGAGCTCCTCGCTCTCGGCCGTGTCGAGGCCAGCCGCGGGCTCGTCCAGGCAGAGCAGCGTCGGCTTGGCGACCAGGGCGCGGGCGACGCCGACGAGCTTGCGCTGGCCGGACGAGAGCTGGGTGGGCATCGCCTCGGCGGCCCAGTCCATCCCGACCAGCGCCAGCGTCTGTTTCGCCACGTCCTCGCTGGCGGTGCCCTCGCGGACCGCGACGGTGAGGTTCTCGGCCACGTTGAGGTCATCGAACAGCTCGGTCGACTGCCAGGTTCTGGTCAGACCCTCGCCCGCCCGCACGTAGGGCGGCTGGCCGTGTAGATCCCGCTCGCCCAGCTTGACCGTGCCGGTCGCCGACACGAACCCGGAGACGGCGTCGATGAGGGTGGTCTTGCCCGCGCCGTTCGGGCCGATGAGGCCGACCAGCTCGCCCTGCTTGACGTTGAGGGACACGTCGGACAGCGCGTGCACGCCGCCGAACCGGACCGACAGGCCCTCGACCGTGAGCGCGGCCGGCACCGCGGACAGGTCGGGACGCTCGGTCCGCGGCGTGATCCGCTCGCGGGTGGAGGCGTCGGCGTCGGGCGCGTGCACCTCCGGCCGCTTGTGGGTCCGCCGGTAGATGTCGCCCGCCACCCCCGACGGGTTCTGCAGCAGGGTGAAGATAAGGATGACCCCGCCGAACAGCTGGAACCAGTTACCGTTGAGGCCGAACCAGACCAGCAGCGCCTGCGGGATCAGCCCGCCGGCCGAGACCAGGCCGGCGAAGATCGCGCCGGAGATCAGCGTGATGCCGCCGGCGTAGGCGAACGCGATCAGCGAGAGCGCGATGATCACGTCGTACTGGTTCTCGCTGACCGAGCCGAAATCGTAGGCGTACAGCACCCCGGCGACCCCGGCGATGAACGCGGCGATGGTGAACGCCCACAGCTTCACCGTGCGCGGGTTGATCGCGGCGGCGGACGCGGCGCGCTCGTTGGAGCGGACGGCGAGCATCCGCTGGCCGAGCGTGCCGCGCCTGATGAAGCCGACCATCACGCACAGCAGCACGCAGCAGGCCAGCGCGACCCAGCCGAAGACCGGGGACGGCACGTTGCCGTCGATGCCGCGGAACCCGGCGTTGGTGCCGAGGTCGAGGCCGAACAGCTTGAGCTCGGGCACCCCCGAGCCGGTCGAGCCGCCGCCCCAGGTGGTGTTGGTGAAGCCGAAGTTCTGGATCGCGACCGCGCCCGCCAGCGTCACCACCGCGAGCGACACCCCGCGCACCCGCACGGCCGAGAACGCGGTGATCACCCCGATCGCCACCGCGACGGCGATGCCGATCAGCGCGTCGAACGGGAACGGGATGTGGAAGTTCTCGGCCATGTGGCTGACCGTGAACCCGGACGCGCCCGCCAGCGCGAGCTGGATGACGGAGATCTGCCCCACGTACCCGGTGATCACCACCAGCGACAGCGCCAGGATCGCGCCGATCAGCGTGTTGATCAGCGCCCCCCGGAAATCGTAGGGGAAGATGATGAGCAGGATCGCGCCGGCGATGGCGCAGATCAGCGCGGTCCGCCACAGGTGCTGCGGGCGCGGTGCCTCCGGCAGCCGCTTCTCAACCAGCTCGCCGCGTCCGGGCAGGCTCGCGCCGCGCCAGAACAGCACGCCGATGATGATCAGGAACGCGAGCAGGTCGGTGACACCGGGCAGCGCGAGGCCGCCGGACTGCGGGAACCAGCTCTGCGAGGACATGTAGGCGATGATCGAGTAGAGGATCGAGATGCCGAAGGCCGACGCGGTGGCGATCCAGAACGAGGTGAACGACGCGAGCAGCGCGGCCGCGAGGGCCGGGATGATCTGCAGCGGCAGCGTCTCCGGGTCGAGCTGGGTGATCGAGGCGGCGAGGATGCCGACCGCGCCGGCCAGCAGCGACGACACCAGCGTGTTGATGACCGCGATGCGGGCCGGGGACAGGCCGCCGAGCATCGCCGCCGACTCGTTCTCGGCCGCCGCCCGGGTGGCCAGCCCGAACCGAGTCCACTTGAAGACGGCCCAGAGTGCGATCGTCACCACGATGATCAGCCCGGTGAGGATGAACAGGTCCACCCCGATCGGCGCGCCGAGCAGCTCGATCCCGTTCTGCGGCAGGATCGTCGGCTCCGGCTGCGGGGTGGTGCCGAACGCGATCAGGCACGCCGCCTGCGCGATCAGCAGCACGCCGAGCGAGGACATCAGCCGCGCCAGCGGCGAGGAGGTGCGCAGCGGCCGGAAGACGGCGAACTCGACCAGCGCCCCGCAGGCGACCACGAACAGCAGGCTCAGCGGCAGCGCGGCCGCCATCGGCAGCGTCGCGATCTTGCCGGTGGTCAGCGACCAGTAGGCGTAGCCGCCGAGCATCGCCATCGCGCCGGTCGCCAGGTTGATGACCCCTGACCCTCGGAAGGTCAGCACCACGCCGAGCGCGATCCCGGCGATGATCACACCGGAGCCGAGGCCCAGCAGGATGTCCAGCAATATTTCTTCCACTGCGGTCAATTCCTCTTAGTTCAAGCGCGCCGCGGCGACGGGGTGACCCCGTCGCCGCGGCGCGGCCGCTGTCAGTCCGTGTTCCGTCCTTCGATCAGGACGAGGGGGTAACCGGCTGGAGCCAGCCGGCCACCTTGGTGAACACGTTCTTGCCCATGTACTCGAAGAACTGCGCCCGGTCGTTGCAGACCGCGGGCGCGGTCGAGAACGCGCCGCAGTCGAGGGCCGGGGCGCCGAGAGCCTGCGGGCCCTTGAACGCCTTGGCGGCGCTCTCGATGCTGGCCGCGTTGAGGTTCGCGTAGCCGACCTGGTTGAGGATCTTGTCAACGGTCAGCAGCTCGCCGAAGTTCACGATCACCCACGGGTCGACCGCGTTGCCGATCGTGGTGTACTTCTTCGTCACCGCCTCGTAGGCCGGCATGCCCGGGTCGGTCGGGTCGCCGTAGTTCGAGCTGGCGATCGAGTACGTCCACTTGGGGAAGTCGCCCAGGCCCTTGATCACCGTGCCGCTCAGGCACAGCGGGGCGGAGACGATCTTCTTCGGATCGGTGATGTTCAGCGCGGTGAGCGCCTTGGCCAGGTTCACGCAGGACGCGGCGTCGGCGTACGGGACCACCATGCCGGCGGTCTGCGCGTGGCCGGCCACCAGGTACTGGGTCAGGCTGGTGGCGGTCTCCGGGTAGCCCTCCATGGTGACCGTGACGCCGGCCGCCTGGAGACCCTTCTGGATCGCCTCGGCGCCGGGGATGATGCCCGGGTTCTGCGGGTAGACCACCGTCGCCGTCTTGGCGCCGATCTGGTTGGCGTAGGTGCCCATCGGGCCGAGCACGTGCGTCGCGTCACCGAAGAGGATGAACGTGTTCTTCGAGACCGCGTCGAACGGGGTGACGGCCACGCCGTCGATTACCGGCACCTGGCCGTTGATCGCGGCAAGCAGCGACTGCGCGCCGACCGCGACGCCGCCGGTGGCGATCAGCGGGACCTTGGCCGCCAGGAGCTGCTGGGCGCAGGAGGTGCCCTGCTGCTCGCTGGTGGTGAAGCAGGTGTCGAGCTTGAGCGGGTGGCCGTCGACGCCGCCGAGCTCGTCGTTGATGTAGGTGACGGCCATCTGGGCGCCGACGGTGGCGAGCGGCCCGGGCGGGTTGGCGTCGCCCTGCTCGTTGACGTAGCCGATGGTGACCGGCGTCAGCGAGCTATTGGCCTTACCCGACTTGCCGCCGGTGTAGGACAGGTAGTTCGTCACCGAGGTGCCTGCCGCGGCCGATCCGGTGGCAGCGGCGGCCGGCGAGGACGCCGCGCTTGACGCCGCCGTCGCGCTGGGGCTGCTCGGCGCGGACGAGCTCGAACTGGAGCTTGAGCTACACCCGGCTATCGTCAGCGCGGCTGCGGCGACCGCGACGGCGCCGGCGTAGCCGGCTCTTCTATAGGTGCGCAACTTCATTTCCTCCCGCTTGGATACTGCGTTTGATGACACTGACGGGCGATGGGCCGTCGTCGGGTACTAGATGTCGGCCTTGGCGCCCCACAGCTCGCGCGAGGCGATCCGGGCGCCCTCCACCAGGGAGGCCAGCTTCGCCCACTGGATCTCCTCGTGCACCCGGTGCATGAAGGCGCCCTGCGCGAACCCGCAGTCGGTCCCGCCCATCACCCGGTCTCGGCCGACGACGTCCGCCAGCCGGATCAGCCGCTGGGCGACGAGCTCGGGGTGCTCGACCACGTTGGTGTGGTGCGTGACCACACCGGGGACGAGCACCTTGCCGTCCGGCAGGGTGACGTCCTGCCAGATCTTCCACTCATGCTCGTGCCTGGGGTTAGCCTGCTCCATCAGGTAGTACTTCGCGTTCACCGACAGCACCAGGTCGATCGTGTCGCGCAGCGGCGGGTCGTACGCGTGCGGCCCGTGCCAGGACCCGAAGCAGATGTGGTACCTGATCCGGTCCTCCGGCAGCCCGCGCAGCGCGTGGTTGAGCGCCTCCACCCGCAGCCGCGCCCAGGCCCGGTACTGCTGGTAGGACTGGCCGCGCGACAGCATGGTGTCCGCCTCGTGCATCAGCACCGCGTCGTCGACCTGCAGGTACGCGCCGGACTCGATGATCGCCCGGTACTCCTCGTGCAGCACGTCGGCCAGCGCGTAGACGAACTCCTCGTCGGAGTCGTAGTGCTCGTTCTGCAGCCAGTAGGCCGAGGCGGGCGCGACCACCGGCAGGAACGCCTCGGTGATGTCCTTGCCGCCACCGGCCAGCGCGGCCTTGAAGTTGGCCAGGTCGCGGTCGATCGCGGCCCGGTCGTAGCTCATCGGGCCGGTGCACACCCAGACCGCTGCGCCCTGCTTCTCCGGCTTCGCGTTCCCCGGTCCCGCGTTACCCGGCTTCGCCCCGCTGACGGCCTTGTCCCTGATCCGGACCGTCGCGTCGTGCTCCAGCCGGTCAAGCTCGGCGTAGGCGCCGGGGAAGTTCTGCCGGTCCCTGCTGGCGGGCAGGATGGTCGAGAACGCGCCGTTCAGCGGCCGGGGTTCCAGGCCGGTGGTCCGCTCGTACAGGTAGGTGATCCAGGTCGCCTTGCCCATCTCGCCGTCGTCGACGAGGTCGATGCCGGTCTCCACCTGCTTGCGGACGACGTAGTCGACGGCGCGGCCGAGGGCGGCCTGGTACTCGGGACCGTCAGTGGACGCCTGGCCGTGGTCGGCCGCCGACAGAAAGGCGAGCAGCTCCGGCGGTCGGATCAGGCTCCCGGCATGCGTGACGCCGATTCGCTCCATCGCTACTCCGAAGTTCTGCACGAGAAAACCCGCATGGATAGTTGTCCTCCAAGGAAAGGCCCGTAGCCGGCGCTGAGTCAACATGGATTGTCAACGATCGAGGTCACGATCGCGTCAAGTGTCCGGAGAGCACACATGGACAGCTGGCAAGTTGGCGATTGCGCCAATGTCTGGCACGGCTTGGGAACAGATGCTGGATGATGGTGCAATGAACGACGTTTGTGCTGTACAAGGCTTTGTGTTGATGTCAACAGGTACGTCCGGCTAATGACCGGTGAAGGCGGGTTCTGACAACGATGGCGACCACCGAAGCGGTACTTGATCTTGACAATCTGAGCGTCGCGTACGATCGCGCTCCGGTCGTGCGCGATCTTTCGCTAACTGTGGGTAGCGGCGAGGTGGTCGCTCTGCTCGGCGCCAACGGGGCCGGCAAGACGACCACGCTGCGCGCGATCTCCGGCCTGCTGAAGCACGGGGCCGGGGCGGTGAAGCTGGCCGGCGCCGACCTGGCCGGGATCACGCCGACCGCGCGGGCGCGGATGGGCATCGCCCACGTGCCGTCCGACCGGGGGCTGTTCTTCGGGCTGACCGTGGCCGAGCACTTCCGGCTCGACGGCGTCGCGGCGGCCAACCTCGACGGCGCGTTCGCGCACTTCCCCGCGCTGGCGCCGCTCAAGGAGCGGAAGGCGGGGCTGCTGTCGGGCGGCGAGCAGCAGATGCTCGCGATCGCCCGGGCGCTGTCACGCCGGCCCAAGCTGCTGATGCTGGACGAGATGTCACTCGGCCTGGCGCCGGTCATCGTCGCCCGCCTGCTGCCGGTCGTCCGCGAGTACGCGACGTCCACCGGCACCGGGGTGCTGCTGGTCGAGCAGCACGTGCACATGGCGCTGAAGATCGCCGACCGGGGTTACGTGCTGTCGCACGGGGAGCTTTCCGCCAGCGGCACGGCCAAGGAGCTCAGCTCCGACAGCGCGCTGCTGGCAGCGAGCTACCTGGGCGGGTCGGCGGCGTAGCGGTCGTTCCCGGTCGGCCTGGGTGAGGGATTGCCGCCGTGCGTGCGTGCGTGCGTTAGCCAACCCACGCTTTCCT
>Ga0208220_1000536_pt1 | contig 15971 bp, 14 predicted proteins | sample NGESurdeep092012_9_FD_184484 | JGI IMG/M metagenome (GOLD analysis project Ga0208220, IMG submission 184484) | Arctic peat soil microbial communities from Barrow, Alaska - NGEE Surface sample F53-1 deep-092012 (SPAdes) | ecosystem: Environmental > Terrestrial > Soil > Wetlands > Peat ... | reverse complement strand
CCGCCGCGGTCATGTTCACCTTCACCAACCACAACTCCAAAACCGGCCCCTCCCGCTCCTGACCATGCCCGCCTCATCAGGCCACCTCCCCATCAGGCCACCTCCCCATCAGGCCACCTCCCCATCGGGCCCCGGCCGCTGTCGGGCCCCCGCATTCAGCGATCACCGGCAGCTGTCGCTTCCGGGGCAATGTCGGCTACGCCACCGACAGGATCCGGCTTCTGTCGCCTACGCCATCGACCGCGTCTATCGGTGTCGATGGCGTAGGCGACAGATCCCCTGCGAGGTCGATGGCGTCGTTGACAGGACCGGCGCGATCGGGCTTACCTAGGCGAGGTCGCCGAGATTGAGCATGGGGCGGCCGGTGGCGCTGGCGGTTTCCCGCTCGGCCATCTCGAGCAGCAGGCCGGTCGCGTCCAGGTGCCTGCTGACAGGGCCGACGACGTGGGACGGGAGGACCTGGGGACCGCCGGGCCAGCCGTGGCCGCCGCCGTCGACGCGGTGCAGGATGACCGGCCGGGCGCCCGGCTTCGACCAGGTCTTCCGCGTCACCGGCAGGTCGCCCGGCGGCATGTCCAGCTCCTGGATGGCCGGGGCGACGGTGATGCCGTTCGCGCCGGCCCAGTTGATCATGAGGGCCTCGGCGCCGACCACGATGTCCTCGCCCGGCAGCTCGCCGTGCCTGGCCGCGCGCCGCTTGAGCAGCCGGCCGGACAGCCCCCGCCTGGTCAGCGGCCCGCCCTCGTACGGCGTGGTGCGGTCCGCGGTGCCGATGACGAGCGTCATCCCGGCGCGGAGCTGGGGGGTCGGGGAGAGGCGGCGACTGCACTCGAGCGAGGTCCCGGCGACCAGGAAGAGGCCGGTCACCGGGAGCAGGCCGTGCCTGGCGACGTGCTCGGCGTAGCGCGCCCCCTGCGACAGGCCGGTCAGGAAGACGGGCCAGGAACTGGCGGCGCCCAGCCCCTCCAGGTGAGTGGTGAGCTCGAGCAGGAACCGCGCGTCGTCGAGCTTGGGCTCGGCGTCCGGCGGCCTGACCGGATGCCAGGCCTCCTGCCAGCCGTCGGGGAAGACCACGGTGATCCCGGCGGCGGGCCCGCGCTTGGCCAGCCCGGTGAACCAGGCCATGCCCTTGCCGCCCATGCCGGACCCGTGCAGCGCGATCAGCAACGGCGGCGCGGGCTGGCCGGGCCAGCGCGGCGCCCGCGCCAGCCAGTACGACCGGCGGATGCCGGCGACGTCGATCTCGCCGTGTTCAAGCTCGCTGCCGTGCGCCGCCATGCGCAAATCTTAGGTTCAGGAAACCTTCAGCGTGGCCTTTGATCAGTTTCGTCAGGTAACCCCGAGAATAGGATCATCCGCTGGGTCTCGTTATCAGTGATGGGACTATGCCCGGAAATCGGCGTATTTCGGGCGGCGTCATGTCCGGCCATCGCTTTCCCGGATGCGGATATACATCTTGGTCGATGCGGATGACTGCGATTCACTGCGCGGCGCCAAGCGGTCCTTCCGTGCTGAGGCAGACGACCACCGGCGGGACGCCGGCGTCGAGGCCGAGGTCGCGGCGGCGCGAGGCCGCGCCCGCTCCGGTGAGCGCCGCGCGCAGGCCGGCCAGCCCGGCCGCGCCTGACGGCCCGGCGCCGACGCCGCCCGACGCGAGCGCGGCGACCGCGTCCCGCGCGTCGGCGTCGGTGACGGCGATCGCCGCGTCGAGACCGCCGCGCAGGTACGGCCAGGCAATCGAGGACGGGGTGCCGCAGTTGAGCCCGTTCATCACCGTGGCCGCCGTCGGCACCGAGGCGAGCGCGCCCTCGGCCAGGCTGCGCAGCACGCACGCGGCCGTGTCCGGCTCGACCGACAGCAGCAGCGGTCGCTCCGGGAGGGGGAGGCCGGGGCTCCGGTAGTGCGCCACCGCCGCCTGGGCGAGGCTGCCCACCCCGACCGGCACGCTCACCAGCCCGGCCCCGGCCCCGGCGCCGCCGAAGGCGGCCGCGCCGGCCGCGGCCAGCTGAGCGTCGATCTCGGCGAAGAGCGTCTCGTAGCCTTCCACGATCCAGGAAGGCACCTGCTCGTACCCGTCCCAGGCGGTGTCCTGGATCAGCATCCCGCCGGCGTCGGCGTCGGCGTCGGCGCGCGCGGCCATGACCGCGCCGTCGTAGTCGGCGACGACCACCGTCAGCACCGCGCCCTCGGCGTTGATGCGGTCGATCACCACGTCAGGCACGCCCTTGGGCACGTACACCCGGGCCGGCAGCCCCAGCAGCCGCGCGGTCCGCGCGACCGCCCGCCCGTGGTTGCCGTCGGTCGCGGTGATCAACGTCAGCGCGCCGCCCCCGCCGTTGACGGCACCTCCAGAGACCCCGGCGCCGGGGGCGGCCGAAGCCAGATAGGCGCGGAGCCCGTCGAGTGTGGCCGGCCCGGCGTACCCGGTCCGGGCCGCCACCGCGCGGAACCCGGCCCACGACGCTCCCAGGTACTTGAACGCCCGCAGGTCGAACCGGGCCGACTCGTCCTTGACGAACAGCCGCCCGACGCCGAGTTCGGAGGCGAGCGCGGGCATCTCGACCAGCGGCGTCGCGGCGTATCCGGGCAGGCCGCGATGGAACGCCCCGGCGCCTCCGTTCGGCGGATCGCAGGTCCAGTCACGCGCGTCTCTCGCATACCACGACCGATCGAGTGTCATGAGCCCATGATAGGGACCCGCGAGCCGCCGCTTTGCCGATGATTAAGTTCTGTGTTAGAACTAATAATAGTTCTGTTACAGATGGAAATGAGGACGACGATGGCGGCGGCTGGCTCGTCATGGTGACGTTGCTGCGCGAGCCCGCCCGGCCGACGGCGATCCGCGAGCACCCGCTGGCGCCGTGGTTCGCGGTCGCCACGGTCTGCTTCGGCGCGTTCATGGGGCAGCTGGACGCGAGCGTCGTGACGGTGGCCTTCCCCGCGCTGCAGCGCCAGTTCGGCACCGGGCTGGCGGCGACCCAGTGGGTCTCGCTCGCGTACCTGCTGGTGCTGACCGCGCTGCTGGTGCCGGCCGGCCGCTGGTCGGACCGGGCCGGGCGCAAGCTGCTCTACCTGTACGGGTTCGTGCTGTTCTCGGGGGCGTCGGCCGCCTGCGGGCTCGCGCCCACGCTGGGCGCGCTGATCGCGCTGCGCGTGGTCCAGGCCGCCGGGGCGGCGCTGCTGCAGGCGAACAGCGTGGCGCTGGTGGTCACCAGCGTCCCCGCGCGGAGCCGCCGGGCGGCGCTCGGCGTCCAGGCGGCGGCCCAGGCGGTCGGCCTCGCGTGCGGACCGGCCGTCGGCGGCGTGCTGGTGGGAACGGTCGGCTGGCGCTGGGTGTTCCTCATCAACGTGCCGGTGGGAGTGCTCGCGGTGGCGGCCGGGTGGTACCTGCTGCCGCGCACCAGGCGAACCAGCGACCCAGGCGCCGGTCATCTCGATCGCGGCCACGGCGGGATCGGCCGGAACGTCGCCGGCCGGCCCGCAGCCAGCCGGCCCGCGCCCGGCCTAGCCGGAGGCGGCGATCGCACGGCCGGCCGTCGCAGTGCCGGCCGCCGCGGTGGCGACCTGGCCGGGACGGCCCTGCTGGCCGGCTCGACGTCGGCCGGGATGCTGGCCGTCTCGTCACTGTCGGGCCTCGGCCTGCCGGCCGTCGCGGTGGTGGCGTGCGCGGCGGCGGCGGTGACCGCAGGCGCGGCCCTGGTGCGGCACGAGCGGCGGGCGGCGGCGCCGCTGCTCGACCTGCGGGCGCTGGCCGCGTCGGGCGCCGGCCCGGCCCTCGGCGGCGCCCTCTGCGCCTACCTGGTCCTGTTCGGGCCGCTGGTGCTGTTCCCGCAGGTGGTCTCCGCCCGGGGCGGCAGCGCGGCGTCGGCCGGCCTGCTGCTGACCGCGCTGCCGGCCGGGTTCGGCCTCGCCGCGGTGGCCGTCGACCGGCTGATCCCGGCCGGCTGGCCGAACCGGCGCCGGTGCCTCCTGGGCGGCGCTCTCGCCACCGCCGGCGCCGCCGCCCTGGCGGTGCCCGCCCCCGCCGCGGTGTCAGCGGCGCTGCTCGGCCTGCTCGGCGTCGGCCTCGGCCTATACACTCCGGCCAACAACGCCGAGATCATGGCGTCCGTCCCCGCGCGCGACGCGGCGGCGGCAGGCGGGATGGTGAACATGACCCGAGGCATCGGCACCGCCCTCGGCGTGGCCGTGGTGTCGCTCGGCCTGCACGTCGGCACGTTCCTGCGGCAGCCGGACGCGGGCCTGACGGTGTCCATGGCGGCGCTCGCGGCGGTCGCGCTGGCCGGCGTCTGGTGCGGTCAGCGCGGCGGCCGGGCGGGTCGGCGGCAGACGGCCGGCCTTCGGTGACCGGCGGCGGTTCCCGAGGGCAGGCGGGCGACACCGCGCCGCCGCCCGACGGCCTGGCCGAGGGGATCGCCCGGCTCCGCCGCGCGCTGCGCTGCGGCGCCCGCGTCGCCGATCCGGGTAACACCCTCGCCGTCGCCCAGTTCGAGCTCCTGGCGGCGCTGGCCGAACATCCCCGGGCGCGCCCCGGACAGCTCGCGCGGCTGCTGAACATGCGGCCGAACACCGTCACCACGATCGTCAACGCGCTCAGCTCGCGCGGCATGCTCGACCGGGTCACGGCCCCGGGCGACCGGCGCGCGGTCGAGCTGACCGTGACCGAGGCGGGCCGACGGGCGGTGCTCGCCTGGCAGGCCACCAACGCCGCCGTCCTCCACCTGGCGCTGTCGACCCTGCCGGCCAGGCAGCGCCGGGCGCTCGCGGCCGCCGTCCCCGCCCTCGACGCGCTGGCGGGCGCGATCGACCGGCTGGCCGACTCCGCCGACCCGCCGGCCACCCAGGCCGAACCGCCGGCCACGCTGGGCTGACCCGGGCTGAGGGGTTACAGCGGTAACCGGCAGAATGGCGGGCGGGACCGAGGTACACCCGGACCGAAGGGAGCCGCGTCAGGATGTCATGGTCAAGCCGCCTGGCCGCGCTGCTGCCGGGGAGGGTCGAGCGGGACGTCGGCGGCACCGAGCCGGACCCGAGGTTCACCTTCGCCAACGAGCGCACGTTCCTGGCCTGGAGCCGGACGGCGCTGGCGCTGGTGGTGGCCGGGCTCGGCATCGTCCAGCTGCTGCCGCCGTTCCCCGGCGTCCCGGCCGGACGCCACCTGCTCGGCGTGCCGCCGATCGCGCTCGGGGCGGTGCTCGCCGTCGCCGCCTACACCGAGTGGGTCCGCAACCAGCGCGCGCTGCGCCGCGGCGATCCGCTGCCGCTGTCGGTGATGCCGTGGATCCTGGCCGCCACGATCACCGGGATCGCGATCATCGCCGCCGTCGTCCTGCTCGTGTCGGCCCTGCGATGACGGCCCTGCGATGACGGCCCCGCGATGACCACCCCAGGCCCGGACCAGGCGGGCGACGACCCCGAGGAGCGCGACGCGGGCCTGGCCCTGGAGCGCACCTCGCTGTCGTGGACCAGGACCGCGATCGCCTTCGCCGCCCTCGGCGGCACCGTGCTCAGGGTGAACCTCGCCACCGGGCTGGTCATCCTGGGCATCGCCCCGGTCATCTGGCAGCTCGGCCGGGTGTCCAGGGGCGCGCTCCCGACGGGCGACGGGAGGCCTCCGGCGATGGCCGTGGTGAGCGCGGCCAGGCTGTTCCTGATCACGGTCTCGATCGTCGGGGTCGCGCTGCTCTGCCTGGTCATCGTCGTCCTCGGCCGATCCGCCCCCGGCGCGCTGCGCTAGCCGGGTGCCCGGCATAGTGGCAGCATGGATCCGCGACCGAGGCCGCACACGGCCGAACTGCTCGATCTCTCGCCGCACCCCGAGGGCGGCTGGTTCAGGGAGACGTGGCGGGCCGGGCCGCAGGCCGTGCCGGACGGCTACCCGGGACCGAGAGCGGCCGCCACCGGCATCTACTTCCTGCTGACGCCGGGCCAGGAATCGGCCTGGCACCGGGTCAGGTCGGACGAGGTCTGGCTGTGGCATTCGGGCGGCCCGCTCGCCCTGCTCGACGGCGGCGACGGCGACACCCCGTCGGGCGCCCCGGCCGTCGCCGTCCTCGGACCGGGCCTGGCCGGCGGCCAGCGGCCGCAGCACGTGATCCCGGCCGGCCACTGGCAGTCGGCCCGCCCGGCGGCCGCGGCCGAGGTCCTGGTGAGCTGCGTGGTCGCCCCCGGCTTCGACTTCGCCGACTTCACCCTCCTCGACGGCTGAGCCGGCCGCGTCCGGCATAATTTCTACTATGTCCATCGATATGATAGGTATGCCCGACCTGGGGCGGCTGGACGAGGTCACCCGCGCGCTGGCGGCGAACGCCGAGCGCAACGACCGCACCGCCGACTTCCCGGCCGACGGCATCCGCGTCGTCCACCAGGCCGGGCTGCTCACCGCGACGGTCGCCCGCCGCTACGGCGGCCCGGGCGGCGGGCTGGCCGACACCGCCCGCATCCTGGGCGCGCTCGGCTGCGGTGACCCGTCGGTGGCGCTGATCAGCGCGATGACGATGTTCACCCACGCCGCCCAGGCGGCCGCGCCGACCTGGCCGGATGACGTCTACCTGGCCGCCCTGGCCGAGTCGGCCGCCGGTCCGGTGCTGATCAACGCGCTCCGGGTCGAGCCCGAGCTCGGCACCCCGGCCCGCGGCGGCCTGCCGAAGACGGTCGCGAGCAGGACCGGAGACGGGTGGGAGATCACCGGCCGGAAGATCTTCTCCACCGGCGCGGAAGGGCTGCGCTTCATGGCGGTCTGGGCCCGCGCCGACGAGGCCGAGCCCCGGGCCGGCAGCTTCCTGGTCAGGAACGACGCGCCCGGCATCACGATCGAGCGGAGCTGGGACCACCTCGGCCTGCGGGCCAGCCGCAGCGACGACGTGACCTTCGACGCGACCCCGGCGGTGGCGGCCGTCCTGGACGCGCCGCCGGACTCGGCCGTCTCCCTGACGGCGTGGAACTCGCTCGGCCTGAGCGCTCTGTATCTAGGCGTCGCGTCTGCGGCACGAGAGTGGCTCATAAAATTTTTGTCCGAACGGGCCCCGGCGTCTCTGGGTGCGCCGCTCGCCACCTTGCCCCGTTTCCAGCACGCAGTGGGGGAGATCGAGTCGGCCCTCGGCTCGGCCGCCGACCTGGTGGACGCGGTCGCGCGGCGCGTCGATGACGGCGACGAGGCCGCGGTGACCCGCGCCCCGGCCGTCAAGCTGATCGCGACCAGGGCCGCCATCGGCGCGGTCGAGCAGGCCCTCGCGCTGACCGGCAACAACGGGCTGAGCAGGAAGAACCCGCTGGAACGGCACTACCGCGACGTGCTCTGCTCCCGGGTCCACACCCCGCAGGACGACTCGATCACGCTCGCGGCGGGCCGGGCCGCTTTCACCCGGTGGCAGACTGTGGACGAGCATCGATAAGGGAGTGCGTTGAGCGCGGTCGGCCGGTTTCAGTCGGGGAATGGCAAGACGTCGCGGCTGCGCCGAGGCGACGCCGGGCGCAACGGCCAGCTGCGCGACGACGCCACGGTCACGTTCGCGGCCGAGCGCGAGCTGGCCGGCATCGATGACATCATCGAGCAGCTCAACCGCCAGCTCGTCGGCCTCGCGCCGGTCAAGAAGCGGGTCGAGGAGATCGCCGCGCTGCTCCTGGTCGACCAGGCCAGGCAGCGCTACGGGCTGACCGCGCCCAGGCCCAACCTGCACATGTGCTTCACCGGCGCGCCCGGCACCGGCAAGACCACGGTCGCGCTGCGGATGGCCGAGCTGCTGCACCGGCTCGGCTACCTGAAGTCCGCCACCCTGGTCCACGCGATGCGCGACGACCTGGTGGGGGAGTACATCGGCCAGACCGCGCCCAAGACCCACCGGGTCCTCGACCGGGCGATGGGCGGCGTGCTCTTCATCGACGAGGCGTACTACCTCTACCGGACGACGGACTCCAAGGACTACGGGCAGGAGGCCATCGACATCCTCCTTCAGGTCATGGAGAACAACCGCGGCGACCTCGTCGTCATCCTGGCCGGCTACCAGGACCGGATGGACGTGTTCTTCGAGTCGAACCCGGGGATGCGCTCCCGCATCGCGCACCACCTTGACTTCGCCTCCTACGACATCAGCGAGCTGAGCGCCATCGGCGCGATGATGCTCGAGCGGTCCGCCTACTACCTGTCGCCCGCCGCCGAGGAGGCGCTGCGGGCCGAGGTCGCCCGGATGATGAACGAGCCGCACTTCGCCAACGCCCGCACCGTGCGCAACTCACTCGAGCTCGCCCGGCTCCGGCACGCGCACCGCGTCTCGTCCGACCTGCACCGCGAGTGGACCAGGGACGACCTCATGCGGCTGGAGCCGATCGACATCCTCGAGCCCAGGTCAGACGGCTGACCCCCCGCTCGGCCGGGCCGGGCGGGGGGTCAGGTCGCGCCTGAGCGACGGGCTCAGTTGGCCGGGAACGCCTCCGCCAGCGCCTCGGCGATCATCTGGCCCCGGTGGGCGTAGCCGTCCGACGTGTAGTGGATCCCGTCGTTGATGAACCAGGAGTGCTGCACCACGGCGGGCCAGTTGTACAGCCGCATGTTCGGGTAGCTCGGCAGCGCCTGCTGCAGGGCCTGATCCCACAGCTCCATGTTCGGCTCCGAGTACGGGCCGGACGACAGGATCGACTTCACCTCCACCCACATGACCGGCTGGTTGCCGATGATCGCCATCATCGTCTTGATCCGCTGGGCCCGGCTGACCTCGGAGCCGACCGCCACGTCGGCGGTGTCGTTGGTGCCGAGCGCGATCACCCAGCAGCCGTGGTAGCCGCTCTTGATCTCGCCGGTCGCCATCGTCTGGGCGTTCTGGGTGCCCGGCAGCGACTCGACCACCGAGGTGGCCCCCACGACCCGGTCGATCGTGGTCTTGACCCCCACGTCGGCGTACTGGGCGGGGATCTGCCGCGACTTGTCGGGCAGGTAGTCGCTGGAGAACAGCCCGTCCGAGGTGGAGTCCCCGATGTGCACGACCGAGGTGCAGGAGGTCCGCGGCGGCGGCGTCGGCAGCGCCGCCACCGTCGCCGCGCCGGTGGCGAGGGTGGTGGGCGGACCGCCGACGACCGGCTGGATCATGTAGCCGCCGGTCGGTTGCCCGCTCGACGAGCCGCCCGAGCCGGAGCTGGTGACGGCGACCTTGTCCGCGGCGCCGTTCTTGCCCTGGTTGTGCGCGGCCGACGTCATCGAGGCCGACCCGCTCGTGCCCGAGGCGCCGCCCTGATTCGCGCTCGCCGCGCCCGCCGCCGCCGACTGCGCCAGCGCCGCGCCGCTGGCCCCGCCGGTGCCCGTCGTGCCCGTCGTGCCCGCGGCCGAGGTATCGGCCGTGTTGCTCGCCTGCCCGGAGTTGGCCGAGGTCACCCCCGCGGTGATGCCCGCCGTGGCCAGCAGGCAGAGCCCGCCGATGGCCAGCGGCGAGGTGAGCACCCGCAATGGCCGTCGGCCGCCAGCGCGGCCGCCAGCGCCAGCCGTCTGACGGGTGCCGCCGTGGCCGGCCGCGCCCCCGTCGGAAGCGACCGCGCCACGGGTGCCGCCGACGCCGGCCGCTGTGACGCCGCCGGCCGTTGCACCGTCGGCCGTTGCGCCGCCTGCGGGCGTGCCCCCGACGAGCTCGACGTGACCGCCGCCGACTGCGCGGGCCGCGCCGCCGTTGGCGCTCGCGACGGTGGCCGTGGCCGGGGCTGCGGCCGGGGCCGTCCGCCGGTAGCTACCTCGGCGGATCGGGTCCTCGACGAACCGCCAGGACAGGGCGGCGATGATGACGGTCGCGGCGACCAGGACCACCGCCCGCACCGCGCTGACCGGCGTGCCCGCGGTGCCGGCCGCCGCGGTCAGCACGATGATCGGGTAGTGCCACAGGTAGATGCCGTAGGAGCGAACGCCGATCCAGCGCATCGGCGTCCAGCCGAGCGCCCGGCCGAGCAGCCCGCCCGGCGTCGCGGCGGCCGCGACGACCAGCGCGGTCGCCACCGACAGGAGCTCGAGCCCGCCGCGGAACATGAAGTCGGAGTACTCGTTGGTCCGCCACACCAGCAGCACGACCACCACCAGGCCGGCCAGGCCGGCCGCGTCAAGCAGCCGCCGTGATCCGGCCGACAGCGTCCGGGCGCCCCGTCGGGTGGGGTACACCATCGCCACCGCCGCGCCGATCAGCAGCCCGAACGCCCGCGTGTCGGTCCCCTCGTACACCCGGGTCGGGTCGTAGCCGGGGTGGAAGAGCATGGCCATCTCGATCGCGGACGCCGTCGCCAGCACCAGCGCGACGCCGGCCATCGCCCACCGCGCCCGCCCGCTCAGGAAGTCGTTCCCGCCCGCCTGGCCGGTCGCCGCAGCCCGGGTCGTGGCAGCCCGGGTCGTGGCAGCCCGGGTCGAGGCACCCCAGGTCGAGACGGCGGCGGCGGCGCCGTCGGCCGTGCCGCCGACATGCGTGCCGGGCCCGAGCAGGCGGACGCGCCGCCGCTTCGCCAGCCACCCCGCCAGCAGCACCATCGCCAGCACCGCCCACGGCCACACCAGGTAGAACTGCTCCTCCACCGCCAGCGACCAGAGGTGGTCGAGCGGCGCGGGCGGCGCGAACCTGGAGTAGTAGGAGTCGTGCTGGAAGATGTACCACCAGTTGTTGACGTACAGCCCGGACGCGATGACGTCGCCCCGGTAGCCGGGCACGAACGCGCGGTTGAACGCGTTCACCCACACCGTCACCACCGCGATCATCAGGAACAGGGCCGGCAGCAGCCGGCGCGCCCGGCGCATCCAGAAGTCGCCCAGCTTGACCCGTCCCGAAGCGGCGAACTGCCCGACCAGGATGTCGGTGATCAGGTAGCCGCTGAGAGTGAAGAACACGCCCACGCCGAGCAGCCCGCCCTGCGCCCAGCCGTAGCCGAGGTGGTATGCAATTACGGCTGTCACGGCAAGCGCGCGCAGTCCGTCTAGTCCCGGCAGATACTTTTGGTCGCTCCGAACAGGTCTCGGCATTATCGCCCCCAGCGGTTCGCTCGTATACCGTCGCGATCAGTGCCTGGCCGCCTCGGGGGGGAACGTATGCAGCTCAGCCGTTACCTATAGTTACCATGAGGCTACTGATAGAAACATCGAGTGACGCACCGCTGCGGGTCGCAGCCCACTTCCTATTTGGTTACGGCCAGGTGACCGGGGCCGGCCGGGAAACGGGGCGACGGTAACGCGGTGATCGGGCCGCGGGCGATATCGCGAAAGACCGGGATGATGCGGCGCTCGCTGATCCGCCAGCGCTCGTCCGCGCACCAGGTCAGCACGTCGTCGAAGTCGGCCACGAGGTAGACGCCGACGTCCTCGACCGGCGGCGCCGCGTTGGCCGCGTAGTTGACCCAGGTGGACCAGGCGCGCACCGCGGCGGGGCGGCCCGGCCCGTCGGCGGCGTCGGCGGTGACGTCCTCGCGATCGCTACCGAGGGCGCCTACCCGCAGGCCGCTGTAGGTGTGCCGGGTGGAGCGGACCACGGTCCGTTCGAGATACCGGGTTTTGATCTGCGCTCTGCCCCGGAGCTCGACCGCGCCGGTGACGAACAGCGCGTCCTCGGTGAACAGCGCGGCCAGCTCGTCGAGCTGGCCGTGGTCAAGGTGGTACGCCCAGTCCGCCAGCACGGCGTCGATCTCGGCCCGTAGCAGGACCGCCGCCTCGGCCGCCGTCGTCACAGCAGCTCGACCGGGTTGCTGAGGGTGCCGATGCCGGAGATGGCGACCTCGATCGGGCCGCCGAGCTCGGTCAGGTTGACGTTCTGGATCGCCGGGCCGCCGGCCGCCGACGGCTTGAGCGCGGTCCCCATCGCGATGATGTCGCCGGGCTCGAGCGTCAGGTACGACGACATGAACGAGATGACGTCGGGGACCTTGTGCAGCAGGTTGCCGGTGCTGTCGGACGTGACCAGCCGGCCCTGGTGGGCGCAGGAGACGGTGAGCGCGTGCGGGTCGGGCACGCTGTCGGCGGTCGCGATCCACGGGCCGATCGGGCCGAACCCGTCGGTCCCCTTGTACCGGCCCGGGTACGAGACCCAGGTGTCGACGTACTCGATCCCCTCCGAGCCGTCGGCCCTGGGATGGATGGCCCGGTAGTGGAAGGTGTCCTGCGCCCGCATGGTCGGCGAGGTCAGGTCGTTGATGATCGTGTAGCCGAAGACGTGCCCGAGGGCGGCGTCGCGGGCGATGTCGCGGCCGCCGGCCCCGATGACCACCGCCAGTTCCGGCTCGGGGTGAACGCGGCCGTACTCCCGCTTCAGCCGGATCGGCCGGCCGTGGCCGAGCAGCGAGCTGGCGGGCTTGGTGAACGCGGCCGGGTGGCCCGGCCCGCTCATGATCCGGTCGGCGTTGGCGCTGTTGTTGAGCGCGACGCAGATGACCTTGCCAGGACGCGGCACCGGGGGCAGCCATTCCAGGTCGCTGACCTGGACGGTCTCCGAGGCCCCGGCCGCCGCCGAGCGCTCGGCCGACCGCTCGACGGCGGGCCGGGCGGCCGCCCAGTCGCCGATCAGGCCGCTCATCGTCAGGCCCGGGTCGAGCAGCGCCGCCCGCTCGTCGCCGGGCCCGACCGCGACCGCGACCCGCTCCGCGCCGTCACGGCGCACCGTTCCAAGCTTCACGAGCTGATCTTAGGCACCGGCCGACTTCCCCGGTAAGGTCCGTCGCGGCCGGCCGGCGCCGGCCCCAGCCCGGGACCGCGCGCGCTTGTGCCAGCCCCCACAGTTAAAAGCCCATGGCGTTTCCGGTGCTATCACACCGGAAACGCCATGGGCCTCGAAAAAGAACGGTTACGGCAGCGGGGTGACCCGGTACAGGGCCACGCCCTCGGCCGGGACCGTCGCGCTGATCTTCCCGGCCGACGAGACGTCGAACGTGGTCTGGCCGCCGACCACCGTCGACTGGCTGCCCCAGAGGTCCTGGACCTGGTAGCCGTGCGGGTCGGCGGGCAGGCCGATCTTGGCCGCCGTGGTCGAGATCGTGACCGGACTCGAGCTCAGCGTGGTGGTGGTGTTGAACAGCCCGACGATCGCGTCACCGCACGTCTCCACCTTGGCGAAGACCTGGTGGCCGGCCGCGGTGCCGGGGGAGCCGGAGGTCGCGATCCTCGACGCGTCGATCGCGTCCTGGTCGACGCCGATGACCTGGCGGTTGGTCAGCAGGCTGAGGTCGGCCGCCGACAGCGCCGCGCTGGTGCCGTAGGCGTTCGTCACCGCGCTGGTCAGGTCGCTGCCGAGGATCAGCGGGGCCGAGCCCAGCGACCACAGGCTGAGCTGCGTCTCCGAGGCGGCCAGGGACAGCCCCGAGTCGGCGCTGCCGTCGCCGACCTCGATCGAGTCGTAGTCGTTGAAGCCGCCCGGGCCGCCGTACGGCTGCCACTTGGCGACGCTGGCGAACCTGTCCGACCAGTCGGCGTAGCTGGTCAGCGGGAACACGCTCAGGCAGCCGGTGTAGGGCGGGTTGTTGCAGGCGTCGGCCGAGCCCTCATCGGGGCCGTTGAGCTCGATGTCCGGTGCGAACTCCCACTGGTTGGCGTACTCCTGCAGGGTCGGGGCGAGCTTGATCGTGTAGCTGCCCTGGGTGATGTTCAGCACCATCGGGCGGCCCGACTGCTGGATCGCGGCCTGCCAGGCCTCGACGTCGGCGGTGTTGCTGTTGCTGATCCCGTCGAGCTTGATGTAGTCCACGCCCCAGGACGCGAGCTCGTCCACGACCGAGTCGACGTACGCCTGGGCGCCCGGCGCGCTGTAGTTGATCGCGTCCATGCCGCCGCAGTTGTAGTTGGCCTGCGAGGCGCTGGTGGCGATGTCGTCGGCCGTGTACGACGTGCCCAGGATGGGGGTGTTGGCCGCCACCGCCTGGCCCGAGATGCCGGCCGTCTCGTAGATGCCGAACTTCAGCCCGAGGCCGTGCACGTAGGCGGCCAGCGCCTGGATGCCGTTCTCGGACCCGACGTTCGGGTAGTTGGCGGCGTTCACGACCCAGCGGCCGTTGCCGTCGACGTTCGGGCCCTGCGGCCCCGGGCACTGGTACCACCCGTCGTCGAGGTTGACGTACTGGTAGCCCGCTGCGGCCAGGCCGGTGCTGACGAGCGCCTTGGCCTCCCCCTTGACCTGGGCGGTGTCGGCGCCGAGGCGCAGGAAGCTCCAGCTGCTCCAGCCCATCACCGGCGTCTGGTCGGGGCCGCCGGGCGGGTACGCGGTGGCCGCCCGGGAGGCGGTGCCGCTGGAAACGGCGTAGACCAGCAGCAGCGACATCGATGTCACCGCCGTCAGTATGAGGCGCGTCGACCTTCTCATGGATCCTCCAGCCGCAGATGCAGGCACAGGCACGAGCACGAGCACAAGCACAGGCCGGGTGATGGAAGCCCCGCCCAGATGCCATCATGAACGCCTGCTCGATCCACGCCAAGAGCGCGCATGATATGCGCATGAATTCGCCCGAATCCTGCTCATTACGATCACCGCGCGCGCATCGGCCCGCGCGGTTCCACGGCCGGCTCGGCTACACGCGGACGACCCGGCAGCCGAGGCGGCGGATCGGCTCGACCTCGGACTCGGCCGCCCGGCTGTCGGTGATCAGCACGTCGACCTCGGACATGCGGCAGACCTGGGCCAGCGTGACCCGGCCGATCTTGGTCGCGTCGGCCAGCACCACCCGGGTGCGGGCGCGCCGGAACAGGGCCGCGTTCACCCGCGCGCCGACCGGGTCGTAGTTGGTGCAGCCGGCCACCGCGTCCACCCCGTCCACGCCGAGGAACGCGACGTCGATGTTGTACTCGGCCAGGAACGCCTCGGCGCTCATCCCGACCGACTCCTGGCTGCTCCCGCGCACCTCCCCGCCGGCCACGAACACCCGCGGGCCCGGGCTGCCGACCAGTTCGATGGCGACGTTGAGGGCGTTGGTGACCACGGTCAGGTCGTCGCGTCCGCGCAGCAGCCGGATGAACTGGGAGACGGTGGTGCCGCCGGTGGTGCCGATCACCCGCGCGCCGTCCGCCAGCGCGACCGCGTGCCGGCCGATGCGCTCCTTCTCCGGCCGGTCGCGCGCGTTCTTGAAGCTCAGGGGCAGGTCGTTGAAGGCCGCGTGGATGGTCGCGCCGCCGTGCGTGCGGCAGACCAGTCGCTGCTCCTGGAGGGCCTGCAGATCGCGGCGGATGGTCGCGGCCGACACCGAGAGCTCGGCCGCGAGCGACAGCACGTCGACCTGCCCGCGCTCCACGACCGCGGACACGATCCGGTCGAGCCGCTGACGGCGCCCCATGGACGAATCATAGGCAGGCGAATCGCTCCAGACGGCATATTTCGGGGCAGTACTCGGTGCCGACCCGCCTTGTGGTGTGATCACACATGTCGTAGAGTCGGATGAAACGGGCCATACTGCGCATTATTTATGGGCAACATATGCGCGTTTGCAAGACAGCGTACGGCGCAGGCCGACCGCCGCCGAGCGGTCAGGACCTGGATGGCGGAGGGACCAACGGGGTGCATCGACCTGAGGCGCACGTGCAGAGGGAGATCGCAAGTCAGCCGGACTGCTGGGCGAGAGCGCTGCAGTCGGCCGGCCAGGCGGCGACGGTCCTGCCCGGGCGCGGTGAGCGGATCGCGGTCATCGGCTGCGGCACCTCCTGGCACATCGCGAGCGCGATCGCGGCCGCCCGGGAGGCGGCCGGCCACGGCGAGACCGACGCGTTCACCGCCTCCGAGCTGCCCGCCCGCGACTATGACGCGGTGCTGGCGGTGACCCGCTCCGGCACCACCGCCGAGGTCCTCGACGCGCTGCGGAACCTGCGCGGCCGGGCCCGCAGGATCGGGATCACGGCCGACGCCGCCACCCCGATCAGCGAGGTCACCGACCAGCTGCTGGTCCTCGACTACGCCGACGAGCAGTCGGTCGTGCAGACCCGGTTCGCCACCACCGTGCTCACCGTTGCCCGGGCGCACATCGGGCATGACCTCGGCCCGGTGATCGAGCAG
>Ga0208220_1000535_pt1 | contig 15985 bp, 16 predicted proteins | sample NGESurdeep092012_9_FD_184484 | JGI IMG/M metagenome (GOLD analysis project Ga0208220, IMG submission 184484) | Arctic peat soil microbial communities from Barrow, Alaska - NGEE Surface sample F53-1 deep-092012 (SPAdes) | ecosystem: Environmental > Terrestrial > Soil > Wetlands > Peat ... | reverse complement strand
CGGAGCGGGCACGACGGCCGGCTCCGGCGCGGCGATGCCGGCGCCGCCGATCGTGACCGTCACCGGCTCGCCGGCCGGCGTGGCCGTGTCGCCGACGATCGTGACCGCCACGATCTGCCGGGGCCGGAGGGCCGGGCCGCGAAAGAGCATGGTCGAGGTGACAGAGCCGATCCGCATGCCTCATGTTCGCATGCCGGCGGCCGTGCGGACGGGCGGCGAGCCCGGCGCCGGCCTGCCCGCCAGCCCTTGTGCCGGGGCCGCCTGCGACGGCAATCGAGTTCATCTGGCCAGGTTCTGGATACCATCCCGTTAACAGGCTGGGAACTTATCCCAGCCGGGGCACGCAGGGCGGGAGCGTGACTGCTGATGGCTGAGCCAGTGGTAACGCTCAGGGACGTCGCCCGGCGGGCTGGCGTGCACCCGGCGACCGCGTCCAGGGCGCTGAGCCCCGAGACCCGGCTGCTGGTCAGCGACGCGACCGCGCAGCGGGTCGAGGAGGCGGCCGCCGCGCTCGGCTATCGCCCGAACGCGATGGCCCGCAGCCTGCGGACCAGGCGGTCGCACTCGATCGGCGTGCTGATTCCCGACCTGAACAACCCCCTGTTCCCGCCCATGGTGCGCGGCCTGGAGGACCGGCTGGCGGCCGACGGCTACGTGGCGCTGATCGGGAATACCGACGGCCGCCCCGATCGCGAGCAGCAGGTGTTCGAGCAGATGCGGGCCCGGAATGTCGACGGGTACGCGCTGGCGACGGCCCGCCTGAACAGCCCGGTGCTGGCCGAGGCCGCCCGAGACGGGCTCACGGTGGTGCTGATGAACCGCGTCGCCGAGGATTATGACTTCCCCGCGGTCTCGGTCGATAACGAGCGCGGCGCCCGGATGGCGATCACCCACCTCACCGAGCTCGGGCATTCGGAGATCGGCTACATCGCCGGGCCGCAGAGCCTGTCGACCGGGCTCAACCGCTATCGCGGCTTCCTGGCCGGCATGCTGGCGGCCCGCCTGGCCGTGCCGCCCGGCGCCGTCGCCTTCGCCGACGCGTTCACGATCGAGGAAGGGCAGCGCAGCGCGGCGGAGATCCTGGCCGCCAGCCCGCAGTGCACCGCCATCGCGGCCGGCAACGACATGCTCGCCGTGGGTTGCTACGCGGCCATCGAGGAGGCCGGGCTGAACTGCCCCGGCGACATCTCCGTGGTCGGCTTCAACGACATGCCCTTCATCGACCGGCTGCGCCCGCCGATGACCACCGTGGCCTTCCCGCACTACCAGCTGGGCACCGAGGCGGCCGGCCTGCTGCTGGAGCGGCTGTCCGGCGCCGAGAAGCCGTCCAGGACCTTGTACCTGGCGCCTCAGTTTGTCGTGCGGGGCTCCACGGCAGTGCGGTCACAAGCCGGGCGAACTAGGTAAAACTTGTTGAAAGTCCTTGACAGCATGTCACCCCTAGGCCATTTTGTAGCTCGACCAACATCGCTGCAAACGATTGCGGCTGCGACGCTGATGCTCCAGACTGGGATAACAGTCGCGGCGGGGGCCACGGCAGCTCACGATTGCTGACACCGTAAGAAACGTGGTTGACGATATGGCTGATGAACGAAGCGACCTGCGGATCGGCTGGCTGGGGGCCGGCCGGATGGGCTCGATGCTCGTCCGCCGGCTGCTGGCCGCCGGCTGCGATGTGTCGGTCTACAACCGGACGAAGGCCAAGGCCGCGCCGCTCGCGGAGCACGGCGCCAAGATCCTTGACTCGGTGGCCGACCTGGCCGCGACCGATCTGGTCTTCGTCACCGTGGGCACGCCGAAGGACCTGATCGAGGCGATGACCGGCCCGGCCGGGCTGGCATCCGCGCCGCAGGCGCCGCGCGTCGTGGTGGACTGCTCGACGGTCTCGGCCGACGCCTCGCGGCAGGTCCGGGAGGAGCTGGCCGCCCGCGGCACGCAGCTGCTCGCGGCGCCGATCATGGGTAACCCCCGGGTGGCCGCCGCCGGGAAGCTCACGTTCGCCGTGTCCGGCCCGCGGCAGGCCTTTGACGTGGCCCAGCCCTACCTGAGCCTGCTCGGGGCCGGCGCGACCTACGTGGGCGACGGCGAGACCGCCCGGATCGTGAAGCTATGTCATAATCTGTTCCTCGGGATCGTGGCCCAGTCGCTGGCCGAGATCACGGTGCTGGCGCAGCGCGGCGGGGTCAGTCGGCAGGCGTTCCTGGCCTGCCTGAATAACAGCGTGATGGGATCGCAATTCACCAGGTACAAGTCCCCGGCCCTGGTTAATTTGGACTTCACGCCGACCTTCACCAGTGAGCTGCTGCGCAAGGACTTTGATCTGGGCCTAGCCGCGGCGCGGGAGCACGAGGTGCCGATGCCAGTGGCGAGCCTGGTGCATCAGCTGGTGCAGAGCCTGGTCGGCCATGGTCATGGCGGCGAGGACTTCGCCGCCCTGCTGCTGCTCCAGGCCCAGTCGGCCGGCCTTCAGCTCGAAAGCGAGGACGTCCAGGTGCCCGACGGCCTGGAGCCGGACGGCCTGGAGCCGGACAGCCTGACGGAAGCTGGCGAGACGCACTGATCCGAGACCCTGGGGGCAGGCCCGCGGAAGCGGGTCTGCCACTGTTTACATCCATTCATGAAACCAACCTCCAGCGGAAGGAGAGCCGGGATGATGTCTAAGCACGCCCGGTTGATAGCTCTCGCCGCAACCACTGCCGTCGCCACCGCGACGGTGGCCGGCTGCGGAAGTTCCAGCGGAAGCAGTTCCAGCAGTTCCAGCGCCAAGGCCGCCACGCCGATCGTGATCGGCGCGTCACTCTCGCTTACGGGTGACTTCTCGGCCGACGGCCAGGCGTTCCAGCGCGGCTACCTGCTCTGGGAGCACGACGTCAACGCGGCCGGCGGCCTGCTCGGCCATCAGGTCAAGATCATCGTTCTCAACGACGCGAGCAGCCCGACTCAGGTGGTCAGCAACTACAACAAGCTGATCTCCGGCGATCATGTGAACCTGACGTTCGGGCCGTTCTCCTCGCTGCTGACCACTCCGGCCTCCGCCGTGGCAGCCCGCAACGGCTTCGCGTTCCTTGAGGGAGCGGGCGGTGCGCCGTCGGTGTTCACCACGCCGTCCAACGAGCAGGCGCACAACGTGTTCGACGTCAGCCTGCCGATCCAGGACGAGATGGTGCCGTTCACCAACTGGATCAAGTCGCTGCCGGCCAGCCAGCGGCCGAAGAGCGCCGCCTACCCGATGGCACAGGATCCGTTCGCCGATCCGCCGGTCCAGCTGACCCAGCAGACGCTGGCGGCGGCCGGAGTCAAGACCGCCTACTCCAAGATCTTCCCGGCGGAGGTGCCGGACTACACGCCGGCCGCCAACAACGTCGCCTCCAGCGGCGCGCAGATAGTGGTGCTCGGCTCGACCGACGTGCCGACGGTGGGCGCGTTCATGAAGGCATTCCAGCAGCAGCATTACACGCCCAAGATGTTCATCGCCGCGGCCGGCCCGGACCAGGGCAGCGCGTTTACCAGCGCGGTCGGGGCGGGCAACGCTAACGGCATGATGGTCCCGAACGCCTGGTACGGCGGCTCATCCAACCCGCAGAGCCAGAAAATGGTCGCCGAGTACATCGCCAAGTACCACGGCACCGCCTCCGACATCAACGCGGACGTGGCCGAGGCGTACGCGGTCGGACAGGTAACGGCGCAGGCGGTCAAGGCCACCGGCGGCACTGACAACAAGAAGATCATTTCCTACCTGCACAGCGGGACCACGCTGACCAGCGTCCAGGGACCAGTGAAGTTCGACTCGCTCGGCCGCAACGGCGCGGCGACGTCGTTCGTCTTCCAGTGGCAGAACGGCAAGTATGTCCCGGTGCTGCCGCTGGGCACCCCGGGCGTGGCGAAGATCCTCAACCCGAAGCCCGCCTGGACCGGCTGACCATGGTGCGGGTGCACGGAGCCGGGCGAAGCGGAGGAGAAGGGTTATGGCGACGAAACTGCTCCATGCCGTGGTCAGCGGCGTACTCGGCGGCGGCGTCTACGCGCTGATGGCTGTCGGGCTGACCCTGATCTTCGGGGTGCTCGACATCATCAACATCGCCCAGGGCATCATGGTCATCCTGGGCGCCTACCTCAGCTACGCGCTCTCCGTGCACCTGCACATCGGCCTGTTCCTGGGCCTCCTGATCACCGTGCCCGCGATGTTCGTCATCGGAGTGGTCATCCAGTGGGCGTTCATCCGGCCGCTCAGCGGCCGCGACCGCACCTCGATGTCCCTGCTGGCCTGCTATGCGGTGGCGATCATCATCGAGGGCGCCCTGTACTGGGCGTTCGGCCCGAACTACGTGACGCTGACTGCCTCTTATGTCACCAACAGTGTCCACATCTTGGGTTTCTACCTGCCCTACATTTACCTGTACGGCTTCGCGATGGCGGTCGCCCTGGTGATCGCGCTCTACGGCGTGCTGTACCGGACTAAATTCGGCCGCGCGATACGCGCGACCATGCAGGATCGGACCGCCGCCCTGCTAGTCGGCATCAACGTCAACCGGGTGGCGGCGCTGACCTTCGGCATCGGGGTCGCGGTCACGGCGGTGGGCGGCATGGTCTACGGCGCCACCAGCAGCGGCTTCAACCCCAACAGCGGCTACGACCTGATCTCCCGGCTGCTGGCCATCATCATCCTCGGCGGCCTCGGCAGCATCGGCGGTGCGCTCGCGGCATCAGTGCTGATGCTCACTCTCGAGTCCATCGTGGATATCTGGTCCCCGACCTGGGCAGTCGCGGTGTTCTACGCGGCGCTCGTCCTGGTGCTCACGCTCCGTCCCGCCGGCCTGTTCGGCCGCCAGGCGGCGAGGGCCCAGTGATGACCGTGAACACGACACTGGGACGCGCGGTCGGGGCGGCGATCCTGCTGGCCGTCTGCGCTGTCTTCCCCCTGGTCGTCACCAACCAGCAGGTGGCCACGATCGGAATCGACACGCTGATCTTCGTGACGGCGGCGGTCGCCTGGAACATCTTCTCCGGTTATTCCGGCTATATCTCGCTCGGGCATGCGGTTTTCTTCGGAAGCGGTGCCTACGCGGCCGGGATAGCGGCCAGGGACTGGCACGTCACCGGCGGCGCCGAGTTCCTGCTGCTGCTGCTGGGCGGCGTCGTGGCCGGCCTGATCGCCGTGCCGTTCGGCCTGATCGCGCTGCGAGTCCGGCGGCATACCTTCGTCGTGATCACCATCGCGGTCTTCTTCATCTTCCAGCTGATGGCGTTCAACTTCTCGTTCACCGGCGGCACTACCGGGCTGAACGCGCCGTTCCTGCTGTGGAGCCCGGTCACCTTCGACGACCGCTTCTACTACGTCGCGCTGGTCATCGCGGCGGCCACTGTCGGGCTCTCCTGGCTGATCCGGGGGTCGAAGTTCGGCCTGCAACTGCGCGCGATCCGCGATGACGAGGACCGGGCCAGGGGCCTGGGCGTGCGGGCACTGCGGGTCAAGCTGACCGCGTTCGTGGTCTCCGGCGCCATCACCGGACTGATCGGCGCGCTGTGGTTCTTCTTCATCGCCGAGGCGCTGCCGCAGACCGCTTTCGACCCCATCTTCGATCTCACCATCGCGCTGATGGCATTCCTCGGCGGCCTGGGCACGGTCGCCGGCCCGGTCCTCGGCGCGCTCATCCTGGAGCCGGGGCAGCAGTACCTCACGCAGCAGGTGACGAACGACTACCTAGCCCAGATCCTGCTCGGAGGGGTGTTCCTGGTGGTCATCCTGCTGCTCCCGCGCGGCCTGATCCCGACCGGGCGCGAGAAGATCGCCTCCTGGCGGGCCAGACGGCGCGACGCGGCCGCACGCCTAGCGCCGCCGGGCGACGCTCCGGCGGGTGGCCCGCCTGGCGCCGGCGGGCAGCCCGCCCGGCATGCAGCGGGACAGACTCCGAGGGGGCGGTCCCTGTGACCACATTGCTGCGGACCGAGAGCGTCGCCAAGGCCTTCGGCGGGGTCCAGGCGCTGGACGGCGCCACGATCGAGGTGGAGCAGGGCAGCATCACCGGGCTGATCGGGCCGAACGGCTCCGGCAAGACGACGCTGTTCAATGTGATCACCGGCTACGAGCGGCTGGATTCCGGTGACGTCTTCATGGACGGCGGGAAGATCACCAACGCGCCGCCCCAGCGGGTATTCGCCCTCGGGATCGGCCGGACCTTCCAGCTGACCCGGATCTTCCCCCGGCTCACGGTGATGGAGAACATGCTGGTCGCCGCCCAGCACGTCGGCCCCGTCCACGGCCGCGGCCGGTTCCGTAACCCGCTGGCCCGATCGGGCGGCCCCGCGGACCGGCGGCGGGCCCTGGAACTGCTGGAGTTCACCGGGATCGACAACCACGCGAGCGCGCTGGCCGGCACCCTGTCTTACGGACAGCGCAAGCTGCTCGAACTGGCCTATGTGCTCGTCGCGGATCCGGCGGTGGTGCTGCTGGACGAGCCAGCCGGCGGGGTCAACCCGTCGCTGATCACCCACATCACCGCGCGGATCCGCGAACTCAACGAGGCGGGCAAGACCTTCCTCATCGTCGAGCACAACATGGACTTCGTGATGAGCCTGTGCCACCGGGTCACGGTGCTGGATTTTGGCACGGTGGTGGCCACGGGGCCGCCGGAGGTCATCAAGACCGATCCGCGGGTACTCGACGCCTACCTGGGAATCGGGGAAGACGCTGATGAGTAGCGAGGCGGCGCTCGTCGTCGACGCCGTGACGGCCGGCTACGGCGGCGGTGACGTCCTGCATGAGGTCAGCTTCAGTTGCCCGCGCGGGGAGATCACCTGCGTCGTGGGGCCGAACGGCGCGGGAAAGTCGACCCTGATGGCCGCGATCAGCGGCCTGCTGCGCCCCAGCCGCGGCCGCGTGCTGCTGAACGGCCAGCCGCTGACCGGCAAGAGCCCGCGGCAGGTCCTGGACCTGGGCATCGTCCAGGTGCCGCAGAACCACAGCCTGTTCAAGGAGATGACGGTCCGGGAGAACATCGACCTGGGCGGCTACACCCTCAGGGACCGGGGACTCCTGGCCCGGCGCCGGGCCAGCGTCGAGGAGATGTTCCCTGCGGTCGCCTCCTGGTCGGACAAGAAGGCCGGCAGCCTGTCCGGCGGGCAGCAGCGCCTGGTGGAGTTCGCCCGCTGCCTGATGCTGGACCCGACCCTGATCATCCTGGACGAGCCGTCGATGGGCCTGGCCCCCAAGGTGCTCAAGTCGGTCTTCGACGCGGCGCGGATGATGAACGCGGCCGGCAAGACGGTGCTGCTGGTCGAGCAGAACGCGCGCGCCGGGCTGCGGCTGGCCGGCCAGGGCGTGGTGCTGGAGAACGGGCGAGTGCGGCTGACCGGCACCGGTCGCGAGGTGCTGGAGCACCCGGAGATCGGCGCGCTGTACCTGGGCGGCTCGTCCGAGAGCCGCGCGTGATCCAGGAAAAGCCATGACCGTGGACGAGTCATGACCCTGGACGCGCCCGTGGTCGCGGATGCGCCCGTGGTCCTGGATGCGCACTGTCACGTCATCGCGCCGGAGATGACGACGAGCGCGGTGCCCGAGCAGTGGCGCCCGGTGATCCGCCGCTCCGGCGGCCAGCCGGGTGAGCAGGGTGAGCGGGTGGTCGAGTTCCGGGGCACGCGCCTGAGCTCGGCGGTGGCCGAGTTCAGCGATGTCGACGTGATGCTGGCCCAGGCGGCGGCCACCGGGGTAACGCACCTGCTGCTGTCGCCATGGATCATGCTGGTCCCGGTGACCGCCCCCGCGGCCGAGGCGGCCAGGATCTGCCGGATCCAGAACGAGGCGCTGGCCACCGCCGCGGCCAGCCACCCGGAGGCGGTCAGGGTGCTGGGCGCGGTGCCGCTGCAGGACCCGTCGGCGGCGGCCCGCGAACTGGAGTACCTGATGGGGCTGCCGGGCGTGTGCGGGGCCGAGGTGCCAGCCAGCGTGGCTGGCGACTACCTCGGCGACCAGCGGTTCCTGCCGTTCTGGGAGGCCGCGGCCGGCACCGGCGCGCTCATCTTCATCCACCCCACGACCACCGGGTTCGGGCCTGCCGCGCTGGCCGACTATTACCTGTGGAACTCCGTCGGCAATCCGCTGGAGACCGCGATCACGGCGGCGCACCTGATCGCCGCCGGGGTCCTGGAGCGGTTCGGTGAGCTGATGGTGCTGCTGGCGCACGGCGGCGGCGGGCTGCCGGCCCTGCGCGGCCGGCTGCGCCGCGCCTTCGCGGTCCGGCCCGAGGCCGGGGCGGCGTCCGCGGCCGGCCCGGACGCCTCGCTGCGGCGGTTCTACTTCGACAGCCTCGTCCACGACCCGGCTGTGCTGGCCGACGTCGTCGCGTTCGCCGGCGCCCGGCACGTGCTGCTCGGCTCCGACCGCCCGTTCGACATGGGCAGCCCCGACCCAGTCGGCGACCTGGCGGCGGCCGGCCTCAGCCCCGACGACGAGCAGCTCATCCTCGGCGGCAACGCCGCGCGCCTGCTGGGGATCGGCGCTGGACAGGCCGACAGGGGCGGCGGGCTGCCCGCGAAACTGTCGTTATAGGGGTGTAGTGGTTTTCTGAGCAGGCAGGGAGGGAGCTGACGATGGCGATTCACACCTACGGCCCGGCCGCGGTCGACTGGGAGCAACGGGTCGATCTGGGTCGGCTGCGAACCGAGCGGCTGGCTCGCCTGAAGGCGCAACTGGAGCGGTCCGAGCTGGGCGCGCTGCTGAGCTTCGACTTCGCCAACATCCGGTACATGACCGCGACCCACATCGGCACCTGGGCGATGGACAAGCTGATCCGGTTCGCCCTGCTGCCGCGCGGCGGCGAGCCCATCGTCTGGGACTTCGGCTCCGCCGCGCGCCACCATCAGCTGTATAACCCGTGGCTGGATCACACGCCGGCGGGCGTCGCGGGCGCACCCACCCCCGAGGGTGCCGCGCAGACCGGGGCCCGGGCCGGCATCTCCACCCTGCGCGGCGCGTTCCATCCCGATGCCGGGATCCCGCAGGAGGTCGCGGCCCAGGTCGTGGGGGTCCTGCGCGAGCACGGCCTGGTCCGCGCGCCGGTGGGCATCGACGTGGCCGAGATGCCGGTGCTCGCGGCGCTGCACGCGGCCGGGATCACGACGGTGGACGGTCAGCAGGTGTTCATGGAGGCGAGGCGCATCAAGACCGGTGACGAGATCAGCCTGCTGGCCCAGGCGTGCGCGATGGTCGACGCGGCCTATACCGAGCTGTATGAGTTCCTGCGGCCGGGCGTACGCGAGAACGAGTGCGTGGGCCTGGTCAGCAAGGTGCTCTATGACCTGGGCAGCGAATACGTCGAGGGGGTCAACGCGATCTCCGGGGAGCGCTGCTCGCCGCATCCGCACGTGTACTCCGACCGGCTGATGCGGCCCGGTGATCCGGCCTTCTTCGACATCCTGCACAGCCACCTGGGCTACCGGACGTGTTATTACCGGACGTTCGCGGTGGGCAGCGCGTCGCGGGCGCAGCGGGACGCCTACGTGCGCTGCCGTGAGTACATGGACCAGGCGATCGCGCTGGTCAAGCCGGGCGCGACCACGGCCGACATCGTGTCGGTGTGGCCGCGCGCGCAGGAGTTTGGCTTCCCGGATGAGATGGCCGCGTTCGCGCTGCAGTACGGGCACGGGGTGGGGCTGTCCATCTGGGAGAAACCGATCTTTAGCCGGCTGGTGTCGCTTGATCTTCCGGAGCTGCTAGAGGAGGGGATGGTGTTCGCGCTGGAAACCTACTGGCCGGCCGGCGACGGCTGGTCGGCCGCCCGGATCGAGGAAGAGGTGGTGGTCACCGCGGACGGCTGCGAGGTGATCACCAAGTTCCCGGCCGAGGACCTGCTGGTCGCCGGGCGCAAGTACTGGACGGCGGGCGGGGAGCTGAACACGCTGCGGGAAAGCCAGTCGCAGCTCAACACGAAAGCGGGCCGCGGCGACATGAAACCCAGCACCGACCTGAAGCCCAGCACCGACCTGAAGCCCAACACCGAGGACCCCTCGTGACCGGGCCCGGCGACATGTCCGGGGACCGGCTGCTGGAGCTGCTCGAGCAGATGGCGGTGATCCGCGGCACCGAGCAGGCCGCGCACGACCTGTTCCTGCGCGGCCTGGTGAAGGGCACGACGCACCTGGCGGCCGGGCACGAGGCGGTCGCAGTCGGGGCCAGCGCCGGGCTGCACCCCGGCGACTACGTGTTCGCGACCTACCGGGGCCATCATCACGCGATGGCGCGCGGCGCGTCGCCGGCCGAGTGCCTGGCCGAGCTGATGAGCAAGGCCACCGGGGTGTGCCACGCCAAGGGCGGCTCGATGCACCTGACCAAGGCGTCGGTGGGCATGCTCGGGTCCTACGCGATCGTGGGCGCGCACCTGCCGATGGCAGCCGGGGCGGCCTGGTCCGCGAAGCTGCGCGGCACCGATCAGGTGGCCGTGGCGTTCTTCGGCGACGGCGCGACCAATATCGGGGCCTTCCACGAGGCCCTGAACCTGGCCTCGGTGTGGTCCCTGCCCGTCCTGTTCATCTGCGAGAACAACCTCTACATGGAGTACACGCCGATCGGCTCGGTGACCGCCGCGGACAACCCCGCGGCCGACCGGGCGGCCAGCTACCGGCTGCCATCCGAGGTGATCGACGGCAACGACGTCGTGGTCGTGGCCGAGGCGGTCGGGCGGGCCGCGGCGCGGGCGCGGGCCGGGGACGGCCCGACCGTGCTGGAGGCCCTGACCTACCGCCACTTCGGGCACAGCCGGACCGACCCGGCCAAGTACCGGCCCGCCGAAGAGGTCGAGCGGTGGATGGCCCGCGACCCGCTCGACGTGGCCAGCCGGCGGCTGGCCGGCCTCGGGGTACCCGACAGCGCCGTAGCGGCGGCGCGCGAGCGAGCGGACAAGGTGGTCGCGGACGCGGTGGCCGACGCCATGGCGGCGCCGGGCCCCGATCCCGCGTCCGCGTTCAGTGACGTGTGGGCGGATGGAGGCGCGGCATGGCGGACGTGATCACCTACCGGGAGGCGGTGTCCGAGGGCCTGGCCCGGGAGATGCGGCGGGACCCCTCCGTCGTGTGCCTGGGCGAGGACATCGGCGCGGCCGGCGGGGTGTTCAAGACGACGGCCGGGCTGCACGCGGAGTTCGGGTCGCAGCGGGTCTGGGACACGCCGATCTCCGAGCAGGCCATCGTCGGGGCGGCCATGGGCGCGGCGATGACGGGCATGCGGCCCGTCGCCGAGATCATGTTCTCCGACTTCCTGGCCTGCTGCTGGGACTACCTGGCCAACGAGATCCCCAAGATGCGGTACATGACCGGGGGCCAGCTGACCATCCCGCTGGTCGTGCGGACGGCCAACGGCGGCGGGCTGGGGTTCGGCGCGCAGCACTCCCAGGCGGTGGAGAACTGGGCGCTGGCCGTGCCCGGCCTGAAGATCGCGGCGCCCTCCACCCCGGCGGACGTGATCGGGCTGCTGGCCAGCGCGATCCGCAGCGATGACCCCGTGGTGTTCTTCGAGCACAAGGGGCTGTTGGCCAGCAAGGGACAGGCGCCGCCGGACGGTCATGTGGTCGAGCTCGGCCAGGCCGCGGTGGTCCGGCCGGGCAGCGACGTGACCGTCGTCGCGCTGGCCGCGACCGTGCCGCTGGCGCTGACCGCCGCCGACCGGCTGGCGGCCGAGGGGGTGTCGGCCGAGGTGATCGACCTGCGCTGCCTGGTCCCGCTCGACATGGCCACGGTGCTGGAGTCGGTCGGCCGAACCTCCCGGCTGCTGATCGTCGAGGAGAACCCCTACCAGGGCGGCTGGGGCGGCACCATCGCGTCGATTGTGGCCGACGAGGGCTTCGAGCTGCTGGACGCGCCGGTGCGGCGGGTGGCGGCCGCGTGCGTCCCGCTGCCGTTCGCCGACGCCCTGGAGGAACTGGTCATCCCGACGGCCGACTCGGTGACCGCCGCGGTCCGCAAGCTCGTGGGCTACTAAGACGGCTAACTAAAACCGGGTTACTGAGCCTCGCCGGGCCCCGGGTCGGCCCGGCCGGCGGCCATGATCCGCAGCGCGTCGCCGGACAGCCGGTGCACGGACCACTCGTCGATGTTCGACGCCCCGAGAGAGGCGTAGAACTGCAGCGCCGGGGAGTTCCAGTTCAGCACCGCCCACTCCAGCCGGGCGTAGCCGCGCCGAACGCAGATGTCGGCGAGCTCGGCCAGCAGCGCCCGGCCGAGGCCGGACCGGCGCAGCGCCGGGATGACGTAGAGGTCCTCCAGGTAGATCCCGTGCTGGCCCGTCCAGGTGGAGTAGTTCAAGAACCACAGGGCGAAGCCGACCACGGTGCCCTCGTGCTCGGCCACGTGCGCGAACACGCCCGGCTCCGGGCCGAACAGTGACGCGGCCAGGGCACCCTCGGTCACCTGGACCTGCGCCAGCGCCCCCTCGTACTCGGCCAGTTCCCGGATCAGGCGGCGGATCACCGGGACGTCGCCGGGCCGGGCCGGCCTGATCATGAAGGCGCCCCGGCCAGCTCGGCTTGCGCGGCTGCTTCGGCTTGCGCGAGCAGGTCGGCCGGGCCGTCCGGTTCCGTCAGCACCGCCGGGCTGGCGGTGTGGCCAGGGCCCGGGGTCCCGTCCGGGCCCGGATCCAGGGCGAACCGGTACCGGAGCCGGAACCGCTCGGCCGGGATCACGATGTCCGCGGCCTCGACCGCCCGGCGGCCCGCCAGGTGCACCCGCTCCACCAGCAGGACCGGAGCCCCGGCCGGGATCGCCAGCGCGTCTGCCTCCGCCGCCAGCGCGGACCGCACCGATACCTCCTCCAGCACCTGATCCACCTCGATCCCGGCCGCCCGCATCCGCTCGATTACTCCGCGGCCAGCGAGCGGGCCCTGCTCGGGTAGCGCGACCGCGGTGCCCTCGGTCAGCCCAGGTGGCTCGTAGCTGACGGCGAGCTGGACCGGCTCGCCATCGGCCGTCAGCAGGTACCGCGTAGCGGTGGCCGGGGCGCCCGGGGCTAGCCCGATCCGCCGGGCGATGTGCGGCGGGGGCACCAGCGGCTGGGTCTGATGCTCCCAGGACACCTGGCCGGCGAGCCCGGATGGCGGCCCGGCCAGCCCGAACGGCGAGCCGGGGTAGTGCAGCCGGTCGTGCTCCAGGTGGCGCGCAGGCGCCATGGTGCGGACGTACGAGCCCGAGCCCGTCCTCGCCTCGATCAGCCCTTCGGCGGTCAGCACCTGCAGGGCGTGCTTGGCCGCCGTCTCGCCGACGCTGTACCTGGCCATGATCCCGTTCCGGGACGGCACCCGGTCGCCCGGCGCGAGCACGCCCTCGCGGATCCGCGTGCGCAGATCCTCGAGCACCCGGAGGTAGACCGGGTCGGTTGACGTGCCCATCGTGCTGCCGATCTCCCTGCTGACCATGCGCGGCGGCCTGCCGTGCCCCTCGCGGGCTGAAGCCATTGTCACCGAAACGGCCGCCCGCGGGCGGCCCGCCAGGGATTCCCGTCTTCAGGGCCCCGTCGGCGGGGATGGCCGAGCGCGGGGCGCCCCCCTAGTCGCTGCCTTCTTCGAGCAGCAGGTGGTAGCCGTTGGGCGTCCTGGCGTGCAGGACCCGGTACTGCCAGTCCGGGCTCGGCGTCATGAGCTCCTCCCGGAACCGGACCCCGGCCTCGGCCAGCCGCTTCTTGGCCAGGTCCAGGTCGCTCACGCCGAACTGCCAGGTCAGCACCTGGTCCGGGCGCGAGGTGGAGAACTCCTCGCGCCACTCGATGCCGAACTCGAGCTGCCCGTGCCCCAGCGCGAGGAAGTACGGGTACTCGGGCCCCTCGTAGGTGACGTGGAAGCCCAGGCGGACGTAAAAGTCCCGTTCAGCCTGAAGGTCGCTGACGAAGAGAATCGGAATAATCCGGCTGAACAATACCGCCATAGCGCGATATCGTAGCGATCCGGCACGGTTATGGTGGCGGTGTGCGCCCAGCATTCGATAACCATCTGGTATGCGTTGCAGTCTGCCAGGTCAGCCTGCGAGTCGGCGAGGTGGCGCGGAACCGCGTGATCGCCCTGGACGCGGTCGGCCAGGCGGCCGACGCGGGAGCCCGGATCGTCGTGCTTCCCGAGCTCACACCGTCCGGGTACGTGTTCGCCAGCCCGCAGGAGGCACGGTCGACGGCCGAGCCCGCCGACGGACCCACGGTGACCGAGTGGGCGCAGGTCGCCCGGCGCCTTGACCTGATCATCGTCGGCGGGTTCAACGAGCTCGGCGACGACGGCCAGCTCTACAACAGCGCCGTCCTCGTCGACCCCGGCGGGGTCCGGGCGGTCTACCGGAAGGTGCATCTCTGGGACGCCGAGAGCGACTTCTTCGCGGCCGGCACCGCGCCACCGCCGGTCGTCGAGACCGAGTTCGGCCGGGTGGCCATGATGATCTGCTACGACGTCGAGTTCCCCGAGTGGGTGCGGCTGCCCGCCCTGGCCGGGGCCGACCTGCTGGCCGTGCCGACCAACTGGCCAGCGGAGCCCGTACCGCCGGGGGAGCGGCCCATGGTCGTGGCGAACGTCCAGGCCGCGGCGTTCGCCAACCGGATGTTCATCGCGGCCGCGTGCCGGTGCGGCCCGGAGCGCGGCGTGGGCTGGGTCGGCGGCAGCCTCATCGCCGGCCCGGACGGCTATCCGCTGGCCGGCCCGGCCGGGGCAGATGACCCCGAGCTGCTGCTGGCCGACTGCGAGCTGACCCTGGCCAGGCGCAAGGCGACCAGCTCGCGCAACGACCCGCATCTGGACCGGCGGCCCGCGCTCTACGGCTGACGGGACGGCTGAGCGGGAGGGCTGAGCGGGACGGGCTACTTCTTGCGGGCCAGCGTCAGGCCGTCGCCGACGGGCAGCAGGACGAGCTCGACCCGGCTGTCGGCCATCGCGTGGTCGTTGAAGACCCGGATGGCCTGCACCACCGGATCATCGCTCGCCGGCTCGGCGACCCTGCCGTCGGACAGCGTGTTGTCGACCAGGATCACGCCGCCGGGCCGGATCCGCGGCACGATCTCGTCCCAGTAGCCGACGTAGCCGCCCTTGTCGGCGTCGATGAACGCCAGGTCCAGGTCCGCGGCAGACGGCAGTGCGCGCAGGGTGTCCAGCGCCGGGCCGAGCCGCAGGTCGATCCGGTCAGCCACCCCCGCCAGCTGCCAGTAGCGCTGGGCTACCGACGTCCACTCCTTGCTCACGTCGCAGCACGTCAGCCTGCCGCCGTCGGCCAGGCCGCGCGCCAGGCAGATAGCGGAGTAGCCGGTGAAGGTACCCACTTCCACGGCCCTGCGCACACCGGTCAGCCGGGTCAGCATCGTCATGAGCTGGCCCTGGTCCGGGCCGATCTGCATCCCGGCCGCCGAGGGAAAGCGCCGGGCCGTTTCCGCGGCCAGGTCGGTGAGCACCGGTTCGGGCGGCGTGCTGTGGGCGACCAGGTAATCCTGCACGTCCTGGCTGAGGTGTCCGCTGCGGCGAGTCACCGGCAGCATGCTAGCCGTCCCGTGCTCCCCGCCCGTCCCGCGGCCCCCGTCCGTCCTGCGGGCCCGCCCCCGGCAGCCGACCGGCCTATGCCCTGCGCGGGCATGGCCGCGCGGGGCATACGCTCTGGGGCATGGTGTCGCACGCACCCGGCATGCCGCTGGCCTTCCTGCCGAGCCCGTCGAGCAACGGCTTCCACGTAGGTCCGCTATTCATCCATGTCTACGGCCTGATGTACGTGGTGGGGATAGCCCTGGCCATCTACATCACCCGGCGCCGGTGGCGGGCGGCCGGCGGTGATCCCGCGCTGGTCGCCGACGTGGCGACGTGGGCCGTGCCGGCCGGCATCATCGGCGGCCGGATCTACTTCGACATCACCACGCCGGCCGATATCCCGCCGCACTGGTGGGGAATCTTCGCCGTGTGGTCTGGCGGCCTGGGCATCTGGGGCGGCATAGCCCTGGGCGCCGCGGCCGGGATCTGGCGGGTGCGGCGGGCCGGGGCCAGCGCGA
>Ga0208220_1000534_pt1 | contig 15993 bp, 12 predicted proteins | sample NGESurdeep092012_9_FD_184484 | JGI IMG/M metagenome (GOLD analysis project Ga0208220, IMG submission 184484) | Arctic peat soil microbial communities from Barrow, Alaska - NGEE Surface sample F53-1 deep-092012 (SPAdes) | ecosystem: Environmental > Terrestrial > Soil > Wetlands > Peat ... | reverse complement strand
ACCCGCCTAAGGCGAGGGCGACCGCTAGGGCGAGGGCGACCGCTAGGGCGAGGGCGACCGCTAGGGCGACGCCGCTTGCACCGACGGCCGGTGCCCCTGGTTTTCCAGGGGCACCGGCCGTCACTTTGGTCGCGCTCCGGGCCGGCCCGGAGGCTAATCGGACCTCGGCTGCGTCCCGCTAGCTCAAACCCAGCGTCAGCAACTGCGCGCCTGCTGATGCTGTTTCCGCAGCAAACGCACGGTTGCTGACGTTCGCGGCGGGAGCCGGCGGGCGGGTCACCGTCGGGCATGCAGGGCTAGCCGGGAGTTTCGGCGCCGCCCGGCGCGAGGATCTGCGGTTCCGGTCCGTCGTCGGGCAGCCCGGCCGCCTCTTCCGCGGCCTCGGCCTGCTGCTCGGCACGGGTCAGGGGCGCGTGGCCGGTCGCCAGGACGCCCACGCCCAGCATGACGGCGACAGCGCCGACGTAGAACGGCACGTGCACGTTCCAGGTGGCGGCCATCCGCGCGGCGAAGTACGGGGCCAGGCCGCCGCCGATGAAGCGGACGAACCCGTAGGCGGCCGACGCGATCGGGCGCTCGACCGGCGCGACGAGCATCACGGCCTGGGTGGTCAGGGTGTTGTTGAGGCCGATGAAGGCACCCGAGACGATCACCGCGACGATGAGCGTCGCCTTCGAGGTCGTGAAGGCCGCGATGACCACCAGGTCGGCGGCGAGCAGCGTCAGGTTGACGTACAGGGTCCTCGGGGTGCCGAACCTGCGCTGGATCCGGGGCGCCACGAAGACGGCGAAGATCGCCAGGATGATGCCCCAGCAGGTGAACACGTATCCCAGCTCGTGGATGGCCAGGTGCATGGGGAACGGCGTGTAGGCCAGCAGGGTGAAAAAGCCCCAGTTGTAGCAAAGCGCCGTGACGCTCATAGTGGCCAGGCTGCGGTGCTTGAGCGCCCGCAGCGGCTCGGTGATCGAGGTCCGCCGGGTGGGCGGCGCCGGGTCGACGAACGCGATCGTGGCGGCCAGGGCGATCGCCATCAGGACGGTGACGCCGAAGAACGGGCCACGCCAGCTGATGCCGCCCAGCTCGCCGCCGATCAGCGGGCCGAGCGAGATCCCCAGGCCGAGGGCCGCCTCGTAGAGGATGATGGCGCCGCTGAAGCCGCCGGAGGCCGCGCCGACGATGACCGCCAGAGAGGTGGCGATGAACAGCGCATTGCCCAGGCCCCAGCCGGCCCGGAAGCCGATGATCTCGCTGATCGAGTGCGAGGAGCCGGCGAGCGCGCTGAACGCCACGATCAGGATCAGGCCCGCGACCAGGGTCCGCTTGCCACCGATCCGGCTGGATACCCAGCCGGTGATCAGCATGGCGACCGCGGTGACGACGAGGTAGCTGGTAAACAGCAGCTCGACGGAGCTTGGCGTGGCGTGCAGCTGCTTGGACAGGGCCGGCAGGATCGGGTCCACCAGTCCGAGGCCCATGAACGAGACCACGCAGGCGAAGGCCACGGCCCACACCGCCTTGGGCTGGCGGAATGGGCTCGGCGGACTTCCGTGATGGCTGGCCCCGTGGTTAGTGGCCCCGTGGTTAGTGGCCCCGTGGTTAGCGGGACCGTGGTTGGTGGCCCCTTGGCTGGTCGTCACAGCGTGGCTCCTTCGCTCTCCCTGGCTGCCTTGCTGTCCCGGACGGCGGTCCGGCGCTGGGTATCGAGATCTCGCAGTCCGACCATCGCGGGTACGGCGTCTGCCAGAGCGGCCACCTGCGCGGCGGGAAGCTGCCTGATCAGATCGGCGAGCTTCGCGGCCCGTGCCCGCCGCCTGGCCGTCAGGTAGTCGGCGCCGGCCGGGGTCAGGGCCACGAGCACCACCCTGCCGTCGGCGCTGCTCGGCCGGCGCTCGGCCAGTCCGGATCGCTCCAGCCCGGTGACGAGCGTTGTCATCGTCGGCTGGGCGACCCCCTCGATCTCGGCCAGGTCGGTCAGCCGGTACGGGCCGGCACGGTCCAGCGTGGCGAGGGTCGAGGCGGCGGTCAGGCTGATGTCGCGAGGCCCGCTGCGCACGGCGACGGCGACCAGGCCGTCGATTGCCGCCGCGATGGCGTGCTCCTGCTCTGCTTCCACCGGAAAACTATAGTCCATCTATATAGGCTATCTATATAAACGGCTGGCCGTAGGCTGGTTGCCGTGTCCCTTCAGGCGGATAGTCCGACTGGCCGGGCGCCCCGGGGCCCTCGCCAGAAGGGGATGCCCGGCGCGCCACCACGGTCATCCTTCGTCGCCGACCTACGGGCCGTGCTGGCCGAGCACGACTTCCGGCGGCTGTTCGCCGCCCGGCTGGTTTCCCAGGCCGGAGACGGGGTCTTCAACGCCGGGCTGGGCGCGTATGTGTTCTTCAACGCCACCAGCTTCCCCAACCCCGCGGCCGCCGCGACGGCCTTCGCCGTGCTCTACCTTCCGTACTCGCTGGTGGGGCCGTTCGCCGGGGTCTTCATCGACCGATGGTCCCGGCGGCAGATTCTCGTCTGGTCGGCGCTCCTGCGATTCGCCTTCGTGGTGCTGGCCGCGGCGTTCGTGGCCGCTGGCGCCCTGGGCCTCCCGCTCTATGTCGGGGCCCTGCTGGTCCTCGGCGTCAACCGGTTCTTCCTGTCCGCGCTCTCGGCCTCGCTGCCGCACGTCGTCAGGTCGGACAAGCTGGTCATGGCGAACTCGGTGGCACCGACGTCGGGCACGATCGTGGCCTTCATCGGCGGGATCGCCGGGATCGGCGTGCACCTGGTCACCGGCGGCGGGCAGGTCGGCTCCGCCGTCACGCTCCTGGTCGGCGGGCTCTGCTACGTCTGCGCCGGACTGCTGGCCACGCGCATCCCGCGCAGCCTGCTCGGGCCGTCCGCCCCGCCCGACGGCGCCGCCGCCGGCGGTGTCGGGGCCGACCTGGCCGACGTGCTGCGCGGCCTGGCGGCGGGCGCCCGGCACCTCGCGAGACGACGTCGCGCCGCCGCCGCGCTGGTCGCTACGGCCAGCCACCGGTTCCTGTACGGAATCCTGCTGCTGATGTCGGTCCTGCTGTACCGCAACTTTTTCTACCGCAGCGGCAGCAACACGGCGCTCGGGCACTACCTGGTGATCATCGTGGCCTCGGCGGTCGGCTACGGGACTGCTGCGCTGGTGACCCCCGTCGCGACCCGGCGGATGACGAAGACCGCCTGGATCACCATCCTGCTAGCGGGGGGCGGCATCGCGACCGGCGCGCTGGGCACCGGGTTCCGGCAGCCGGGCTTCCTGGCGATCGGTTTCCTGCTCGGCGTGGTCGCACAGGGCGTGGCCATCTGCACCACCACGGTCCTCCAGCAGGAGGTCGAGGACGAATTCCTGGGCCGGGTCTTCTCCATCAACGACATGCTCTACAACGCCGCGTTTGTCCTCGGCGCGGCGGTCAGCGCGGTGTTCATGCCCGCCAGTGGCCGTTCCTACCCGATCCTGGCGCTCGTGACGGTCGGCTACCTGGTCGCGGCCGGCGGCTACTGGCTGCTCAGCCGTCAGTCGCCAGCCGGCGACTCGGGCGGCTCCGACTCAGCTGGGCCGGACGCAGGCGGCCCAGGGGCGGGCGGCTCAGGGGCGGGCGGCTCAGGGGCGGGCGGCCCTTCCCCCGCAGCCCAGCCCAGCAGCTCCTGAGTCGCCCGCTCCCGGCCGAGCGGCCCGTGCTCCAGACGCAGCTCCAGCAGGTGAGCGTAGGCCCGGCCGATCACCGGGCCCGGCGGCACCCCGAGGATGGCCATGATGTCGTGGCCGTCCAGGTCCGGCCGGATGGCCGCCAGCTCCTCGCGCTCGGCGAGCTCGGCGATCCGCTCCTCCAGGCTGTCGTAGGCGCGCGCCAGCCGCTGCGCCTTGGCCTGGTTCCGGGTGGTGCAGTCGGCCCTGGTCAGCGCGTGCAGCCGGGGCAGCAGCGGCCCGGCGTCGGTGACGTACCGGCGGACCGCCGAGTCGGTCCACTCGCCCGTCCCGTACCCGTGGAAGCGCAGGTGCAGCTCGACGAGCCGGGCGACGTCCGCGACGACATTCTTGGGGAAGCGCAGCTCAGCCAGCCGCTTGCGGGCCAGCTTCGCCCCGACCACCTCGTGGTGGTGGAAAGCCACCCGGTTGCCCGGCAGCCGCGACCGGGTCTTCGGCTTGCCGATGTCGTGCAGCAGCGCGGCCAGCCGCAGGACCAGGTCCTCCCGCAGGTGGTACCGCTCCTCGAGCTCGATGGCCTGGTCCAGCACCGTCAGCGAGTGCTGGTAGACGTCCTTGTGGCGGTAGTGCTCGTCGGTCTCCAGGCGCAGCTTCGGGATCTCCGGCAGCACCTGATCGGCGACGCCGGTGTCGACCAGCAGCCTGATCCCCGCGGACGGGCCGCCCGGCAGCGGCGACAGTATGAGCTTGGCTAGCTCCGCGGAGATCCTTTCGGTCGAAACGATGGCCAGCCGCGGAGCCAGCTCCGTCATGGCGGCGCGCAGCTCGGGGCGAGGGGTAAAGCCCAGCTGGGCGACGAACCGGGCCGCCCGCAGGATGCGCAGCGGATCGGCATCGAAGGAGGCCTCCGGGCTCGCGGGCGTCCGCAGGACTGCGGCCCTGAGATCGGACAGGCCGCCGAAGGGGTCGACCAGCTCGTAGCCAGGCAGCCGCGCGGCCATCGCGTTCACGGTGAAATCGCGGCGGGACAGGTCGTCCTCCAGCGAGGTGCCGTACTGCACGTCCGGCTTGCGTGAGCCGCGCCTGTAATGCTCGCTGCGGTAGGTCGTGATCTCGAAGACCACGCCGCCCTTGGTCATCCCGACGGTGCCGAAATCTATCCCGATGGTCCAGACCTGATCGGCCCAGCCGCGGGTCAACTCCAGCACCTGCTGCGGCGTGGCGTCGGTGGTGAGATCGAGGTCACCGGACTGCCGGCCCAGGAAAACATCCCGCACCGGGCCGCCCACCAGCGCAAGCGCATGTCCCCGCCGGGCAAACAGGCCCCCGAGCTCATCAGCAAGCGGAGATACAGTAGCGAGCAGTGCGGCGGCTGCCTGTAGCTGCTGCTTGCTCATCGGCGCTGAATCGGGCACGGGCATTGAGGGTAAGTCCTGACCACGAGCTGGCGAAAGCCGGGGAGGCCGGAGAGGTAGATGCAGGACATTCTCGCGGCGGCGCGCGGCTGCGACCGGCTACGCGCCAGACTGCCCGACGCACCCGCCCGACGGCAATAGCATTTCCGCCATGCCACCTCGCCGCGCGGCCGCAACGCAACTGATGCTGGCCGTCGGCGTCCTGGCCGCGCTGGCGCTCCCCGCCCTGCTCTCCGGGCCGGCGGTGGCCGGCACGGGCCAGGTCAGCACCGGTCAGGCGCGGCAGGCCGCCGGATCGCCGGTGTCGGTGGCCATTACCTCCGTCAGCCCGTCGTACGCCAGGCCCGGCCAGAAGGTCAGAGTCCAGGGGTCGGTGACCAACGCCTCCCCGGCGGCCCTCAGCGGCCTCAAGATCCAGCTCCGCTCCTCCAGCACGTGGTTCTCGAACCGCGATCAGCTCCAGCAGTACGCCGACGGTGACGACCTGACCGCGGACGAGACCGAGCGGGGCGCGGCCACGGTGATCTCGGGGGCGCTGCGGCCGGGAGCCACCATCAAGTGGACGGCGGTCCTGCCCGTCAATGAGGTCCACATGACGGTCTTCGGTGTCTACCCGCTGGCCGCGCAGGCCACCGGAGCGGCGGGGACCGAGCTTGGGATCAGCCACACGTTCTTGCCGTTCTGGCCGACGGCCAAGGGCGAGCTGCGCCCGCGAGAGGACATCTCCTGGGTGTGGCCGCTGATCGACGCGCCCGACCAGGGCCCGTGCCCCGGGCTGCTGAACAACGACCTGGCCACGAGCCTGGCCAGCGGGGGACGGCTGGCCGGACTGCTCAGTGCGGGCAGCTCGGCCGCGGGCCAGGCGGCGCAGCTGACCTGGGTCCTCGATCCGGCGCTGCTGTCGAGCGCGAAGATCATGACAGCACCGAACAAGGCGCACACCTACGCCGTGGGCGCGAACGTCAACTGCCGCCAGGCCACCGCGCACCCGGCCAGCACGGCGGCCGGCGCGTGGCTGACCCGGCTGCGATCGGCGGTGTCCGGCCAGCCGGCGTTCGTCACGCCGTACGCAGACGTGGACATAGCCGCCCTTACTCGGGCAAACCTGTACACCGACGTGGACCGGGCCTTCGGTGACGGGCGCTTCGTCGCCGCCAAGATCCTCGGCCGGAGCTTTACGCCGACCACCCCGGCGTCCGGCCATCAGTCGGCGGCCGGCCTGACGAGCGCCGCGGCCTGGCCCGCTGACGGGCTCGCCAACTACGCGATGCTGGAGCACCTGGCCGCGGCGGACGGCATCCGGACGGTGGTGCTCAGCACCTCGGCCATGCCGCCGGTCTCGTCCCTGCTGCCGTACACGCCCAGCGCCGTCTCCGCCACGGCGGACGGCGAGGGCGGCAACATGCATGTCCTGCTCGCGGACGCCACCCTGACCCAGCTGATCGGCGCGGTGTCGCCGCGCTCGGACCCGCCGGGCGCCACGTTCGCGACCCAGCAGCGCTTCCTCGCCGAGACCGCGATGATCGCGGCGGAAGAGCCCAACCTGCCCAGGGCCATCGTGATCGCGCCCCCGCGGCGCTGGAATCCCCCGGCCGGCCTCGCCGACGGCCTGCTGGCCGACACGACCAGCGCGCCCTGGCTGACGCCCGTCAGCGCGGGCAGCCTCGCCGCCGACACCCACGCGTCGGGGCAGGTGCCGCGCGACAACCCCGACGCCATCGGCTCGCGGCTGCTCAGCCGGTCCCTGCTGAGCGGCGTCCAGGCGGCCGACCGCGGCGTCCAGCTGGTGCAGAGCATCCGCACCAGTCCCAGCCCGCAGCTGTACCGGGCCGTCGCCGGGATCGAATCGTCGGCCTGGCGCACCGGCTCCGCCGGCCGACGGCGGGCGCGATCGATGCTCAGCCGGGTCACGGGCTACGTCGGCCACCAGGGCAATAGCGTGTCGGTCATCGGCCCCGGCCGGGTCACCCTCGGCGGCCAGACCGGGCTCGTCCCGGTACCCATCGACAACCGCCTCCGTTATCCGGTCAAGGTCCGGGTCCAGCTCAACGTCAGCCAGGCCGCCGACAGCGGCTTCACGGTTATCACCCGGCCCGGCATCATCCAGGTGCCCGCCGACACTATCGTCACGGAGAAGGTGAAGGTCCGGGCGGCCACCATCGGCTCGACGACCATCAACCTGCGGCTGCTGGCCCCTGACGGCCAGCCGCTGCCGGGGACGCCCGTCACCATGACGGTGCAGGCCACCCACTTCGGCACGCTCGGGCTGACCGTCCTCGCGCTGGCGCTGGGCGTGTTCGTGGTCACCTCGGCGATGCGGGCCATCCGCCGCGGCCGCACCCCGCCGGCCGGTGATCCGGAAGCCGCCCCCGATCAGGACGCGCCGGCCGGAACCGGCGCAGCCGGGCACGAGCAGGCGGAAGGAACCGATAACGTCGGTCATGACCGCGCCGAGTCCGGTGAGGCCGGCACCGACCACGTTCTGACGGAGGACGCGGATGACTACGCCCGGGTCCCAGGCTGGGCAGACCGCCGCTGACAGCGGCTCGGTTCCCAGCTCTGCGGACCAGGCCGCGCCAAGAGGCCTCGCCAGGCCTTACGCGGACCCGGCCCGCGGCTACGTCGCCGCCGGCGAGCCCGAGTACGACTACTCCGGTGCTGGCCAGGAGCCCGACAGCTACGGCTACACCGCGCAGCTGCCACCGGGCTGGCCCGGCGCCCCCGAATCCGGCGCCCCTGAAACCGAAACTGAATCCGAGGCCGGCCGCGGCCCGGCGGCAGACGAGGAGCCGGCTGACTTGTTCCCGGCGGACAGCCAGGGCACGGCGAGCTGGCCCGAGCCGGACCTGGGCAGCGAGGAGCAGGTCGCGGCCGACGCCGGCTGGCGCGGTCCCGCCCACCGTGGTCCCGCCCACCGTGGTGCCGCCGACACCGGCTGGCCCGAGCAGGCCGGCCCGGTCCGGTCCCGACCGGGCGAGCCCGGGTCCGGCCAGGTCGAGCCCGGCCAGGAGCCGCCCGGCGCGGCCGACGAACAGGCCGGCGCCAGCATCATGCGCTCCAGCGGCGTCATGGCCATCGGGACCCTCGCCTCGCGCGGCAGCGGGCTGCTGCGGACCCTGGTGCAGGCCTACGCCCTCGGCGCCTTCGCCCTGGCCAATGCCTACAACAACGCCAACACGCTGCCCAACGCCGTCTACAACCTGGTCATCGGCGGCATCCTGACCAGCGTCATCGTGCCGTTGCTGGTGAACGCGGCCAAGCGGGACCGGGACCGCGGCGAGGCCTACGACCAGCGAATGTTTACCCTGGTCACGGTCTCGCTCCTGGTCCTGACCGTGGTGGCGACCGCGGCCGCCGCGCTGCTCGTCGACCTGTACAAGGGCGACATCAGCGGCCAGGACCTGCACCTGATGGTGATCTTCGCCTACTTCTTCATCCCGCAGATTTTCTTCTACGGCATCAGCTCGCTGGCCAGCGCGATCCTGAACGCCCGGGGCAGCTTCGCCGCTCCCATGTGGACGCCCGTCGTCAACAACGTCGTCGTGATCGTCGTCCTGGTGATGTTCATCGGCGTCGCCGGATTCCACTCCAGTCCGCAGAGCATTTCGGGTACCCAGATCGCTCTGCTGGGCCTGGGCACGACCCTCGGCATCGTGGCGCAGACCGCGGCCCTCGTGCCGTCGCTGCGGCGGGTCGGCTTCCGGTGGCGGCCTCGATTCGACTTCCGCCGCTCCGAGGTCAGCGAGATCGGCCAGATGGCCGGCTGGATGTTCGGCTACATCGCCACGACTCAGGTCGCCTTCCTCGTGACGACCCGCGTGGCTAACACCGCCGGCGTGGCGGCCGTCAAGGCCGGCGTCGGCTACGGCGCGGGCTTCACCCCCTACACCTACGCCTGGCAGCTGTTCCAGATGCCCTACGCCATCGTGGGCATCTCGGTGATCACCGCGCTGCTGCCGCGGATGAGCGCCCACGCCGCGGAGCGGAAGGTCGGCCTGGTCCGGGACGACTTCTCGGTCGGCGTCCGGCTCTCGTCGGTCATCGTGGTGCCGTCCGCTCTCGTGCTGGCGGCCCTCGGGCCAGCCCTGGCCGAGACGTTCCTGGCCTACGGCTCCACCAGCATCGCCGACGCCCGCTACCTGGGCGAGGTCTTCGCCGTCTTCTGCCTCGGGCTGCTGCCGTACATGTTCTTCCAGCTGCAGCTGCGGGTGTTCTACGCAATGCACGACAGCCGCACCCCGGCGCTGATCGGCCTGGCCACCATGGCCATGAACATCGCGGCCAACTACATCGCGCTCGAGATCCTGCCGCCCGGCCAGGTCGTGGCGGGCCTGGGCGTGGGCTTCGGGCTGGCCAACGTGCTCGGCTCGGCCCTGGCCTGGCACGTGCTCAGCCGCCGGATCGGCGGCCTCGACGGCCGGGCCGTCACCCGCAGCCTGGTCCGGATGCACGCCGCCTCCATCCCGCCCGCGCTCTTCGCGATCGCGGTCTCCGTGACAGTCGGCGTCGTCTTGCCGGCCGGGCACCTCAACGCGGTGGTGACCGTCGCGCTGGCCGGAGCCGGCGGCCTGCTGCTGTACGTGATGTTCGCCAAGGCGTTCCGCGTCCAGGAACTGGCTGACCTGACCGAGTCGGTGACCCACCGTTTCCGGCGCTAAGCGGGGGCCGGCGACCGGGCAATTGCCCGGCGCGCCCGCGCCGCATGTGCCGGGGGCCGCCGGCGGCATGACATCCTGGAGCAAGTATCGCGGGGATAACGGTTTGCGAAGCTGCGGTGTACGGGACTGCCGGCGGCTCGCGCGGCGCCTAGCATGTTGTGCAGCATCATTGTCTTATCTGGTCCTGTTGATCACTTACGGCCCAGGAGGGAGTCAAGGGTCGGCCGGCCCTTGAGTCGCGACGTATGAGCACGTTCACTTCTGAACCGGGCACGAGGCTCGGCGGCCGTTACCGTCTTGAGGACAGGGTCGCCGCTGCCAGTGGCTGGGCTGCCTGGAAAGCGATCGACGAGACGCTCGCCCGCGCCGTGACCGTCGTCACCTTCGCGGCCGGCTTCCCGCGCGTCCGGGAGGTGCTCACCGCGGCGAGGGCCGCAAGCCGGCTAACCGACGCGCGACTCGCGCAGGTCTTCGACGTCGAAGACGACTGGGACAACGCCTACATCGTGATGGAATGGGCCGCCGGAGAGACGCTGGACGACTTGCTCGCCAATGGCCCCATCGAGCCGGTCGCGGGCGCCCGGATCATCGCGGAGGCCGCCGCGGCCCTGTCGGTCGCGCACGCGGCCGGGCTGCCCCACCTGTGCCTGACCCCAGAGTCCCTGCGCTGGACCTCGGGCGGCGGCGTCAAGGTGACCGGGATCGGCATTGACGCGGCCCTGTCCGGGACGACGGCGGAGGATCCCGCCCTGGCCGACACGCGCGGACTGGGGCGGCTGCTGTATGCCGCGATGACCGGCCTGTGGCCGGGGCCCGACTATCCGGCGCTGCCGCCGGCCCCGTTCGCCGACGGCCAGCCGCGTCGGCCGCGGCAGATCCGGGCCGGCGTCCCGGCCGTGCTCGACGACGTGACCTGCCGGGCCATGCAGATGCCGGGCCGCGCCGGAGCCGGCCTGGCCACCCCTGGCCAGCTCGCCAGCGCGCTGGCGGCGGAGCTGCCGCCCGAGGAGGTCCCCCCGGCCGGGCCGCCCGACGAGGCGCCAAGGTCCATGGCCAGGCCGCGGCAGCCAGCGAACGGTAACTACTGGAGCCCGGACCGGACTTCCCCGGCTGGGCCGCCGCAGGACTGGCGGCCGCCGCGGCGCCGCCGCGCGGCCTCGAAGGCCCGGGTGGCCATCGTCGTGGTGCTGGCCCTGGTGGTGGTGATCGGCGTCGCCGCCGCGACCTCCCCGTTCTGGCATAAGACGGCCGCCCCGGCGCACGCGAAGGGGGGCCACTCGAGTTCTCCGCCTGCGGCGCAGTTCGCCCGGCTGACCCCGACGTCGGCTAACGGCTTCGACGCGCTCAACCTGTCGGACAGCGGCAACGAGAACGCCAATCAGGCTCAGAACGTGCTCGACGGTAACGCCCAGGGCTGGAGCTCACAGGAGTACGCCAGCGCCCAGCTCGGCAACCTCAAGGCGGGCACCGGCCTGATCCTGAACATGGGCCGCGTCATCAAGATGCACTCCATCACCGTGAAGTTCGGTGCCGCCACGGGCGCGGACGTGCAGATCAAGATGGGCAACTCGCCCACCCGGAGCGCGGCCAACGTCAACTCCATGGCCACCGTGGCCAGCGCCAGCAACGTCGGCGGCTCGTACACCTTCACGACCAGCGGTCAGGCCACCGGACAATACGTGGTGATCTGGTTCACGAAGCTGCCGCTGGCCACCGGCGGCCGCTACATGGCCCAGATTTTCACTATCATCGTCCAGGGCGCAGCCGCGCCGAGCTAGCCGGGCCACCCCACTACGGCGCGAGCCGGGAGGGGAGGAGCGACGGAACGCCATGATGCGGGCGGCCCCCGTACCGGAGCCCCGCAGCCTGACCTGCCCGAGTCGGATCCCACGGGCCCAGCGGACGCCACGGAACTGGACGCCACCGAACTGGACGCCACCGAACTGGACGCCACGGCGCCGGATACCACGGCGCCGGATACCGAGGCGCCGGATACCGAGGCGCCGGATACCGAGGCGCCGGACGCCGAGTTGCTCCGGCAGCACGTCGCCGGGGACCCGGACGCGTTCGGGCAGCTTTTCCGCCGCCACCGGGACCGGCTCTGGGCCGTCGCCATCCGGACGCTCGGCGACCCGGAGGAGGCCGCCGACGCACTGCAGGACGCCATGATCTCGGCGTTCAGGCGGGCGGGCAGCTTCCGCGGCGACTCGGCCGTCACGACCTGGCTGCACCGGATCGTCGTCAACGCCTGCCTGGACCGGCTGCGGCGCAAGGCCGCCCGTCCGGCGACAGCCGGCGGCGATCAGCAGGCGCTGGAGAACCTCGCGGTGGCCCGGGACCGCCCGGATCCGTCGGCGGACAGTGACACCTCGCTCGATGTGATGTCCGCGCTGCGGATGCTGCCGCCCGACCAGCAGGCGGCCCTCGTCCTGGTGGACATGCTCGGATATCCGGTCGCCGATGCCGCCGCAGTCCTGGGCGTGTCGGCCGGCACGGTCAAGAGCCGCTGCTCCCGGGGCCGGGCCCGGCTGCTGCCCTACCTGGCCCACCTGCGCCAGCGGCCCGGCGGAACCGATACCGGACGGCGGCGGCGGAACCGATCGCTGTCCCGGCGCGTCGAACCTTCGCAGGAGGGGGGTAGCGACCAGTTATGACGCGCCATATCAGTGCCGAGAACCTAGCCCGGTTCCGCGACGGCGATCTGCGCCCCGCGGCGGCCAGGCGGGTCGCTGCGCACCTGGAAGGCTGCGCTCGCTGCCAGGAGGCCAGCGCCGCCCTGGCCGAGGTCCCTGCCCTGCTGGCCGCGACGGAGATGCCGCCGATTCCCGCGCACCTGGCCGCCAGGATTGAGACGGCGCTGGCCACCGAGTCGGCGCACCGGGCCGCGGGCTCGCCGTCGATGCGGGCCGGCAGCCTCGGGCAGCCCGGGCCTGCGGAGCGGACGCGGCGCCGGGCACCCGTGCCCTTCCCCGCCCGGCGGATCCTGGCGGCGGCGGCCGTGATCGTGGTGGTCGCCGGCGGCTACGAACTCGTGAGCCACCTGCCCGGCCCGGCAGCTACGTCGTCGGGAGCCTCCTCTTCCTCGGCCGGAAGCCCGGCCCACTCGGCCGCCGGCCGGGCCCCGGCCGCTGGCTCGATGGTGCCCGGCGTGACCGGCGCTCCGGTATACGGGCCCCCGGTGCGATACCGGCAGGCGGGCCATTCCGCCACCATCCGGCCCATGCGCTCGACAACGAACTACCAGCCCGCGCGCCTGGCGCAGCAGGTCGCCGCCGCCCTGTCCAGGGCGGGCGCAACGTCGGCCAGCCGTCCCGGCAGCCAGGCGGGAAACGACTCGCGGAACCTCCCCGTCCTCGGCGCGGCCCAGCTCACGCAGCTGGCGGGCTGTGTCAGCCGCGTCGCGGCCGGCCGGACCGTGCTGCTGGTCGATATCGCCCGGTTCGACGGAGCGCCCGCTACGGTCATCGTCACGGCCGCACAGGGCATACAGGGGTCGTCGTCCGCCGTGCGGGCCTGGGTGGTCGGCTCCGGCTGCTCGGGGTCGGCGAGCGACATCCTCGCGCAGCAGCCGCTCCCCGGTCGCTGAGGTACCCACTACGGGAATCTCCCAGCCCTAGGATCGGTTGACGCCGTTGCATCCAAGAGGGGCAGGAAAGCAAGTGACCGAGGTTCGGGACGTCATCATCATCGGGTCGGGTCCGGCCGGCTATACGGCGGCCCTGTACGCGGCGCGGGGCAAGCTGAGCCCGCTGCTGTTCGAGGGCTCGGTCACCGCGGGCGGCGCCCTGATGAACACCACAGACGTCGAGAATTTCCCGGGCTTCCCGGACGGCGTGCTCGGCCCGGAGCTGATGGACAGCATCCGCAAGCAGGCGGAGCGGTTCGGCGCCGTGCTGGCGGCGGAGGATGTCACCGAGGTCGACCTTAACGCCACGCCGAAGGTGGTCCGGGTCGGCCAGGACACCTACCTGGCCAGGACGATCATCATCGCGACCGGGTCGCGGTACCGCGAGCTGGGCGTCCCGGGCGAGAAGCGGCTGGCCGGGCACGGCGTGTCCTGGTGCGCCACCTGTGACGGGTTCTTCTTCCGGGAGACCGACATCGCCGTGGTCGGCGGCGGGGACTCCGCGCTCGAGGAAGCGACTTTCCTGACCCGGTTCGCCCGGAGCGTTACCATCGTGCACCGCCGAGACAAGCTGCGCGCATCCAAGATCATGCAGCACCGCGCGATATCCAATCCCAAGATCAAGTTCGCCTGGGACAGCGAGGTCGCCGAGGTGCTGGGCCAGGACCGGGTGTCCGGGCTGCGGCTGCGCAACGTCAAGACCGGTGAGGAGAGCGAGCTGCCGGTGACGGGCATGTTCGTGGCCATCGGCCATGACCCGCGCAGCGAGCTGTTTACCGGACAGCTTCCGGTAAATCCCGAGGGCTACCTCCTGGTGGAGCACCCGACGTCCCACACCGCCGTCGACGGCGTATTCGCCGCCGGCGACGTGGTGGACCACATCTACCGGCAGGCAGTGACCGCCGCCGGGACTGGCTGTGCCGCCGCGCTTGACGCGGAGCGGTGGCTGGCTGATCACGACGAGGCCTAGATCCGCGCCAGGCGCGCCGTGACCGGCGTGCACCTATGAGGAAGGAAGTCCCGAACGTGGGCGCAACCAAGAGCGTGACCGACGCGACCTTCGAGGTCGACGTGCTCAAGAACGAGAAGCCGGTCGTCGTTGACTACTGGGCCGAGTGGTGCGGACCGTGTCGGCAGGTCAGTCCCGTGCTGGAGGAGATCGCCAGCGAGCATGGCGACAAGATCGACGTGGTGAAGCTCAACGTCGACGAGAACCCCGCGATCACGCAGCGGTACGGAATCATGAACATCCCGACGCTGAGCGTTTTCAAGGGCGGTGAGGTCGTCAAGGAGATCGTGGGCGCCAAGCCCAAGTCCGCCCTGCTCCGCGAGCTCGCCGACTTCATCTAGGCCCGACCGGTCCGGTCTGCCAAGCGGCCCTGGTTCTCGCCCTTAGCGAGAACCAGGGTCGTTACCATTCCGGGACATAACTAACTGGCAGCGGATACTTTTTCGAACGCAGATCCGGGTGCCTAGGCCAGGCGCAGGGCGCGCTCCGGGGACATCGAGCCGAGCAGTCGTTCCAGCGCTACCTCGACATCCTCGCGCCAGGACAGCGCGGTCTTGAGTTCCAGCCGCAGCCGCGGGTAGCGGGCATGCGGGCGTACCGTCTTGAATCCGACGGCCAGCAGGTAGTCGGCCGGCACGACGCAGGACGGCCCCGACCACTTGAGGTCGCCGAATGCCTCGATCGCCTTGATGCCGCGCCTGGTCAGGTCCTTCGCGAGGCCCTGAACGAGCATCCGGCCCAGGCCGCCGCCGGAAAACTCCGACAGCACCTGCGCCGTCATGAGCAGGACCGCGTCCGCGCTGACCGGGCTCGTCGGAAAGGCCACCGACCGCGGCACGTACTGCGGCGGCGCGTACATCATGTGACCGGACGGGACGCCGTCCACGTAGATGATCTTCCCGCAGCTCCCCCATTCCAGCAGGACGGAGGAGATCCAGGACTCTTTCTCCAGTGCGGGATCGCCCTCTTCCAGCGACCGCGCCTGACTGACCGGATCGAGTTCCCAGAAGACGCACCGGCGGCATCTGGGCGTGAGGTCATCGAGATTATCCAGCGTGATGCTCGCAAGACGGCGCGACACGTGGCACCCCTATGGTCGAACGCAATGGATGCTGCACGGCCATTGGAAAATGGCCCGGGCCAGATTCCGCGACGCCCGCCGCGGCTGGCCACGGGGGACATCGTACCCACCCTGGACCGTCTGACTCCCATGGTTGCCCCCGGCCGCCCGGCCCGGGGCGGGGACGCCGTCCGGCCCGGCCCGCGCCGCCTGCCGCGGTCCGGCCGGCGGTCGCTAGGCTCGCCTCGTGACGAGCCCGCAACGCAAGAGCTTTGGCAGCGACAACCACGCCGGTGCCCACCCGGCAGTTCTCAGCGCCCTGACGGCGGCGAACGCCGGTGACGCGACGGCTTACGGCGAGGACCCTCTGACCGCGCACGCCGTCGGCCGCCTGCGCGAGGCGTTCGGCGCGGCAGACGCGTTCCTCGTCTTCGGTGGCACCGCGGCCAACATCCTCGGGCTGAGCCTGCTGCTCCGGCCCTTCGAGGCGGTTATCTGCGCCGAGTCGGCTCACCTGAACGGGGACGAGTGCGGGGCGACCGAGCGGGCCCTCAGCAGCAAGCTG
>Ga0208220_1000533_pt1 | contig 16000 bp, 15 predicted proteins | sample NGESurdeep092012_9_FD_184484 | JGI IMG/M metagenome (GOLD analysis project Ga0208220, IMG submission 184484) | Arctic peat soil microbial communities from Barrow, Alaska - NGEE Surface sample F53-1 deep-092012 (SPAdes) | ecosystem: Environmental > Terrestrial > Soil > Wetlands > Peat ... | reverse complement strand
AAGCGCGTCGGCGCATCCTCACCGGGCGCCGGCGGCTGCTCGGCATGCTCATCCTGCTGGAGATCGCGGCGATCGCGCTCGCCGTCGTCGGCCTGGCCGCCCTGTGGGTCATCATCCCGCCCACGGTCATGCTCACCGGGTACCTGCTGCTGCTCCGCGAGGCGGCGCAGGCCGATGCCGAGCGGGCGCAGCGCGAGGCCGAGGCGGCCGCGCACGCACGGGATCGCGAGCGGGCCCGCGCCAAGGCGGCCCGGATGCGGGCCCGGGCGGCCCAGCGCACAACGCCGACCGAGGGCACGCCGATCGACGGAACGGTCCTCGAGGAGACGGCGGCCGCGGCCGCCCTCGCCGCCAAGTTCGCCGCCGCGCCGGTCCCGGCCGACTACGAGGACTCGGGCCGGGACTTCGCGCCCGGCCTGGCGGGCAAGTACACGACCTCCAACGCCGACACCGAGCAGGCGGCCGAGGACTACGTCTACGAAGTCCCCCGCCTGCGCGCCGTCGGCGACTAGCGGTAAGCCCGCTGTCGCCGAGATCCCCCACCGGCAGATTCTAGGTACTCACGTGCCTCGACACTCGCCATCGTCGGGCCCGCGCCGTCCATGGCGCGAGCAGGAGGCAAAGTTTGCTAGGCTGACTCTGGTTCCAGGGGCTATAGCGCAGTCCGGTAGCGCACCTCGTTCGCATCGAGGGGGTCAGGGGTTCAAATCCCCTTAGCTCCACCAGGTTAGAGGCCGGTCCCGATCACGGGACCGGCCTCTTTTCGCGTGATCACGGCGCCGACGGTCAGGGATGCTGCTCGTCGGCCATGCCCGCGGCGGGCTGCTGGTGGGCGGGCGGGTCGGCCACGTGCACGCGGGAGGTCATGATGATCCCGACCGTCAGCAGCGCGAACGATATGATCTCGCCGGCGATCGCGCCGGGGCTGCTGCGCAGCCGTACGTCGAGCCAGGCGACGCCGAGGGCGATGGAGATGATCGGGTCGGCCACGCTGATGATCGCCTGCACCGGCGCCAGCAGGGTGCCCTGCTGGAGGGCGTTCTGGTTGAGTACGAAGCCGGCCGGGCCGACGACGATGAAGACGTAGATCGGCCAGTTGGTGAACACCGCGCCCAGCCCGCCGCCGAACTCCGACGTCAGGAGCTTGATCACGAAGGCGGCGACGCCGTAGCTGACGCCGCAGGCCGTCGCCAGCGCGAGCGGCTGCAGGCCCCGGTTCCGGTTCGCGACGACGAGGCAGGCGCCGACGGCCACCACGTAGCCGATGGCCAGCGGGGCCAGCATGCTCAGCCGGGCCTGCGTGTGGCCGGGCGTCGGCTGCCCGATCGCGAGGAATCCCGCCAGGCCGATCGTGGTGACGCCGACCCCGATCCACATGGACTTCATGTTGGGCTGCGGCTCGTTCGCGTTTCCCCGCAGCACCCAGGCGATGAGGACGGCGAACAGCAGGTCGCAGACCAGCAGCGGCTGCACCAGGGCGAGACTCCCGTAGGCCAGCGCCACCACCTGAAGGGCGAACCCCACGACGTTCGCGCCGATGGCGATCAGCCACAGCGGCTGCCTGGCCAGGTCGGCCAGCAGCTTGGGCGACAGCGGCTCCCTGGTCTTGACCTTCTTCGTGCTGCGCTGGTCGATGGCGGCCGACAGCCCGAGGACTGCGGCGGCGGCGATGGCCGTCACGATGGCGACCGGCGTGTTGTTAGTCAAATGGCTTGCTTCCCCGACGAGCGCAGACCGCTACGCGTCGTCGTCCGCGGGGGGCGCGAATTGGAACTTGATGCCGTGCTCGCGCAGCGTCGACCGGAGCCATAGCACGGAGACGGCGATCCCCGCTCCGATGAGCACGATCGTGGTCACCAGCCAGATCGGGACGTAGATCCCGACCGGGACGAAGATCAGCAGCACCCCCAGGATGATGGCCAGCAGCAGGAAGTCCGCTGCCCAGAGCCAGGTCACGCCCTGGAAGAAGCCGTGCAGCTTCGACTCGTGCTGCTTCGGATAGCGCAGGCCGATCACCTCCCCCGCCAGCTCGGCCGCGATCGGGCTCGACCCGCGCGCGGTCCTGGCGAACACGATGCACAGGGCGAGGTTGGCGAGCGGGAAGTGGATCAGGAAGATGAACAGGTTCCCGGTCGCGATCGAGGTCGCGGTCTGCACGGTGAGCACCGCCAGCGAGATCAGCACCAGGCTGGGAACCGACCCGGTCAGGATCAGGCGGACGGCGGCGGTGAGCCAGATCGCGCCGAGCACCGCCCACAGGCCCGCGTCGCGTCCGCCGAACGCCGTGCCGAGGACGTAGCCGATGGTCGGCAGGCCGAACGCCTCGCTCAGGTTCCAGCCGACGGAGCGCAGCAGCCCGAGCGGCCTGGGCAGCTCCAAGCACTCGTTCGGGGCGTCGTCGGCATCCGTCACGGTCAGGGCCTGCGGCGCGACGGGACATGGACGTACAGCTCCTTCCGGTCCGGCGGCTCCGCTGTCCATTCGGCCGCGGGCGGTAGCAGGTAGCGGGGCTCGCGCTGATGGTCAGCGAACTGCCGGTCGGCGTTGTAGACCTGGTTGAACTTCCAGATCATGCGGGCGAAGTTGGTCTGGCCGTGCAGCAGCTGCCGGGCGATGATGCCGCCGGTCTTGGCCAGCGCCGCCACTCCCAGGTGCTTGCGGGCCAGCACCGCCTGGGTTCGAACCAGTTCCATGTAGAAGCGGTCAAGCGGCAGCCGGGTGGGCAGCACCGCGTGCTGCACGTCGAATAGCCGGTAGTCGAGCGTGGTCAGCCGCCGGGCCTCGGTCAGCCAGGTCTCGGTCCCCGGGTAGGGCGTCTGAACGGTGATGTTGACGATCTCCGGCACGCTCATCGCCCATTCCCTGACGAACGCGAACCGGGCCTCGTCCCAGTCCGGGTCGGCGATGATGTTGATGGCCACGCTCAGCCCCATCGACCGGGCGACCTCGAGCGCCTTGTTGTTGACCTGCGGCGTGGTCCGCTTGCGGAAGGCCGTCAGGCCCTCCTCATCGAGCGCCTCGAGGCCGAGGAACATGTAGTTCAGCCCCAGCCGGCGCCAGCGGCGGAACACCTCCTCGTTGCGGAGCAGGACGTCGCAGCGGGTCTCCAGGTAGTACTGCTTGCGGATGCGGCGGCGCTCCAGCTGGCGGGCGATCTCGTCGCCCTCCTCGGCCTTGATGAACGCCACGTCGTCGACGATGAAGACGCCGGGCTCGGCGATCCTGGCCATGTCCTCGACCGCGGCCTCGGGCGACAGCCGCCGGTAGCTGCGCCCGTAGAACGTCCAGGCGGAGCAGAACGAGCAGTCCCACGGGCAGCCGCGGGTGAACTCGATCGAGGCGGCCGGGTCCATAACCCCGATGAAGTACTTGTTTCGCCGGCCGCCCAGGTGCCGGGCGGGAAGATGATCGTCGAGGCTCTGAATCATCCGGGGCGGGGGGCCGTCACCTTCCAGGGTGACCGCCCCCGGCACCTCGGTCATGGCCCGATCCCGAGCCGCCGCCAGCAGCGCCGGGGCGCCGGCCTCGCCCTCGCCCTTCAGCACCACGTCGATGGCGCCTTCCGCGTGCCCGAGGACCTGGTCGGCCACGAACGAGACGCTGTGCCCGCCGACGAAGATCAGGCAGTCGGGCAAGACCGTCTTGACCCACTTGGCCAGGTCCACCACCTCGGGCACGTTGGCCAGGTAGCTGAGGCTGAAGCCGACCGCCTCCGGGCGGAACTCGGCCACCTGACGTTCGAAATGGGACGTCCGGTACACCTGCAGGTCGACCAGCCTGACCTCGTGGCCGTCGGCCAGCAGGGCAGCCGCCACCCGCTCGAGGCCCAGGGGCTCAAGCCGCAGGAAGATCTCGGAGTACATGAGCGCGCTGGGATGAACGAGCAGAACTCGCATGGGATCAGGCCTCCCGGCCTCGCCGGCCAAGGAAACGGACGAACTCGGTGCCCTCGCGCAGCCGCCTTGACGCCATCCCGGGCTGGAACATCTCGGCCGACATCTCCGCCAGCTTCCCGGCCCGGAAGTAGAACCGGCGGTAGAACGCGTCGACCGAGTCCAGGATCTCGGTGTGCTGCAGGTGCGGGTACGACAGCGCCGCCAGCTGCGTCCCCTGCTCGCTGACCAGCGTGGCGCCATCGTCGTCAGCGGGCAGCCAGCCGTTCTCGACCGCCTGCTGGTGCAGCTCGGTCCCCGGGTAGGGCGCCGCGATCGAGACCTGAATGGTGTGCGGGTTGACCTCGCGGGCGAACCGGATCGTCTCCTGAATGGTCTCCTTGGTCTCCCCGGGCAGCCCGAGGATGAAGGTGCCGTGCACGGTGATCCCCAGCTCCCGGCAGTCGGCCGCGAATCGCCTGGCCCGGTCGATCCGCAGGCCCTTCTTGATGTTGATGAGGATCTGCTGGTTCCCCGACTCGTACCCGACCAGCAGCAGCCGCAGCCCGTTGTCGTGCATTACCTGCAGCGTCTCCCTGGGGACGTTCGCCTTGGCGTTGCACGACCAGGCCAGGCCGAGGCGGCCGAGCCCGCGGGCGATCTCCTCGGCCCTGGGCCGGTCGTCGGTGAACGTGTCGTCGTCGAAGAACAGCTCCTTCATCTGCGGGAACAGCCGCTGGACGAGCGCGGCCTCTTCGAGCACGTTCTCGACGCTGCGGGTCCGGTACTTGTGGCCGCCGACGGTCTGCGGCCACAGGCAGAACGTGCACCGGGACCGGCAGCCGCGCCCGGTGTACAGCGAGACGTACGGATGCAGGAGGTAGCCGATGTAGTAGTCCTCCGGGCGCAGGTCCCGCTTGTAGACCGGCGTCACGAACGGAAGGCGGTCCATGTCGGTCAGGATCTCCCGATCGGGGTTGTGCACCACCCGGCCGTCGGAGTCGGTGTAGCTGAGGCCCGCGACGGACTCCAGCGGGCGCCCCTCGGCCACCTCGGCTACCGTGAAGTCGAATTCCTCCCTGGCCACGAAGTCGATGGCGGGCGAGGCCTGGAGCGATCGCTCGGGCTGCACGGCGACCTTGGCCCCGACGAAGCCGACCAGCAGGGCCGGGTTCTCCCCCTTGAGCGCCTCGGCCACCTTCACGTCGCCGGCGAACGTGGGCGAGCTGGTGTGCAGGATCAGCAGGTCATGGCGGCCGGCCAGCGGGACGATGTCGTCCAGGGCGAGGCCGGCCGGCGGGGCGTCCACCAGCTTGCTCCCCGGCACCAGGGCGGCGGGCTGGGCCAGCCAGGTCGGATACCAGTACGAGCGGATCTCCCGCTTCGCCTGGTACCTGGCGCCCGCCCCGCCGTCAAAGCCCTCAAAGGACGGCGGATTCAGGAATAGCGTGCGCAACGTGGGCACTTGGCTCCTTCCAGGATTGCAGGTCGAGGCCGATCCGCCGGAGGGCGGCGACGTAGGCGGGCTCCCAGCGCGGAACCCGGCTGGGAAACGGGCCGACGGCCTCGTCACGCAGGGCGAGCACGCTGGCGGTCACCCCGCCCGGAGTGGGCACGCACGCGTCGGCGTCCCCCTGTTCAAGCTCATGCTGCAGGTTGTCCCGCCCGTGGCCGGGCATCACGTCGAGCAGCAGCAGGTGACGCCCCACCACCCGGGCCTCGCCGCACGTCACCGCGCCGGGCAGGGCCACGATCACGTCGGCCGCGGCCATCAGCTCGGGGACCCGGTCGGTGAAGCCGAACGGGGTGATCCGGGGCCTCCCGGCGGCCAGCTCGCGGAGCCCCCGCTCGATCTTGCGGTCCCGGCCCGCCACCGCCAGCACGTGCACGCCCGCGTCGGCCAGCTCGGACACGGCCCCCAGCAGCGGGCCGAACCCCCAGCCGCTGTCGATCACCAGCACGCAGAAGGCGTCCTCCGACACCCCGAACGCCCTCCTGGCCCGCCCCTGCGGCGGGGCGGCGTAGAACTCGGGCCGGACCGGCGGAGGCACCACCGCGACCGGCGCCCGCGGCAGGTACCGGCGGACCGAGGCGGCGGCCGCGGCCGAGGTCACCAGGAACAGATCGGTGCCCTCGGCCGCCCAGATCCGGTGCACCGACACGTCCGTGCACAGCACGACCGACCGCAGGCCAGGCATCTCGGCCCTGAGCTTCCCCGCCGCCGAGGCCCCGGTGGCGAACACGCTGAACAGCACGTCGGCCGGGTGCCGTTCAAGTTCCGACCGCAGCGCCGGCACCAGCCTGGCGTTAGAGGCCCGGTCGATGCGGTCCGCCAGCCTGCTGCCGGTTCGCAGATGGGCGAAGTGCAGCCCGTCGTACAGGCCGGGGACGGCGACCAGGCCCTTGAACAGGCGCTCGCCTGCGCCCCCGCGCCAGGGTCCGAGCAGCGACATGCTGTCAAGCTGGCGGACACGCCAGCCCGATCGCTCGAGCAGCCGGCCGCAGCCCCGCGCCATCATCTCGTGGCCCAGCCCCAGCGGCCCGGTCAGCATCGTCGCGGTTTCCGTCATCTGTCCTCCAGCTCATGGCCCGGCCGCGAGTGGTTGAGCGCGACCGGGCACGCAGCGAATGAGCTGGCTATTCGCGGTTCAGGTCCTCGATAACCCAGTCGACCATGACCGCCAGCAGACAGGCGGAAGCGCCAAGCAGCAGACCTATCCGTGCTTCCTTTCCCATGACCTCCCCTTTCGTAAGTGACTCTGACGCCCTAAGACTGGCGTGCGGCCGGGCGACACTGAATCACCCAGCCAGGGTGATTCCGTCTCACCGGGCCGGGCCTGAGGCTGGTCCCAAGCACTCGAGGGAGAGGCTTCACCATGGGCATCATCACCGCGGGGGCCAGTTCCCGCACCGCGGCGGCGGCGCCGGCCAGGCATCGAGGCGCCGGCCCCGGGGGCGTGGCCCTGGTGACCGGCGCGTCTTCCGGGATCGGGGCGGCGGTGGCGGACTGCCTAGCCGCCGACAGCTGGCGGCTGCTGGTGTCCGGGCGGGACGTCGCCCGGCTGGACCAGGTGGCCGCCCGCACCGGCTCGGTTCCGCTGCCCGCCGACCTGTCGTCGGTGGCCGGGGCGGACGAGCTCGCCCAGGCCGCGCTGGCCGCCGCCGGACAGGTGGACTTGCTCGTGGCCTGCGCCGGAGTCGGCTGGTACGGGTCGTTCACGGCCATGCCGGCCGGGCTGGCCGAGGAGCTGCTGATGGTGGACCTGATCTCGGCCATCGAGCTGGTCCGGGTGCTGCTGCCGCAGATGCTGGCCAGGCGCCGGGGCCAGGTCGCCCTGGTCGGGTCGATCGCCGGCAGCGTCGGGGTGTGCGGGGAGGCGGTGTACTCGGCGGCCAAGGCCGGGCTCGGCGCCTTCGCCGAGGCGCTCCGCTACGAGCTGCACGGCACCGGGGTGGGGATCACGCACGTGACCCTGTCCGTGGCCGACACCCCGTTCTTCGTCCGGCGGGGCGCCCCCTACGCCCGGCGCCGGCCCCGGCCGCTGGCGCCGGAACGGGTGGCCCGCCTGGTCTGCGAGGCGGCGCAGTGCGGGCGCGAAGATCTGTACATACCCGGCTGGACGAGGCTGCCGGGGATGGTCCGCGTCGCCGCGCCGTCCCTGTTCCGCCGTCTGGCCGGCCACGCGGTTCGGGTGAACGGGGCGCGGTCCCGGCCCGGTCGCAGGTCCGCGCCCTCCGTCGGGATGAATCCGTAATCCTTTCGTGAGGTTTCCGCGAACCGGTTGAGATGCACCCGTTACCTTCACTACCGTGATCCACAGCCTCTGGCTTACCGGCCAGGCATGGAGAACGGAGCGTGACAGCATCGTGGCTAAGCGCCTTATGGCCAAGCACCTTGCCAGCACAACCCAGATCCGGCGCGGCGCCGTCCTCGCAGTCGCCGTCGCCGCCGCGACCAGCCTCGCCGTCTACACCGGCGCCACCGGGGCAGGGGCCGCCGCCGCGCCGACCATCGGCCAGGTACAGGCGCAGGTAAACAGCCTGCAGGCCAAGATGGACAAGATCGGCGAGCAGTACGACGCCAACGGCCAGCAGTACAGCGCGGCCCAGGCGAGGCTGTCCCAGGTCGAGAAGCAGGCCGCCAACGCGCAGGCGCGCTACGACACCGCCCGCTCCCAGCTCGCCGAGGTCGCGGTCTCGGAGTACGAGAACGCCAACCAGACATCGGTCCTCGGCCTGCTGAGCTCCGGCAATCCGGCCAGCGCGCTCTCCCAGGCGTCGCTCGTGCTCGAGGTGGCGGGAACGCACAACCAGGAGGCGACCCAGTTCCTCACCTCCGCCCAGACGCTCGCGTCCGCCCGCGAGCAGCAGCAGCGGACCGAGCAGGGCATCGCTGACATCCACGCGCAACTCGCCGCCCAGAAGACCTCATTGAACAAACTCCTCGCCTCCAGCAAGGCGACGCTCGACAGCCTCACCACCGCGCAGCAGGCGCAGGTAACGGCCAACACCGTCGGCGGCACCACCGCCGCCACCGGGCAGTCGGGCGCGACTCCGACGTACACCGGGCCGACCAGCACGCAGGCGGATAAGGCCGTCGCCTTCGCCTACGCCCAGCTCGGCAAGCCATACGTGTATGGCGCCACCGGCCCCAGCTCCTACGACTGCTCCGGCCTCGTCCAGGCCGCCTGGGCGGCGGCGGGCGTCGCCATCCCCCGGACCACGTTCGAGGACTGGGACAGCCTGCCGCACATCCCCGTCTCCCAGATGGTGCCGGGTGACCTGATCATCTACGACGGCGAAGGACACGTCGCCATCTACGTCGGCAACGGCTACATCATCGACGCCCCGCACACCGGCGCAGTCGTGGAGCGGGTCCCGTATGACGAGTCCTGGTACGTCGACAGCGAGGACGGCGTCCTCCAGCCCTGATCACACACGCAACAGCACTGGTCAGCGTCATCAGGGGCACCGTCCGGCTTACTGTGTGGACTGTTGCGAATTAGTTAACAATCGTCTACCTCTGTATCAATTTTACCGCTATGGCCTTATAACGATGGATAACTTTCGTTATGAGGAGGTTTGGCATGCGATTGCTCCATCGGCCACTCAGAGCCGGCGGCGCCGCCGTGCTCGGGCTGGCCACGATCGCGCTCACCGGCGCGTTCACGGCCGGCGCGCAAGCGTCCACCTCGGCCCCGGCGGCCGTTTCCCCGACCCTTGTCGCGCTGAAGAACAGCCTGCCGACCACGACCGACGCGCAGACCGGCGCCTTCACCGCACCCCAGATGTCGGTCGAGGTCGGGCTGGCGCCGCGGGACGCGGCCGGGCTCAACGCCGAACTTAAGGCCGTCTACACCACGGGCAATCGCGACTACGGCAAGTTCCTGGCCAAGGGCCAGTTCGACGCCAGGTACGCGCCCACGACCGCCACCACGAACGCGGTCGCTGCCTACCTGACCGGCGAGGGCCTGACGGTGACGGCCGGCAGCTCGCCGTTCCTGCTCGAGGCCAGCGGCTCGAGCAGGAAGATCACGGCCGCCTTCCACACTTCGCTGCGCAATTACGTTGACCGCAAGGGCAAGCGCTACTTCTCTAACTCCTCCTCGGTCCGGGTCCCGGCCTCGATCGCGTCCGCCGTCGTCGGCGTCGTCGGCCTGACCAACACCGTGCGCCTGCAGTCGTCGGCTGTCCGGCCGGCCACCAGCACGGCCGCGAAGAAGTCCTCCTCGTCGGCCGCCAACTGCGAGACCGGCTACGTCACCACCGCGGAGCTCTTCGACCTGGTCAGCAACAACACGGGCTTCCCCTACGGCTACGGCGGCGCCCCCGGCTGCGGCGGACTGACCCCGTCGCAGACCAACTCCATGTACGGCGCGCCCTCCGCCAGCCCGAGAACCGAGGGCGCCGGCGTGACCGCGGCCGTCTTCGAGCTCTCCGCCTACCAGGCGTCGGACATCAACACCTGGGCGACCCACTACTACGGGAAGCACTACACCGCGCCGCTCGAGAACGTCACCGTGGACGGCGGCCCGCTCGCCCCGGTCTGCCCGGCCGGCGACACCTGCCCGGCCGATTTCAACGGGTACTCGGGTGACGTCGAGGTCGACGCCGACATCGAGACCACGCTGGCGGTCGCGCCCGACCTCAAGCACCTGATCGTCTACAACGCGGCCAACGACGAGACCGGCCAGACCGAGCTCGACGAGTACACCACGATCGCCAACCAGGACACCGCGTCCACGATCAGCTCGAGCTGGGGCGTGTGCGAGAACGACGTCACGTCCGGCTACGTGGAGTCCGAGAACACCGTCTTCGAGCAGATGGCGCTGCAGGGGCAGTCCATGTTCAGCTCCTCGGGCGACACCGGCGCGTTCGGCTGCATTCGCTCCGACCTCACCACGGTCGTCAACGTCGGCGACCCGTCCACCCAGCCCTGGGTGACCAGCGTCGGCGGCACCTCGTTCGAGGGCGACAACCCCGGCGCCAAGGCGAACCCGGGCACCCCGGCCAAGAACACCGAGACCGTCTGGAACGTCGACAACCTCTGCAGCGACCAGGCGGCCGCCGCGGACAACGACGGGCAGGGCGGCTTCTTCTGGTGCGCCGAGACCGGCGCGGGCGGCGGCGGCTCCAGCCAGTGGTGGGGACGTCCCTTCTACCAGCGCGGCCAGGGCGTGACCAGCCCGACCACCACCTACTCGGGTGAGGCCGTCGCCAACGGCGAGACGGCCTGCACGCTGACCAAGCCGGGGACGCCGTGCCGCGAGACGCCCGACATCTCGGCCATGGCGGACCCGTACAACGGCTACTCGGAGTACTGCACGGGCAGCGCGAGCACGCCCTTCAGCGGCTGCGCCACGTTCAGCGGCAGCACGCCGGCCCCGGGCTGGTTCGCGATCGGCGGCACCAGCCTGTCGTCCCCGCTGTGGGCGGCGCTGATCGCCGACCGCGACAGCTTCAACGGCCACCGGGCCGGCAACATCAACCCGCTGATGTACTTCTGGCTCGACACCGACCCCGGCAAGTACTTCAACGACATCACCGGCAACGGGAAGCTGCAGCGGGCGGCCACCAACAACGGCCTGTACCCGACCACGCCCGGCTACGACGAGGCGACCGGCATCGGGTCGCCGAAGTTCGCCGCGATCATCACCGGATTCTGATCGCCGGCGGCACCGTAAGTCGCTCACCCGCCAGGTGAGCTCACCCTCCGAGGTGCGGGAGGCGGGTTATCCCGCCTCCCGCACTTTTTTTCCGAAGGGCGGCGGCTGGTTCATGACGACATCACCGGCATCGGGGGGCGACGGGGCTTCCCCGTCGCCCCCACGCGCCGTTTCCGGCTCTAGGCGGCCGCGGCCCGGGGGATGTCGAGGTAGACCACGTTCTGGGCGGCCCGGGCGAGCACCGCCGCGAGGCTGCCGCGCCGGCTCACCACGGTGACCCGGACGCCCCGCTCGGCCAGGCTCGCGGCCGCGCGGCTGAACCGCCAGTCGCCCGACCCGATCACCACGTGGCTGAAGCGCGCGGCGACGTCCTCGTGCTCAAGGACGTCGAGCAGCTCGTGGTCGGCGCCGTTCGGGCCCGACCTGACCCGGTAGCGGGCGTTCGGCCAGCCGAGGGCCGCGTTGAGGAAGGCGAGGTGGCTGGAGGCCATCACCACCTGATCGTCCACGCCGAACCCCAGCCGCGTCATGTACCAGTCCTGCACCTCGTTCACCTGGACGAGGGACGGGATCGGGGCGCCGGCCAGGTTCTCGATATCGACGACGTGCAGCGCCCGTTCAGGGAACCGCCACCGGTAGCTGGCCTTCTGGCTCAGCCGGGTGGCCTTGTCGATTCTGGCCGTCGTTCCCATGGCGCAGCACCTCCTGGGCGATCCCCCGCGTTCTGGTGTTGTTGGCAATCCCCTCGATGTAATTCGATACCCACAAGATCCATGCGCCAACCGCATGGGGGCCATGGATACTCCCCATGGTTGCGGGGTACAGTCCAGGTCGTGCCCTTGACTGCGGTCCGCGACGAGCTGGTCGCGGCACTAGAAGAGACACTCGAGCTCGCCCGGCGGCTGGCGGCGGACGCCCGCGACGATGAGGTCCCCGTCACCGAGCTGGTCGCCCAGGCGAGCATGCTCGGCCGGCTCGACGAGCGGCGCCAGAACCTCATCGGCCAGCTCCGCCGCGAGGCAAGCGCGGGCGTTCGCGCGGCCCGGCCGGGGCTGCCGGTCCGGGCCGTCGTCCTCGCCGCCCTCGACGAGCTCGGCTGGCCGCAGAACGCGCGGTTCCTCGAGGAGTACCTCTGGGCCAAGCGCGAACTGCAGGTGGACAGCCGGGCGTTCGCCTCGCTCCGCCGCGACGAGCTGCGCGCCTGGCAGCGCTCGCCCGGCGCGCGCTCGGCGTATATCGTGCCGGCCCTGAACCCGGACGGATCGGCCAACCCGCGCTGGCTCACCAGCTCCGCGTGGGAGCTGCCGCGGCGGGTGGTGGCCTCCCCCGAGTCCGAGCGCCTGTTCGACCTGCACAAGATCCACGCGCTGCGGGTCCGCGGCTCCCGCGGCCCGCTCGGCACGCTGCTCGAGCGGTACGCGGCCCGGATCCTGGCGATCGACCCGCCCCCGGTCTCCGCCTCGGCCGCCGCCACCAGCGCGTGGCGGGCGCACGTGAGCGCGCATACCGCCGCCCTGATCGAGACCATCCGCGGCCACGACGACCCGGACCGCGACCTGGCGGCCGGGCGGCTGGCCGGCCTGCCGCCCGAGGACCTGGTCTGGGGCCGTAAGGCGGTCCCGGTTACGTGAGCCGGCGCTCGGCCGCCCAGCGGGTCAGCTGGTGCCGGGAGGAGAGCTGGAGCTTGCGCAGGACCGAGGAGACGTGGCTTTCCACCGTCTTGACCGAGATGTAAAGCTCGCGGGCCACCTCCTTGTAGGTGTACCCCTGGGCGATCAGCCGCAGGACCTCGCGCTCGCGGGTGGTCAGCTGGTCCAGTTCCGGGTCGAACGACGGCCGGACGTCGGGCGTGGCCGGGGCGGTGGCGAACGCGTCGAGCACGAACCCCGCCAGCCGGTGCGAGAACACGGCGTCGCCGCCGGCCACCCGCCTGATCGCGTCGGCCAGGTCGGCGGTGGAGATCGTCTTGGTGACGTAGCCCCTGGCCCCGGCCCGGATCACCGCGATCACGTCCTCGGGGGCGTCGGAGGCCGACAGCGCCAGAAACCTGACCTCGGGGTGCTCCTTCTTCACCTCGGTGATGACCGCGTGGCCGCCGCCGCCCGGCAGGTGCACATCGAGCAGCACGACGTCCGGCAACTCGCGCCCGATCAGCTCGATGGCGGGGGCGACGTCATCGGCCTCGCCCACCACCTCGACCTGGCGGCCGAGCTCGGCCCGGACCCCCGAGCGGAACAGGCCGTGGTCGTCGACCAGCACCACCCGCGGGGCGCCCTCGCCCGCGACAGCCGCGCTCATCGCCGGCGCCCGTCGGCAGCCGCCGCCGGCCCGGCCGAAGCGAGGCCCCGCGTCATCGTCAGCGTCACCTTCGTCCCCTCTCCCAGCGTCGACTGCACGGCGGCCTTGCCGCCGTGCCTGAGCATCCGTCCGCGGATGGACTCCGCGACCCCCTTGCGATCCGCGGGCACCGAGTCCAGATCGAACCCGCTGCCCCGGTCCCTGACCGCCACCTCGACCTTGTCCGGCTCGACCTCGGCGAACAGCGAGATCACGCTGGCGCCCGACCACTTGGCCGCGTTCACCGTCGCCTCCCTGGCCGCCGCGAGCAGCGCGTTCAGGTGCTCGTCGAGCGGGCAGTCGCCGACCGTGACCACCTCGACCGGAACGCCGTGCCTGGCCTCCACGTCCCGCTGGATCTCCCTGACCCCCTCGACGAACGAGGTCACCTCGGTGTCACCGGGGGCGCGCCCCTCGAATAGCCACGACCTGAGCTCGCGCTCCTGCGCGCGGGCGAGCTGCACGACCGCCTGCGGGTCCTCGGCGCTGCGCTGGATAAGCGCGAGCGTCTGCAGCACCGAGTCGTGCACCCGGGCGGCCATGTCCGCCCGTTCCTCCGCCCGCGCCCGCGCCTGCCGCTCGAACAGCAGGTCACGCGCGATCCGCAGCCACCACGGGCCGAGCAGCACGAAGATGGCGGCGACCACGAGCACGAACCCGCCCAGCGGGGCGAGCAGTGTCAGCCCGCCGTGCAGGCTGAACAGCACGCTGAGGCCCGCGATGAGCAGTCCGGCGGCTACCGCGAAGCGGAGCTTGGTGCCGCGCCGCACGTTGTCGCCGCCGCCGCCGAGGCTCTCGAGCGGCGCCACCAGGTGCTGCAGCGCCGCCTTCTCGCCCTCCGGGGCATTCCGCCAGATGAGCACCAGGCAGGCCACGCTGACCACCTGCGGCCAGCCGTAGACCTCGATCGAGCCGTCGTTCAGCACGCCCGCCAGCAGCAGGAAGACGGCCACCAGGGACGCGGCGCCGATCGCGAGCGCCACCCCCTGCGAGTCGTGCCTGGCCTTGGCACCGATGGTGGCGTCCGAGCCCTTGGCCGGGATCGCCAGCCAGCCGATGAAGTAGATCGGGACCGCCCAGCCCGTGGTGACCAGCGCGGCGACGACGCAGGCGATCCGCACGGTCGTCGGGCTGAAGCCGCGCCACGTCCCGATGCCGGCCGCGATCCCGCCGCCGATGCGGTCCTGCGGATCACGGCGGAGCGGGCCGCCGTCGCCGTTGCCCTGCCGCCTGAAGTGCGACCGCCAGTCGGGCCGGTCGTCCGATTCCGGGCGATCTTGAAAGGCGTCCTGGTCCTGCCACCGGTGCCCGTGCCAGCGGGGATGGCGGCGACCCGGCCGGTCCTGGAACCGGAACGGCGGCCAGGGCGGTTCGCTCGGCTCCTGCATGCAACCATCATCACCCGAAAACGCCCGCCGGCGGTATCCGGGCCTTCCCCCATCCCGGCGTCGCGGGCCTAGGGGTAGGGCGCCCTCGGGTCAGGGTCGGGCCAGGGCTGTTCCCGATACCCAGAAGCGCTGCGCGGACGAAGACTTAAGCCATGAACACTTTCGAAGACACCACCCAGTCCCAGACTCCGTCCGACCAGTCCCAGACTCGAACCGGCCGCTCCGGGCGGCCTCCGCTCCGGCGCGCCTACGACGGCCGGATGCTGGCCGGCGTGTGCGCCGGCCTGGCCGACTACCTGGCGGTTGACGTCACCATCGTGCGAGTCGCCTTCGCCGTCTTCACCTTCCTCGGCGGCGCCGCCATCCCGGCCTACCTGGCCTGCCTGCTGCTGATCCCCGAAGAGGGCTCCGACCAGTCCCTCGCGAGCTCGCTCCTCGACTCGGTGCGGTAACCACCGCCGCCGTGCACGGGCAACCCCACGTTAACCACGCAATGAGGAGCACCAGCATGTCGCCTTCGTCATCCCAGCAGTGGACGCGCCGCATCCGCTACGCCGACCAGCACATCCGCGTCTCCGACGCGGACCGGAACGCGGTCGCCGAGCAGCTGGGCGCGCACTACGCCGACGGCCGCCTCGACCAGGCCGAGTTCGACGACCGGATCAGCCGGACGATGACCGCCAAGACCCGCGGCGACCTCGCGGGCCTCTTCGACGACCTGCCCGACACCGGGGCTGCGGGCGCCCCGGGGGCGGCCGGCCCCGGCGGCCCGACGGCCCCGTACATCCGGCCTCGACGCCGCAGCGGGGCCTTCCGCTCCTTCATCCTGCTGGCGATCGTCATCGTGCTCTGCTCGACCGCGTGGCACGCGATGAACAGCTTCTTCTTCTTTAACATCCCGTGGTTCCCGATCGCCGTCATCGTCGCGATTGTCCTGCTCGTCAACCGGCATCGCCGCCGGTAATTGCGCGACCAGGTGCTGCAACGATGGCCCCGGTCCGCCATCCATAAGATAAAAAGTGTGCATGAACTTCTGCGCGAAGTGCGGCCGCGAGCGGTCCGGCGACGCCCGCTACTGCGGCGGCTGCGGCACCGAGTTCGCAGCCGCCCCGGCGGCTGCGGCCACCCCGCCGGCGGACGACTCCGGCGGCGGTGACGCGCAGCCCCCGGCGACCGCCGAGGCGCAGGCCGTTACCCCGCCGGCGGACGAGCCGGAGCGGCCGGACTCGCCCGCCGA
>Ga0208220_1000532_pt1 | contig 16005 bp, 12 predicted proteins | sample NGESurdeep092012_9_FD_184484 | JGI IMG/M metagenome (GOLD analysis project Ga0208220, IMG submission 184484) | Arctic peat soil microbial communities from Barrow, Alaska - NGEE Surface sample F53-1 deep-092012 (SPAdes) | ecosystem: Environmental > Terrestrial > Soil > Wetlands > Peat ... | reverse complement strand
CGAAGTCACCGTGTTTTTCGGCGCGTGGAAGGTTTTCCCGCTGGTGACCGGGCTGGCGCTCTGGGGTGCGCTCATCATTGGCGCGGTGTATATGACTCGCGCCATCCGCAACATTTTGCACGGACCGGTGCCGGAAAAGTTTTCAACCCTGGCTGATGCGGGTCTTTGGCGCAAACTGCCTTACGCGATGTTACTGGCGAGCCTGTTGCTCTTCGGCTTCCTGCCGAAACTGCTCACGGAAAAAATCAATCCTGCCGCGCAGAAAATTGTGAGCATGGCAAATCCGACGCCGGAAAAGCAGGCCGTTGCCGTCGTTTCTAAAATCCGCAATCCGCAATCCGCAATCCAAAATTGATGAACTTATCCTGCGTCAGCCATGACCGACCAGTCGAAAACTGGTTCCGGCACGCCCGCCAGCGGCGGCGGCTGTGGCTGTGCAAAATCCGGGCGTTCATCTCGTTTGCCGGGACGCGCGACCGGATCATGCTGCTGCACCTGAAGCGCGGCTCGGAAATTCTGGACGTGGGCTGTGGCGGCGGACGCCCTGTGTTGACGGCGATTGGACGGGTGACGGGTCTGGAACCCATTGCGACGCTCGCCGCCCAGGCGCGGCAGATTTATCCGAACGTCGTCGAAAGCGTGGCTGAGCAAATGCCGTTTCCCGACGGTCAGTTTGACGCCGTGGTTTCCACGGACATCTTGGGGCACATCCCGGTTCCGATCAAGGACGCGGTCATGTCGGAAATGTTCCGCGTCCTGAAACCCGGCGGCGTCACTTTGCATCTGGCCGAGGCCGACTCGGACGGATGGATGGCGCGCATTGCCAAGCGCGAGCCGGAGCCTTATCGCAACGTGTGGATCGAGGAGCCGGATCACCGCGCGATGGAACCGGCCAGGGTGCAGTTGGAACGCTTTCGCCGGGCCGGATTTGTCGTGGAAATGGCGCGGCCTTATATGCCGATCCTGCCGACGTTTGGCGCGCTGCATTTTTTGTTCAAGGAACACAAACATCTTCCGGCGTGGCTGAAGATGGCTTGTTTTTTTGACGGATTGGTGGCCGGAAATGAAACCCGGTGCGAACTCCTCAACATCGGGCTGACGCCGCTGGCGTTTGTAAATTTATTCGCCCCCGTGGAGGCGGGCATGGGTCTGATCATCAAGGCCCGCAAACCGCTGTCGGCGGCCGCTCCCGCCGGCAACCATTTGAATTGAGACACGAACCATGAATTCATCAATGATCGCCCTCGAACTTTGCGTCATCGCACTCGGCGTGGTGCTGATGCTCGCGGATTTCTGGGTGCCCGCCGGACGCAAAAAATTCCTGGCCTATGCTGCGATTGCCGCGCTGGGCGGATTGCTGCTCGTCAGCTTCAGCGGCGATGGAATTTGCAGCGTGTTCGGAACGGCTTTTCACGGCTCGTTCATCGAAGACCCGCTGGCGCTGTTTTTCAAGCGGTTCTTCCTCGTCGCGGCGATTCTCGTTTTGTTTTTGTCGGCGGAATTTTCCGACCGGCTTGTGGGCATTTCAGAATACTACTCGCTCATTTTGTTTGCGCTGGCGGGGATGTTGTTCGCCGCTTCATCAAATGATTTTGCGATGCTGTTTGTCTCCATCGAACTCATCACGATCACATTTTACGTCCTGACCAGTTTCCAACGCGGACGGCTTGTGTCGCTCGAAGCCGGCGTGAAATATCTGATTCTCGGCGCGCTGTCCTCAGCGTTTCTGGTCTTCGGCATCGCGCTGGTTTGGGGAACAACTGGAAAACTGAATTTCAACGACCTCGCGCAAGTTTCAGGACAATTTCTGGACAATAAAGTTTTTCTGTTCGGCGTTTTATTCGTGCTGGTCGGCCTCGGTTTCAAGATCGCCGCGTTTCCGTTCCAGATCTGGGTGCCGGACGTTTATCAGGGCGCGCCGACACCGACGACCGCGTTTCTCGCCGTCGGCTCAAAGGCCGCCGGATTCGTTTTGCTGCTGCGCGTCTTGTTCGTCGCATTGCCGGACGTGACCAAGCATTGGGCGGATTTGCTGATTGTGATTTCGGCCATCACGATTCTTTACGGAAATCTCTGCGCGATTCCGCAGCGCAACCTGAAGCGGCTGCTCGGTTATTCCAGCATCGCCCATGCGGGTTACCTGCTGCTCGGCGTGGCGGCGTTGAGCGCGAGCGGCAACGCGGCATTGCTGTATTATCTCGCCGGATATTTGTTCACAGTCATCGCGGCGTTCACAGTCATCGCGCTGGTGATGCGGCATCTGCAAAGCGAAGACATTTCCGCGCTCGCCGGTTTGAACCAGCGCTCCCCACTGCTCGCGACGACGATGACGCTGGCGATGATGTCGCTCGCGGGCATTCCGCCGCTGGCAGGATTTTTCGGAAAATTTCTGCTGTTCAAGGCCGTGATCCAGGCCGCGCAGACCACGCACAATCACGGTTACTATTGCCTCGTGTTCACGGCGCTGGCGGGCGTGATCATCTCGCTCTATTATTATTTCGGAGTCGTGCGGGCGATTTACTGGAGCAAGGAAGCGCCCGACTTGTCGCCGATTCCGCTTTCGGGCGCGGCGAAATTTTCAATTGCCATCTGCATCGGCGGGATGTTATGGCTCGGCATTTTGCCGGAAACGGTTTTGAACCTTGCCAACGAAGCGGCCAAGGCTTTGGGAATTTGATCACACCGTCCGCATCTGCACCGCGTCCACGATTTCCGTGCCGACGGAAATGGCGCCGATGATGACGGCGGTCGAGCCGGATTTCAGCCTGCCCTGCATCGCCAGATTTTTCAGCGCGGACTCGATTGTATTCTGCGGATCAATGAAATCAAACTCCATGACGAACGGCGTGACGCCCCAGCACAAGGCCATTTCGTTCGCGGTCTTCTCGTTCTCGCACATCGCGTAAATGGGCGAGTAATGCGGGCGCATCCAGCTCGCGTATTGCGCCATGCTGCCGTGCCGCGTGAAGACCAGGATCGCCGCCGCCTTCAATTCATTGGCCATGACGACGGCGCTCTTGACCAGTTTCTGCCGCGCATTGGTGAGTTCCGCCAGATCGTGAAATTGCGCGCTGCCGCTGCGCTCGATGCGCGTCGCAATCGTGTCGAAGACCTCGATGCACTTGAGTGGATATTTGCCGACGGTCGTCTCGCCGCTCAACATGATCGCGTCCGTTTCTTCAAAAACAGCGTTCGCCACGTCGGTCACTTCCGCGCGCGTCGGCATCGGCGATTCAATCATGCTTTCGAGCATATGCGTGGCGACAATGACCGGACGCCCGACGCGCAAACACGTTTTAACGATGCGACGCTGGACGATTGGCAGTTCCTCGTAGGGAATTTCAATCCCCAAATCGCCGCGCGCGACCATGATGCCGTCAGCTTCCTGAACGATGGCTTCGAGATTTTTTATGGCCTCCTGATCCTCGATTTTGGCGACAACGAACGGATGCGGTTTGCCTTCTTCAAACATTTCGCGCAATTGCAGCAAATCGCGGGCTTCGCGCACGAACGAAAGCGCGATGAAATCCACTTCGAGTTCGAGGCCGAGTTTCACGTCCTTGATGTCCTTGGCAGTGAGCGCGGGCAGGCTGACTTTGACGCCGGGCAGGTTGATGTGGCGGCGGCTGCCCAGTTTTCCCTCGGTCAAAACTTCACATTCCACCTTGTTTCCGTTTTTGGCGAGCACTTTCATCTGGATCGTGCCGTTGTCAATCAGCACGACGTCGCCGATGCTGATGTCGTTGATGAAATTCTCGTAGTTCACGTCCACGGAATGTTGTTCCAGGTCGCGCTCGCCGCGCACGGTGAGCGTGAATTTCTGGCCGGGCTGCAAATCGAGCGGCACGCTCAAGTCGCCGGTGCGGATGGCCGGGCCTTGCGTGTCCATGAGGATGCCCGTGTGCTGCGCGCGCTTCGCGGACTCGGCGCGGATGTCGGCGAACACGCGGCGCACCCAGTCGTGCGGCGCGTGCGACATGTTGAGGCGGAAGATGTTGACGCCCGCGTCAATCAACTTGCCGATCATTTCCGCCGAATCCGTGGCGGGGCCGAGCGTTGAAATTATTTTTGTCCGGCGGACGGTTCCTTGTCGCATGGCCGGAAGTCTAAAGTCCAAAGTCTAAAGTCCAAAGTAAAATATCACCGGCGTCTGGCTTTGGGTTTTCGGCTTCAGGCTTTGGACTCGAATTCCAGACTTGCCATTGCGCGAAATTGAATTCATATTCTTCTCCTGAATTTGAATTAAATTTTATGGCTGACGCTGCAAACAAATACCCGGAAAACGTCGCGGGCAAATACTACGTTGACAACCAGTGCATTGACTGCGACCTGTGCCGCGAAACCGCGCCCGACAATTACAAGCGCAATGACGACGGCGGCTATTCCTACGTCTATAAACAGCCCGCCACCCCCGAGGAAGAGGCGCGCTGCAAGGAAGCCAAGGAAGGCTGCCCGGTCGAGGCCATCGGCGACAACGGGGCTTGATTTTCAAACGCCTTGCGGAGTGCGGTTGGAAAATTCTTCGCGTCCGGCACGGCGCGATGGATTTTCCACAGGCGTTCGAGCGGGATTAACTCGCCATCGCTCCGCCGCCGCCGATTTTGCTTTTTAAGCAGTAAGCACCGTTGTCCACATACTTTTCCGCCCACCATTTCAGCCCGGCGCGTTCTACCTTTGACAATTTGCGGACGACTTTCGCCGGCGCGCCGAAGACGAGCGAACCGGGCGGAATTTTAGTTCCCTGCGTCACCAGCGCCTTCGCGCCAATGATGGATTGTTTGCCGATGACCGCGCCGTCCAAAATCACCGCGCCCATGCCGACGAGCGTTTCGTCTCCGACGGTGCAGGCGTGGACGATCGCGCCGTGGCCGACGGTGACCCAGTTGCCGACGAGGCACGGAAAATCGTCCGCAAGGTGCAGCACGGCGTTGTCCTGGATGTTCGAGTGGTGGCCGACGACGATGCGGTTGATGTCGCCGCGCAGCACCGCGCCATACCACACGCTCGAATGCGCGCCGAGCGTCACATCGCCGATGACGGTGGCGGTCTTGGCGATGAAAACATTTTTGCCGAGCGCCGGTTTTTTGCGGAGAAATCTGTCAAGCTGCTTTGCCAGTTTGTTCACTCTGAAAATTTAACCGCAGTTTTGTCGAATGTGAAAAACAAAAAGCAAATTACTGCGGCGGTTTGCCATCGGATTCCTCTTCCGCAACGCTGTCGGCGAAAAATTTTTGATACGCGAATGACGCGAGCATGGCGATGACGGCCACGCCGATGAACGCGCCGATGCGGTAAAGCTGGTTGAGCCGCGCGAGGTCGTGAAAGAAAAGCTTAAGGATTGTTACACACAGCAGACCCATCGCGGCGTAGCGTGTCGCGGCAATTTTTCTCAAGATTCCGATGACGAGCAACACGAGTGCGAACAACGCCCACGCAATGGAATAGCTCATGTCGCGCGCGAAGTTGCCGTTGAACTGGAACGTCAGTGTCGAGCCGGGTTCACTGAAGTAATCCGCGATTTCGATGTTCAAAAGCAGGAAAGCCAGCACCGTGCCGAGCGCGGCGAGAATCGGCGGCGTGTTTGAATTCAAAACAAGATTACGCGGCGGTGCGAGAAATTTTGCCCCGGCAAACAGGCAGATTGTCACGATGCCGTAGGTGTAGAGATACCAGTTGAAAATTGGAGTATCGCTGCGCTGATGATACGCGAGCACGGCGGGATTGAACGCGAGCCGGACGAACGCGACGACAAGCAGGCCCACGCCGGTGATCTGCAATCCCGGATGCGGCACACGATGGAACAGCCACAACAACGCCGCGCCTTCGAGCGCCCAGCCGATGGTAATCCACTGGTGCTTGAACTGGATCGGACAAATCAGTGTGATGAAAAAAAGCGCGACACCGCCGAACCACGCGAGTTGCGCCAGCCGCGCCTTGCTCTCAACCGGGATTTTTTTCAGGACGATTGCAAGGCTCACAATCGAGGGAATGGCAAACGCGGCGGGTAGGAGTCCCAAGACATCGTTCGGATAAGCCGCTTTCACAAGCCGATGGATGAGGAAAAATTGTGGCACGCCAGCCATCGCCGCAGCCGCCCACGGAACAACTTTTTCTGAAAATTGTTTCAGAAACAAAAATGGAAACAGCGCGAACGCAACGAAGAACCCCAGATACCAAGCCAGTGGCGTGGTGGCGTTGGTGGAATCGAAATGGTTAAAGTGCCACGCAGATTCCAGCGCAGCGATGCTGATGAGTCCGACGGCGGGCATCCAGTCGAGTGAGAATAATTTTGTCACCCCGAACAGCATCACGACAAGCAGCAGCGCAAGGCCGAAGATTGGCGACGGATTTTCCAATGGCAATCGAAGCGTTGCCATGATGAGTAGCAAGAATGGCAAGATGACGGCGAACGCGGGCAATTGCGCCGCCACATTTTCAGGCGCGGACAAATCACCGCCAAGTTTGAGTCCTTGAACAAAAACCTTTGGGTTAAATTTTCGCGCCATCCAGATTCCGACCGCGACGAAGAAGATTGTAAACACGCCGAGCAGCAGAAGCGAATCAGACAGGCCGGTCAAATCCGTCGGAATTTTGCAGATGAATTCGCCCAGCGCGGCGAATGTCAGGACGAGAACAATTAGCACCGGCCATAGCGAAAGCGTCGCCACGGCCAGCACAAATGCCAGCACGTCCACGAGCAGCACGAATGGCCAGACGACGAATGAAATGTCCGCGAGCTGGAAAATCGGGAAGAGCACCAGCGCCAGCGAGAGCGCCGGAAACATCCGGCTGCCCCAGAGTGGTGCGGTCAGGCTGCGTCGGCGTTGCAGCATCACGGGGAACACGGAATGAAAAATGGCAAAGATAAAATAAAATGCGAGCGCGGCGTTGAGCATTCCGTTGTTGAGTGATTGCTCCGTCCAGAACAAGAGCAATCCAAACACTCCGAGTCCGGCCACCGGTTGTGCATTGGCCACTTCATCATCAAGCCACGCGAGCGCGGCGACTCCCAGATCAATCAGGAAAACAAAGCCGAACATGAGCCACGGTTGTTGCGCCAGCGATTCAAACGTGAGAAACCAGCCGGTGAACAGAATTGCGACGACGGTGAGCCCGAGCAATGCCCCGGCGAACCATCGGTTCGATTGTTTGCGGAGATTCGCCCAAATTGCCGCGCCGAGAAACAGCGCGTTGAATCCAAGCAGCACGCCAAGCGCGATGTAACTTTTGCCGCCTTCAAAATATTTTCCGACGGTGAAAAAATCCCCCACCCAGCCGATTTGCATCAAGGCCGTGCCAAGCGCCGCAAGCGTGGTGAGAAAATACCAGCGGCGATGGAGCGCAACAAAAATGAGTCCGGCGTCGAGAATGGCGATGTAGCCGAAAAGGCCGAGCGGATTGTCTTCGCCCGTTGAAATCAAAACCGGCGTGAGGAATCCGCCCAACATTCCAAGAATGGCGACGACAAGTGCATTGAGCCGGACGGCAAGGGTGAACGCCACCGCCGTGACGAGAATCATCACCAAAAAAGTTTGAACCGGCGCGAAGAATGGGAATTTGTAAATTGAATGGCAGGCGAACGTGACGGCATAAAGAATGACGACGCCCGTCGCGCACAGCGTTTGCGCGCCCACGGCATATTGCTTCCGGCGGTGAACGATTGTCCCGGCAACGAGTAGACAAATGCCAGTGAGAAAACCAGTCGCCATGCGAAGCTCGGGCGAGACGAGGTTGTGGTCGAACGAATATTTCACCGCAAGCGCCACGCCGATGAAAGCGGCAAGTCCGCCGACGTAGGCAAACATTTTCACGCCCATGAATTGTTCCCAATTGATCGGCGGCTTGATTTTACGCGGCGGTGTGGGCGGAATTGGCGGGACGAAAACCGGCGGCGGCGCGGTGACAGGCGGACGCGGTGGTGAAACGACAGGCTGCGGAACAAATTCCGGTCGTGGCGGTGGAATCTGGGCAGGAGTGATAGCTTTCGGCTGCGGCTCCGGTTCGGCGGGTTGCGAAGATTCCTTTTCCCGTTTCAGGCGGAAAACTTGCGCTTCAAGTTCGCCGAGCCTACGAGAAAGTTCCTCGATGCGATCCCTTGCGCTGGTGGTGCGCACAAACAACCACACGGTCAGAGCGATTGGAATCCCAAGAACCACCAAGATGATGACGGGTATCATTTCCATATTTTTCTTCAGCGGACGATACGACTTGGCTGCGCATAGTCTGCGCCCTGCTGCCAGCCGGTTGCAAGCTACAAAACACATTTTCCATTTCCTTCGCCGCTCAAAAGATTAAGATGCGATTGCAGTATGACCAAACCAGTTTCGCATCGCCCCGCGCCGCGCCGCAAACTGCCGCGCTCGTTCAAGGACTTGACGCCGGCGAAGCATTTCAACCCGCGCACTTTTTTTCAGGAGCTGATCCTGAAGGGCTGGTTCACGCCGCGCCACGGCCAGCCGCGCCGCCCGGTCTTCCCAAAATTGAAGCACGGCGAGGTCGCCATCACCTGGATCGGCCACGCGTCGTTTCTCATCCAGTTCACGGACTTGAACGTGCTGATTGACCCGAATTTTGCGAACTGGCTTTTTCTCCTGAAACGCATCAAGCGCGCCGGCCTGAAGATAAAAGATTTGCCGCCGATTGACCTCGTGCTGCTGACGCACGCGCACTTCGATCATTTTCACAAGCCGACGTTGCGCAAATTGCCGCATCCGAAAATCGGCATTATGCCGCGCGGCGTCGGCGACCTCGCGCACAATCTCGGCTTCTCGCGCGTCATCGAGCTGGAGCATTGGGAAAGTTTTTCGCAGGGCGACTGGAAGGTGACGTTCACGCCGAGCAAGCATTGGGGCGCGCGGACGCTGCACGATGGCCATCGCGGTTACGGCGGATTTGTGCTGGAGCATCAGGGCCGGAAAATTTATCACGCGGGCGACAGCGCGTATTTCCACGGCTTCAAGGAAATCGGTCGGAAACTCGCGCCGGAAATCGCGCTGCTGCCCATAGGCGCGTATTACCCGGAAACGTTTCGCCGCGTCCACATGGGGCCGGACGAGGCGATCAAAGCTTTCAAAGACCTCGGCGCAAAATCTTTTGTGCCGATGCACTATGGAACTTTCAAACTGTCGTTCGAGGATTTGGACGAGCCATTGCGCTGGCTTTTGGAAATGGCGCTGGAACAAAATCTGACGAGGCAAATAAAAATACTCGACGAAGGCGTGCCGGCGGTGTTTTGAGCCGGCAAAGCCGGTGCCGCAATTCATTTTCATTCCCGCCGCCTGCAAAATTTCCTATCCTGCATTTGTGTCAAATTTAATCGCCATCGTCGGCCGGCCAAACGTCGGCAAATCCGCGCTCTTCAACCGCATCGTCAAAAAACGCATCGCGATTGTCCACGACCAGCCCGGTGTCACGCGCGACCGCGTGAGCGTCGAGGCCGAGTGGGGCGGAAAATCTTTCACGCTCGTGGACACCGGCGGCATCGGCCTGCTGCGCCGCGAAAAATCAGACGACGTGATTGTCAAGGCCGCGCTCGAACAGGTGGAAATCGCGATTGAATCGGCGAGCGCGATTATTCTCGTCGTCAACGTGCAGGAAGGCATTGTGCCGCTCGACCGCGAAGTGGCGGCCAAACTGCGGACCAGCGGCAAGCCGATTCTGGTCGCGGTCAACAAGGTGGACACGCACCGGATCGAAGGCGCGGTGACGGAATTTTCGCGGCTCGGTTTCGAGAAGATTTTCCCCGTCAGCGCGATTCACGGCGAAGGAATTCAAAATCTGATGGACGCGGCGACGGCGTTTCTTCCAGTCCAAAGTCCAAAGTCCGAAGTCCAAAGTCTCGAAGTTGTGGAAACAGACGGTGACTTGACTGAAACTGCACCTCGCAAAAAAGGCCCGCTGCGATTGGCGATTGTAGGACGGCCGAATGTCGGAAAGTCCTCGATTATCAATGCCTTGACGAAATCCGAGCGTGTCATTGTCAGCCCGATTCCCGGCACGACGCGCGACGCGGTGGACGTGCCGTTCGTGGTCGAGACCGAAGGCGTGCGCGAAAAATATGTGCTCGTGGATACGGCGGGCATCCGCAAGACGCGCAGCATTGACGATTCCGTGGAATTTTTCAGCGTCCAGCGCTCGCAGGAATCCATCGCGCGCTGTGACATCGCGATCCTGGTCTTGGACGCCGAGGCCGGAATTCTGGAGCAAGACAAAAAAATAGCCGACCACATCGTAGAGAATCGCCGCGCCTGCATTTTGGTTGTCAATAAATGGGATTTGTTCGAGGAAAAAATCCGCCAGAAGCGGAAAGAGGAGATCATCTCGCGCGAGAAAAAGGAAAACCGTTCCGCGCCGAAAATCATGACGACGCTCGGCGAATTTGCCGAGTGGGTGCAGGAAAAATTGTTCTTTCTCGACTACGCGCCGGTGATTTTCACGTCCGCAAAATCCGGTTTTCATCTGGACAGGCTGCTGGAAGCGGTGCGTTACGTCGCCGCGCAATTGCAGCAGAAAGTTCCGACGGCGATCCTGAACCGCACGTTGCACGACGCCGTTGAGAAACGGCAGCCGATCAGCGCGCAAGGCCATCGCCTGAAGTTTTTTTACGCGACGCAAGTGCGGCAGGCACCGCCGACGTTTTTGCTGTTCGTCAACCGAGACGAGCTTTTATCCGATCAATACAAAAAATATCTTGGCGGCGAATTGCGCCGTGCATTCGGCTATGAAGGCTGTCCGATTGTGATTGTGCCGAAAGCGCGTCCGAAAACCGTCGAGCCGATCCGAAAATTCAAGCCGGCGCAGAACAAAGTTTTGGGAAGAGCCGACGCGCACCGGGCGGCACGGCACGAAAGATATTCGCGGAAGCCGAAGAAAAAACTGCGGTAAAATTTTGTTCACACCGGCGGATAACTCGCAAATCTTCAATCAAAACACGGAAACCCTGTTGATTTCATATGCGAATATCTTCTTTGTAACTTTTTCGAAAAATTTTCTTGCAACCACAACCTATTGTGTTTAGAATTCTTCAGTTGCCCACTAAATGGGGTTTCGATCAAAATTGGGCGGTTGGCGAAAACCCTGAAAGTAGGCGGAAATCCAATTTTCCCGACTGTTTTTGTTTTAAGGCAGTCGGGTGATTTGTCTGAAAATTAAATCTCAACCGCCGCGAAAGGAAACCCATGATTGATGCACGCGAGGAAATTTTGTCACCGGCTCCGAAAACCGCCCACCATCGTTCCACGAAGGTTTCTGCGGCGCGGGAAATAAAATCTCAAAAAAATCCGGCTAAAAAATCGCTGCCCGTCAAGCGTGTTTTCAGCGACGCAAAAGTGAAGCCGTTCGATCAAATCGAATGGGACAGGCGCACCGCCGAAATCACCGACGATGCGAACAAGGTCATTTTCAGGCAGGAAAACGTCGAGGTGCCGAAGTCGTGGTCGCTGCTCGCGACGAAGGTCGTCGTCTCGAAATATTTTTATGGCGAGCAAAACACGTCCGAGCGCGAAACGTCGGTGCGCCAGTTGATTCATCGCATTGCGCGGACGATTGCGGATTGGGGCATTGCGGACGGCTATTTCAGCAAGACCGACGGTGAGATTTTTTACGACGAGCTGACCTGGCTTTGCGTGAACCAGTTCGGCGCGTTCAATTCGCCGGTGTGGTTCAACGTCGGGCTTTATCACGAATACGGCATCGGCAAAAAGTCCGGCAAGGGCAACTGGTTTTACAACCGTAAGGCTGGCGAGGCCGAGCGCGCCGCGACGCAATATGAATATCCGCAGGGCAGCGCGTGCTTCATCCAGTCCGTCCAGGACAACATGGAGGACATCATGCGGCTCGCGTCCAGCGAAGCGATGCTGTTCAAATACGGCTCCGGCACCGGCACGGATTTGTCGCCGCTGCGTTCGAGCAAGGAGAAATTGAGCGGCGGCGGACGGCCCAGCGGCCCGTTGAGCTTCCTGAAAGTTTATGACCAGGTCGCCAACGTCGTGAAGTCCGGCGGCAAGACGCGCCGCGCGGCCAAGATGAACACGCTCCGCGACTGGCACGGTGACATCGAGGAATTCATTGACGCGAAACAGCGTGAAGAAAAAAAGGCGTGGGCGCTCATCGAGCAGGGATACGACGGTTCTTACAACGGCGACGCCTACGGCAGCGTGATGTATCAGAATGAAAATCTTTCCGTCCGCGCCAGCGACGAATTCATGCAGGCCGCGCTCGCGGGCAAGGAATGGTGGACGCGCAGCATCACCAACGGCGGCAAGCCGCTGCAAAAAAAGGATGCGGCCAAATTGCTGATGAAAATTGCCGAGGGCACGCACATTTGCGGCGATCCGGGAATGCAATACGACGGCGCAATCCAGAAATGGCACACATGCAAGGGCACCGAACCGATTCACTCGACCAATCCGTGCAGCGAATATGTTTTCATCAACAACACCGCGTGCAATCTCGCATCGCTGAATTTGATGAAGTTTAAGCGCGAGGACAGCAAGTTCGACATTGAACGTTTCAAGGCCGCCGTTCGCATCTTCATCACCGCGCAGGAAATTCTCGTGGACAATGCGAGCTATCCAACGAAAGACATCGCCGAAAACTCCCACATCTTTCGCACGCTCGGTCTTGGTTTCGCCAATCTCGGTTCGCTCTGCATGAGCTACGGTTTGCCTTACGATTCCGACGAAGGCCGCGCGCTCGCAGGCGCGATCACGTCCATCATGACCGGCCACGCTTACGAGCAAAGTGCGGAAATCGCCGCGAACATCGGCGCATTTCCGGGCTATCGCGACGCGCGTTGTGCGGGCGTCGAAAAAACCGTCGCGAAGGACAACGTCGAATCCATGCTTGGCGTCATCAAGCTTCACCGCGACGCCGTCGAACAAATCCAGCCGAGCGCGGAATTTAATTATCTAAAAGATGAGGCGCGCAAAACGTGGGACGGCGCGCTTGCAAAAGGCAAACAGCACGGCTACCGCAACGCACAAGTCACCGTGCTCGCGCCGACGGGAACGATTGCGTTCCTGATGGATTGCGACACGACCGGCGTTGAACCCGACATCGCGCTGGTGAAATACAAACTGCTCGCCGGCGGCGGGATGTTGAAGATCGTTAATCGCGGCGTGCCGGATGCGTTGCGCAGGCTCGGCTACGGTGAAGCGGAAATCAAAGGCATCATCGCGCACATCGAGAAGCACGACACGATTGAAAACATCGAGGAAAACGGGAAAATTATTTCCAGCGGATTGAAGCCGGAGCATCTGCCCGTGTTCGACTGCGCGTTCAAGCCCCATCGCGGCAAGCGCAGCATTCATTATCTCGCGCACTTGAATATGATGGCCGCCGCGCAGCCCTTCATCAGCGGCGCGATCTCCAAGACTGTCAACATGCCGGGCACCTGCACCGTCGAGGAAGTCCGCGACACTTACGTCCAGGCGTGGAAAATGGGATTGAAGTGTGTCGCCATTTATCGCGACGGCTCGAAACGTTCGCAGCCGCTGAACACAAAAAAGACAAACGAAGGCGGCGATAAGTCCGCCGCCGTTGCCGATGCCGCGTCGCTGGAAAACCAAATCAAGGAGCTTCAAGTTGAAGTTGGCAAATTGCGCTGCGAAGCGGGCAAGCCATTACGCCGGCGCCTGTCCGACACACGCGGCGCGCTCACGCACAAGTTCGATATCGCCGGCCACGAGGGTTATCTGACCGTCGGACTGTTCGGGGACGGACGGCCCGGCGAACTCTTCATCACGATGGCCAAGGAAGGCTCGACCATCGGCGGACTCATGGACGCCGTCGGCACGTTGACGAGCATGGCGCTGCAATACGGCGTGCCGCTGGACGCACTCGTCAAAAAATTCGCCCACCAACGGTTCGAGCCGAGCGGCTTCACGAAGAATCCCGAAATTCGCAACGCCTCGTCCATCACGGACTACGTCTTCCGCTGGCTTGCGCTGCAGTTCATTCCCGGCTACCGCGAAAGCGTCGCGATAAACCGCAGTCAACCGGAACTTTCAATGCCCGGCCTCATCGAGGAGATGAAGAAAAAAATAAACCGTCCGGTGCCTGAACTGCCGATTGCCGAGGACAACGACATCCTCGACGTGAAATCGGAAAACGGAAATGGGCACGGCCACACAAAGCTCACCCTGACCAGCTCCTTTCAAAACCAGGGCGACGCCCCGACCTGCCCGGCCTGCGGCCACGTCGCCGTGCGCAACGGCGCGTGCTACAAATGTTTGAATTGCGGCGAAAGCCTCGGTTGCTCTTGAGGAACCGAAACAAACAACAGGCCGGAGAATTCGCGTTCTCCGGCTTGTTTCATTTTACGGACGGGACTAATGTGGCGGCATGAGCGACGACAACCATTTCATCCGCGAAGACCCCTGGCGCATATTCCGCATCATGGCGGAATTTGTTGATTCGTTTCAGACCATGTCGCAAGTCGGCCCGGCGGTGACGATTTTCGGCTCCGCGCGCACCAAACCGGATGACAAGTATTATCGCGCCGCGCAGGAAATCGCGAAGCAACTGGCGAAACACAACCTCGCCGTCGTCACCGGCGGCGGTCCCGGCATCATGGAAGCCGCCAACAAGGGCGCGGCGCACTCTGCCGGCAAATCCGTCGGCCTCAACATCGAACTGCCGCACGAACAAAGCGGCAACCGGTTCGCGAACGTCCCGGTCAATTTCCATTATTTTTTCGCGCGCAAGGTCTGCTTCGTGAAATACAGCCTCGGATTTGTTTATATGCCCGGCGGCTTCGGCACACTCGACGAATTGTTTGAAGTGCTGACGCTGGTGCAGACGCAGCGCATCCCGCAATTTCCGCTCATCCTCTTCGGCAGCGAGCATTGGAAAGGATTGCTTGCTTGGATGAAATTGCGCCTCGAAAAGGACAAGCACATCAGCCCCGGCGACCTTGACCTGCTGAAAATCACTGACGACGCGGAGGAAGTCATCGAAATCATCCGCGACTACGAACGTCGCGTCGGCTCACCCACCATCATGCCCAAGGCATTCGCTTAACCATGCCAGATTTTCACATGAAATTAACCAACGACAAATATGTCATTGTGATTGGCACAAATTTTTTTACCGAACGCTATCAACGCGACAAAACCGGTTGGCTGAAAATTTCTGCGCGCAGCCGAACATTTCGGATGACCGCCGAACAGGTTCTGAACCATGTCCTTCCCGCTCTGGCCGGCGTCAAACCCGGACTGACCATTAAAGTAGAACACCAAGGTTAATGCGCCCGTTAATTCAAGAAATACAAACTGCGCACACGCCCGAATCGCTCGTCGAAGAAATGCGGGATTCGGAATTTGGAGCGCGGAATTTAATTTTACTCCGCACGTTGCAATTTGATTCGTCGTCCGCGCGTTATTCTTTTGTTGCGGCGAATCCGTTTTTGACGTTTCGCTCTTTCGGCTCGCGCTGTGTCATTACTCCGCACTCCACATTCCGCGCTCCGCACTTCGGAAATCCGTGGCATTTGCTCGATTCGCTCATGTCGCGTTTTGAATTGCTGGACGAAATTGACCTGCCCTTTCCGCTCGGCGGCGCGTTCGGCTATTGGGGTTACGACTTGAAAAATTTCACCGAGCCAAAGCTCCCGCGCCGCGCCGTCAACGATCTGGAACTGCCCGACTGCCACGTCGGTTTTTACGACAGCCTCGTTGTCTTCGACCATCAACTTGGAAAGATTTTCATCGTCTCGACCGGCCTGAACGCCGACGGCTCGCGCAGCGAAGTGCGGGCAAAGGCACAGTTGGATTTCTGGAATACAAAACTTACGGAACAAGAATTGCCACAGAGACACAGAGGCACAGAGCTGAAAAATAATGCAGATTCTCTGCGCCTCTGCGCCTCTGTGGCTGAAATCGCTTCAAATCTCTCCCGCGCCGGTTTCATCGCCGCCGTTGAACGCGCGCAAAAATACATCCGCGCCGGCGACATTTATCAGGTCAACCTTTCGCAGCGGCTCACGGTTCAATTGGAACGGTGGGG
>Ga0208220_1000531_pt1 | contig 16015 bp, 15 predicted proteins | sample NGESurdeep092012_9_FD_184484 | JGI IMG/M metagenome (GOLD analysis project Ga0208220, IMG submission 184484) | Arctic peat soil microbial communities from Barrow, Alaska - NGEE Surface sample F53-1 deep-092012 (SPAdes) | ecosystem: Environmental > Terrestrial > Soil > Wetlands > Peat ... | reverse complement strand
CAGCTGAGCCGCCCAGTTCATCCGCACTGGCGAGCCGCACTGGCTCGAAGCTAGGCTCCGGATCCTTTCAGCATCCCGCCACTATCGGCACTGGCTTTCAGCCGCCGAATGCCTGCCCAATGGCGCGCAGGCCATCCAGGTCATGCACGTCCTGTGCTTGCGCCGGTATCTCGGCGACCGGCACGACCGGATGAGCGGCGGTGAAGTGCTCGGCCAGCCGTCGCTGCGCGGACACCTGCTGCATGCGGTCGGCGTGCAGCCGTAGCGCGGTGGCGGCCAGCGGATGGGATCCGGCCGCCTGCAGGGTTTCCGCGGCGGCCTGGCTCCGGGCGGCCGATAGCCGCGCTGCGGGCGAGCGCTGGACCCGGTTCAGCAGCAGCCCGGCCAGCGGCATCCGCTCGCGGGCGAGGCGCTCCACGAAGTACGACGCTTCCCGCAGCGCGTCCGGCTCGGGCGCGGCCACCACCAGGAACGCGGTGCCAGGGGCACGCAGCAGCTGGTAGGTATAGTCGGCCCGCTCGCGGAAGCCGCCGAACATGGTGTCGAGCGCGGCGACGAACGTCTGGACATCCCGCAGCACCTGGCCGCCGAGGATCTTCGTCAGCACCCCGGTCACCACGCCGAACCCGGCGTTGAGCACCCGCATGTACGCGCGGCCGCCGAACTTGGCCGGCGCGGTCAGCAGCCGCAGCAGCTTGCCGTCCAGGAACCGGCCGAGCCGCTGCGGGGCATCCAGGAAGTCCAGAGCCGAGCGGCTGGGCGGCGTGTCGACGACGATCAGGTCCCATTCCTGGGCCCGGCGCAGCTGGCCGAGCTTCTCCATCGCCATGTACTCCTGGGTCCCCGCGAAACTGGACGACAGGGACTGGTAAAACGGGTTCGCCAGGATCTGGGTGGCCCGGTCGGGATCGGCATGGGCCTCGACGATCTCGTCGAAGGTCCGCTTCATGTCGAGCATCATGGCGTGCAGGCTGCCGTCCCGGTCTGCCTGGCCCGGAGCACCGTCGCCGGACCCCCCGACGCCCGGTACCAGCCGGGGCGTGTTGTCCAGCGAGGACAGGCCCATCGACTGGGCCAGCCGACGGGCCGGGTCCACGGTCAGCACCACCACGTGGCGCCCGCGCTCGGCCGCTCGCAGGCCGATCGCCGCGGCCGTGGTGGTCTTGCCCACCCCGCCCGACCCGCAGCACACGATGATGCGCGTCCGCCGGTCGTCGATCAGGGCATCCACGTCAAGCGCGGGCGGCCGCTGGGAACTGGTCATCACGCGGCTCCCTGATCCCGGAGCGCGGCCGCAAGCCGGTACAGGCCGCCGAGATCCACGCCATCACTGATCCACGGCAGTTCGTAACACGGCTGTCCCGGCCCGTCCAGCCTGCCCCGCTGAAGTTCCTGGGCCAGCGCGCTCTGGGCGTCGTCGGCCAGTTCGTCGGCCAGCTCCCCGGCCAGCCTGCGGCCGTCATCGAGACCGGCCGCCTTGAGGCCGAGGGCCAGCTCGTCCTCGTCGAGGACGCCGTCGGCGGCGGCCTGGACCTCCTGCGCCGGCAACGCCAGCGGCCGGGTCATGTTGATCATGATCCCGCCGATCTGGATGCCGCCGCCGGCCAGGCTGCGCAGCTCCGCGATGCCATCGAGGGTCTCCTGGACCGGCATCTCCTCGAGCACCGTGACGAAATGGACAGCCGTGTCCGGTGAGCGGATGACGTTCTGGACCGTGTCGGCGTGGCCGCGGATGGGGCCGACCCTGGCCAGGCCGGAGACCTCCGAGGTGACGTTCAGGAACCGCCCGATCCGGCCGGTGGGCGGGGCATCCATGACCACGGCGTCGTAGACGCGGCCGCCGGACTTGCCCGACGTCCTCCGGCGAACGGCCTCGGCGGCCTTGCCGGTCAGCAGCACGTCTCGCAGCCCGGGCGCGACGGTCGTGGCGAAGTCCATGACGCCGAGCTTGGTCAGCGCCGCGCCCGCGTGCCGGAGGTTGTAGAACATCTCCAGGTACTCGACCAGGGCGGACTCGGGATCGGCGACCAGCGCGTAGACGTCTCCGCCCGGCCCGGTCATGGTCGAGGGCGCCACCGCTACCTTGCGCTCCTCATAGGGCAGTGGCGGAACGTCGAAGAGCTGCGCAATGCCCTGGCGGCCTTCCATCTCCATGAGCAGCACCCGCCTGCCGCCGGCGGCAAGCGCAAGAGCCAGCGCGCCGGCGACCGTCGTCTTGCCGGTGCCGCCCTTTCCGGTGACCACATGCAGCCGCACGCCATCCCAGTCCGTGTCTCGTGTGCTCACAATTGGAGGCTATCCGCGCCCTGCGCTCTGCCGGCCCACGGCGCCGCCGCTGGCAGTGCCCTCATCGCCGCTCCCTCGCCGCCCGCTGGCCGCCGCGGTGCACCGCGGCGGATGTTGTCGTGCCCGAATGTCACTACGCTGGTACCTGATGGCTCTTCGCTGGGCCGAAAGGGGTGTTTACCCATGGTCGATGTCGTTATAGCGATTCTGGTGATCCTGATCGTGGCCGGCGCGATCGCGGTTGGCCGTTCGGTTCGCGTGGTGCAACAGTTCGAGCAGGGCATCGTGTTCCGGTTTGGCCGGGTGCTGCCTTCGCCGCGCGGGGCCGGGCTGACCCTCATCCGCCCGTTCGGCGACCGGATGCAGAAGGTCAATATGCAGATCGTCGCCATGGCGGTCCCGGCCCAGGAGGGCATTACCCGCGACAACGTCAGCGTGCGCGTCGACGCGGTGGTGTACTTCCGGGTGGTCGACCCGATCAAGGCGACCATCAACGTGCAGAACTACCTGTTTGCCATCTCGCAGCAGGCGCAGACCTCGCTGCGCTCCATTATCGGCCAGTCCGAGATGGACCAGCTGCTGGCCGAGCGTGATTCGGTCAACAAGAAGCTGCGGGAGATCATCGACGAGCCGACCGAGGGTCCCTGGGGAATCCGGGTCGAGCGCGTGGAAATTAAGGACGTTTCGCTGCCAGAAGGCATGAAGCGGTCCATGTCGCGGCAGGCGGAGGCCGAGCGGGAGCGCCGCGCCAGGATTATCACCGCCGACGGCGAGTACCAGGCGTCCAAGCGCCTGGCGGCCGCGGCCAATGTCATGGCCCGCGACCCGGCCGCGCTCCAGCTGCGGCTGCTGCAGACGGTCGTCGAGGTGGCCGCGGAGCGCAACAGCACGCTGGTCATGCCGATTCCGGTCGAGCTGCTCAGGTTCTTCGACAAGTTCACCCCGTCCGCGCCCTCCGGGGAGCAGCGATCGGCCGCCGACTCGGCCTCGATGGCGGACTTCGGCGACGCGGCGGTGGCCGAGGCGGTGGCCGAGGCAGAGATCGGGGGCGTGCCGGCGGGCCCGCCGGAGATACCCGACGTCCCGGCGATTCCCGAGCTGTCCCCGGCGGAGAAGGGTGACGTGGGTACCGCCAAGGCGGCCAGCGCCAAGGCGGCCAGCGCCAAGGCGGCCAGCGCCAAGGCGGCCAGCGCCACGGGGGATGACGCCCCGACGGATCCGGGCGCGTAGCCCCCGTTGGCCTAGGGGCCGTCCCGGCGCGCGGTGATCCGCACTAGGGTTCGGCTATGGCGAAATGGGAGTACGCAACCGTGCCGCTGCTGGTGCACGCGACCAAGCAGATCCTCGACAGCTGGGGTGACGACGGCTGGGAGCTCGTGGCCGTGGTCCCCGGACCCAACCCCGAGCAGCTGGTCGCCTACCTTAAGCGGGGCAAGGAGTGACGGAGGGCGACCCTCAGGCCCGGCTCGCCGCGCTCGGACTGGCCCTGCCCCCGCTCACCCAGCCGCTGGCGGCCTACGTCCCGGCGGTTCGCACGGGCGACCACGTCTATACGGCGGGGCAGCTTCCGATGGTCGACGGGAAGCTCCTGGCCACCGGCAAGGTCGGCGCTGAGGTAACCGCCAGCGAGGCCAGTGCGCTGGCCCGGGTCTGCGCGCTGAACGCGCTCGCGGCGGCGGCGTCCGCGGCGGGCGGCCTGGGCGGCATCCGGCGCATCGTCAAGGTCACCGGCTTCGTGGCCAGTGCGCCGGACTTTACGGCGCAGGCCCAGGTCGTGAACGGGGCCAGCGAGCTGCTGCTCGAGGTATTCGGCGAGGCGGGCCGGCATGCGCGCAGCGCGGTCGGGACCGCGGTGCTGCCGCTTGACGCGCCGGTGGAAATCGAGCTCATCGCCGAGGTCGGTGCCTGAGCCGGCCAGTACTGAGCCGGACGCCCGCCCAGCAGCGCGGCTAGCTCAGCAAGTTGGAGGTGAACGGCGCGTGGCCGAAGATGTCTCGATCCCCTTCCGCAGGAAGCTGCCGGAGTCGGCCCGGGAGGTCCTGGCCGGCCAGCGCGCCCCGGTAGTCCCGCGCGATGCGGCGACGGTGATGCTGCTGCGGCCCGCCCGGCCAGGGGGTGCCGCCGTCCCGGGCGCCCCGGGCATGGAGGTCTACATGCTCCGCCGCCAGCCGTCCATGGCGTTCGCCCCCGGGGCCCAGGTTTTTCCCGGCGGCTCGGTCGACCCCCGGGATGCCGACGAGCAGGTGGCCTGGACGGGTCCGGATGCCGCGCAGTGGGGCCAGGTCTTCGCCGCTCCGCCCGACCTGGCCAGGGCGCTGGTCTGCGCCGCGGTCCGGGAAACCTTCGAGGAGTCCGGGGTGCTGCTGGCCGGTGAATCCGCGGACTCCGTCGTGGCCGACACCACGAGCGCGGACTGGGAACGCGACCGGAACGCGCTGCTGGACCGGTCGCTGTCGCTCGCCGAGCTGCTCGCCCGGCGCGGGCTCGTGCTCCGCAGCGACCTGCTGCGGCCGTGGTCGCGGTGGATCACTCCGGTCGTGGAGCCGCGGAGGTTCGACGCCCGGTTTTTCGCCGCCGCGCTGCCGGTCGGCCAGCGCACCAGGGATGTCGGCGGCGAGGCCGCCGCGGCGGCGTGGATCGAGCCCGGCGCGGCCATCGAGGCCGGAAAGCGCGGCGAGATCGAGCTGTGGCCGCCGACCGCGATCACCCTGGCCGAGCTGGCTGCCTGCGGCGACGCGGCTACGGCGCTGTCGACCACCCGGCAGGTAGTGCCGCGGATCCCCGAGGTGACGCTACGCGGCGACTCGACCTGGCTGGTCGTGCCGGGCGTAACGGAGTACCCCCTGTGACGACTGACCCCCTTAAGACTGGCGCGGTGCAGATTGACGGCTCGGGCACCGCCCGGGCGCGCTGCGTGCTGGCCCCGAACCCCTCGCCGATGACGCTGGACGGCACCAATACCTGGCTGATCGCCGAGCCCGGCTCCGTCACCGCGATCGTCGTCGATCCCGGCCCGCTCGACGAGGGCCACCTGCTGCGCGTGCGCGACCTGGCCGAGCAGGCGGGCCAGCGGGTGGCGCTGATCGTGCTGACCCACCGGCACAGTGATCACTCGGCCGGGGCGGCGCGGTTCGCCGCGCTGACCGGGGCCCCCGTGCGGGCGGTGGATCCGGCCCAGCGGCTCGGCGACGAGGGCCTGGCGGCCGGCGACGTGCTGACCGACGCCGGCTGTGAGCTGCGCGTGCTGGTCACGCCCGGTCACACCTCGGACTCCGTCTGTCTCCAGCTGCCCGCGGACGGCGCGGTGTTCACGGGCGACACCGTGCTCGGCCGCGGCACGACGGTGATCGCCGAGGACGGCAGCCTCGCCGACTACCTGGGCTCGCTGCATCGCCTCCGGGCGCTCGCCGACGAGACCGACCTGCGGGTCCTGCTGCCCGGCCACGGCCCCCTGCTCGCCAGCCCGGCCAGCGCGCTCGACTACTACCTGACCCACCGCGCGGAGCGGCTGGCCGAGGTGCGAGCGGCGCTGGCGAGCGGCGACACGACCCCGGCCCAGATTGTGGCCCGGGTCTACGCGGCGGTCGACCCGGTGCTCTGGCCGTCGGCCGGGGCATCAGTCCGGGCTCAGCTCGATTACCTGGCCGCTCGCGGCGAGGTACCGCCTGGCGTCACCTGGTAGCCGCGCACCCGGTAACCGCTAACCCGGCCCGATAACGCGCCCGTCAGCTAGCCCGCTTGCGCAGCCGGTCGGTGTCCAGCAGCAGCACGGACTTGGCCGACAGCTGGACCCACCCGCGCGCCGCGAAGTCGGCGAGCGCCTTGTTGACGGTCTCCCGGGACGCGCCGACCAGCTGGGCCAGTTCCTCCTGGGTCAGGTCGTGATTGACCTGGATGCCTTTCTCCTGCTGGACGCCGAACCGCCCCGCCAGGTCCAGCAGGGCCTTGGCGACCCGGCCGGGGACGTCGGTGAAGACCAGGTCGGCCTTGATGTCATTGATGCGGCGCAGCCGCTGGGCGAGGGCCCCCAGCATGTGCATGGCGACCTCCGGCCGGCTCGCCAGCCAGCCGCGCAGGGCATCGTGGGCGAGCCCGGCCAGCTTCGCGTCGGTGATGGCCGTCGCGCTCGCGGTGCGCGGACTGATATCAAACAGCGAGAGCTCACCGAACATCTCACCCGGGCCGTGCACGCTGAGCAGGTTCTCCCGGCCGTCGTGGGCGGCCCTGGTGAGCTTGATCTTGCCCTCGAGGATGATGTAGAGCTTGTCCCCGGCGTCGCCCTCGGAGAACAGCCGCTCGCTGCGGTCGAGCTGCACGTTGATCACGTCCGACCGCAGCGCGCGGGCGTCATCCTCGCTCAGGGCCTCGAACAGCGGCGCCTGGCTGAGCGCGTCGTCCTCCTGAGCCACGGGCGTCCTTTCTGAGGTTTCTACCGTTCTACCTAGTGTTTCCTATAGATCTAGTGTTTCCCATAGATCCCGTGAGTCAGGCCCCGGGGTCCTGCCGGGGCCCGTCAGTGCCGGGCGCTGTCGGCGAGTCGCTTGCGGCAGGCCTCGATCTCGGCGTTGGCACCCGCCGTGTCGGCCCAGCTGCCGATCTCGACCTCCTTGTTCGGCTCCAGCGCCTTATAGACCTCAAAGAAGTGCTGAATCTCCAGCAGGTCGAAGTCGGAGACATCCGAGATGTCCTTATAGTGAGCCATGCGGGGATCGGTCGAGGCAACGCAGAGGACCTTGTCGTCCGCACCCTTCTCGTCGCGCATCCGGAACATCCCGATCGCCCGGCAGCGGATCAGGCAGCCCGGGAAGGTGGGTTCCTCCAGCATCACTAGGGCGTCGAGGGGGTCGCCGTCGTCGGCCAGAGTGTCCTCGATAAAGCCATAGTCCGCCGGATAACGGGTCGAGGTGAACAGCATCCGGTCCAGCCGGATCCGCCCCGTCTCGTGATCCATCTCGTACTTGTTGCGCTGCCCCTTAGGGATCTCGATTACTACATCGAACTCCACGTTCCAGCCCTCTCAGCGCCTAGATGATTGATGCCATTGCCTTGATGATGTCTACCCGATCGGCGTCACCGCCTAGCAGCGGAGAGGCCGCGCCTCGCGAAGGGGTTCCCACGGTGCGTCGGCTCCGCCGTCTGGCCCTGGCCTGCCTCGCCCTGCTCTGCGTGTTCGAGATCGTGGCCGGCATCGCCGTGGCCCGTATTCTGCCGCGCCGGCTGGACCAGTGGGACGTGCCGCGGGTGGGGACCCGCCCGGCGGCCGCGCCCGCGCCGCCGCTGCGGGCAGCCGACGGTGCCCCGAGCGCGCCGGCCGGCTCCGCCGCCGGGGCCGGCGTGAGCACCGCCGGCCTGAATACGGCGCTCGGATCGCTCCTCAGCTCGCCGGTCCTCGGCCCGCACGTCGGCATGCTGGTCACCAACCTGGCTACCGGCCAGGTGCTGTACTCGCGGGCGGCCACGTCCGCCTTCGCCCCGGCGTCGACGGCCAAGCTGGCGACGGCCGTGGCCGCCCTCCAGGTGCTGGGCCCGGCCGCGCGGTTCAGCACGAGAGTCGTGACCGGCGCGCCCGTGACCGGCAGCGCCGCGGCGGGCAAGTCCAGGGGCGGCAGTTCGGTGACGAACATCGTCCTGGTCGGCGGCGGCGACCCGACCCTCGCGGCCGGGAAGCCGCCCGCGGCCGACTACCCGCAGCCCGCGACGCTGGCGCAGCTGGCGGCGAGGACCGCGCGAGCCCTGCGCGCCAGCGGCCACGACCGCGTGCGGGTGGGCTACGACACCTCGCTGTTCACCGGGCCGGGCCTGGCGCCGGGCTGGCCGGCCAGCTACGTGACCACGGGCAACGTGACGCCGATCAGCTCACTGGAGGTCGATCAGGGCCGGCTCACCACCGGCGGCGCGCCGGAAGACGCCGACGACCCGGGGAACGCGCGGCCGAGAACGCTGACGCCGGGGTCCGACGCCGCCCGCGCGTTCGCCGGCCTGCTGGCCGCGGACGGCATCCACGTCGACGGCGTCCCGATCCAGAATGCCGTGCCGGGCGGCGCGCACACGCTGGCCAGGGTGTACTCGCCGACGGTGGCGCAGATGGCGGAGCAGATGCTGGTCGAGAGCAACAACGTGATCGCCGAGAACCTGGCCCGGCAGGTGGCGATCGCCACCGGGCGGCCCGCCTCGTTCAGCGGCGCGGCGGCGGCCGAGCTGGCCACCCTGCGCAAGCTCGGCGTGACCGGCGTGCACCTGGTCGACGGCAGCGGCCTGTCGCCCGATGACCGGATTACCCCGGCCGCCCTGGTGCGGCTCATCGGCCTGGCCTCCAGCCCGGGCCAGCCGCGGCTGCGGGCCGCCATCACCGGGCTGCCGGTGGCGGGCTTCTCGGGAACCCTCGCGCCGGGCGGCAGCGTCTTCGCGGCGGCGGGCCACGCCGCCCTGGGCGTGGTCCGGGCCAAGACCGGGAACCTGGACACGGTCGCGGCCCTGGCCGGTATCGCCTACGCCAGAGACGGACAGCTCCTGTCCTTCGCCGTGATGGCCGATCAGCTGGGGACCGGCGGCCTGAACGCGGCGGGTGCGCAGCTCGCCCGGGTGGCCACGGCGCTGGCCGGATGCGGCTGTCGCGGTCCGTCGTGACGGGCGGGCCCCCGCCGCGACCGCGCCGGCGGAGCGCCGCCCGCCTGGGCCACGTACGGTGGGGGGGTGAGTAGCGCGCAGATGATCGACTGGAATGTGGCCACCTCCACCGGCGTCCGGTGGGTCCGGCCGGGCCCTGCCGTTGCGATGGCCGAGGCGAGGAAGGTCGTCGCCGAACTCCGGCAGCTGGCCGCGGAGGTCGCCGACCCGGTTCGCGAGCTGACCGGCCTGCCGGGCGCGGCCGACGACGGGCTGGTGGCGGTCGTGGACCGACCCGGCTGGATCCGGGCGAACGTGGATGGCTTCCGCGTGGTCCTGGACCCGCTCGCCCAGCACCTAGCCGAACATGGTGGACCGACAGGCGGCTCCGTTATCTCCGCTGTGGGGTCTCGGGTGACCGGAATGCAGGCCGGCCTGATCCTGGCCTACCTGGCCGGCCGCGTGCTCGGTCAGTATGAGCTTTTCCTGCCGCCGGACCCGGACGCGTCCGCGCAGGACGCGCCGGCCGGGCGGCTGACGCTGGTCGCGCCCAACATCGTGATGATCGAGCGCGAGCTGGGCGTGGACCCCAGCGACTTCCGCCGCTGGGTCTGCCTGCACGAGGAAACCCACCGGACCCAGTTCACCTCGGTTCCGTGGCTGCGGCCGTACGTGCAGGAGCAGATGACCGCGTTCCTGCTGGCCTCGGACCTGGACCCGGCCTCGATCCTGGACCGGCTGCGCGCCGCCGCCGACGCCGTCGGGGGCGCGGTGGGCGGGCGTGGCGGGGGCAGCCTGATCGAGGCCATCCAGAGTCCCCGGCAGCGCGAGATCCTGGAGCGGCTGACCTCGGTCATGACGCTGGTCGAGGGGCACGGCGACTACGTGATGGACGCCGTCGGGCCCAGTGTCGTGCCGTCGGTCGCGCAGATCCGGGCCCGGTTCTCGGCCAGGCGCGGCTCGTCCGGCCGGATCGAGCAGGCCCTGCGCCGGATCCTGGGGATCGACCTGAAGATGAAGCAGTACGAGCAGGGCTCGCGCTTCGTCAAGCAGGTGGTTGAAGAGGCCGGGATGGCGACCTTCAACAAGGTATGGACGTCGCCGGAGACGCTGCCGACACCGAATGAGATCACCGACCCGCTCGCGTGGCTGGATCGGGTGGACGGCGGCCGCGCCGCCGCTAGCTGAGCCGCCGTGGGCCCGCACCCGGCGGTGGCCGCGGTCCGGCTAGCGGTTCGCCGCGCTCTCGCCGACCTTGATCCCGGCGACCTCGTCCTGGCCGCCTGCTCGGGTGGCGCCGACTCGCTGGCGCTGGCGGCGGCGCTGGCGTTCGAGGGCCCGCGCCTGGGATTGCGGGCCGGGGGCGTCACGGTCGACCACGGGCTGCAGTCAGGGTCGGCCGCGCAGGCCAGCCGGGTCGTCGCCGTCCTCGCCGAACTGGGCCTCGATCCCGTGCGGGCCGTCCGCGCCGTGGTCGGCGGCCCCGGCGGTGCGGCGGCTTACCCGGGCCCGGAGGCGGCCGCGCGGGCCGCCCGGTACGACGCCCTGGACCGGGCCGCAGCCTCGGACGGGGCGGTGGCGATCCTGCTCGGGCACACTCTGGACGACCAGGCCGAAACCGTCCTGCTCGGCCTGGCCCGCGGTTCCGGAGCCCGCTCCCTGGCCGGGATGGCCCGGCGCAGCACCAGTGAGCGGGGGTCCAGCTATCTGCGGCCGCTGCTGGACCTGCGCCGGGCACAGACCCGGGCGGCGTGCGTGGCGCTGGACCTGCTCCCCTGGGAAGACCCGCACAACAGCGATCCGGCCTACGCGCGGGTCCGGGTGCGCGCCCGGCTGCTGCCGGCGCTGGAGGCCGAGCTCGGGCCCGGCGTGGCGCCAGCGCTGGCACGAACCGCCCGCCAGCTGCGCGCGGACGCGGATGCCCTGGACGAGCTGGCCGCCGCGGCGGCCCGGCGGATCGCCGACGGCGAGCCGGGCCTGCGGGCCGACGCCCTGGCCAGGCTGCCGGAGGCGATCCGGGCCCGGGTGCTGCGCAGTGCCGCGCTGGCCGCCGGGGCCCCGGCGGGCGCGCTCTGCGAGCAGCACGTCACGCAGCTCGATGCCCTGGTCACCAGCTGGCACGGGCAGCAATGGGTAGACCTGCCGGGCGGTGTTCGCGGTCAGCGGCGGTATGGGAGGCTGCTGTTCGCCCCCGTACCGCTCACGGAGGGGCGCGACGGGAGGGCCTGAGTGGACGCCAGCGACGTGGGAGCCGACCTTCAGGATGTCCTGATCACTCCTGACCAGCTCCAGAAGCGCATCGGCGAGCTCGCGGAGCAGATCGACGCCGATTACGCTGACCGCGAACTTCTGCTGGTCGGCGTGCTCAAGGGCGCCGTCATGGTGATGGCCGACCTGGCCCGCGCCCTCCACTTGCCGGTCCAGATGGACTGGATGGCGGTGTCCTCCTATGGCTCGGGGACGCAGTCGTCGGGAGTGGTCCGCATCCTCAAGGACCTTGACTCCGATATCACCGGCCGACATGTCCTGGTGGTCGAGGACATCATCGATTCGGGCCTGACGCTGTCCTGGCTGGTGGGAAACCTCGAGTCGCGCGGGCCGGCGTCGGTTCGGGTCTGCGTGCTGCTGCGCAAGCCGATGGCAACCCGGATAAAGGTAGACGTGGCGTACACCGGATTCGACATCGATGACGCATTTGTCGTCGGGTACGGGCTCGACTACGCCGAGCGCTACCGGAACCTGCCGTTCATCGGCACGCTGGCGCCGCTGGTGTACGGCGGCGACCCGGCGTAGCGGCGCCCGGGGAACGCCCCGGGAACTCAGCGCGGCGCAGCCGGGAACACTGCGACAGATGAAATACGTTCACGTGGGTAAGAGGCGTATCGGGGGCCGCTAGCGTGATGGCGGCCTGCCATGGGCCTCCTGCGTGCCGGCGTTGCTGTGGCCGGTGTACCGTCAGTAAATCTCGCTGCAGTCGGGCGGGACGCAGGAAGCCAAGCGTGGACGCTGGAGCGCGAGGCAGCCCCGCCGGGCGTCGGTGGGGCACGAGGATCGTCAGGAGGGATCGGCCCGACACCAGCGGGGCCGTTCGTCGATGGATCTGAAGCGCATCTTCCGCGGGTGGGTTCTCGCCATCCTCCTTGTCGTTATCGTGTTCCTGTTTGTCTTCCGGCTGGCCGGGTCCGGTCAGACCTACAAGCAGGTCAACACCTCGCAGGTGGTCGCGGCCATCAACAATGGCCAGGTCAAGACGGCCACCCTGACCGACACGAACCAGACGATCCAGATCACCACCAAATCTGGCCAGCTGCTAGAGGCGGACTGGGTCGGCAGCCAGGGCCAGCAGCTCGCCGCGACCTTGCAGAGTCAGGTCAACAAGGGCCAGCTGCCCGGCGGCTACAACGTCCAGGTGCCCAAGACCAGCTCGTTCTGGGATCTGATCCTGAGCTGGCTGCCGTTCCTGGCCATCTTCCTGCTGTTCTTCGTCTTCCTGAACCAGATGCAGGGCGGCGGCTCGCGCGTCATGAACTTCGGCAAGTCCAAGGCGAAGCTCATTACCAAGGACACGCCTAAGACGACATTCGGCGACGTGGCCGGCGCGGACGAGGCCATCGAGGAACTCCAGGAGATCAAGGAGTTCCTGCAGAGCCCCGGGAAGTTCCAGGCGATCGGCGCCAAGATCCCCAAGGGCGTGCTGCTGTACGGGCCGCCCGGAACCGGCAAGACGCTGCTGGCCCGTGCCGTGGCCGGCGAGGCGGGCGTGCCGTTCTACTCGATCTCGGGCTCTGACTTCGTGGAGATGTTCGTCGGCGTCGGCGCGTCCCGGGTCAGGGACCTCTTCGAGCAGGCCAAGGCCAACGCCCCGGCGATCGTGTTCGTCGACGAGATCGACGCGGTCGGCCGGCACCGCGGCGCCGGCTTTGGCGGCGGCCACGACGAGCGTGAGCAGACCCTGAACCAGCTGCTGGTCGAGCTGGACGGGTTCGACACCAAGGGCGGCGTCATCGTGATCGCCGCGACCAACCGGCCCGACATCCTGGACCCGGCGCTGCTGCGGCCCGGCCGCTTCGACCGGCAGATCGTCGTCGCCCAGCCCGACCTGGCCGGCCGCAAGGGCATCCTGCGGGTGCACGCGCGCGGCAAGCCGTTCGGCGGCGACGTCGAACTGGACATGATCGCGCGCCGGACGCCCGGCTTCACCGGCGCGGACCTGGCCAACGTCATTAACGAGGGTGCGCTGCTGACCGCCCGGTGGAACCAGCATCAGATCTCGATGGCCGCGCTGGAAGAGGCCATCGACCGGGTCACGGCCGGCCCCAAGCGCAAGAGCGTGCTGCTGTCGGAGAAGGAACGCAAGATCATCGCCTACCACGAGGGCGGTCACGCGCTCGTGGGGCATGCGCTGCCGCACGCCGACCCGGTGCACAAGATCACGATCATCCCGCGCGGCCGGGCCCTCGGGTACACCGCCTCGGCACCGACCGAGGACAAGTTCCTGGTCAGCCGGGTGGAGATGATGGACCAGCTGGCGATGCTGCTGGGCGGCCGGACGGCCGAGGAGCTGGTGTTCCACGAGCCGACCACCGGCGCGGCCAACGACATCGAGAAGGCCAGCTCCATCGCCCGCGGCATGATCACCGAGTACGGCATGAGCGAGCGCCTGGGCGCCCGGCGGTTCGGCACCGGGGACGGCGAGCCGTTCCTGGGCCGGGAGATGTCGCACAGCCGGGACTACTCGGAGGAGATCGCCTCGACGATCGACGACGAGGTCCGCCGCCTGATCGAGTCCGCGCACGACGAGGCGTGGGAGATCCTGGTCCAGTACCGCGACGTGCTGGACGACCTGGTGCTGCAGCTGATGGAGCAGGAGACGCTGTCGCGCGACGCGGTGCTGCGGATCTTCGCGCCGGTGCACAAGCGGGCCACCCGCGGCTCGTACACCGGGTACGGCAAGCGGCTGCCCTCCGACCGGCCGCCGGTGCAGACCCCCAAGGAGCTCGCCCTGATCGCGGCTTCCGATGGCAAGGAGCTGGCGTCGGGGAACGGACAGGCCCCCGGCCTGGCCGATGGGCAGGACTTTGGCCGGCCGTTCGGCTCGCCTCCTCCTGATCTGGGTGACGGCGGGACCGGCGGATCTCATTGAGCTCGGATTTTGACCTACCGCGCATTGAGCGCGCGGTCCGGGAGATACTCGTCGCCGTCGGCGAGGATCCCGAACGGGACGGCTTGCGTGAGACGCCCGCCCGGGTGGCGCGCGCCTACACCGAGCAGTTCGCTGGCCTGCGGCAGACCGCCGAGGACGTGCTGACCACTGTCTTCGACGCCGATCACGACGAGATGGTGCTGGTACGTGACATCGAGGTCTACTCGACCTGTGAGCATCACCTCGTCCCGTTCTTCGGGAACGCGCACGTCGGCTACATCCCCAACCCCAAGGGCCAGATCACTGGCCTGTCCAAGCTAGCCAGGCTGGTAGATGTCTTCGCCCGGCGGCCGCAGGTCCAAGAACGCATGACGAGCCAGATCGCGGACGCGATGATGCGCGTGCTGGAACCGCGCGGTGTCATCGTCGTGATCGAGGCGGAGCACCTGTGCATGTCCATGCGCGGGGTCCGCAAGCCCGGCGCGAAAACCGTTACGTCCGCGGTCCGCGGATCCTTCCTGGAATCCGACAGCACGAGGGCAGAGGCGATGAGCCTGCTCCTGAACCGGCGCTGAGCAAAGCTCAGCGCGCGTTCGAGGGTTTGCCCGCGGGGGCATGCGGCGATGACTACGCTGATGCCCCGTGAACAGGGGCCTGAGCACCTTGTCCGAGATGACAGATAGAAGCGTGCCAACTACGGCTGAATCCGGCGACGGCGACGGCGAGCCGACCCCGGTCAGACCCGTCTCCGGGCGGGAACCTGACCGGCGGCATCAACGTCGCTGGGTGCCGTTCGCGGCAGGCTGGCTAGGCCTGCTGGTCGGGCTCGCCGACATTATCGAGGGCCTCGGGCCGGGGGTGTTTTACCGCTACAAGCTGCACCGGCTGACCGAGGTCACCAACCTCACCCGCACCGCTGATGTCATCATCGGGCTCTTGCTGCTGATGCTGTCGCACGGCCTGCGCAGGCGCAAGCGCCGGGCGTGGCGGGCGGTGCTCGCGCTGCTGGCGTCCAACCTGGCGGTGCACGCGCTGCTGCGGCACATTCCGCCTCACCTGGTCCCGATGGGGGTCACCGCGGCCCTGCTGGTGGCGCTGATCTGCTACCGCAACGAGTTCTATGCCGTTGGTGACGCGCGCACCCGGTGGCGGGCCCTGTGGGCGCTGTGCGGCCTGGCGATCGCCGACATGGTCATCAGCCTGACCTACCTGTCGGTCGCCGACGGGCTGGCCGCCAATTACCCGCTGGGCCAGCGGCTGGAGTCCGCGGCCGCCAGCCTGGTCGGCTTCTCCGGTCCCGTGCGCTACATCTCGCCGAGTTCCGTGGATCACTTCACCTTCCTGACCGGGGCGCTCGGCCTGTTCACCCTGGTCGTGGTCGGCTATCTCTTCCTGCGCCCGGCCGAGCCGGCCGGGCGGCTGCGGGCGCAGGACGCCGAGCGGATCCGGGAACTGCTGGACCGGCACGGCGAGCAGGACTCGCTGGGCTATTTCACGCTGCGCGACGACAAGAGCGTCATCTGGTCCCCGACCGGCAAGTCCTGCATCGGCTACCGGGTCTTGTCGGGTGTCATGCTGGCCAGCGGTGACCCGATCGGCGACTCCGAGGCGTGGCCGGGGGCCATCCACGCGTTCCTGGACGAGGCCGCCCGCCATGCGTGGGTGCCGGCGGTCATCGGCTGCAGCGAGCAGGGCGCCGAGGTCTGGTGCCGGGAGGGCGCCCTGACCGCTCTGGAGCTGGGCGACGAGGCCATCGTCAGCGTCGCCGAGTTCTCGATGGAGGGCCGGGCGATGCGTAACGTCCGGCAGATGGTCAAGCGGGTCGCCCGGCAGGGCTACGTGGCCGAGGTCCGCCGGGTCGGCGACGTTTCCGCCGACGAGATCAAGCGGCTGATCCGGCAGGCCGACAGCTGGCGGGGCAGCCCTACCGAGCGGGGTTTCTCGATGGCGCTGGGCCGGGTCGGCGGCTGCGGTGACGAC
>Ga0208220_1000529_pt1 | contig 16064 bp, 12 predicted proteins | sample NGESurdeep092012_9_FD_184484 | JGI IMG/M metagenome (GOLD analysis project Ga0208220, IMG submission 184484) | Arctic peat soil microbial communities from Barrow, Alaska - NGEE Surface sample F53-1 deep-092012 (SPAdes) | ecosystem: Environmental > Terrestrial > Soil > Wetlands > Peat ... | reverse complement strand
CGTGGGCGGCGGGCGGCGGGCGCCGGGCGGTGGCGGCGCTAGGACTTCCTGCCGCGCAGGCGGCGGACCACCACCGCGATGGCCGCGCCGGCGGCGGCGACCGGGATGAGGCGCTTCAGGATCGGGACGACCACGAACTTGAACGCGTTCAGGGACTCTTCCTGCCTGACCACCGGAGCGGCGGGCCCGGGCGCGGCGGCCGCAGGGTCGGCCACCGCCGCGTCGGCCGACGCCTGGTCGGCCCCGGCCCCGGTCTCCCCGGCCCCGGCTGCGTCGGACCCCGCGGTGTCGGACCCGGCTCCGGCCGCGCCCGCGGCGGTGTCAGCGTTGATCATTGCCTCGAGGTTGGTGGCGAACTGCTGGATGAGCTTGCCGCTCACCTCGGGCAGCAGCGACCGGCCGAACTGGGCGGGCTTGCCGGTCACGTTCAGCGACGTGTGAATGGAGACCAGCGTCTGGCCCGCGCCGTCGCCCGGCGTCAGGTTCGCCCGCACGGTCGCCGACGCGGTGCCCGATCCGCGGGTCTCCTTGCCGGTCGCCTCGATCGAGATGACGTGGCCGGCCTGGTCCTTGTCGGTGAACTTGGCGGTGCCCTTGTAGGTCAGCGAGAGCGGGCCGAGCTTGACCTTCACCTGGCCCTCGATCTCGTCGCCCTCGACCGAGGTAACGCTGGCACCGGGCATGCACGGGGCGATCCGCTCAACGTCAAGCAGCACATCCCAGGCCTGCTCCGGCGGCACTGGAACGGTGAACGAGTTATCGAGCTCAATGGCCATGCCACACTACCTTCTCGCGGGTTCTGCCTCTAGAGGTAGGAGTCTATGCTCACGCCCGCTGTGCCGACCGTAGCAGGATCCGGCTGGCCGGCGAGTCGATGCCGGAGGAACAGATGCGCATAAATGGCGCAAGCGTGGCTCAATGTATACCCAGCTCACGGAGGCTGATGGGAGCCCCGGACGTCCCTATAGTTAGCTTATACAACCGTAATAGTAGGAATCTTGGGCTTATCATCATAGAGTGAGTAGGCAGGCACAGAGGGTCAGCAACGTCAATGGGTCGGTTGATACCCGTGATCATGCCTTGACCTTCTGGTTCCGGAGGTTTAACCTCCTTGCAATGACGGAATGGTTAACTTTTAGCGGGTTTCTGTGCTGAAATCGTTGCTAGTTACCCTGCAATGATAGGAGGACTCGTGGCCGCTGCCGATGTGTCACCTGGGTTCACGGAGGAGCAGACCGAGAAGGGGCTCAAGCCCGGCGCCCTCGGGCTTGTGTCCTCGATCGTCATGGGGGTGGCGTCGACCGCTCCCGCGTACAGCCTGGCGGCGACCCTCGGGTTTATTGTTGCCGTGGTCGGACTCGGCTCACCGATCGTCGCCGTGATCGCGTTCGTCCCGATCTTCCTCACTTCCATTGGCTACAGCGAGCTGAACAAGGCCGACCCGGACTGCGGGACGACGTTCACCTGGGCTGCGCGGGCGTTCGGCCCGAAAACCGGCTGGGCCGGCGGCTGGGCCATCGTCGCCGCCGACGTGCTTGTCATGGCCAGCCTCGCCCAGGTCGCGGGGCAGTACCTGTTCCTGCTGTTCGGCGCGAAGGGCATCGGCAGCGACCCGACGAGCGGCTGGGTGCTGCTCGTCGGCCTGGCGTGGCTCGCGGTGATGACCTACATCTGCTACCGGGGCATCGAGGTGTCCGCTGCGCTCCAGCGGGTGCTGCTCGGCGTCGAGCTGGTCATGCTGCTTGTCCTCTCGGTGACGGCGCTGGTCCGGGTCGGGACGGGAAACCACCCGGCCGGCTCGATCACGCCCGCCTGGGGGTGGTTCAACCCGCTGCAGGGCGGCTTCACCGGCTTCGTCACCGGCATCATCCTCATGCTGTTCATCTACTGGGGCTGGGACACCGCGGTGGCGGTCAACGAGGAAACCAAGGACCCGGCTAAGACGCCCGGCCGCGCCGCGATCCTGTCCACGGTCATCCTGCTGGTCACCTACGTCATCGTGATCTTGGCGGCGCAGTCGTTCGCCGGCATCGGCACCACCGGGATCGGGCTCGGCAACAGCGACAACACGGGCGACGTGCTTTCCGTGCTCGGCGGCGCGGTCTTCGGCGGCTCGGGGATCGGGGTGTTCCTTACCCGGCTGCTCATCTTGATGGTGCTCTCCTCGGCGGCGGCGTCGACGCAGACCACGATCCTGCCCACGGCGCGCACCACGCTGTCAATGGCGACCTACAAGGCCCTCCCCAAGTCGTTCGCCAAGATGCACCCGCGCTACCTCACGCCCACGGTGTCCACGATCGTGATGGGCGTGGTCTCGGCGCTGCTCTACCTCGCGTTCAACTACGTCTCCAAGGGCTTCGTCATCGCCGACGCGGTGACGGCGATCGGCCTGTACATCGCCTTCTACTACGGCCTCACCGGCTTCGCCTGCGCCTGGTACTACCGCAAGACGCTGCGTAACAGCGCGCGGGACCTGTGGATGCAAGGCATCCTGCCGGTACTCGGCGGGCTGATGATGTACGCGGCGGGCGGCTGGGCCATCTGGGCCGACTGGGACGTGGCATCGCAAAACAGCTACACGTCCTGGCTGATGCCGTTCTGGCCGCACTGGTACATCGGCGGGGCGTTCGTGATCGCCTTCCTCTCGGGGCTCGTCGGGCTGATCGCCGGGATCTGGATCAGGTTCGCCATGCCGGCCTACTTCCGGAGGCAGACCCTGACCAGGGGCACCACGACCCTGGTGCCAGACGAGTAATTGCACGGGCAATGCGAAAAGTCCCGCCCCCGGATAAGCAAATCCGGGGGCGGGACTTTTCGTTGATTGAAGGTGCCTACTCCAGTCCGGCCAGCACCGAGCGGAGGATGCCCGGGGTCTTCGCCGACGGCTCGGACTGCAGGCAGACCTCCTCGATCACCTCGAGGTAGCTGTCGACCTCGGTCTGCTTGTCGAGGTAGAGAGCGCTGGTGAGCTGCTCGATGAAGACGACGTCGCGCAGGTCGGGCTCGGTATAGCGCAGGATCGTGAACGCGCCGCCCATGGCGCGGTGCGCGCCCGCCTTGAACGGCAGGATCTGCACCGTCACGGCCGGGTGATCGCACATGTCGAGCAGGTGCCTGAGCTGCCCCTTCATGGTCTCGGGGCTGCCGACCACGCGGTGCAGGGCGCCCTCGTCCAGCACCGCCCAGATCTTCGGCGGCGCCTGCCTGCGCAGGATCTCCTGCCGGGAGACCCTGGCCTGGGCGCGCCGGATGACCTCTTCCTCGGTGACCGAGGTGCCCAGCCGGATGACCGCGCGGGCGTAGGCCTCGGTCTGCAGCAGGCCGGGAACGAACTGCAGCTCGTACTCGCGGATGAACGAGGCCGCGGCCTCGAGCCCGAAGTATGGCTCAACCCAGTGCGGCAGGATGTCCGAGTAGGACTGCCACCAGCCGGGCAGGTTGGTCCCGCTGGCCAGCTTGAGCAGCGCGTCGCGCTCGTCGCCCTCGCCCACCCCGTACAGGGTCAGCAGGTCGGCGATGTCGCGCTCCTTGAACCCGACCCGGCCGTGCTCCATCCGGCTGATCTTGGAGTGCGAGCCGCGGATGGCGACCGCGGCCCGCTCCGTCGTGATCTCAGCTTCTTCGCGTAGCCGGCGCAGGTGCCCGCCGAGCACGAGGCGCTGCACCGTCGGGCCCGCGGAATGCGGGCCGAACAGTGACTGCGGGACCTCCGGCGCGGAGTCCTCAGGCGAGAGCATCGCTACTCCACTCCTCGTTGGCTCAATCAGATCATGGGCATGGGTCAGTAGTCTCCCATGCGATCATGCCCCTGCGGAAGAGTGATCGATGACAATTGCATAGAAATATGAGGCGTCTATGTTCCCGCCGCCGCCGACTTTTCCTGCAATCGATTACAGGCCGCGCTAGTTCTGCTTAAAACAGCACGTGATCGAACTCGCCGTCCTTGGCCCCGGCCAGGAATGCCTCGATCTCCGCGCGGGTGTAGACGAGCGCCGGGCCGGACGGGAAGCGTGAATTCCTGACGGCGATGGCGCCCTCGGGCAGGCGGGCGACCTCCACGCAGGCACCGTTGGGGTTGCTGTGCTTGCTCTTCTCCCAGGTGACGTCGGGGAGTTCCGCCGCGGGCATGCCGTTATAGGTGTGGTTCATGTTCCCTCCAGTGACTGCATCGAAGGTCTGCTACTGGCGAACTTCGAGTCGGCCGAACGCCGGAAGGTGTGACCGGCCTGACACTCATGACTGAGTATGCCACGTTCTAGCCTCGGATGAACGTGCATTTAGGTTTGCACGAGGTGAACGTGCACCTGCGCACGCGTCGATGAACGTGCATCCGGTGTTGCATCTGCACGGCGTGTCCGGCACTATAGAAGTGAGGCATACCTCCCCATACTGCGACAGGCACGGTACTAACCCCGAAGACGATGCGGAAAGCGGTTGCGTTGGCTCACCTGAGGGTTGCTGCGTGGGAACCGGATGATGATGACGACGAGGTTGTCGTCCCCATCACGGCTCTGCCAGCGTCCCCTCCCCAGCTGCTGCCGGTCCCCGCGGCCTGGTGGGAGACGCCGGCCGTGACCAGCAGGCCGCTGAATCCGGTGCCCGAGGAGTGCAGGAACGCGCGCCAGTTCGTGCGCGAGCTGCTCACCTGCTGGGGGCTGTCGTACCTGTCCGACGACGCCGAGCTCATCATCGCCGAGCTGGTCGGAAACGCGGTCAGGCACGGGCTCCGGGCGGCCCCGCAGATCCGGCGGGCCGGCGCCTCGCCGTCGGCGCTGCGGCTCTGCCTGCTACGCCGGGTCGGCGAGGTGATGCTGGCGGTCACCGACCCGAGCGACGCCGTGCCGAAGCCGAAGGCGCCAAGCGACAGCGGCGAGAATGGGCGCGGCCTGCAGATCGTCGGGGCGCTCAGCTACGTCTGGGGCTGGTCCCCGATCGAGGGCAGCGGCAAGGCCGTCTGGGCCGTACTGCGCTGTTAGCAAGCGGGGCCCGCCTTTCCCCTGACGGGGATGGCTGGGGGAAAGCGCGGAGAAACGGGACCGTTCGGGATAATTTTATTTCGATCTTTATTTATCTTGATCTTTATTTATCTGGAAACCGGCTCGTCAGCCACAGACAGCACGTGCTCGATCAGGGTGATCAGGACTTCCTTAGCCGACTCCCGCGAGCGCGCGTCGCACATGACAATGGGCAGCCTGGGGTCCAGGTCGAGGGCAACCCGGACATCCTGGAGCGAATAGAGGCGAGCGCCCTCGAAGACGTTGAGCGCGACGATGAACGGGATCTCGCGCCGCTCGAAGTAGTCGATCGCAGGGAAGCAGTCCGCCAGCCGCCGGGTGTCGGCCAGCACGACGGCGCCGAGCGCGCCCAGCGAGAGCTCGTCCCACATGAACCAGAACCGCTCCTGGCCGGGCGTGCCGAACAGGTACAGCACCAGGTCTTCCCTGAGCGTGATCCGGCCGAAGTCCATCGCCACCGTGGTCGTCGTCTTGCGCTCGACCCCGGCCGTGCTGTCCACCTGCGCGCTGCTCTCGGTCAGCGGCTCCTCGGTTCGCAGCGGCCTGATCTCGCTGACCGCCCCGACCAGCGTCGTCTTGCCGACCCCGAACCCGCCCGCGAGCAGGATCTTGATCGCGCGGTGCCGGCGTGGTGCCACGCCGCCAGCCTCAAAGCCCCCGTAGGCCATGCAGGACCTCCCTAAGCGTCTCTTTGTCCACCTGCTGCGCCCTCATCGCAACAGGTGCCTGAATTATGACAAGGCCGAGCTCCCGCAGGTCCCCCAGGAGGATACGGACCACGCCGAGCGGCAGGTCGACGTCCGAGGCGATGTCCACCACCGTCGACGGCACCCGGGAGAGCTGCAGCACCGACATGTGCTCGGGCCCGAGCCCGCCCGGGATCGCGACCCGGGCGGTGGTCGCGGTGACGGTTGCCACCAGGTCGAAGGCCTCGCCGGAATGGCGCGTGCGACCCTGGGTCACGGCATACGGCCGGACCACGGGGCCAGCCGCGGCATCGAGCCATCGTTCGTCGTTCGCCGGCATGGACGCCTGTCTCTAGCGGTGTCAGATAACGCGGATCGAGTCCGCATGTTGACCTGCAGGTGGTCGCCGGTGCGCTGCACGAGAATCGCCATCTCGTACGCGACCTGGCCGATGTCGGCCTCAACCGTGGTCAGCACGGCCAGGCAGGTGCCATGGCCGGCCGCCGACACGATGAAGAACCCCGACGTCATCTCGATGATCGACTGGCGGGCGTCGCCGCCGAAGTGGCGGCTGGCGCCGCGGGCGAGCGAGTTGAACCCGGCCGCGAGGGCGGCCAGGTGCTCGGTATCGGCCTGCTCGAGGTCGCGCGAGGCGCCGAGCGCCAGGCCGTCCTGGGAGAGGAAGACCGCCCGGGTGATGTGCGGAACGCGTCGCACGAGGTCATCAAGGACCCAGTCAAGCTGGCTGGCCGGGTACCGCTGGCTACTCTCCATCGGCGGCGCTGTCCTCCGTCTCCCGTTGCGTCTGTGACCGGCCTTCCTGCCAGCCGCGCTGCATGGCGGACAGGGTGTTGCGCATGTCCGACAGGGACGCCGCGCTGGCCGGGGCGACGCCGGCCGGGCCGCCGGAGGGCGCACCAGCCGACCCGCGAAGCTCCGGGGCGAGGCTGGCCTGGCGGACGCGGCGAGGCAGGTTGGTGAGATCGCTGCCGGCGCCGTTGTCCCCGCTTGGATGACGGCTGTCGGCCGCGCCGTTGTTCCCGAGGCTGGCGCCGGCCCCGTCGCCCTGATAGGAGTCGTCGTAGAGATCCCCTGCGCCGCCGCCGCCGTAGGGGCTGTCGTAGCCGGGGCCTGGGGCCGCCCCGCCGAAGTCGGGGTAAGCCTGCTGGTACCCGGCGTCGGCCGGGGCGGGAGCATCCTGCTCGGGCCGGTGCATCGGGGTGAAGACGTCGAACGCGGCCGCGGGCTGCGGGGTGGGCCGGCCGACCGGCACCCCGGTCACCACCGGAACGTCGTCTGTCCCGTGCCGTCCTCTCCTGCCGCCGGCCTCGGCCCCGTTCCCCGGGGCGAACGGAGCGGGCGATGAGCCAGGAGCGAAGGTGCCGGGAGCTGCGCCGCCGGGCTGCCGCAGCACCCCGGTGATGCGAATGCCCGAGGTCGGGGCCTCGGCCGAGGCTGCGGGGGAGGCTGCGGCCGAGGGGGCGAACGCGCCGTTCGATCCTCCCCGGGTGGGCAGGCCGCCGTTGGCCGGTCGCCAGTCGTTGCCCACGGCGGGCGTCGCCGGCAGGCTGACCGCGCCGGTCGCGTTCTGCGGCGCTGGCCCGGTCGTCCCGGCGAACGCGCCCGGCCTCGATCCGGTCCCGGCCCAGGCGCCGCCCGCGCCGATCCCGGTCGGCTCGCCGTACGCGGACCCCCGGCCGGGGGCCTGGCCGCCGGCCGCGCCGAGGCCGGCCGCCCCGTTGCCGCCGGCCGCGAGCGCGGCCGGGCCGTCCTCGACGACGAGCATCCGCGGGAGGAGCGCCACCGCCGTGGTGCCGCCGTACGGCGACGGCCGCAGCGTCACGTTGATCCCGTGCCGCCTGGCCAGCTGGCCGACGACGAACAGGCCGAGCTGCTCGGTGTTGGCCGGGTTGATGTCGGGCGGGTGCGCCAGCCGGTCGTTGAGCTCGGCCAGCCGCTGCGGCGACAGCCCCAGCCCCCGGTCCTCGATCTCGATCGCGAACCCGTTGGCGACGCTCTCGCCGCCGACCCGGACCTGCGTGAACGGCGGGGACAGAGTGGTGGCGTTCTCGATCAGCTCGGCCAGCAGGTGGATGACGTCGGTGACGGCGGAGCCGGACAGCGCCGCCTTCGACTGCGTGCTCGCGGTGACCCGGGCGTAGTCCTCGACCTCGGACACCGCGCCGCGCATCACGTCGATCAGCTTCACCGGCGCCGACCAGGACCGGCCGGGGGGAGCGCCGGAGAGAATGATCAGGCCTTCCGCGTGCCGCCGCATGCGGGTGGTGAGGTGGTCCATCTTGAAGAGGTCCTCGAGCACGTCCGGGTCGGTCGCCCGGCGCTCCATGTCGTCGAGCACGCTCAGCTGGCGCTGCAGCAGCGACTGGTTACGGCGGGCGAGATTGCGGAACATGTCGTTGACGCCCTGCCGGACCCTGGCCTCGTCGATCGCGGACCTGATGGCGGTCTGCCGGACGGCGTCGATCGCCTGGCCGACCTGGCCGATCTCGTCGTTGCCCTCGTGCACCGGCGGCGCCTCGGCGGCGACGTCGACCGACTCGCCGCGGCGGAGCCGGGCGACCACGGCCGGGAGCTGCTCGCGGGCGAGCGTCAGGGCGGAGATGCGGAGCACGGTCAGGCGGCGGTTGATGGACCGGCCGAGCAGGATCGTGACCAGCAGCGTGAGCAGGAAGCCGGCCGCGCCGACGATGCTCACCGCCCACAGCCTCCGCTTGGCGTCGATGGCAGGGGTCGTGTTGGCGGCGAGCACGGTCGTCGCCGTCTCGTCGCCCGCCAGGCTGGCGGCGTGCAGCCACGTGGTGGTCACGCGCTGCCAGCTGGCGGGGGTGAGGCCGGTCGCCGCGATCTCGCTCAGCGGGGCGCCGGACATGACCGCCTGCTGGATCGTCGTGGCGCTCTTCTGCACCGCCGACGGGGCCAGCGCGTTCATCGTGTCGTTGTAGGTCTTGAGCTCGGCCGGGGTGAATAGCTCCTCGAAGAGCAGCGTGTCGTCCTGCTGCCGTCCCGCCGCCTGGCCGAAGGCCACCCGCTCGGCGGGCGTGAGCGACCCGCTCGTCAGCGCGCCGGCCAGGATCGCGTCCTGCTCCGCCATGTCTTCCTGGGTGTTCACGGCGGAGATAAGGCCAAGGCCCTGCTCGGCCCCGGCCGCGTCGGAGATGCTGTTCGCCTCGGCCTGCAGCACCGCGCCCTGGCCGGCGATGACGTTGGTGTAGTCCGCGAACCCGGTGAGCGCGGGCAGCTTCCTGGCCAGGATCCCCTCGCGCAGCTGGGGCAGGCTGTCGACGGCGGCGGTCATCGAGGCGATGCCGTTCGTCTCCGCGGCGGACGCGCTGCTCTTGGTGCCGGCCGAGTTGAGCGCGGCCGTGACCCGGACCTCGCCGGCCTCGGTGGTCGCGATCGCGCTACGGTAGGCGGCGAGGTTGGCGCTGCTCGGACTGGACGCGTAGACGACCGCGGCCCGGCGCTCGGCCTGCAGCAGGTTGACGAAATTCGTCAGCGGCTCGGCGGTGGCGTTGATGAGGTTCGGCGCCCGGTCCAGGTTCAGGTAGGTCGTGGTGGACGTCCAGGCGACGTACCCGAACAGGCCGAGCATCGTGATCAGCGGGATGGCTACCAGGAAGTAAATCCTGAGCCTGATGGATCGGCCGCGCGATCCCATGGGATTACCCCCTGGCGGTTACGGGTAAGGGCGTGGTCACGATACCGCGCAGTAGCCTGCGATAGAGGCCAAACCGGTACATTCCATGGCGAAAAACTGCAGGTAATGATGATATTCGCTATCTGCAGGCTGACTGGTGACGGCTCGATTGACGGAGCCACGGCCTAGTCTTGAAGCCGTGACCACGACCCTCCTCGACGGCCTCAACCCGCAGCAGCGCGCCGCCGTCATCCACGCCGGCGGACCGCTGCTGATCGTCGCCGGGGCCGGCTCGGGGAAGACCCGGGTCCTCGCCCACCGGATCGCCTACCTGCTGGCGGAGCGGGACGTGTCGCCGGGCGAGATCCTCGCGATCACGTTCACCAACAAGGCGGCGGGCGAGATGGCCGGCCGGGTCGCGCAGCTCGTGGGCGACCGCCGCGCCCGGGCGATGTGGGTGATGACGTTCCACTCGGCCTGCGTCCGCATCCTGCGCCGCGAGGCGTCCAGGTTCGGCTACCCGTCGAACTTCTCCATCTACGACTCGGCCGACTCGCAGCGCCTGATGGCGCTCGTCTGCCGCGAGCTCGAGCTCGACGCCCGCCAGTACCCCCCCAAGTCGATGGCGGCGCAGGTCTCGAACCTGAAGAACGAGCTCGAGGACTACGAGTCGTACGCGTCCCGGGCGCGCACCGCCCGCGAGAAGGCGCTGGCGGAGGTGTACGCGGAGTACCAGCGCCGCCTGGTGGCGGCGGGCGCGATGGACTTCGACGACCTGATCATGGTCACCGTCAACCTGTTCCAGGCGTTCCCCGACGTCGCGGCGGCGTACCGCCGTCGCTTCCGGCACGTGCTCGTTGACGAATACCAAGACACCAACCACGCCCAGTACGTCCTGGTCCGCGAGCTGGTATCCGGTGGTGGCTCTCTTTTCGGCTCTCGAACGGACCCGGCCGGCTCTGGCGGGCCGGCTGAGCCCGACCCGGCCGGCGGCCCGTCGGAGCTGTGCGTCGTCGGCGACGCGGACCAGTCGATCTACGCGTTCCGCGGCGCCACGATCAGGAACATCACCGAGTTCGAGCAGGACTACCCGAACGCGACCGTGATCCTCCTCGAGCAGAACTACCGCTCGACCCAGAACATCCTCGCCGCGGCCAACGCGGTGGTGTCGAGGAACTCGGGCCGCAAGCCGAAGAACCTCTGGTCCGAGGCCGGCGACGGCCCGCCGATCACCGTCTACGTGGCCAACAACGAGCACGACGAGGCAGCGTTCGTGGCCGAGGAGGTCGACCGGCTGAGCGACGAGGGGCTGTCGACCCCCGGCCAGGTGGCGGTCTTCTACCGGACCAACGCGCAGTCCCGCGTCTTCGAGGAAATCTTCATTCGGGTCGGGCTGCCGTACCGGGTGGTCGGCGGGGTCCGCTTCTACGAGCGCCGCGAGGTCCGTGACCTCCTCGCCTACCTGCGGCTGATCAACAACCCGGCCGACGAGGTATCGCTGCGGCGGGTGCTGAACATGCCCAAGCGCGGCATCGGGGACCGGGCGGAGGAGTACGTGGCCGGCTACGCGGCCCGCGAGCGGATCACGTTCGCGCAGGCGCTGCGGACGCCGTCGGAGATCCCGGCGATGGCGGCCAGGTCGGCGTCGGCCATCGCCGGGTTCAACGCGCTCGTCGACGACCTCCGCGAGCAGGCCGCGACCGGCGGCCCGGTGGCCGAGCTGGTCGAGGCGGTGCTCGACAAGACCGGGTACCAGACGTCGCTCGAGAGCTCCGAGGACCTGCAGGACGTCACCCGGGTGGAGAACCTGCAGGAAATGGTCTCGGTCGCCCGCGAATACGACGGGGCATGGTCACTCGAAAACCAGCGAGACGGCACGCTGGCCGGCTTCCTCGAGCGGGTCGCCCTCGTGGCCGACGCGGACCAGATCCCGGACGGCGCCGAACACGGCGGCATGGTGACGATGATGACGCTGCACACCGCCAAGGGGCTGGAGTTCCCGGTGGTCTTCCTGACCGGGATGGAGGAGGAGGTCTTCCCGCACCAGCGGGCGCTGACCGACCCCCGCGAGCTCGAGGAGGAGCGGCGGCTCGCCTACGTCGGGATCACCCGCGCGGAGCAGCGCCTGTACCTGACCAGGGCCGTGTCGCGTAACTGGTACGGCCGCCCGGCGTTCCACTCGCCGTCCAGGTTCCTGTCGGAGATCCCGTCGTCGCTGATCGAGTGGAAGCGCGACGCCGCCGCCACCTCCGCCGCCTCGACGTCTTCATCGGCCCGGCTGGCGTCCCGGCCGGGCGTCAACGCGATCGGCAACCGCGCCGTCCCGGCGCTGACGGCGGGGGACCGGGTGAACCACGACAAGTTCGGCCTCGGCACCGTGGTCTCGGCCGACGGCCACGGCGACTCGGCCGAGGCGAAGATCGACTTCGGAGGCGACTACGGCGTGAAGCACCTCGTCCTGCGGTACGCGCCGCTGGAAAAGCTCTAGCGCTGGTCCCGGGGGTCCCGCGGCGGGCGGGCGGGGCGCTGCGGGGCTGGCGGGCGCTGGGCCCGCGGGTCGCCGGGCCCGGGGCCCGGGTTGGCCGGGCGGGGACGGAAGGCGGGCTTCGGTGCGGCCGGCGGGGCGTTCCGGCTGGGCGGCCGGCGGTCGGCGGCCGTGCGGGGATCGGCCGCGGGCCGGGGATCGTTCCATGGATCGCGATCATCGCGGGCCGGGCGGGCGGAACGGGCGCCCTCGGGGGGCCAGGGGGCGCTGCCCGGACGCGGGGCAGGCCGGCTCCTGGTCGCGTTCTGGTCGGCCCACGGGTCGACCTCCGGGCGCGGGCCGCGGGAGGCCGCCGGGCGGTCGGCCGACATCCGGAACTGGCCGCCGACCAGCTGGCGGGAGAGCAGCCAGCGGGTGCCGCCGATCAGCAGGACCAGGATCGTGGCCGCGCACATCGGGAAGAAGATGCCGGCGATCCACTGGGTGAAGCCGGCCGCCAGCCCCGCCGTCGACGACGACAGGCTGCTGTCATGGATCTTGCCGGTTATCACCGCCCCCGCGAAGAAGGCGAAGGCCGGCAGCGGGAAGAACAGGTAGACGGCGCCGGGCCGGACCGCCAGCGTCGCCACGACCGCGCTGACGATGATGCAGAAGCTGAGCAGGAACCCCGGCTCGGTGCCGGCCACCAGCGTTCCGATGATCCCGATGACGGCCCCGGCGACCAGCACCAGCAGTGCGTTCCTGGTGGACATGGCGCCGATCCAGCGCAGCGGCGACCGTCCGGATCCTCCGGACGCGCCGTCGCCGGGGCGCTGCTTCGGCTCGCGCGGCGGTCGGGGGCCGCCTCGTCCCCGGTCGTCGGGCCCGGCCCAGCCCGGACCGTTGCGCGGGTCGCGCCCGCGGGGGTCGCGCCCGCGGGGGTCGGGACCGCGCGGATCAGGCCGGCCGGAGCCGGCCGCGCCGCCTGCCCGGCGGCGCGCGGGATCGTCCGGCCAGCCGCCGGCCTCCCCCCGGGGCGGTCGCCGGGCGGTCTCGCCTCGCGTGGGGCCGGGTCGTGGCTCCCACCCAGGTTGAGTGGTCATTGCTGGAGAGGGTAATACATCGTTTCCTAAGTTTCCCTCAAGCCGTAGCGTCTGCCTGCGCGTCGGCGCCATTACGTTCCGCTGTGATGCGTACTTGACCAGGTAGTATTCACAACAGTGTAAGGACCGTCCGGCACCGGGTAGCCTCGCCGCAACGGTGAACAGGGACGGCCGGAGGTAATAAGATTGCTCGGCATGCGCGGCGCGACGATCGCGGGCAAGGTCGGATACGCGGCGAGCTGCCTGCTCGCCGCCGTTCTGCTGGTGGTATCGGGGTACGCCCACAAGGTCGACGGCCTGGTCACCGGGCTGGCCAGCTCCAACGCGATCTCCGGCGGGGCGCAGACCGGGGCGATGAACATCCTGCTGATGGGCCTCGAGAGCCGGACCGACTACCAGGGGAACACGCTGTCGTCGGCCCTGCTGACCGCGATGCACGCGGGCAGCGTGTACGGCGTCAACAACGAGGGCGTCGGCGGCCAGGACACGAACACGCTGATCCTGATCCACATCTTCGCGGGCGGCCAGAAGGCGGTCGGCTACTCGATCCCGCGCGATGACTGGGTCACGTACCCGCAGGCCTACGACGGCCAGTCGCACGGGAAGATCGACCAGGCCTACGGCCTGGCCTACGCGCAGTCGCTGAACCAGACCGTGAGCTCGTCGATGAGCCGGTCGCAGCGTTACTTCCAGGCCAACGAGGCCGGGCAGAAGGCCGCCATCGACACGGTCGAGGCGGTCACCAACCAGAAGATCGACCACTTCGCCGAGATCAACCTGGCCGGGTTCTTCTACCTGGCCCAGTCATTCGGCGGCGTCGAGGTCTGCCTGAGCTCGTGGGACGGGCCCAACGGCCCGGGCACCAATCTGCACGACGCGAACTCGGGCTTCAAGGCACCGCACGCGGGCTACCTGCACCTGGCGGCGGACCAGGCGCTGGCGTTCGTCAGGGAGCGGGACAACCTGCCCAACGGGGACCTGGACCGCACCCACCGCCAGCAGGCGGTCCTCGACTACGTGATCTGGAAGCTGAAGACCGAGGGCGTGCTGAGCGACGTCGGCCAGCTCACGGCCCTGCTCAGCACCGCCGACAAGTACCTCATCACCGACTCGAGCTGGAACCTGCTCGACTTCTCGACCCAGATGCACGCGCTCAGCGGCGAGAACCTGAAGTTCTACACCGCGCCCATCGTCGGCTACGAGACCGTCGACGGGCAGGACGCCAACCAGATCGACGTCCCTGCCGTCCAGGCCGCCATCAAGGCGAAGTTCACCGCCCCGGCGCCGTCGACGGGCGGCAAGTCACCGTCGAAGCCGGCCAAGAAGGCCGCCCCGATCCCGGCCGCGTCGACGGTCACGGTCAACGTCTACAACGGCGGCAGCACCGCCGGGCTGGCCGGCCACGTCTCGGCCGCGCTGACCGCCAAGGGGTACCGGGTCGGCGCCGTCACCGACGCGTCCGCCCAGTCGCAGACGGTCGAGTCGGGTGACGAGGTGTTCTACGGCGCGGGGGCCTCGGCGAACGCGGCCAAGATCGGCGGGTACTTCGGGGTGACCGCCACCGCGCTCGCCTCGCTGCCCTTCGGGCACGTGGAGGTCCTGCTCGGCAGCGGGTCGACCGTCGTGCCGTCCGGCCTGACGAAGGCCGCCAGCCCCACGGCGACGCCCTCGGCCGGGTCGACCTCGGGGAACAACGGCGCGGCGGGCACCGCCGTAACCGTCACCGCGAACGCCAAGTTCGGAATACCCTGCGTTTACTGACATATGTTCATATCTTGTAGCTGCGTGTTCTGATCCCTCCGGGAGGAGCAGCTATGTTCTCGGCGCACGTCGCGAGGCTGGTCGCAGGCAAGGTCGGCTACACCGTGAGCTGCTTTCTCGCGGCCGTTCTGCTGGTGGTGGCGGGCTACGCCCACAAGGCGGTCGCGGACCTGAGCGCGCTCGGCGACGGGATCACGATCGGCGGCAGCTCATCCGTCGGCGCGATGAACATCCTGGTGATGGGCCTGGAGAGCCGCACCGACTTCCAGGGGCAGTGTCTTTCCTCGGGCCTGCTGACCGCGATGCACGCGGGCAACGTGGCCTCCTGCAAGGATCAGACGGTCGGCTCCCAGGACACCGACACGCTGATCCTGGTGCACATCTTCGCGGGCGGTCAGAAGGCGGTCGGCTTCTCGATACCGCGCGACGACCTGGTCACCTATCCCAAGGCGTACTTCGACGGCATCACCACCGGGAAGATCGACCAGGCGTACTACTTCGCCTACGTCACCTCGCTCAACTCGACCTCCGGCACGTCCATGAGCTCCGCCGAGCGCTACCTGAAGGCCAACCAGGCCGGCCAGGCGGCCGAGATCGCCACCGTCCAGTCGGTCACCGGCGTGCACATCGACAACTACGCGGTGATGAACCTGGCAGGCTTTTTCACGCTGGCGCAGGACTTCGGCGGCATCGAGGCGTGCGTGACGCCGACGAAGGTGAACGGCACCGCCGACGCCAACCTGTACGACACCGCGTCGGGCTGGAACGCGGTCGCGGACGGCTACAACCTGAAAAAGGGCGGTTCGCAGTACCTGCACCTGGCAGCGGACCAGGCGCTCGCGTTCGTCAGGGACCGGGACAGCCTGCCCGACACCGACCTGAGCCGCACCCACCGGCAGCAGGCGGTCATCGACTACGTGATCTGGCAGCTCAAGCACGAGAACGCGTTCAGCGACCTCGGCCAGCTGACCGCCCTGCTGGGCGACGCCAAGCAGTGGCTGATCACCAACTCGGGGTTCAACCTGTTCGACTTCGCCACCAACATGAGCGCGCTGACCGGCAAGAACCTGAAGTTCTACACGATGCCGATCTCCGGCTTCGCAGACGTGGACCTCAACGGCTCGATGCAGGACGTCAACGACATCGACGTCAGCTACATCCAGCAGGTCGTGAGCAAGGCGTTCAACCCGCCGCCGCCGGCCGCCACGCCGGGCAAGAGCGCCGTGAAGAAGAAGGCGGCGCCGATCCCGGCCGCGTCGACGGTGACGGTGGACGTCTACAACGGCGGGTCCGCGGCGGGCCTGGCCGGCAGCGTCTCGACGGCGCTGGTCTCGCTCGGCTACAAGGCGGGCGCCGTCGCCGACGCGTCGGCGACGG
>Ga0208220_1000526_pt1 | contig 16078 bp, 15 predicted proteins | sample NGESurdeep092012_9_FD_184484 | JGI IMG/M metagenome (GOLD analysis project Ga0208220, IMG submission 184484) | Arctic peat soil microbial communities from Barrow, Alaska - NGEE Surface sample F53-1 deep-092012 (SPAdes) | ecosystem: Environmental > Terrestrial > Soil > Wetlands > Peat ... | reverse complement strand
GCGATCTACGATCACTGGCGTCAGCTGCCCGCGGGCAGCCGGCCCCGGCTGCTGGTCTTCGGCGAGAGCCTCGGCTCGTTCGGCGGCGAGGCGGCGTTCAGCGGCGCCGAGGACATCCGCGACCGGGCGGACGGCGTGCTCTGGGTCGGGCCGACCAACAGCAACACGCTATGGAGCCGGTTCACCGCCGACCGGGCACCCGGCAGTCCCGAGTGGCAGCCGGTCTACCAGCAGGGCCGCACCGTCCGCTTCGGCTCGGCTGGCCCCACGGCAAACACCGCCGACTGGGGCCAGCCGAGGGTCCTGTACCTGCAGAACCCGTCGGACCCGATCGTGTGGTGGTCGTGGTCGCTGGCCTTCCACGAGCCGGACTGGCTGCGCGGCACCCACCCGCCCGACGTCTCGTCCGCCATGCACTGGTACCCGCTGGTGACGTTCTGGCAGGTCGCAGGCGACCTGGCGCTGGCCGCCGGGGTCCCCGCCCCGCACGGCCACACCTACGACATGCTCCAGGGCGCGTCGGCCTGGGCCAGCATCCTCCAGCCGCCCGGCTGGACGGCCGCCCGCACGGCCGAGCTCGGGCGGCTGTCGGCCAACTGACGACGGCTGTCGGCCAGCTTACGGCTGGGAGCCGAGCGTGACGGTCGCCGTCTTGCCCGTCGCCCCGTCCCTGGCGTACCCGATCGTCACCTTGTCCCCGGGCTGCTTGGTCAGCGTCAGCTCCTGCAGCTGAATGTTGGTAGTGGCGGTGTCCCCGTTGATCTCGGTGATCACGTCGCCCTGCTGCAGGCCGGCCTTCGCGGCCGGGCCGCCGGCCACCACGCCGGCCACGAACAGCCCGCCGCCCTTGAGGCCCGCCTGCGCGGCCGCTTCGGCCGGGATCGGCAGGGTCTGGACGCCGAAGTACGAGTGCGACACCCGCCCGGTGGAGATGATCTCGTCCGAGATCGTCTTGGCGATGTTCACCGGGATCGCGAAGCCGAGACCGACGTTCCCGGCCGACGAGCCGCCAGCCGGGTTGGGCACGGTCGCGCCCGCCGTCGGAACCCCGATGAGGTCACCCGAGCAGTTCACCAGCGCGCCGCCGCTGTTGCCGGGGTTGATCGCGGCGTCGGTCTGCAGCGCCGAGACCAGCAGGGCCGAGCGGTCGTCCTCGGCCGGCACCTCGACCGTCCGGTCCATCGCGCTGACGATGCCGGACGTCACCGTGCCGGACAGCCCGAGCGGCGCCCCGATCGCGACGACCGGCTGGCCGACCTGGACCGAGTTCGACGAGCCGAGCCCGATGACCTTCAGGTTGTCCGACTGCGCGACCTTGAGCACGGCCAGGTCGGTCAGCACGTCCCGGCCGACGATGGTGGCGGGCACCGAGGTCCCGTCCGAGAACGTCACCTCGACCTTGCCGCCGTTGGCGGCGATCGCGATCACGTGGTTGTTGGTCAGGATGTAGCCGTCGGACCTGATGACCTCGCCCGACCCGGTCCCCGAGCCGCCCGGGCCGGCCGCGGCGATGGTCACGACCGAGGGCAGTACCTTGTCGGCCACCGAGGTAACCGGGCAGCCGACGGCCGAGCTGGCCGAGGCGCCGGTGCTGCCGCCGGTGCTGCCGCCGGCCGACGAGCAGCCCGCCAGCGCCGCCCCGGCCGCGACGGGCACCAGTACCCAGGGCCACCACCGGCGATGCGCCGCGGTGGCGGTGCCGAGCTGGGTCATCCGGTCACCTTCCGGCCGCTCGCGGCGGAGTCGTCGGCGGCCGCGCTCGCCCGCTGCCCGGGGACGCTGACGTCTCCGGCCTGCTCATCGGCCCGGTCGGCGTCCCGCACGGCGTGCCGGAACGCGAACGCGCCGAACATCTCCATGATCCCCATGACCACGAACCAGATGCCCATCAAGACGGCGAGCGTGGTGATCGAGGCGATCGGGGCCGAGATGACGACGATCCCGGCGATCAAGCTGATGACGCCGAAGAAGATCGACCAGCCGGTCCCCATCCGGGTGGCGGCGCCGGAGAGGCCGGCGATCAGCGCCGCCAGGCCCTGGACCACCCAGGTCAGGCCGATCACGAGGCCGATCAGGGCGAGGCTGAGGTGCAGGTGCCTGATCAGCACCAGCCCGGCCACGATGAAGACGACCCCGGCGATCCCGCGCCAGACCCGGCCGTGCTCGGCGCCGCGGAACGCCTCTACCACGTTGTAGATCCCGGAGAAGAGCACCAGGACGCCGAGCAGTACGGCGATCACGGCCAGCGACGTCTCGGGAACAGCGGCCACGATGATGCCGAGAATCGCGGTGGCCAGGCCGACCAGGAACGCCGCCCGCCAATCCAGCAGTCCGCCCAGCGTCAGGTCGGACTCGAGCGACTCGTCGGAACGTTCGGATGTCATCTCTTCTGTCCCTCCTAGTTTGCCGTCAGCGTGCCTCGGGCACGACTGGCGGACCTCATCCCAGGAGGGTGAAGTTCCCGGCGTCAGCCCCGGGGGAGGACGAACCTCTCCATCGCGTTGGCGAAGCCCTCGTCGGTGTTCGCGGTAGTGACCCGGCGGGCCGCGCGCTGCACCTCGGGGCTCGCGTTGCCCATCGCGATCGAGAGCACCGAATGGGCGAACATCAGCACGTCGTTGGGCATGTCGCCGATGGTGGCGATGGCCTCGGCCGGGATCGAGAACCGCTTCGACAGGTACTGCGCGACCGCGCCCTTGTTGGCGTCCGGGTGGGTCACGTCCAGGTAGTAAGGCTGGGACCGGGAGGCGGTCACGTGGTCGCCGAACTTGTCGTGGGCGACGGTCGAGGCGCGGGCGACGGCCTCGAGGTCATCGCCGACCCCGACCAGCTTGGCGATGTTCTCGGTGAGCCCGTCGAGGCCGGTCATGACCTTCGGCTCGAACTTCACGGTGGCCGTCTCCTTGGCGACGTGGGCGCCCTTGGGGTCGGGCACGTACCAGTCAGCCCCCTGGTAGACCCAGGTGTCGAGGCCGAACGAGGCGAACAGCTCGGACACCGGCCGCACCAGGTCCGGCGGCAGCACCCGCTGCTCGATGACCGACATGTCCCGGTTCACCAGCAGGCCCCCGTTGAACGCCGCGATCGGGGTGCTGAGGTCGAGCGGCTCGATCAGCATCGACATGCCCCGCGGCGGCCGCCCGCTGGTGACCGCGAACAAGATCCCGGCCTCGCCCAGCTTGCGCACCGCGTCGACCGCGCGGTCGGTCAGCACCTTGTCGTTGGTCACCAGCGTGCCGTCGACATCGGCCAGAACCAGTCGGATGCTGCTGCTCGCCACGAGGTCTCCCCGAGTCGCCGGCCAAGAGAAAAGTTCAAAATCGATGCTATCGAACGGACCGTTGCTCCGCCGTGGCCGCCCATTTCACCTTCAAAAATGTTGAATTTTGCGCGAACGCAACTCAAAGCCGACGATGACCTAGCACAATGTAGTCATGCGCTCACGTCTGGGTCGGATTAGGGCGAGGTTCAAGGCGGATCCCAGGCTGACGGTCGGGCTCGGGACCGCGCTCGCGTTCGCCTCGATCGGCGGGCTCTGCTACCTGGCCGCGCCGCCCGCGGTGCCCACCTTCCTGCTCGCGTCGACGGCGTTCAACCTGCTGATCGGCGCGACCGAGGCCCGCTGGCGGCTGTACGGCTGGCGCGACCCCGGCGCCGACGCGGAGATCGCGTGGCCGGACCCGGTCCGGCCGGGCGACGAGCAGCTCTCCTTCGACCTGATCGTGCCGCTGCGGGACGAGGCGAACGTGATCGGCGAGACGCTGCGCGGCCTGCTCAGGCAGACCCATCCCCGGCTGCACATCGTGGTCTCGCTGTGCGATGACGACGAATCCACGATCGAGGCGGTGCACACGATCGTCCGGGAGAACCTGCTGACCAACCGGATCACGATGATCAGCGATCACTACGACAACCCGACCAAGGCGCAGCAGCTCAACCGGGCGCTCGAGGTCTGCACGGGGGACGTGGTCGGGGTGATCGACGCCGAGGACGACGTCGCCGAGGACCTCCTGGTGCACGCCGAGGCCCTGCTCGCCCGGGACGGGGCCGACGTGGTGCAGGGCGGGGTCCAGCTGATGAACCTCGGCATCGGGCTCGACAAGTGGTTCCAGGTCCACAACGTGCTCGAGTACTTCTTCTGGTTCACCAGCCGGATGGCGTTCCACGCCGCCACCGGGTTCGTCCCGCTCGGCGGCAACACGGTCTTCGTCCGCCGCGAGCTGCTCAACCGGGCGGGCGGCTGGCCGCTCTCGATCACCGAGGACTGCGCGCTCGGCGTGCGGCTGACGGCCGAGTTCGGGGCGAAGGTGGCGACCGCCTACAGCCCCCGGCTGAGCACCCGCGAGGAGGCCCCGACGACGATCTTCAACAAGGAGATCGGCTCGCTGTTCTGGCAGCGGGACCGGTGGATCCGGGGCTTCATCGAGCAGTTCATCGGCGGCCGCTGGCTCAGCATGCCCACGCCGCGGCAGCGGCTGCTGGCCGGCTACATCCTGGCCACCCCGATCCTGCAGGCGATCTCGTTCTTCCTGCTGCCGGCGGCGATCATCATGGGCCTGATCGTGAACTCGCCCATCGCGCTCGCGCTGCTGCTGTTCACCCCGTACATCCCGATGGGGGTCACCGTCGCCAGCCAGCTGATCGGGCTGCACGAGTTCTGCCGGAAATACGAGAAGAAGGCCAGCCGGTGGCACTACGCCTCGCTCGCCTTCCTCGCGCCGCTCTACCAGATCGTGCTCTGCGGCGCCGCCGCGGTCGCAGTCTACAAGTACGCGACCGGCGACAAGACCTGGTACAAGACCGGCCGCGCGAGCGAGCACCGGGGCGTGGCCGCGCGGGTGGTGCCCGCGGCCGTCATCGAGTCGTCCCCCGTCGACCTCGAGGACGCCGCGCTGTGAGCGCGCCGGCCTCGACCCGGCCGGCCCCGGACGAGGCGCCCGAGGACCCGTTCGACGGACCGGAGGCCGGCCCGGCCGGCTGGATGCAGACCTACGGGTACGCCCGGCCCCAGTTCGTGGACCGGCTGGAGGCCTGGGTCCGCGCCCACCGGACGGTCCTGCTGTCGCTCGGCATCCCGCTCCTGCTGGTGATCGCGGCCACCGCGTGGAACCTGCAGGGCTGGCCCGGCCGGGCCGACGAGGACGAGGGCACCTACGTCGCCGAGGCGTGGGCGATCATCTACGAGCACCATCTGGCCCCCTACACCTACTGGTACGACCACCCGCCGCTCGGCTGGGCCCAGCTGGCCGGGTACATCTGGCTGACCAACGGGTTCGCCCGGTACGCGAGCTCGATCGAGGTCGGCCGCGAGTTCATGCTGCTCGTCGCGATCGCCAGCAGCGTGCTGATCTACGTGCTGTGCGGCCGGCTGCGATTCCGGCCGGCCACGGCGGGGCTGACGGTGGCGCTGTTCGGGCTCTCCCCGCTGGCGGTGTACTACCACCGGATGGTCTCGCTCGACAACATCGGGACGCTCTGGCTGCTGGCCGCCATGGTGGCCGCCACCTCCCGGCGGCGAAGCCTCGGGGCCGCGTTCCGGGCCGGGATGTTCTCGGCGGTGGCGGTGCTCAGCAAGGAGACCATCGCGATCCTCCTGCCGGTGGTGTTCTGGCTGATCTGGCAGCAGTCGCACCAGCGGACGCGCACGTGGCACCTGGCGGTCTACACGGTCACGGTCGGGCTGCTGACCGCCTTCTACCCGCTGTTCGCGGTGCTGCGCGGTGAGCTGTTCCCCGGCGGCGGCCACGTCTCGCTGCTGTGGGCGGTGTGGTGGCAGCTGTTCGGCCGCACCGGCAGCGGGTTCCTGCTCAGCAACGGGACCGCCGCCAACGGCCTGCTGACGCTCTGGCTCGGCACCGATCGCTGGCTGCTGCTCGGCGGCCTGGCGGTGACGCTGCCCGCCTGCTGCGTCCGGCGGCTGCGCCCGCTCGCGTTCGGCCTCCTGCTGCAGTCGGCGATGGCGCTGACCGCCGGCTACCTGCCCTATTTCTACGCGACGGCGATGATCCCGTTCGCCGCCCTGCTGATCGGCGGGGTGGCCGACACGCTCTGGAACCCGGTCCGCTCGGAGCTGCTCGAGTGGGTCCGCCGGATGACGGCGATCACGGCCGGGATCGCGGCGGTGCTGTTCGTCGTCCCGCAGTGGGGGAGCGCGCTGGTCGGGCAGGCCGGGGAGAACGGCACCGCCGGCTCGCTCGAGGCGACCGCGTGGGTGGAGCAGCACGTGCCGAGGAAGGATGTCGTGGTCGTCGACGACTACCTGTGGCTCGACCTCAAGCGGGACGGGATGAACCCGCTCTGGGAGCAGAAGATGGAGTCGGAGGCCGACGCCCAGGGCGACCTCGGCGACGGCTGGCGCTCGGTCAGCTACGTGGTGGTGACCGGCCAGATCATCGGGACGCTGGCCACCCTGCCGATCCTCCAGCAGGCGATCGACCACTCGGTGCCGGTGGCCAGCTTCGGCGGCGGGATCGTGGTCAGGCGGGTCAACCCGGGTTGGCAGGCGCCCGGCCGTCGGGGCAAGGCCACGGTCCGTTCGAAATAATCGGGTTTGATGTTTTTCCGCTGGTCGTGAACCTGCGCCGCGTCGGGTGCAATAGAGCGGTGATCGACGACGACGAGCTGATCGCGAGCCTGGCCGGCGGTGATGACACGGCGCTGCGGGAGTTGTTCGCCCGGCACGCCCCGTGGCTGGCCGCCAGGCTCCGCAGGGCCCTGCCGCCGGACGACGTCGAGGACGTGCTGCAGGAGACGTTCCTCGCGGTGTGGAAGAACGCGAAGGCCTACCGGCCCCAGGGCACGCCCGAGGCCCGGGCCGGCCGCCCGCACCGAGATCAGGCGCAGGCTCGGCTACCTGCCGCAGGACCTCGGCTACTACCCGCCGTTCACCGTGGCCGAGTTCGTCGAGGCCTGGCGCAACCCGTGGACCTGGCCGGTCCGCCCGCCGTGGGACCGGGGCGCCTGGATCTGCGCTTCGCTGGTTTTCGCCGCCGGCCTGGTCGCGTTCACCGTCCGAGGAGCCCGCACCCGGCTCGCCGACGACGGCTAGGCATGTCCTGAGGGGCGGCAGACTGGACGCGTGCTCCGTACCGTCGAGATCGACCGCGCCGACGACCCCAGGCTGGCGGACTACACCAGGCTGACGGACGCCGGGCTGCGGACCCACCTGGAGTCCGAGCAGGGCCTGTTCATCGCCGAGGGGACCAAGGTCATCACCCGCGCCGTCGCCGCCGGGTACCCGGTCCGGTCGATGCTGCTCGCCCGCAGCCGGCTGATCGACCTGGCCTCGCTGGGCGAGGCCGAGGCGCCGGTCTACGTCGTCCCGGACGAGGTAGCCGAGCGGCTGACCGGCTACCGGGTCCACCGGGGGGCGCTGGCGTCGCTCGCCCGCCGGCCGCTGCCCGAGGTCGCCGGGCTGATCGCGGGCGCCCGCCGGATCGTCGTGCTCGAGGACCTGGTCGACCACGCCAACGTCGGGGCGATCTTCCGCTGCGCGGCCGCGCTCGGCGTGGACGCGGTGGTGCTGTCGCCCCGGTGCGCGGACCCGCTCTACCGGCGGTCGGTCAAGGTCTCGATGGGCGCGGTGTTCGCGATCCCGTACGCGCGGATGACCGACTGGTTCGACGGCCTGGCCGGCCTGAGGTCGGCCGGCTTCCGCGTCCTCGCCCTCACCCCCGACGACGAGGCCACTCCCATCGGCACCGCCCTCGGCGGCAAGGACGAGCGGGTCGCGCTCGCGTTCGGCACCGAGGGCGACGGGCTGTCCGCGCGCTGGCTGCACGAGGCCGACGAGGCGGTGCGGATCCCGATGAACCCGGCCGCCCGGGCGGCCGGGGTGGACTCGCTCAACGTGGTGGCCGCAGCCGCGATCGCCTGCCACCTGCTGACCGATGAGTGACCAGTGGGATAACAGGGGACGTTCTAGCCCGACTTCGTGATCGGAGACGGGTGGGCGAGCAGGAGCTTTTCACGCTGACGGTCGCCATCGTCGTCGTGGTGATCGTCGGGCGGGCGGTCGCGACCCGGCTTGAGGTGCCCGAGGCGGTCGTGTTCGTGGTGCTCGGCGTGCTCGCCAGCCTGATCCCGCAGGTGCCCAACATCGACCTGTCGCCCGACGTCGTGCTGGTGCTGTTCCTGCCGCCGCTGGTGTACAACGCGGCCTTCCTCACCGCCCCCAGGGAGACCCGGGAGAACGCGCTGCCGATCACCGCCCTGGCGGTCGGCACGACGGCGGTCACGATCGCGGGCGTGGCCTGGGTGATCCGGCTCGTGCTGCCGGGACTGGGCTGGGCGCCCGCGTTCGCGTTTGCCGCCGCCATCGCCCCCACCGACGCGGTGGCGGCCACCGCGGTGATGTCCCGGCTGGGCGCCCCGACCCGCGTCGTCACCATCCTCGAGGGCGAGAGCCTGATCAACGACGCGGTCGCGCTGACCGCGTTCAGCCTGGCGGTCGAGGCGATAGCGCACCCGTTCACGGTCGAGCACGCGCTGCTGCGGCTGGTCCAGGTGGTGGTCGGCGGGATCGCCTACGGCCTGGTCGTCGCGGTGGTGATCGGGCGCGTCCGGCACCACGTCCGCGATCCCGCCCTGCAGATCCTGATCACCCTAATCACCCCGTTCGTCGCCTACATCCCGGCTGAGGAGCAGCTGAACGTGTCCGGCGTGCTCGCCACCGTGGTGGCCGGCGTCTACCTCGGGACCAGGACCGAGGGCATGCTCCAGCCGGCCTCCCGGGTCAGCGGCACGATGTTCTGGCGGACGCTGATCTTCCTGCTCGAGTCGGCGCTGTTCGTGCTGCTGGGCCTCGAGCTGCGGGCGGTCGTTAGCGATCTGTCCAACACGCTCTCGTTCGCCCGGCTGGCGGCCGCGGCCGCCGCCGTGGTGGGGGCGATCATCGTGATCCGGCTGGTCTGGGAGCTGGCGGTGTCGCCGCTGATCAGATTCCTGCCCGGCGAGCACTCCATGTTCGTCGTCAACCCGTGGCGCTACCGGCTCGTTATCGGCTGGGGCGGCATGCGCGGGGCGATCACCCTGGCCATCGCGCTCACCCTGCCGACCATGGTCAACGGGGCGCCGTTCGCCGAACGATCGGTGCTCATCCTGCTGGCGGCGGTCGTCGTGGTGGTCACGCTGCTGGGCGAGGGGCTGACGCTGGCGCCGCTGGTGCGGCGCCTGGGGCTGGCGAAGACCGAGGAGCATCAGCGTCGGGAAGCGGTCGCGCGGGCGCGGGTGACCGAGGCCGGGCTCGCCCGGCTCGACGAGCTGGCCGAGGCGGGCGAGGTCGACGAGGACACCGCCAACGTGTACCGGCAGCTGTTCGAGCTGCGGCTCGACCGGGTCCGCAGCCTCCTCGGCGACGGCGATGACCCGGCCGACACCAGCGGCTTCCGCCGCGAGCTGGTGCGCGCTCAGCGAGCCAAGCTGGCCGACCTGTACGCCAAGGGCAAGATCAGCGACGAGATCCGCCGGACGATCGCGCGCTCCCTCGACCGTCAGGAGGGCCGCTCCCCGTTGGGGTAGCGTGATGTTGTACGCCGATGTACAATTCGTGACATGGCAGTGATGACGCTCAGTGAGGCCCGGGCGGCCCTCCCCGAAGTTGTGAGCCGGGTGGCCCAGGGCGAAGAGATTACGATTACCCGCTACGGCCGCCCGATGGCCGTGGTGGTGAGGCCGGATGTCGTCTGGAGCCAGCCCGGTGCAGAGGTCGTCCTCGACGAGACCGACTGGCTCATAACGACCTTGCGCGTGCGGGCTCGCCGGCACGGGCTCTCCCTCGAGCAGGAGCTGTCCGCGATCCTGGCGGCGGCCGAAGCGGCCCCGGCGGAGCCGGCCTTGCCGCCGATTCGGCTTGCCACGGTCCGTGGCACCGGGACCTCGACGTGGTCCCGGGAGGAGATCTATGGCGACGAGGGCCGCTGACCTGGCCGTGCCCCCAGATCGGGTCATGATCGATACGAACGTGCTGGTGGCCGCGACCGACGAGAGCCGGGCGGAGCACCACGACGCGCTGACGATCCTCAACGACTGGCCCGCAGGGGACACCACCCTGTGCGTCAGCGGGCAGATACTGCGTGAGTACCTCACCGTCGCCACGCGGCCCGCAGATGGCAACGGCCTGGGCCTGAAACGACCGGACGCGGTGGGCAACGTGCGCGCCATCCGCGAGCGGACCACCCTGTTGGCGGAGGACGCCAAGGTCGCGGAGCGGCTGCTCGGGCTGCTGGCGGACGTTGACTGCAGCGGCAAGCAGATCCACGACGCGAGCGTGATCGCGACGATGCTCGTCCACGGCATCGGCACGGTCGTCACGATGAACCTCGACGATTTCGCGCGTTTCGGCGGCTACGTGAACTTGGTGAGGCTGTAGCTGCTGAGCGAACGCTGCCTAAGAGAGCAGAGATTCGACCGCGACTGAGGGGTAGCGGGCGAGATAGCGGGTCGGCCGGGATTACACCGGACCGCCGTGGTTCATGTGGGCGGAGACACATTTGTTACTGAGTGTTGATGGGCAGGGTTGTCAGGGTAACCAACTCACGGCAACGATCAGGAGTTAGCTTTGGCTTCAGACACCAAGCCCACCATCGTCCTCGTCCACGGGGCGTTCGCCGACGCCTCGGGATGGTCAGCCGTGTTCTACGCGCTGACAGCCCAGGGTTACACGGTCTACGCGCCGGCCAACCCGCTGCGCGGCGTCGCCAGCGACGCCGCGTACATCGGGAAGTTCATCACGACCATCGACGGCCCGGTCGTGCTGGCCGGTCACTCCTACGGCGGCTGCGTGATCACCAACGCCAGCGCCGGCGTCGAGGCGGTCAAGGGTCTGGTCTACGTCTCGGCGTACGCCCCGGAGCAGGGGGAGACGCTCGCGGCCGCCGGGGACCTGGGCGGCGGCTCGACCGAGCTGACCAAGCACCTGGTCGTGCGTCCCTACCCGGGCGCGCCCGAGGGCGACGGGGACGGCTACATCGACCCGGCGTTCTTCCACGAGATCTTCTGCGCCGACGTTGACGCCGAGCTGGCGCGGTTCATGGCCTTCGCGCAGCGCGGCGTGGCGCTGTCCGCGCTGGGCACGCCGTCGGGGACACCGGGCTGGCGGACGATACCGAGCTGGTACATGGTCGCGGGCAACGACGGTGCGATCCCGCCGGAGGCCGAGCGCGCGATGGCCGCGCGGGCCGGCGCGCACACGGTCGAGGTGGCCAGTTCGCACGTCGCGATGATCAGCCACCCGCACGAGGTGACTGACCTCATCGTCGCCGCGGCATCCGCCTGAGCGGCGGTCGACTGCTCGGGCATTTGTGCCATGGCGCCGATGTAGTCGCATGCGGTTTACTCCCATTAAGTCTTTCGAGTACTCCGCATTTGGTACAGGTGATTTCTATGGGGCCATTGGTAAACGTGAAATGAGCGAAGCCGAGATGGTCGAGGCGGTCGAGCCTGACGTCTATCCGGGTGCGGCGGCGGCGATGACCGAGGCCGGCGGCGGCTGGTTCGGCCGGGAGCTGGCGGTCAAGGCGGCGCGGCACGCGATCACCGCGTGGGCGATGGCGGTCAACGGCGACCAGACGGCGCTGGCGGCGATCGCCGACCCGGACCGGGTGGACTGGCTGCTCTACCCGGTCCGCTATCACTCGTCGCGAAGGCAGTGGGTCATCGCCCCAGGCCCGGTGCTGACCGAGCTGGCGATCACGAGGCTCGAGACCGACGCCGACCCCCCCGAGCTGGCGGTGAAGTGGCAGTTCACGGGCCGGCGACGCTGGGTTGACTCCGGCGACCCCGAAGGCGATGAGCTGGCCTTCGTCGGGATACTCGGCCTGACGTTCGCCGGCTCGCAGGCGTGGCCGTGGCGACTGGACTCCGGCAGTCACGTGCAGACCCAAGACGACTACCTGGGCTACACGTTCGCCGCCAGCACCGAGACCGAGGAAGAGTACCGAGAGCGGACCAGCGCGCGAGGCCCGCTGGGGCCGACGGACACGTACCTCCTGGTCGCTGGCTTCGCCGAGCACGACGAGAAGTTCGCCTCCACGGCCGAGGTCGAGGTGTCGAGCGACCCCGCCCCGACCAGGGAAGAGGCGGAGCGGCTGGTGGGGCCGGCCATGCAGGCTGAGTGCGTCAGGTGGCGCGGCGGCGTCGCGGGCGACTGGCGCCCGTCGCTGAGCTCGCTGCGCGTCATCCGGCTGCTCGGCCCAGCGTGACCTGCGGGGCGGAGAAACGGTCCGTTCGGGGCAATCTTGATGTTGATCTTGAGCTTTACCGCTAATGGCGGAAATCACGGGTAGCTGAGGCCGACCGAATAAACGGCGGCGGAGGAGTAACCGGTGAATTCCGGCCTGGTGAAATCGATAGTGGCGCACCTTAACGACTGGACCTGGGTCGCGGTGGAGTACCGCGTCTGGGTGATAATCCTCGCCACCGCAATCGGTCTCGCGATCCCGCTCCTGAGCGCGGCCAGGAGAGACGCGCCCCGGCCGGCGCCCTCGCTGGTCGTGCGCGGCGGCGCGGTCGGACTGGGGCTGTCGTCGGCCCTGATGTCCGTCTGCGCCCTGCTGCACTTCAGCGATCAGCGCTGGCTGGCGCCCAGCCAGCGCGGGAGCGTGCACGTCAGCGCGCCGGGCGGCGTGTTCGGCTTCGCCAAGCCGGCCGTCGGCGTGATCAATTCGGTCGCCGACCTGCCCGCCGAATGGCGGGCGACCCAGGTCGCGGTGCACACCGCGATCATCTGCGCGTTCCTGACCCTGGGCGCCCTGGCGCTGGTCGTGCTGACCTGGCGCCGGGCCCGCCGGGCCGAGATCCGGCAGGTCGTGCAAGAGGAAATCCGGCGATCGACCGTCGGCGCCGCCCGCTGAGGCGGTTACGCCGCGATCACCATGTCGGCGTCCCGGTTGACGAGCGCCGCGTAGTGGCCGCCGAGTGCGAGCAGCTCCTCGTGGGTGCCGCGCTCGGCGATCTCGCCGTGGTCGAGGACCAGGATCTCGTCGGCGTCGCGGATCGTCGAGAGCCGGTGCGCGATCGTGATCGTGGTGCGGCCCGCGCTCACGTGGTCGATGGCCTCCTGGACGGCCTGCTCGGTCTGGTTGTCGAGGGCGCTGGTGGCCTCGTCGAGGACGAGGATCGGCGGGTTGCGGAGCACCGCGCGGGCGATCGCGAGGCGCTGCTTCTCGCCGCCGGAGAACCGGTAGCCGCGCTCGCCGACCACGGTGTCGTAGCCGTCGGGCAGCGACGCCAGGTGGTCGTGGATCTGCGCCGCCCTGGCCGCCGCGACGAGTTCCTCGTCGGTGGCGTCGGGCTTGGCGAACCGCAGGTTGTCGGCGACCGAGGAGTGGAACAGGTAGGTCTCCTGGGAGACCACGCCGATCGCGTTGGCCAGGTCGTCGAAGGACATGTCGCGCACGTCGACCCCGTCGATCCGCACGCTGCCGTCGGTCACGTCGTACAGCCGGGGGATGAGGTAGCTGAGGGTGGTCTTGCCCGATCCGGTCTCGCCCACGATCGCCAGGCTGTGCCCGGCCGGGACGGTCACGTCGATGTCCCGCAGGGTCGGCTGGGCCGAGCCCGCGTAGGTGAAGCCGACGTGGTCCAGGCGCACCTCGCCGCGGACGTTGCTCATCGGCGTCGGGTGCTCCGGCTGCTCGATGTCGACCGGGAGGTCGAGGTACTCGAAGATGCGGCCGAACAGCTCGAGCGAGCTCTGAATGTCGACGCCGGTGCTCATCAGCTGCACGGCCGGGCGGAAGAGGCTCTGCTGCAGGGTGGTGAACGCGACCAGGGTGCCGATCGAGATCGCCAGGTGGTCGCCGTGGCCGGTCAGCCCGGTCACCCAGTAGATCACCGCGGGCATCGCCGACATGACGATCTGGATCGTCGACTGGCGCCACCGGCCCGCCATGCTGGAGGCGACTTCAAGGTCGGAGAGCTGCCCGGATTCGGTCGCGAAGGAGTCGCTGAGCGAGCGCGAGCGGCCCATCGTGTGGCCGAGCATGATGCCGCTGACCGAGAGCGACTCCTGCACGATCGAGGTGATCGCGGCGAGCTTGCGCTGGCGGTCGCGGGTAATCCGGCGGCGTTCGGTCCCGACCCGGCGGCTCACCCAGACGAACGCGGGCAGCATGATCAGCGACGCGATCGTGAGCCGCCAGTCGAGGACGGCCATCGCGATCACCGCCGCGATGACGGTGGTCGCGTTGGAGACCAGCGCGGTGGCGGTGGTGGTGACGGTCGCCTGCATGCCGCCGATGTCGTTGGCGATGCGGGACTGCACCTCGCCGGTGCGGGTCTTGGTGAAGAAGGCGAGCGACATCCGCTGCAGGTGCGAGTACACGGCGGTGCGCAGGTCGTGCATGACCCGCTGGCCGACCTTGGTCGACACGTAGGTCTGGGAGACGCTGAACGAGCTGTTCGCGATCGCCACCACGATCATGGCGAGGGCGAGGATACCCAGCAGGCCGGTCCGGCCCTGGGGCAGCGCCACGTCGATGACCGCGCGGATCAGGAACGGGTTGACCAGCGAGACGAGCGAGGAAGCCGCGACCAGGAGCAGGACGAAGCCGAGGCTCCAGCGGTAGGGCTTGAACAGGCGCACGATGCGGCGCATCGAGACGCGGGGGTTCTTGGGGTTCTGTGCGGTACTCAATAAAGCCTCCGAGTTGCTGGTTACGTTAGTCATGGTAGCTCAAACAGAGTCAAGCTCACAATAATTCCCCACCTCAATATGAGCCAGGCTCCTGGTAACGTGAGGTCATGGAGTACGAAGACCCGGTCCAGCTCGCGGACCTGCTCCAGCGGCACACCAGGCGGCTCCGCCGCGCCCAGGCCCAGCGGCTGGCCCCGCTCGGCCTCACCCCGGCCCAGGAACGCGCGCTGCGCATCGTCACCCGCAGCGAGGAGCCGCTCCGGATGGCCGAGCTGGCGGAGCATCTCGGCATCGTGCCGCGCTCGGTCACCACCGTCATCGACGCGCTCGAAGAGGCCGGCCTGGTCCGCCGCGAGATCGACCCGCACAACCGCCGCGCCATCCGCCTGCACCTGACCGACCGCGGCATGTCCGTCCGCGACGACATGCGCGAGGCCCGGCGGGGGGCGGCCGAGGACCTGTTCGCGCCGCTGTCGGCAGACGACCGGCAGGCCCTGGGTCGCCTGCTGAGCCTGCTTGATCCCGAGTCTCAGCCAGAGGGGTAGCTCCGTCTCATCGGTGCTGAAAATCAGAGTTATTCCGAACGGGCCCGGCTGACTGCCAGCGCGTTCTTTTTCGCCTCATTGGTTGGCTTGCGTATCAGTGTTGTTTCTCGCTTCGAATGTCCGAGATTTTTGGGGCATTGCCTATCTTGAAAAAGATCTTTAGAAAACAAGGCTGATTTATTGAGTTGATCTTTATGTGTACGATAAAATGTTCGTAAAGATCGCGATATAGGCGTGGACCGCCGGAAGGAGGCCGAAATGGATGAGCACGATGACGCGAGCGAACCGTCCAGCTCGGCTGAGCCCGGCGATGAGGCGGCCCCGGTGCCCGGAGCTTCCTGCGACAGCTGGGGCGAGGGCCCGGCGGGCGTTCCCGAGGATGACTTCGACGCGGATGCCGAGATGGCCCGGTGGGTCGCCGACATCGAGGCAGGTCGCGAGCGGATCCCGGAGGAGTGGGAGCTGGACGGCTCGGCCGTCTCCCTCGGCCTCGGCGACGCCTGCGACCTGGATCCGGCGCTGCTGGCGGCGATACTCGGCCCCGGCGGTCTCGGAGGGCAGTCGCTCAGCCCTGTCTTCGGGCAGGGCGAGGCGGCCGACGCCCTGCGCCCGGGCCCGGTGCTGGCGCCCCAACCGGGCGTCATCACCTGGACCACTCCCTCCGGCCGCACCCGCACAACTACCCCCACGGTCTACGACTCATAAAGTTGCGCAAGTTGCGTCAAGATTCCGGCGGTCAGTTCGTGGGCGGAAGTCCGAGCATCCTCCGCAACGCGGCCGTGGCCGTCTGCTCGGCGTCGGAATCGGTCTTGACCGTCGTCGCCCAGCTCGTGGCCGTCGGGCCGCTCAGCCCGGGCAGCGCGAGAATGTCCTGGGCTAGCCTTTCGTCGGCGGTCAC
>Ga0208220_1000524_pt1 | contig 16106 bp, 14 predicted proteins | sample NGESurdeep092012_9_FD_184484 | JGI IMG/M metagenome (GOLD analysis project Ga0208220, IMG submission 184484) | Arctic peat soil microbial communities from Barrow, Alaska - NGEE Surface sample F53-1 deep-092012 (SPAdes) | ecosystem: Environmental > Terrestrial > Soil > Wetlands > Peat ... | reverse complement strand
GCCGGTCGACGAGCGGCCGCCCGCCGTGACCGCCAACCGGCGCGCGTTCCGGGTCCTGGTGCGTAACGCCCTGTTCCGCCGGGTGGAGCTGGCCGCGGCGCGGCGCTGGGAGGAGCTGGGCGACCTGGACGCCGAGGCGGGCTGGGACGCGCTGGCCTGGGCGCAGGCGCTGGAGCCGTACTTCGAGGAGCACGGCGAGCTCGGCACCGGGCCGGACGCGCGCGGGCCCGGCCTGCTGATCATCGAGGAGGGCCCGCGGGAGTGGGCGCTGCGGCAGATCTTCGACGATCCGGCCGGTGACCACGACTGGGGCTTCGGCGCGACCATCGACCTGGCCGCCTGCGACGAGGCCGGAGTCGCCGTGGTAACCGTTACTAGCGTCGGTCAGCTCTAGTCGACAGGCGGCATCAGCGCCAGTTCTCGGCCCGCTCCGGGACAATTTCGACGCCGAGCGGCATCAGCGAGATCGGGATGATCTTGAAGTTGGCCAGGCCGAGCGGGATGCCGATGATCGTCAGGCACAGCAGCGCCCCGGTGACCAGGTGTCCCAGCGCCAGCCACCAGCCGAACAGGAGGATCCAGACGACGTTTCCGATCATCGCTCCCGCGCCGGCGCCGGGCCGCGGCGCGATCTGCCGCCCGAACGGCCAGAGCACGTATCCCGCGATCCGGAAGCAGGCGATCCCGAACGGGATGGTGATGATGAGGACGCAGCTGACCAGCCCGGCAAGGACGTAGGCGATCGCCATCCACACCCCGCACAGCACCAGCCAGATCACGTTGAGGATGGTCCTCATCACGCACTCCCCCCTGCCGACGGACTGGCCCCCCTACCCGACGACGCAGCCGCCGCTGCTCCCGTCCTGCGGGAATGCCCGGGCCAGGGCATCGGCAATCATCTTCGCGCGGGCCGCATAGCCCGCCGAGGTGTAGTGAATCCCGTCCGAGATGAACCATCTGGTCTTGGCCACGGCGGCCCAGTTGAAGATCCGCAGGTTCGGGTAGCGGGCGCAGGCCTGGACCAGCGTCCTGTCCCACCGCGCCATGTTGGACTCGGCGTAGGGGCCGCTGACCAGCAGCGACTTCACGTTGACCCACATGACGGGCTCGCCGTTGGCCACCGACATCATCCGCCGGATCCGGGTCATCAGCCCGACCTGTGACCCGGCGGCGACGTCGGCGGTGTCGTCGGTGCCCAGCGCGATCACCCAGCAGCCGCGGAACCCCTGCGTCACCATCGCGCGGGCCGCGTCGTAGCCGTTGACCTGGCCCGGCAGCACCTCGACCACCGACCGCGCCCCCGAGATGTCGGTCCGGACGCTCTGCACGCCGACGTCCTCGTATCGCGCGGGTATCCGCTGCGCCGGGTTCGGCAGGTAGTCCGGCGAGACCAGGCCGTCCGAGGTCGAGTCGCCGATGTGCGCGACCGAGCGGCAGGACGTGCGCAGTGGCGGGCCGCCGGGCGTGCCGGGGGAAGCCGACGGCGCGACCGCCGCGAACTCGGGCCGCGCCCCGGTCTTCGCCGCCGGCTTGCCGGTCGCCGGCTTGCCGGCCACTGACTTGGTGATCACCGACTTGCTGTTCAGCGGCAGCGCAGAGCCGGTGGACAGGTACCCGCTGCCCCCGGCCGGGGCCGGACCGGGGCTGACCAGCCCGGCCCCGGCCACGATGAGCACCGCGGCCCCGCCCGCCACGGCCGCCAGCCCGCCCAGCCCGGCCAGGCCGCCCCGGCCGACCAGCCCGGCAGGCCGGACCCGCCAGCCCGCCGACCGGACCCGCGTCCACAGCCGTCGCAGGGCGCCATGCCGCACCGGTTCCTCGATGAACCGCCACGACAGCGCGGCCAGGATCACGCTGGCCGCGATCTGCGCAGCGGCCCGCGGCAGGTCCTCGCCGGCATTGGCCGGCGAGGTCAGCACGATGACCGGGTAGTGCCACAGGTAAATGCCGTAGGACCGGGCCCCGATCCAGCGCAGCGGCGCCCAGCCGAGGGCCAGCCCGACCCGGCTGGCCGGGCACGCGGCGGCGGCGACCACCGCGGCGGAGGCGAAGGACAGCGCGACCATGCCGCCTCGGTAGGCGAACGGCGAGTACTGGCCAACCCGCCAGATCATCAGCCCGATCACCGCGAGGCCCACGATTCCCGCGCCGTCTAGCATTAGCCGGGTCAGCCGGGACGGCCGCTCCAGGACGGCCCGGCCGACGCGGCCGGCGCAGGCCATGGCGAGCGCCGCGCCGATCAGCAGCCCGAAGGCCCGGGTATCGGTGCCCTCGTAGACCCGCGTCGGATCCTGGCCGGGCTGGTAGAACCGGAGCATCGCGACGGCCGAGACGGCCGCCAGCGCGAGGGTGGGCAGCGCAAGCCAGGCCGCCGCGCCTGCACGCCGCTTTCGGACGCACAGCAGGCCGAGCAGCAGCAGCGAGGGCCAGATGAGGTAGAACTGCTCCTCGACCGCCAGCGACCACAGGTGATCCAGCGGGGCGGGCGGCGCGAACCTGGCGAAGTAGGACTGCCGCGCGGCGATGAGATACCAGTTGCTCGAGTAGGTAACGGCGGCGGCCACGGCCCCGCGCAGGCTGGAGAGCCGCGCCCGGTCCAGGAGCGTGACCCAGGCCGTCACCACCGCCAGCATCACGAACAGCGCGGGCAGGAGCCGGCGGGCCCGGCTGAGCCAGAAGTCCCGCAGCCGCAGCGCGCCGTCGGCCGACCACTGGCTCAGCAGCAGGCTCGTGATGAGATAGCCGCTCAGGGTGAAGAACACCCCGACCCCTAATAAGCCTCCCAGGGCCCAGCCGAACTGCTCGTGATAGGCAATAACCGCGAGCACCGCCAGTGCGCGCAGTCCGTCGAGACCCGGCAGGTAGCGCTGCCCGGAGCGCGCCGGCTTTGGCATGTTCCCCCCTCGCCGCGGCCCCCGCCGACTCGGCTTCGGGCAGGATCCTGCTGCTGCGGACAGCAGTGTAACTACCCAGAGTTATGTAATGACTACTTATTGTAGTGGGATGGATCTGGAAGGTAGCTCGCCACGCGGGCGCGGGGCCAACGAGCGCCGGGGAATCTAGGCGATGATGCGCCGGACGGCGTGGCCTGAGCGAGGGAACGCCCGGGCGAGGCCGTCCGCGATGGCCCGGGCCCGGGCCGCGCAGCCGGCCGAGTTGTAGTGAATCCCGTCGGGGAGGAACCAGCCCGGCTGCGCCACCGCGGCCCAGTCGAGGATCCGCAGGTTCGGGTACGCCGCCAGCGCCGCCACGAGCGTGTCGTCCCAGAGTCTCTCGTTGGACTCCGCCCACGGCCCGCCGGACAGCAGGGTCGCGGTGTTGACCCACAGGACGGGCTCGCCGTGGGCCACGGACATCATGCGGTCGATCCGGGCCCGGAGCCCGACCGCGGAGCCGACGGCCACATTGGCCGTGTCGTTCGTGCCGAGCGCGAGCACCCAGCAGCCCCGGAATCCTTCGCTGCGCCACGCGCGGGCCACGTTGTAGCCGTTGACCTGGCCGGGGAGCGCCTCCACGATCGAGCGCCCGCCCGAGGCGTCCACCCGCAGGCTCCGGACCCCGACGTCGGCGTAGCGCGCCGCCAGTCGCTGGGCGGGATCGGGCAGGTAGTCGGGCGAGATCAGGTCCGCCGAGGTCGAGTCGCCGATATGGGCCACCGAGCGGCACGAGGTCCGCAGCGCGCTGCGGCGAGCCCGGAACCGGGCATCACCGTGCCCGCGGCCGGCAGCGCGCGGGAAGGCTGAGGCTGCGCCCGAAAGCGAGCCGTCGAACTCCGAACTCGCCGTGCGCGACCGGGCCGCCGCGGGCGCCGACCCGTGAGCCGCGATGCCGACTGACCCGGGGCGGGCCGCGACGGCCACCGCGCCGGGGCCGGTCAGGGCACTGGCGACCGCGCCGCCGATTATCACCAGCACCAGGATCGGGGCCACGCCCGCGGCCGCCAGCCGGCCGCGCGCTCCCCGGGTCCGGGCATGCTCGCCGGGATGGTGCCGAGACGTCATCGTAGGCTCCGCTTGCTCGAAGTCTCTGCTTGGTGCATCCGAGCTGACGTCCGGTTCATCAGCTCATCAGCCAGGCAAGGGCAGAGCCCGGCGACAGCCCCGGGCCGGGGCCCTCGTCTCAGGGGCCCGGCATGCCAAAGGCGCCGGCGAACTGCATCCGGCGCCAATAAGAACCGTCAGCGCGCGGGGAGTTATTTCATTCCGTCACTGTTCGTGACGAAACCGTGTCCGCCGCGCGGGTCAGAGCCCGAGCAGGGCGTCCAGGCCGACGGTCAGGCCCGGCGGCAGCGACCCGGCCCCACGGACCGCCAGCAGGACACCGGGCATAAACGAGGATCGGTCCAGCGAGTCGTGCCGGATCGTCAGCAGCTCGCCGTGGCCGCCGAGCAGGACCTCCTGGTGCGCGACCAGCCCGGCCAGCCGGACGGAGTGCACGTGAACCCCGCCCAGCACGGCCCCGCGGGCGCCGTCGGCCTGCGACACGGTGGCGTCGGGCGACGGCCCGAGGCCCGCGCCCGACCGAGCGTCCTCGATCATCGCCGCCGTCCGCGTGGCCGTGCCCGACGGCGCGTCCGCCTTGCCGGCGTGATGCATCTCGATGACCTCGGCCGACTCGAAGAACGGCGCGGCCTGCTCGGCGAAGCGCATCATCAGCACCGCGCCCACGGAGAAGTTCGGCACGACGAGCACCCGGCTGCCGGGTGCCTCGCCGAGCCACTGCCCGACCTGCGCGAGCCGGCCAGCGTCGAAGCCGGAGGTCCCGACCACGACGGTAAGCCCGTGCGCGACGCACCAGCGCAGGTTGGCCAGGACCGCGCCGGGATGGGTGAAGTCCACGACCACGTCGCAGCTGGCCAGTTCTTCCAGCGGATCTCCGACATCGACCTGGGCGGCCAGCTCCAGGTCATCGGCGGCCTCGATCACGCCACAGGCCTGCGACCCCATGCGCCCCTTGGCGCCGAGCACCCCGACCTTGATCATCGCGCTTTCCTCGCTCACCGCTTAGTTCATGGCCGCCGTGAGGAAGGAGTCCGGGCCATCGTAGGGACCGACCACGGCCAGCACCTTGGGCTGGTCCAGCACGACGGCCGCGATGTCCCGCACGTCCTGGCCGGAGACCGCCTCGATCGAGGCCAGGATCTCGTCGACCGGCTCCAGCCGCGGGTGCACCAGCTCGGACTTGCCGAGCCTGCTCATCCGCGAGGAGGGATCCTCCAGGCCGAGCACGATCGAGCCGCGCAGCTGGCCCTTGCCGCGGTCCAGCTCCTCATCGGTGAGCCCGTCGGCGATCACCTTCGCGACCTCTTCCCGGCAGATGGCCAGGACCTCGTCGGCCTTGGCCGGCAGGCAGCCCGCGTAGATGCCCCACAGCCCGCACTCCGCGTGCTGCGAGCTGAAGCTGTAGACCGAGTAGGCCAGGCCGCGCTTCTCCCGGACCTCCTGGAAGAGCCGCGACGACATGCCGCCGCCCAGCGCCGAGTTCAGCACGCCGAGCGCGAACCGGCGGTCGTCGCCGCGAGCCAGCCCCGCGCAGCCCAGCACCAGGTTGGCCTGCTCGATGGGCCGTGAGACCAGCCGCACGCCGGTGCCGCGCCCGTCGCCGGCGGACGAACCGCCCAGCCGGGGCGGCGCCGGCTCGCGGTCGCCCGTGAGCACCGGGCTGAACGCCTCGCGCACGAGCTCGACGACCCGGTCGTGGTCGAGGCTGCCCGCCGCGGCCACGACCAGGTTGTCGGGCGTGTACCGGGCCCGGTAGTGCTCGGAGATCCGGCCCCGGGTGATGGAGTTGATCGAGTCCACGGTGCCCAGGATGGGCCGGCCGAGCGGGGTGTCACCGAAGAGCTGCCCGGAGAAGGCCTCGTGGACCAGGTCCGACGGGTCGTCCTCGTTCATGGCGATCTCTTCGAGGATCACCCCGCGCTCGGCGTCGACGTCCCTGGCCGCGACCAGCGAGCTGTTCACCATGTCGGACAGCACATCGATGGCCAGCGGCAGGTCGGTGTCGAGGACCCGAGCGTAGTAGCAGGTGTACTCCTTGGCGGTGAACGCGTTCAGCTCGCCGCCGACCGCGTCCATCGCCGCGGAGATCTCCAGGGCGCTCCGCCGCGACGTGCCCTTGAACAGCAGGTGCTCAAGGTAGTGGGTGGCGCCGGCGTGGTCGCGGTCCTCGTCCCGCGAGCCCACGCCGGCCCAGATGCCCAGTGCCGCCGACCGGACGGCCGGCAGCGACTCGGTGATGACCCGCAGGCCGCCGGGCAGGACCGTGCGGCGCACGCCCGAGTCGCCGGCCGTCCGCTCGCTGCCTGTCATGAGTTGCCGGATCCGCCGTTGCCGGCCCCCCCGGACCCGCCGCGGCTGCGCTGGCGGCTGCGATGACGGTCGCCGCCCCCATCGCCGCGGCCGGAGTCACCACGGCCGGAGTCACCACGGGGCGCGCGGTGCTCGTCGCCACCGCCGCCGAGGTCCTCGCCCGCGGCCTCGCGCTCGACGACCTCGACCGGCACCAGGGACAGCTTGCCGCGGTCGTCGACCTCGCGGATCTCGACCTGGATCTTGTCGCCGACCTTCACGACGTCGTCCACGTTGTCGATCCGGGCGCCGCCGTGCAGCTTGCGGATCTGGGTGATGTGCAGCAGCCCGTCCTTGCCCGGCAGCAGCGAGATGAACGCGCCGAAGGTGGTCGTCTTCACCACCGTCCCGAGGAAGCGCTCGCCGACCTCGGGGATGTGCGGGTTCGCGATCGCGTTGATGATCGTGCGCGCGGCCTCGGCGGAAGTGCCGTCGGTGGCCCCGATGTAGATGGTGCCGTCGTCCTCGATCGTGATCTCGGCGCCGGTCTCGTCCTGGATCGAGTTGATCATCTTGCCCTTGGGGCCGATGACCTCGCCGATCTTGTCCACCGGAACGTGGACGGTGATGATGCGCGGCGCGAAGTCGCTCATCTGGCCCGGCTCGTCGATCGCCTCGCCCATCACGTCCAGGATGGTCAGCCGGGCGCCGCGAGCCTGGTTGAGGGCCGCGCCCAGCACCGAGGCCGGGATCCCGTCCAGCTTGGTGTCGAGCTGCAGGGCGGTGATGACGCCGGAGGTTCCGGCGACCTTGAAGTCCATGTCGCCGAACGCGTCCTCGGCGCCGAGGATGTCGGTCAGCGTCACGTACTCGCCGCCCTCGTGGATGAGGCCCATGGCGATGCCCGCGACCATGCCCTTGAGCGGCACGCCCGCATCCAGCAGCGACATCGTGGACGCGCAGACCGAGCCCATCGAGGTGGAGCCGTTGGAGCCGAGTGCCTCGGACACCTGCCGGATCGCGTAGGGGAACTCCTCGCGGGTCGGCAGCACCGGCAGCAGGGCACGCTCGGCGAGCGCGCCGTGGCCGATCTCGCGCCGCTTGGGCGAGCCCACCCGGCCCGTCTCGCCGGTGGAATACGGCGGGAAGTTGTAGTTGTGCATGTAGCGCTTGGTGCGCTCGGGGTTGAGCGTGTCGATCATCTGCTCCATCCGGAGCATGTTCAGCGTGGTCACGCCGAGGATCTGGGTCTCGCCGCGCTCGAACAGGGCGGAGCCGTGCACCCGGGGCAGCACCCCGGCCTCAGCCGAGAGCTGGCGGATGTCGGCCAGGCCGCGGCCGTCGATGCGGACGCCGTCCCGGATGACCCGCTCGCGGACGAGCTTCTTGGTCAGCGCGCGGAATGCGCCACTGATCTCCTTCTCGCGGCCCTCGAACTGGGTGGCGAGCTTCTCGGTCGCCAGCGCCTTGACCCGGTCGGTCTCGGCGTCGCGCTCCTGCTTGCCGGGGATGGTCAGCGCCTGGGCCAGCTCCGCGGAGACATCGGCGGCGAGGGCGTCGAGGACATCCTGGCTGTAGTCGAGGAAAGTCGGGAACTCGCGCGTCTCCTTGGCGGCGACCCGGGCGACCTCGGACTGGCCCTGGCAGAGCGCCCGGATGAACGGCTTGGCCGCCTCCAGGCCCTGGGCGATCGTCTCCTCGGTCGGGGCGACGGCCCCGCTGCCGGAGTCGGCCAGCAGCGCGAGGGTGTGCGGGGTGGACTCGGCCTCGACCATCATGATCGCGACCTCGCCGTCTTCCAGCACCCGGCCGGCCACCACCATGTCGAAGGTGGCGTCCGCGAGCTGGGAGTAGTTCGGGAAGCCGACCCACTGGCCCTTGATCAGCGCGACGCGGACGCCGCCGATCGGGCCGGAGAACGGCAGCCCGGACAGCTGCGTCGACAGCGAGGCCGCGTTGATCGCGACCACGTCATACAGGTGATCGGGATGCAGGGCCATGATCGTCTCGACGACCTGGACCTCGTTGCGCAGCCCTTTCACGAACGACGGGCGCAGCGGCCGGTCGATCAGGCGGCAGGTGAGGATCGCGTCCTCGGACGGACGGCCCTCGCGGCGGAAGAACGAGCCGGGGATCCGGCCGATCGCATACATCCGCTCCTCGACGTCGACCGTCAGCGGGAAGAAGTCGAGGTTGTCCTTGGGGTGCTTGGACGCGGTCGTCGTGGACAGCACCATGGTCTCGTCGTCGAGATAGACGACGGCAGAGCCGCCGGCCTGCTTGGCCAGCCTGCCCGTCTCGAACCGGAGCTTGTGTACGCCAAATGAGCCGTTGTCAATAATGACTTCGGCGCTATAAACACCCTCCACGGGTGAGACCTCCTTGGCCTGAGGTCCCGCGCCTGCCCGCCGCCAGCGGAGCGCCATGCCAGCCAGCTAGCTGGGGGAATGCTGCCGGCCGGTCTTCGATTGAAGCTCTCGGCCCCGCGAGGCGCCCTAGGCGTCTGCCGGACCCGAGAACCACTACCGAGGACCGGCCCTGTGGGCGCTGTCAGCGCTCCGGGCCGGAGCCGCGGGACGTCGTTCGTTTTGTGGTGTATTCAGTTGTCATCCGGGATGCCGCGCGTCACGCGTGGACACGCGGCCCCCCTCCGCAATCTAGCTACGGAGTCTCAACCTACCTGCGCAGTCCGAGCTTCTCGATCAGCGCGCGGTAACGGTTGATGTCCTTGCGGGCGAGGTACTGCAGCAGGCGCCTGCGGCGGCCCACGAGCAGCAGCAGCCCGCGACGGCTGTGGTGGTCGTGCTTGTGCACCTTGAGGTGCTCGGTCAGATCGTTGATCCGCCTGGTCAGCAGCGCGACCTGGACTTCCGGCGAGCCGGTGTCACCCTCATTGGTCGCGTGACCGGCGATAATCTCAGTCTTCACCGTGGTCTCGAGCGGCACGTTGCTCCCTCGTGTTACGTCGTTCTCGGGCACTCAGGGGGGATCCTGGGAGCCGGTCGGGATATGGAGAAAGCAGTGCATCGCAACGCCGTGCATCGCTACGCAGGGCTCTCCAGATGGTCAGCCGCCTGAGGGCGCAGCCAACCGGGCCTGATACTCCGGCCGACTTCATACGGTATCACGCCGGCGATTCGCTCGGGCCCGCCGGCGGATGACCCGGCCGTTACCCGATCGTTGCAAACTTTCCCGGCCTGGCGGCCGGCGGCCGCGTGTACAGGTCGTCTGAATGCCGCTGTGCTTACCCCCAGGAGAAGGCAGTGCGCCATTGCGGTGAGTTCGGCGAATTCTATGCGGCCAATTACGGGCGGATCGTGGCGATGATCGCCGGCCTGCTCGGCGACCGGCATGAGGCCGAGGACGTGGCCCAGGAGGCCTTCGCCCGCGCGCTGACCCGCTGGTCCCGGCTGGCCGGCTACGAGCTGCCCGAGGCCTGGGTCCGCCGGGTGGCGCTGCGGATCGCGATCGATTCCAGCCGCCGCCGGCGGCGCGCCAGGGCGACGGCGGCGCGGCTCGAGGCATCATCCGGCGGCGGGCCCGGCGGCGCACGGCCCGGCCGGCCGCCTCGGCTGCCTCCGCGCTGGCCGTCACCGGGCTGATCGCCGGCCTGGTGGCCAGCGGCGTGCTATGGGCCAACCGTACGGGCAGCAGGCTGCTCACTCAGTGCGGCCACGTTCAGCAGTCGGTCAGCGGCAGCAAGGTGACCCGCATCCGGCTCCCGATGATCATTGCGAACGGCCCGATGGGCGACCAGTACACCTTCGCCTGGTGAGCGCCTCCTGACGAATAACTAGCCGGGCGCGCGGGTCACCCGCCGAGGGGGTCACCCAGCACCTCCCGGGCGGCGTCAACATCCCGGTGCATCTGGGCGACGAGGTCCGGCACGGACTCGAACCGCGCCTGGCCGCGGATCCTGGTCACGAAGTCCGCCGCCATGTGGGTGCCGTAGAGGTCCAGGTCGTCGCGGTCCAGCGCGTAGGCCTCGACGGTGCGCTCCCGCCCGTCGAACGTCGGATTAGTGCCGACCGAGATGGCGGCCGGCCACCGCTCGTGCTCCTCACCCTCGCCGTCGAGGCCGACCAGCCAGCCCGCGTAGACACCGTCCGCGGGGATGGCCGTGTGTGGCAGGGTTTCCAGGTTGGCCGTCGGGAAGCCCAGTCCGCGACCGCGCTGCTGGCCGCGGACGACGACCCCTTCGACCCGGTGCGGCCGACCGAGATCCCGCGCCGCGCCGACCACGTCGCCGGAGCTCAGCAGCTCCCGGATGCGGGTCGAGGAGATCGTCACGTCCCCGTCGGTCAGCAGCGGCACGCCCTCGGCCGTGAACTCGTATTTCTCGCCGAGGTCCGCCAGCAGGGCGACGTCGCCGGCGGCCCGGTGGCCGAACCGGAAGTTCTCCCCCACGACGACGTGGGCCGCGTGCAGCCGGTCCACCAGCACCGCCCGCACGAACTCGTCGGGCCCGAGCTGGGAGAACTCGTAGGTGAACGGCAGCACGCAGACGGCGCTGACGCCGAGGCCGGCCAGTAGCTGGCAGCGCCGCCGCGCGGTGCACAGGAAGGGCGGGTGGGAGCCGGGCCGGATGACCTCATCCGGGTGCGGGTCAAAGGTGACGACGACCACGGGCAGCCCCACGTCCGCGGCGGCGGCCACCGCCCGCCCGACGATGCGCTGGTGGCCGAGGTGCACGCCGTCGAACACTCCCACGGTGACCACGCAGGCGCCCCAGTCTGCGGGCACCTCCTCCGGGCCCTGCCACCGCTGCATCTGCGGTCCCCCTCCTCCCGATCTGATCCTGATCTGGCGGTCTACGGCGGTGCTCCAAGCCTCCCATGCGCCCGGTGCGGACGGCACTTCGGGCGACTTAGCGACCTAGCCGGTGAACACGGCGAGCGAGCGGGCCTGGCCGTCTTCCTCGGCGAGCAGCGCGATCAGCGAGCCGTCCGGGCCGAACGCGGCCACCGGGCCGGCGGCGCCCAGGGCGGGCAGCCGCCCGCCGTGGCCGACCTTGACGGCCTCGTCGGCGGTCAGGTCCCGGCGGGGGAAGGCCGCGTCCGCCGCCTGGGCCAGCGGGATCACCGACAGCGATGCGGCGAGCTCCTCCAGCGTCGCCGCATCGCTGGCCAGGTAGGGACCCACTCGCGTCCGGCGCAGCGCCGTGAGGTGCCCGCCGACGCCGAGGGCGGCGCCCAGGTCCCGGGCGATGGCCCGGATATAGGTGCCGCTGGAGCAGGTCACCTCGATGTCGGCGTCCAGCAGGTCGCCGCGCTCGTCGCTGACCCGCCGCAGGGCCACGATCGTCAGCGACTCGACCGTCACGGGCCGGGGCGGCAGGTCGGGCGGGGCGCCCTCGCGGGTCAGCCGGTAAGCCCGCTGGCCGGCCACCTTGATGGCGCTGATGCCCGGCGGGACCTGCTGGATCTCCCCCGTGAGCGCGGCGGCGGCCACGCGCAGCGCTTCCGGGGTCACGCCGGCGGCCGGTACCCGCGTCAGGACCTCGCCGTCGGCGTCGTCGGAATCCGTGCTCTGGCCGAGCCGGACCGTGCCCTGATAGTCCTTCTGCGTCAGCGCCAGGTGACCGAGCAGCCGAGTCGCCTTCTCCACTCCGACGATCAGCACGCCGGTCGCCATGGGGTCCAGCGTGCCCGCGTGGCCGACCCGCCGGGTCCCCGCCAGCTTGCGGATGCGCGCCACGACGTCGTGCGAGGTCAGCCCGGCCGGCTTGTCCACGATCACCAGGCCGCTGCGTGCCGTCACCGCCCCAGCCGCTCGCGCAGGGCCGCCATGGCCGCCGCGGCGGAACCGCTCGCGGTGAACCCGGCGGCCCGGGCGTGACCGCCGCCGCCTAGCGCCTGGCAGGCGCGCCCGACATCGACTTGCCCCTTGGACCGGGTCGAGACCAGCCAGTCGCCGTTGTCGGCCTCCTTGAGGACCACGGCCACCTCGGCCTCATCGGTCCGCCGCAGCACGTCGATGACGGGCTCGACCGCGTCCAGCGGCAGGTCGCCCCGGGCGCGGTCGGCCCGCGTCACCGCGGCCCAGACCAGGCCGAGGCCGCCGACCGCCTGCGGTTCGAGCGTCGCGCGGCCGAGCACCGCCGACAGCAGTTCCAGGTAGCCGAACGGGGCCCGGTCGAACAGCTCGTGGGCCACCGCGCCGGGGTCTATCCCGGTGCCCAGCAGCTCGGCGGCCAGGTGGTGAATCCGGGGCGTGGTGGAGAACTTGAACGAGCCCGTGTCGGTGACCAGGCCGGCGTACAGCCCGAGCGCGATGTCGCGGGAGACCTCGACGCCCAGCCGGCCGATGAGGTCACGGGCCAGCAGCGCGGTGGCCGCGGCCGCCGGGTCGACCAGGCGGACGGTGCCAAAGCCCCCGTTCGAGGCATGGTGGTCCAAGACGATCAGCTCGTCGGCGCGGGCGGCGCAGGGAGCCAGCACGCCCAGCCGGTCGGCACTGGCGGCATCGAAGGTCATCATCACCCGGGGCCGCCGCGGATAGGCGCTGGGCGGGCTCAGCAGGTCGACGCCGGGCAGGAACCGCAGGATGCCCGGGACCTCAAACGGCTGGTCCCCGAAGGAGGCGACCACGCTGACCGGGCGGCCCGCCGACCGCAGGGCCTGGGTCACCGCCAGCATGGAGCCGAGCGCGTCTGCGTCCGGCCGCACGTGGCAGGCCAGGCAGACCTCCTGCGCGCCACCGAGGATCTTCAGAGTCCGGGCCCACTCGGCCTCGAGATCGGGGATACCGGGAGCGCCAGACGTCACGAGGGCGAGTATCCCGCGTCATGATCGGCCTCGGCCGGGATTTCGCCGAGTTGGCCGTCGCCGTTGTGGCCGTCGTAGCTGTCGTCGTCGGCGCCGGGATCGGCCGGGCTGCGATAGGGATCGGGGTCCCCGGCCGGAACGGCGCCCGCTCGCGCCGCCGCCACCGCCGCGTCCGCCTCGCGGGCGCGGGCGACCAGATCCTCGATGTTCCGGGCGGTGTCGGGCACCTTGTCGAGCTGAAAGGCGATGGACGGCGTGTGCTTGACCCCGGTCTGCCGGCCGACCTCAGACCGGATCAGGCCGGTGGCGCTGCCCAGAGCTGCCGCCGTCGCCTCGTGCTCGGCATCGGACCCGTACACGGTGTAGAACACCGTCGCCTCGCGGAGGTCGCCGGTCACCCGCGCCTCGGTGACCGTGACGAAGCCCAGGCGCGGATCCTTGATCTTGTGCTCGAGCATCTCGGCGACGATCTGGGCGATCCGCTCGCCGAGCTTGCGTGCCCTGGCCGCGTTCATCCCGGTCACTCCCCTTCGTCGTGAAACAACTGCTGCCGCGCGGATAGCAGCTCGATCTCAGGACGGCCCGCGACGAAACGCTCGCAGGCCTCCAGCACGCCGACGGCGTGCGCCGCGGTGGAACTCACCACGGCGACGCCGATCTCGGCCCTGCGGTGCAGGTCCAGGTGCCCGGTCTCGGCTACGGCCGTGGCCGGGAAATGCCGGCGCACCTCGGCCACGAGCGGCCGGACCACGGAGCGCTTCTGCTTGAGCGACCGTACATCGCCCAGCAGGACGTCCAGGGTCAGTGCGCCGACATACACGCCGGTTCCAGCTGTGCCGCGGCAGGCTTGCGGCCAGTCAGCATCAGGCGCGCGGCTTCTCCCTGAGCTCGAACGTCTCGATGACGTCCCCGATCCGGATGTCGCTGTAGCCAACGCCGATGCCGCACTCGAAGCCCTCGCGGACCTCGGTCGCGTCATCCTTGAACCGCCGCAGCGACTCGACCGTGAGGTTGTCGGAGATCACGACGCTGTCCCGGATCAGCCGGGCCTTGCTGTTGCGCGTGATCGTCCCGGACCGCACGATGCAGCCCGCCACGTTGCCCACGCGCGGCACCCGGAAGACCTCGCGAACCTCCGCCGTGCCGAGCTGAGCCTCCTCGAAGATCGGCTTGAGCATGCCCTTGAGCGCGGCTTCCACTTCCTCGATCGCCTGGTAGATGATCGAGTAGTAGCGGATGTCGACGCCCTCGCGCTGAGCCAGCTCGCCGGCCCGTCCCGCAGGCCGGACGTTGAAGCCGATGATCACGGCCTCCGAGGCGATGGCCAGGTTGACGTCGTCCTGGGTGATCGCGCCGACGCCGCGGCCGATCACGCGCAGGACCACTTCCTCGCCCACGTCGAGCTGGATCAGGGCATCTTCCAGCGCCTCGACCGAGCCGGACACGTCGCCCTTGATGATGAGCAGGAGCTCTTCCCGCTCGCCCGACTTGAGCGCGGACTCCAGGTCCTCCAGCGTGACCCGCGGCCGCCGCTGGGCGAACATCGCGCTGCGCTCCCTGGTCTCACGCCGCTCGGCGATCTGCCTCGCTACCCGGTCGTCGTTGACGACCAGGAAGTTGTCGCCGGCGCCGGGGACGGCGGTAAGGCCGAGCACCTGCACCGGCCGGGAGGGCGGTGCCTCCTTGACCTGGTCGCCGTTCTCGTCGAGCATCGCCCGCACCCGGCCGAAGGCCTCGCCGGCCACGATCGAGTCCCCGACGTGCAGCGTCCCGCGCTGCACCAGGACGGTCGCGACCGGGCCGCGGCCCTTGTCCAGGTGCGCCTCGATCGCCACGCCCTGACCCTGCTGATCCGGGTTAGCGCGCAGGTCGAGCTCGGCGTCGGCGGTCAGCACGACGGCCTCGAGCAGCTTGTCGATGCCCGTTCCGTTCCGGGCCGAGACGTCGACGAACAGGGCCTGGCCGCCGAACTCCTCGGCCACCAGGCCGTACTCGGTGAGCTGAGAGCGCACCCGCGCCGGGTCGGCGCCCTCCTTGTCGACCTTGTTGACCGCCACCACGATCGGCACCCCGGCCGCCTGGGCGTGGTTCAGCGCCTCAGTGGTCTGGGGCTTGACACCGTCGTCGGCTGCGACCACCAGCACCACCAGGTCCGTGGTCTCCGCACCGCGGGCACGCATGGCGGTGAATGCCTCGTGACCGGGTGTGTCGATGAACGTGATCTTGCGCTCGTTGCCGTCCACGACGGTGTTGACCTGGTAGGCACCGATGTGCTGGGTGATGCCGCCCGCCTCGTGGGCCACCACGTTGGTGTTCCTGATCGCGTCGAGCAGCTTGGTCTTGCCGTGGTCGACGTGACCCATGACGGTGACCACCGGCGGCCGCGCCACCAGGTCGGTGTCCTCGCCCTCGTCCTCGCCGAACTCGATGTCGAAGGCTTCCAGCAGCTCGCGGTCCTCTTCCTCCGGCGAGACCACCTGAACGGTGTAGCTGAGCTCGGCGCCCAGCAGCTGGAGCGTCTCGTCGTTTACCGACTGGGTAGCCGTCACCATCTCGCCGAGATGGAAGAGCACCTGGACGAGCGAGGCGGGATTCACCCCGATCTTGTCGGCGAAATCACTCAGTGACGCACCCCGCGACAGCCTGATGACCTGGCCGTTGCCACGCGGGATCGAGACGCCGCCGATCGCCGGCGCCTGCATGTTGTCAAATTCCTGACGGCGCTGCTTCTTCGACTTGCGGCCGCGCTGCTGCCGGCCGCCCGGCCGCCCGAACGCGCCCTGCGTGCCACTGCGGCCGCGGCCGCCTGGCCGCGCCGGGCCCATGCCGGGACGCGGACCGCCGCCACCGCCGCCACCGCCGCCGCGCGGGCCGCCGGCACCAGCACCGGGACCACCTCGGCCGCCGGGCCGCGTACCGGTGCCCGGACCGCTAGAGCCGCCGCGCGGGCCGGCGCCGCCGGGACCGCCGGGACCGCCGGGACCCCGGCCGCCGCCGCCGACGGGCCGCGGCGGCATGCTGCTGGGACTGGGGCGCGGGCCGCCGGGAC
>Ga0208220_1000522_pt1 | contig 16185 bp, 16 predicted proteins | sample NGESurdeep092012_9_FD_184484 | JGI IMG/M metagenome (GOLD analysis project Ga0208220, IMG submission 184484) | Arctic peat soil microbial communities from Barrow, Alaska - NGEE Surface sample F53-1 deep-092012 (SPAdes) | ecosystem: Environmental > Terrestrial > Soil > Wetlands > Peat ... | reverse complement strand
GGAAATGGGCAATTTACCAACCCATTCTTCGAGCGTGCGCCGGGGCCGGCCGCTGATGATGGTCACATGGTTCGCCGGATCGGAGCCGAGCGCGGCGAGCAGTTCCACCAGTTCCGCGTCGGGCTTCGCCAGTTTTGGCTCGGAAGAAAACGGCACGAGCGTGCCGTCGTAATCCAGCAGCAGCGCGCGGCGGGTGGCGGCGCGGTATTGCTGGATCATGCTGGTGCTCGCCTTGCCGGTGAGCAGCCGCGCCTGGCGGGCGGCCTCGGTTTTCTGCGTGGACACGAGCGCCTGCACAAAATCATCCGCCCAGCGGACGACGTTGTAGCGCCGCAGCCGTTCCTGCAAAAGCTGATTGCGCCGGATCTGCTCCTCGCCGGGCATCGTCAGCGCCTGTTCAAGCGCCTTGGCAAAATCCTCGCGGTGAAACGGGTTGATGATGAGCGCCTCGCCCATTTCCTTGGCGGCGCCGGCCATTTCGCTCAAGATCAAAACGCCGGTCTGGTCGGGGCGCGACGCGATGAATTCCTTTGCCACCAGATTCATGCCGTCGCGCAACGGCGTGATGAGCGCCACATCGCACAACCGGTAGAGCGGCACGATTTCCTCGAACGTCAGGTTGCGGAATTGATAAACGAGCGGTGTCCAGTGGACGTTGCCGAAATCGCCGACGATGCGCCCGACGGTTTGCTCCAGTTCCAGTTTCATCGCCTGATAGCTGTCCACGCCGATGCGCGACGGCGCGACGGAGATGATGAACACCACCTTGCCATGCCACTGCGGGTTCAGCTTCAAAAAAGTTTCGTAGCCGCGCAGCCGGTTGATGAGTCCCTTGGTGTAATCCAGCCGGTCCACGGAAAAAACCACCTTCTGCCCGACGCATTTCTGGCGCAATTCCTCGACGTGCAGTTCGGTTTCGCCAGACTTGGCGGCGTGCTCAAAACGATCAAATTCCACGCCCATCGGAAACGTGTCCACCTCCACCACGCGGTCGCGCAGCGTGAGGCTGCCGAGCTGGTGTTCGTAGCCGGACGTGCGCAGCACCGAGGTCAGGAAATCGCGCACATAATCGTGCGTGTGAAAACCGATGAGGCTGGAACCGAGCAGGCCCTCGATGATTTCCTCGCGCCACGCGCGCGGGAGCATCCTGAAAATTTCCCATGACGGAAACGGGATGTGCAGGAAAAAGCCGATGGGCATTTCTGGAAATTTTTCCCGCACCAGCTTCGGCAGCAGCATCAGATGATAATCGTGAATCCACAGCACGTCGTCCGGGCGCAGCGCGGCCACCACGGCCTCGCCGAAAACGCGGTTGACGTTCCGGTATTCCTGCCAGTTCTCCTCCTCGTAATGCGTCAGCGTCGGAAAATAATGGAACAGCGGCCAGATCGTCTTGTTGCAGAAGCCGAGGTAGAAGCGATCCATGCTTTCTTCCGGCAGATAAACCGGGCTGGACTTGAACTGCTCGCCGTGGGCGCGCACCGTCGCGTCGTGTTCGGGCGGAACGCTCGCGCCGGGCCAGCCCATCCACAGGTAATCCGGTCGTTCCGCGCCGTCCGGCAGCTTGCGGTCAAGATAACTCCACAGCCCGGTGGTCAAACCGCCGGCGCTGGGTTTGAACTGCGGCGCACCTTCGTGGAACGAAACCGTGAACGGCAGTCGATTTGAAACGATGACCAGCCTCATAAAATGATTTCGCCTTTTGCCGCCGGATTTGTCAAGCGGCCATGACAAATATTTTCGGATCAACGGCCGCACGCGCGACGATTGACGCTTCCAAATTATTTGCTAGATTGTCCGGCCATTTATGAACCAAAATCCGCATATTGCTGTTGTCGGCGCCACCGGCGCCGTCGGCATCGAAATGATCCGCACGCTGGAAAAGCGAAATTTTCCGGTGGGCAAACTCACCTTACTCGCGTCCGCCCGTTCAGTCGGCAAAAAATTAAAATTTCGCGGACAGGAAATAGCGGTCACAGAATTGACAAAAGATTCCTTCAACGGAATTGACATCGCGCTGTTCAGCGCGGGCGGCAGCATTTCAAAAGAATTCGCGCCAATCGCGGCCAAAGCCGGCTGCGTGGTCGTGGACAACTCCAGCGCGTTCCGGCAGGACGATTCCGTGCCGCTGGTAATTCCCGAAATCAACGCCGCCGACGTCAAGTGGCACAAAGGTATCATCGCCAATCCGAATTGCACGACGGCGATCACTTTGATGGCATTGTATCCGTTGCACAAAGAATTTGGAGTCAAAAGAATTTTTGCGTCGAGCTATCAGGCAGTTTCTGGGGCGGGCGCGCAGGCGATTGAAGAATTGAAGCGGCAGGTCGGCGAAATCGTTTCCGGCAAACCGGCGACGAAGGAAACTTTTCCGCACCAGATCGCCTTCAATGTGATTCCGCAGGTGGATTCATTTCTGCCAAACGGTTACACGAAGGAAGAAATGAAGATGGAAAACGAAGGCCGCAAGATCATGCACCATCCGGCGTTTCGCGCGAGCGTGACGTGCGTGCGAGTCCCGGTGTATCGCTCGCACTCGGTCGCCGTGAGCGCGGAATTTGAGAAGCCGGTTTCGCTCGAGAAGGCGCGCGAAGTGTTGAAGAAAGCTCCTGGCCTCGATGTGGTGGACGAGCCGGAAAACAAGAAATATCCGATGCCGCTGTTCACCTCCGAGAAGGACAATTGCGAGGTGGGCCGCATCCGCACGGACTGCGCGCTGGACAACAGCCTTTGCTTCTGGGTCAGCGGCGATCAACTGCTTCGCGGCGCGGCTCTCAACGCCGTGCTGATTGCGGAAGAACTGTTGAAATAAAACAACCACCAAGGCACCAAGCACACCAAGAGGAAAATTAAATCAGGAAAGCAGGAATTCAGGAAACGGATTCCTGCTTTCTTGCTTCCCTCATTAATAATTCCGCAGCTTAATCAGCTGGAACAACCGCCGCGCGGCTCAATCGTTAGACACAGGCGGCGGCTCCTGATTTTCCGGGTGTTCGGGCCGTTCGGGGCGGTTTGGACGCGCGGGACGATTATGACGTTCCGGCGGTTCGGGACGATCCGGCCTTCCGCCGCGCGATTGAAACTGGCGCAACGCGCGGAGCAGCGATTCAATTTCCCGTTCGTCGGTGACCTTTTGGCGCTCGGCCAGCTCGACCAGTTCCAAAACTTCTTCCATCTGTTCCAACGTCTGCTCCAGCGATTCGACAACCTGCAGCACTTCATTGACAGCCTGGCTGATGGCTGAACCGTCCGTGCGCGGGACACGCGGCGCGTGCGGCACGGGTTCAAATCGTTGTCGCGGCGGCTGCTGCGGGCGCGAGGGCTGCGGACGCACCGGACGTTCGGACAATTTGATCGGCGGTTCTGCGTGCGGCGGAACCGGCGGCGCGGACGGTTCCATCGCAGCGGGCGATTCGGTTGAGGCTGTCATTCCAGCGGCGTGCGGCGTTTCGACCGCGCCAGCCTTGACCGGCGGGCGCGGGCCGCGGCCACGACCGCCGCGCCGGCGTTTTGCGCCGCCCGAATTTTTTGCGGGCGCTGGCTGATTCGATTCCGGCTGTTGTTCCTCTGACATTCGGAAACAAGCATGACGAGCCAACGGACAAATGCAATAAAGAATCTGAACCGCAGGGAATGGTGCGTTATTTCTTCACGAAGAGCGCGAGCGACGCCGTGAAGCCATGCAGATAATTTTTCCCGCCGACGGGGCCGATCTCGCCGTTGCCGTAAAATCCCGCGAGTCCAATCGGGCCGAACTCCTTTTGCACAAGCTCGGCGTCGTGGTTCGGCTGGCCGAAAAGATTTTTCCCGCGTCCGTTGCAGCAGCAAAGGCAGCCGCCGTAAATCGTCGCGCCGCCGATTTTTTCCTTCGCGTTCGCGAGCAGTTCGCCCATGTCCTGGTTCGCGGCCACCGCGTCGCGCCGGTGAAATTGCATGGTCTGCCCCGCGCGCGGCAGCGCGGCCACGGCCAGCACGCCGGAATTCGGATCGCCGCCGATGAGGTTGCGCACGAGAAAATCGCCTCGATGAAAATCCTCGAGATACTCGTTCACCACGAGGCCGATGAACAGGTTGCCGCGCGCCTTCTGCTGGTCGGCGGGTGAAAGTTTCTGCACGGTCTCGGCTAGCACCGCGTAAGCCGGGCGGTTGGCGATTTGGTGGATCAAATTTTGCTCGACGCGCGTGAGCGTCCACGTCTCGCCGATGGGCGTGCAGCCCTGCGAAATGACGCCGGACAATTTCACGTCGCCACCGACGGAAACCGCCACGCCGCCGTCGTCGAAAACCTCGCCGTTCAAATAAACCTGCGTTGACTGCTCGGAAAAAATCCCGCTGGAAAGACCGCCGAACACCGGCAAAGGCGCGTAGTCCGTATTCCACGAACGAACCCAGCTTTCCGCATCCAGATGAAACGGGTCAATGAACGCGAGCCAGCCGTTCGTGCGCTTCGCCTCGACCCCGGATTCCAGCGGCCAATAATTTTGGCCGTCGGCTTCTTCGACTTGCTGCTGTGTGAATCGAAAACCCTTCAATTCCGCGCCGGGCAATGAATACAGCGCCAGGACGATGCCCGTCGCGTCTTCAAATTCGTGCGACCCGGCAACAAGGCTGGCGCTGGAACAGCCCGCGAGCAGCGGGATGCGCGCGTGAACGCGCAGAATTTCCAGCGTCGCCTGCGCTTGCGGGAAAAATCCAGGCGACATGAAGACAAGTCCGAGCGAAACCGGACGCGCGCCAAGCTGCGCGCGGAGCTTTTCCGCCCATTCGCGCAGGCCGATTTCATCAAAGCCGCCCTGCCAGCAGTCGGCGGTGGAAAATTCACTGTTCACACGTCCAGCTTAACTCCACCGCGCACAATTGCAAATTTTCTGCGCGCGAAACAGATTTTGTTTCGGCGGCATTTTCCGGTTATGCTGACGCCAGTGGTTTCAACCGCCCCAATTGAATCTCCGAAAGGCGAACGCGGCCCGGCTCAAACGCCGCGCCTGCCGGAATTGCTCGCGCCCGCCGGCGACTGGGAATGTGCCAAAGCCGCCGTCGAAAACGGCGCGGACGCGATTTATTTCGGCCTGGAAAAATTCAACGCGCGGATGCGCGCCCATAATTTCACCGAGGCCGATCTGCCGAAGCTGATGGAATTTCTCCACCGGCGCGGCGTCAAGGGCTACGTCACCTTCAACATTCTCGTCTTTCAAAACGAGCTGGCCGACGCGGAAAATTATCTGCGCGCCATCATCGCTGCCGGCGTGGACGCGGCCATCGTGCAGGACGTCGGCATTTGCCGGATGATCCGAAAACTCTCGCCGGAATTTCCGATCCACGCCTCGACGCAGATGACCGTCACCAGCGCGGCGGGCGTCGAGTTTGCGCACGAACTCGGCTGCAACCTCGTCGTGCTCGCGCGCGAATGTTCGATCAGAGAAATTGAAACGATTGGACGAGAGTCTAAAGTCGAGAGTCGAGTGCCGGAAACCGACTCGCCTTCGACCCTCGACCCTCGACCCTCGACCTTGCCTTTGGAAGTTTTCGTCCACGGCGCGCTGTGCGTCGCCTATTCCGGCCAATGCCTGACAAGCGAATCACTCGGCGGCCGGTCGGCCAATCGCGGCGAATGCGCGCAGGCGTGCCGGATGCCGTATGATTTGATTTCCGACGGCCAGCAAGTTCCGCTCGGCGACAAACGGTATTTGCTGAGCCCTCAGGATTTGTCCGGCTTGGAAGTGCTGCCAGATTTGGTTCGCGCCGGAGTCGCGTCGCTGAAAATCGAAGGACGGCTGAAGTCGCCGGAATACGTCGCCAGTATCACGAAAGTTTATCGGCAAGCCCTGGATCATTTACGATTTACGAATGACGATTTACGCGCCGCAAATCAATCCGCGCGTAAATCGGAAATCGAAAATCCAAAATACGAAATGGAGATGGCCTTCTCTCGCGGCCTTTTCACCGGCTGGTTCGGCGGCACCAACAACCAGGAACTTGTCCACGCGCGGTTCGGCAAAAAGCGCGGCGTGTTCTTGGGCGAGGTCAAAAAAATCGTCCGCGACGGCGTCATCGTGAATCTCGCCGCGCCAGCCAAGCCCGGCGACGGCATTGTGTTCGACGCGGGCAAGCCGGACGAAAAGGAAGAAGGCGGTCGCATCTATGAAATTCAGGAGCCGCGCTTCAAAATTTCCGGCGAGAAGCTGGCCGAACTGCGTTTCGGCTACGGCGACGTTGATTTCAATCGCGTCCATGTCGGCGACAAACTTTGGAAAACAAGCGATCTGGAACTAGATAAACGCCTGCGACAGAGCTTCGCCGGCGACGCCCCGAAATTTCAGCGGCCAATCGAAATCGAAGTTCATGGCGTCTGCGGCAAACCGCTGACGCTGATCGCGCGCGATGAATTTGGAAATGTCGCGAAAGTTGAATCCACGTTGCCGCTGGCCAAGGCTGAAAAAATTCCGCTCACGGAGGAGAAATTGCGCGAACAGCTTGGCCGGCTCGGCGGCACGCCGTTCAAGCTCGGCGAGCTGAAAAATTTTCTGTCCGGCGAAGTTTTGTTGCCGGTCAGCGAATTGAACCGCCTGCGACGTGAGTTCGTCGGCGAACTGGAAAAACTCCGCGCGCAGCCGAAGCGCTGGACAATAAACAGCCACAGAGACACAGAGGCACAGAGTTTTTTTGTTTCCTCTGTGTCTCTGCGTCTCGGTGGCAAATCTGATTTGGAACTGATAGTTCTCGTCCGCAGCCTGCCGCAACTTGAAGCCGCATTGAAATGCGGCGTGCAGACGGTTTATTGCGAATTTGAAGACCCCAAAAAATATCGCGAGGCGGTGACGACATTTCACACGGCGCGCGGTTGCCAACCGGAAATCGGAAATCGGAAATCGGAAATTTTCGTCGCTCCACCACGCATTTTCAAAACCGGCGAGGAGTGGCTTTTGAAGCAGGTCTTGTCGTCGAACGCCGACGGTTATCTCATCCGCAATTACGACCACCTGAAATTTTTCGCCGGTTGCCGGAAACGCGGCGACTATTCGCTTAATATCGCCAACAGTTTTTCGGCGGATTATTTTAAAAATAAATTCAACCTGGAATTCATCACGCCGTCCTACGATTTGAATTTTACGCAACTCGAAGCGTTGCTGCGCGCCGCGCCGCCGGACTGGTTCGAAGTCACAATCCATCAGCATATGCCGATGTTTCACATGGAGCACTGCGTGTTCTGCGCGTTTTTGTCCAGCGGCACGGATTTCACGAACTGCGGACGGCCCTGCGACACGCACGTCGTCAAACTGCGCGACCGCGTCGGCGCGGAACACGCGCTCAAGGCGGATGCCGGCTGCCGTAACACGGTCTTCAACTCACAAACGCAGACCGGCGCGGAATATATTTCCAAGATGATCGAACTGGGCGTGCGGAATTTCCGCATGGAATTTCTGGATGAACCGCCGGAAACCGTCGAACGCACCATCGTCAAATATCGCCAGCTTTTGCGCGGTGAAATTGACGGAACGCAATTGTGGCGCGAATTGAAGCTGATGAACCAGCTTGGTGTCACGCGCGGGCAGATTGGAAAATAATTTTCTGGTCACGGACACTTGTCGCTCAAGCCATTCAATCCCTCGTGATCCACGGTGAAAGAGAATTTTTTCTGGCCGTTGTCTGTCGTGATCTTGAATGCAAAAATCATGTCGTATTCATTGCCCGGCCAGTTGGGAACTTGTTTGATGTCGCCACCGTTGTCCTCGACCATGTTTTTCGCAAAATTATCAAGCAGGCCGTGCTCCCAGGCGATATAAACCGTGGCGGCCTGATATTGCGGCTTCGCTAATTCGGCTTCCAAACCTTTAATTTCCTGATAACCAAACTGCGTGTTGACCGGCAATCCACAGCGGATGGCGGTCGGCTCAATCGTCGCCAGCGGTCGGACGTAATAATATTTGTCGCCATCCACTTTTTGCGTCGGGTTGGGCGCGAATACAAATTGCGGCGTGCCGAATTTTGCCAGCAACACATCCGGCAGCGCCAGCGAGCGGTTGAGGCCGCGGCAGGTCAATTGCCCCAGTCCGCCAGCCGGTTTTTCTCCATGACGAATGCAGACAATTGTTTCAACCGACAGTCCGGCCGTCGCTGGCGCAGTGATCGTATTAGTCTGAGCATCAGCTTGGACGAAAGTCGCAAATCCAATGGCTAAGACGACAAATTGTTTTTTCATGTGATTTTTATCGAATGTAATTAGCGCCGGCGCATTAAAGCAAATTGTTTTACTTCTGCCACGGTGCAATTTTTTCATCCGCCCAGATTTTCGCCACCGCCTGGCGTTCGCGCACGGCGGCGAATTTTTCCCCGTTCACCAGAATTTCAGCAGTATGCGGACGCGTGTTGTAATTTGAAGCTTGCGCAAAACCATACGCGCCCGCGCTCATCAGCGCGAGGAAATCGCCCTCGCCGACTTTAGGCAGCGGACGGTCTTTACAAAAATAATCGCTGGATTCGCAAATCGGCCCGACAACATCCGAAGAAATTTTTGCGCCTGATTTTTTTGCGAGCGGAATGATTTCGTGATAAGCGTCGTAAAACGCCGGACGAATCAGGTTGTTCATCGCCGCGTCCACGATGACAAAATTCTTTTTGCCTGTGCGTTTCAGGTATTCAACACGCGTGACCAAAATACCCGCGTTACCCACGATGAAACGTCCGGGTTCAAGCAGGATTTTCAAACCCAGAGGTCGTAGCAACGGCAGCAGCCGTGCGACATAGCTTTGCGGCGTGAGGATTTTTTTTGCCGCCGCCGAATTCCACCAATTTTCCGAACCGCTCGCCAGCGCGGGCTGATAAACGATGCCGATGCCGCCGCCGACGCTGAAAAATTCCAGCGCGTATTTTTCCTTGAGGCGTTTCAAGAGCGGCGACACCTTGCGAACGGCCTGCTCGAATGGATCCGCTTTTGTGACCTGCGAGCCGATATGCATTTGCAATCCGCGCAACCGCAGATTTTTCAATTTTGCGGCGCGGGCATAGATGGCTTCAACTTGCTCGAACGCGATCCCAAATTTGTTTTCGTAGGTGCCGGTTGTGATTTTTGCATGCGTATAAGCATCCACGCCCGGGTTCACGCGCACGGCAATTGGCGCGATTTTTTTCAGGCGCGCGGCGACTTTGTTGATGCACTCCAATTCCGGTTCGCTCTCGGCGTTGAAGCAATAAATGTTTTTCTTCAGCGCAAATTCAATTTCCACCTCGGTTTTTCCAACGCCGGCAAAAACGCATTTCCTCGGGTCGCCGCCTGCCGCGATGACGCGCTGCAATTCGCCGCCGCTCACGATGTCGAAGCCGCCGCCGAGATTCGCAATCGTCCGAAGCACGGCGAGGTTCGAGTTCGACTTCATCGCGAAGCAGACCAGATGATCCAGCGGCGAGAGCGCACGGTCGAGCTTTTGAAAATGATCCGTCAGTGTCCGCTGCGAATAAACGTAAAGCGGCGTGCCGAATTTTTTGGCGAGTGTTGCGACGGCGACGCCTTCGCAGAACAGTTTTTTTCCGACGTAGCGAAAATTGTGCATGGTTTTTTAGTTAAAAATCAAATGTTGAAAGTTGCAGGCTGGCGCGCAAGGGAAATCAGTCCGTCCCGAATCTTTAACCTGTCTTCCAACAGCCAGCCGATTACGGTTCGGCCAGAATTTCCGCGCGGTTGGACTGATATTCGGCGGCCGTAACCTGGTCGGCAAGGTATTTTGCGAGGAGCGCCTGTAGTTGCGCATCCTTGGCTGCGGAAATCGGCAGCGGCGGTGCGGTGATCGGCGGCAGGCCAAGCTCCTTGCCGGGATAATTCGCACCGGCTGGCGGCGTTGCGATAACCGGAGACTGAACCGGAGCGGCAGCAGCAAGTTTGCCCGCATTCATGGCGGCCTGTTGCGCATTCAACTCGCGCAATTTGTTTTCCAAAGCCGCACGGGTGGCGGTCTGCGCCGCGTTGTCCGAAGATGAGGCTGCCGTCGTTTCAGCCTTCTGCTGCGCATCCAATGCGGCCATTTTCTTCTGCAACGCTTCCATCGCTCTCGCCTGTGCCGCAGTGTCCGCAACTGCCGGCGGTGCCGTCACATTCGAGGAAACCTTCTGTTGCGCGTCCAGTGCGGCCATTTTTTCCTGCAACGCTTCCATCGCTCTCGCCTGTGCCGCAGTGTCCGCAACTGCCGGCGATGCCGTCACATTCGAGGAAGCCTTCTGCTGCGCGTCCAGTGCGGCCATTTTTTCCTGCAACACTTCCATCGCCTTTGCCTGTGCTGCGGTGTCCGCAACTGCCGGCGGTGCCGCCATGTTCGTGGAGCCTTGCTGCGCGTCCAGTGCGCGCATCTGCGCATCCAGAGACGCGCGGGCGGCGCCCTGCGCCGGATTGTCCTGCGCGTGGACGTAGATAAAACCGGCGCAAAAAACAGCCGCGCAGACCAGCGGCCTGAATTTAGAAAATTGCATACTGTTTTTTACGCCAACTTCGCGTCCGATGCAACTGCTTTTCTGCCTGTAAAAAACAATTTTCGCCATGCGCCGGGAAACGGATAAAGCAGCACCGAGCAAAACATCATTTGTTTCACCTCGCCGCGCGGCACTTTTAAGCGCTGCGTCGCATCCAAAACATTCGCCACGCGAAGCCGCGCAATCGTCTTCACGCCGATGCCGATTGGCCACGCGCAGGCCAGCCGGACGCGGAATTGCGAAAATGGAATTGTGTTCGTGTAATTCCAGCCCGCGCGCAAATGCGATTCGGCCAAATCAAGGTAACGATTGTAAAGCGGACGTAATTTGCTTTCGTTCGCAGGCTGCAACAAATCTTCAGGCGTCAATCCAGCTTCAACTAATTTTTCCTGCGGCAGATAGCAGCGGCCATTTTTCAAATCCGTTGGCAAGTCGCGCAAAATATTGACCATCTGCAAACCTTTGCCGAAGCGGATTCCGTCGGCGATGAATTGCTGCTCGTCCAGCTTCGCATTTGGAAACAAATGCGCGCGGCAAATCTTTGTCCAAAATCCGCCGACGCAGCCAGCAACGCGATAAGTGTAATCGTCCAACTCTACCGCTGTTTCCAATGCGATGATTTGTTTGGGTAGCGCACGCGTCTCGCGTGCAGCCGACGGCGTCGCGCCGTCGGACATTGTTTGCGGCGCGACGCCGCAAACGGCAGGCGGGACGCCCGCGCTCCCAGCAAACCGCCGCAAATCCAGCTCCTGACCGCCCGTGATGGTCGTCAAAACATCGCGGATTAATTTTTTATCTTCAGTTGAAAACTCTGCCAAAATGGCCACGCCGGCTTCGGCCTTTTCCAGCAACAATTTTTCGGCGGCCAGATTTTGTTTTTGCGCCAGCTCGCCAAAATTCAGCGGCGCGGAAGATTGACCGAGAATCCGTTCGCGCAGTTTTTGCAATGCTTCGAGCCGTTGCGTCACTGGCAAAATTTCCGTGTCCGCAATCGTATCCGTCGTGCGGGCGAGCAGATACGCCAGGCCGATCTGCGGGCGCACGCGCGCGGGCAGCACGCGCAACGTCAGATAAAACGAGCGCGACGTCGCCTTGAGCAGATCATTTAACACCGCTGGCATTTTTAGGCCTGGAAAATTTCAGAATTCACTTTTTCTTTTGCCGAATCAAGCTTTCCGGCAGGGCGGTCAATTCCGCGCCGGAATCCGCGCGCCACGCCACGCGGCCATCCGGCAGCACGCGGATGATTTTCCCGCGCATCGAACCGCGCAACGTTTTGACCATATCGCCGGGCTTCAAGTCGGCTGATTCAGAAAGTTCGTTCACAATCCGCGCCATGGATTCATGATCCAGCACACCGGCGATGAAATGCGCGACGGCAGAAACGACCTCGCGCAATCGCGTGTGCGGCAAATCGGCAAAAACGGCGGCGGAAATCTGACGCCCGATGTCGGCAAAGGTGTTGCCGTTGAAAAAGAGAAATGGAGCGCGGCGATGACATTGCCGCAGGAATTCTAAAGTTTCGTCGAGGGAGAGGGTTTGCGGCTGCTTTTCTTCCCATTCGCGGCGGCACGCTGCTTGAGTCTCGTGATTAAAGCCGTGCTGCGCGCCTCCTCTTGCGCACGCTCCTCGGTTGAGGCCGACGACAAGCTCCCAACTCCGGTTTTTGAGAAAAGCGGCTCGGGCTTGTAACGGTGATTGTTCGCCAACACCTCCTCCAGAATGTCCTGGTCGGTCAGGTGCTCCAGCAAATCGGTTCGCAGCTTCATCGGACATAATTTAATCCCCGTTCATGCCTTTGCGCAAGTGATGTTATTTCGGCGCGCTACCGCCGCCTGGAGCAGATCATTTAACGCCGTTGGCATTTTTAGACAGACCAATTTTCAGAATTCAATTTGCGCCGCCAGTTCGAGTTTTCAAATTCTGTAAATTCCGTCTGCAATCCAATTATTCGGGAATTACTTCAACCCAAGTTTTCTCGTCATCTTGCAATCGGTTTTGAATTCCGTCGTCGAAGGTCACAAATTTGCGGCCGTGACGGTGCGCGATTAAAAGCAGATTTGTGTCTGTGACTTGTGTGTGGCCCGTGACTCTTTGCCAGGCTGGCAATTCTTTCTGCAACGCCCCGTCTTCGCAAAAGTTGTGTTTCGGATGGTTGGTAAAACTTTCCAGCTTTTCAAAAGCATCGGTAACGCCGATTTGACAATGCACAACTTTCGGATTCAAGGAAAGGCGAACAAAACCGCTCTGGGTCACGTTGCAGGTGGCAAAAGATTCATTGGCCAGCCGCCCAAACCAAGCGTGGGCGCGAGTGTGATGCTCGTGGTCATCCCACGCGAGCGCAATCAGGACGTTGACATCCAGCAGATACACGCGTCATTCCTCGGCCAAGGCGTTCGCGACCTCTTCGGAAGAAATTTTTTTGCCCGTGTGGTGCACCAAAATGCCGTTCTTGCGGTAAGCCTTGGGCGTCATCGGGGAAAGCTTCGCCTTCGGTTCGCCATTTTGCGTGATGGTGAACTCCTCGCCGCCCGCGACCTGCCGGAGCAAATCCGCGAGCGTGGCCTGGGCTTTTTCCAATGCGACCGTTTGCATAACACCAAAAGTTTAACCCGCCTGCCCGCGCAAGGCCAATACTTTTGCAAGGCCGATCTGCGGGCGCACGCGCAACGTCAGATAAAACGAGCGCGAGGTCGCCTTGAGCAGATCATTTAACGCCGTTGGCATTTTTAGACAGACCAATTTTCAGAATTCAATTTGCGCCGCCAGTTCGAGTTTCAAATTTTATCGAACCTGATTCTGGTTTATTTTCAATGGAAAGTTCACGGATTGGGAATGCTTCTCGTTCATTTCATCAAGCCATTGAGCCGTTGGTTCTTTTGAGAAGATAATTTTTTCGACAATGTATTCTTTTGTCAGAACTACTGGAGGACCCAATCTTACTGTAATAATTATCTTGCGCGGCAAAAAAATAAGAACCGAACTTTTCCAAATCCAAATACTTCTCTGTTCTATCACCGCCAAAGATTTCGATTTTTTGATTATCTGGTTTCACTCCTAAAAAAGTATTGTCAGCCCAAAAGTTTCTTGCAGGCAGAATGTTTGCCATGCTTCTTGCTGAAAATTTGCCACCACCGCAATCAATTCCAGGACCTAATCGCGGCTGAAAACAAGTCCATCGAGCGGCAGAATCGCCCTGAATAACAAAAATCTCGCTTCCATACATTTGGCCTTTCGACTTGTCTTTTTGGTCGCGCCATTCCTTGTAGTAATAATTTGTGGAATCCAAAATGGCTAACTCAAAACTGTCGCCGCACCATTCGATTGGATAGCCCGTCGTTCTCGACTCGTTAATCCTGCCAGATAGTATAAGCGTTTTCGGCAAAAAGTTCGTTGCATTGGGGTCTTGCGCTGTCACGTCTGGCAACTCGGATTGCTTTGCAGGAGGCCAAATCTCTTTTTGAGAAGGCAATGCTTGCGATTTCCAAGCGCTGTTTTCGTTGGTCAATTCCAATGACTCTGAATGAGCAATCAAACCGCATGAAATTACTCCAAGCGGGACAAGAATTGTCAGCAGATTTATTGTGCAGAGTATTTTCATTTTACGAAAGCTGTTCCCGCCAGCGCGCCAGTTGCTTCGCGACTTCCTTCGTGCCCGGAGCGCCGGTCAGGTTTCGTTTCGCCATCGCCGTTTTCAGATTGAACACGCCCAGCGCGTCGCGCCCGAACGTCGGGTTCACACCTTGCAGTTCCGCGAGCGTCAGTCGGTTCAGCGGCTTGCCGATTTTTTCCGCCAGCGCCACGACTGCACCGACGACGTGATGCGCCTGGCGAAAGGGCATTCCGCGTTTCACCAAATAATCCGCGAGGTCGGTCGCCAGCAACGCCGGGTCGCTCGCAGCGGCGGCGCACGCGGCGCGATTGATCTTAACATTGCGCAACATCGCGGAAAAAATCCGCGTGGAGGCGCGCACGGTGTCGGCGGTGTCGAAGAGGCGTTCCTTGTCCTCCTGCAAATCGCGATTGTAAGTCATTGGCAATCCTTTCAGCAGCGTGAGCAGCGAGATCAGGTTGCCGAAGACGCGGCCAGTCTTGCCGCGCGTGAGTTCGGCGATGTCGGGATTTTTCTTCTGCGGCATGAGCGACGAGCCGGTGGTGTAGGCGTCGGCGATCTTGATGAAATTAAATTCCGCGCCGGCCCAGAGAATCACGTCCTCCGCGAGCCGCGAAAGATGCACGGCCAGCAGCGCGCCGGCGGCGCAAAATTCGACGGCGAAATCGCGGTCGCTCACGGCGTCCATGGAATTTTGCGTCAACTGAACTTTGCCATTGACGTCCACGAAATTGAGCAGCTTCGCGACGAGTTCGCGTTTCAGCGGCAAGGTCGAACCGGCTATCGCGCCGCTGCCGAGCGGGCAGACGTTCACGCGCGAGTGGCAATCCCAAAGGCGCTCGCAATCGCGTTCGAGCATCTCGACGTAGGCGAGCAGATGATGCGCGAGATAAACGGGCTGGGCGCGTTGCAGATGCGTGTAGCCGGGAATGATGACGTCGGAATTTTTCTCGCCGAGCGAAACGAGGGCGCGCTGCAAATTGGCGATTTCGCCGAGGAGCAGAGTGATTTCGTCGCGCAGCCACATCCGCACGTCGAGCGCGACTTGATCGTTGCGCGAGCGGGCGGTGTGAAGTTTCGCGCCGGAGGGAACGCGCCTGGTGAGTTCGGCCTCGATGTTCATGTGGACGTCTTCGAGTTCCGCTTTCCATTTGAATTTTCCGGCTTTGATTTCTTTGCCGATGGCGTCGAGGCCGCGAACGATGGCGTGCAGTTCATTTTTTTTCAGCACGCCGATCTTGTGGAGCATCTCGGCGTGGGCCATCGAGCCGAGAATGTCATGCCGCCACAGCCGCCAGTCGAAGGAAATGGATTCGGTGAATTGCGCGACGTCGGCGCTGACTTCGCGCGCGAAGCGTCCGCTGCGGGAGACGGGAGATTTTTTATTCATAGGCCGACTTGTTTTTAACGCAAAGACGCAGGGAGGCAAAGGCATTTCCGTTCGTTGAAAATCGCCGTTGCCGTTCGCGCGCAAATGTGAAATGTTTCAACAAAGCCATGAGTGAGTTCAAATATGCCTGTCCCGTCTGCGGCCAGCACATGATGTGCGATGCGTCGCAGGCCGGCTCTGTGATAGAATGCCCGACATGCTTCCAGAAAATCACCGTGCCGCAGGCACCCGCGTCGGACGACCCGAAGTTCATCATCACCGGCATAAAAAAGGGCGAGCGTCCGCCGACGAAGATTCCCGAGGCCAATCCTTATGCGCTGCCGCAGGCGAAGGGTTTTCCCGGCGCGCTGGTTGTCGTGGTGATTTTCATTTTCATCGGCGCGGCGGTGGCGGTTGTTTATCGCGGAACGATTTTCAAATCGAAGCCCGCGGCGGCGGCCGTTGCTGAATCTTCACATCCGTCGTCAGGCGGTTTTCAGCCTGGAATGCCTGCGAACGGCGCGGGCAACCTTGCGTTGAACAGGCCGGCCTTTGCCGGAAATTCGGAAAAACAACACCCTCCTCAAGAGGGCGATGACGGCAATCCCGGCACCCGCTGGTGCGCCTCCAGCAGCAGCGTTCCGCAATGGTGGGAGGTGGATTTGGGGGCGGCGGAGACAATCACGGACACGCAGGTTGCCTGGGAGCATGAAGCCGCGTATCAATATGAAATCCAAACATCGCT
>Ga0208220_1000521_pt1 | contig 16201 bp, 33 predicted proteins | sample NGESurdeep092012_9_FD_184484 | JGI IMG/M metagenome (GOLD analysis project Ga0208220, IMG submission 184484) | Arctic peat soil microbial communities from Barrow, Alaska - NGEE Surface sample F53-1 deep-092012 (SPAdes) | ecosystem: Environmental > Terrestrial > Soil > Wetlands > Peat ... | reverse complement strand
CATCCCAGAACTGATCACGGTGATACCTGTGAATACCTTAGAGGAACTGGCGGAAAAGATGCTCAAACGCATATCGGAGAAAACATGATTGACCTAATGACCAAGTTTTCATGGGCTTTTATCGTGCTTTACGTACTAATAGGAATAACTGCAGCCATTGTCCTGGGGGTGTGCTTTTACTTTGCTGTTAACTCAGCCATCGACCGATATCAGGGATGGGCGCGACGACGCAAACCAATGGCCTCAAGAATGAGCAAGGATGAAATCTTGCGAGCCCGACAGCGTAAAGCCGCCGGCAGAAAGGCGCAGGTTATGGATGCCGGACTCAGGGTATCGAACATGCCGTATGAATGGAAAAACCCCCGATGAAAGGCTTCACACTAATTGAGCTGATAATTGTTCTGGCAATCATCGGATCGCTGTCATGGTTGACCGTTACCAGTCTTGACAAGGCTATTAAGGCAAAGCATCAGTTCATGGCCGATTGCAAATACCCTACTGAGGAGTGTGAATCGCAATGGAAGAACCGAACGAAATAGATTGTTGGTGGTACCAGCAGGAACAGGACGAACGTTGGAAGCGGGAGTGTTGCGATGCAAATGAGCGAATCAATAGCGGATCTTTCGACAGCATTATCGAAGGCACAGGGGGAGATAACTGGGGCGCTCAAGGACTCAGCCAACCCGTTCTTCAAAAGCAAGTACTCGGACCTGGCGAGCTGCTGGGATGCGTGCCGCTCAGCATTGAGCAAGAATGGTTTAGCGGTATCCCAGTTTCCCGAGACGGATGGCGCGGATAGCTTTTTGCTTACCGTCCTGACTCACTCGTCCGGTCAGTGGATGTCATCCAGGCTAGTTTTGAAGTCCAAGGATGACACATCCCAAGCGATGGGCTCTGCAATCACCTACGCTCGCCGCTACGCCCTTTGCGCGGTGGTGGGAGTGGCTCAGATTGATGATGATGATGGTAATGCCGCCAGCGGGCGTCCTATTCACTCTGGTGCGCATAGGCCTCAAGGGGATTTGGGTAAGGACGTGTCTGCCGAGAAGGTACAGTCCACGGTTAAGCGCATGCTCGATCTGATGAGCCAGGATATCGTCGGGGACCATGAGGATCACAAGCGGGCCGCAATAGTTCTGGACTATCACGAAAAGGTATTGAACCCTGACGAGGATTTGTACATAGCGGTTGGGGATGCTTTGCCGGCGGCTAAGAGGAACAGTTGGAAAAGTTTAGTCTCACTTGCTAAGCGCCTTGAGAAGGAAGATGCGGCTAGCGATCCGAGCCGAGGTAAGCGGTTTTGAGCGATCCGATCACAGTCGAGCGCATGGAGCGAGCCATGGAGTACCTTGCAGAAACCGACCAGGCTTACGCCGACTACATTGCGGCGAAGCTTAGGTGCGAGATTCTGTGCAAGCGCGTGCGGGCTCGAGTATTCGTGGAGACTGAAGGGTCTGTAGAGGTTCGCAAGGCCAAAGCTGAGATAAATCCTGAGGTCGATGAGGCTGACAAATACTTAGTTGAGGCCGTGCTGTATCTGGAAGGTCTGAAGGCGAAGCGTAGCCGTGCTGAGATTGTGATTGATGTGTGGCGTTCATTAAACGCTAGTCAGAGGAAGTCGTGACCAAGGATGACAAGAAGCGCCTGGAAATCATCCATCGTCTGCCTTGCATGGCATGCGTTCAAGAGGGATGTGAGCAACCTAACCGTACTGAGGCTCACCACTTGGTAGATATGGGCTATAGGAAGCATTCAGGAGGCCACCAGGCAACGTTGCCATTATGTGGATGGCATCACAGAGCAGAACCTAAAATTGGGTACAGTAAGACGGAGATGGGTTTTGTGTACGGTCCATCAATGGAAACGAGTAAAGCATTTTTCGTCAAGACTTACGGAAATGAACGCGAATTGCTGGCTAATATAGACAAGGTGATCAATGGATAAGCCCCGCACCCAATGCCTTAACGGCGATGACGCTACAGCGCTCATTGCTTCTGGGAAGTATCGCGACTGGATGCCGACCTATGAGCGCCAGGCAGACGGATCGGTCGTGGTGCTGGTAAATAGCGATGTCGCAGCGGCAGACCGTTGCCAAGGTTCGGGCCGCCATCCAGGAGTTCTACACGCCGTCTGAAATGCCGGAGCGAAACGCATGAGATCGGACTCGAAAGGAACGACAATGGACCCTGAAGTTATGCAATGGAATGGCGTTAGCTATGTGCCGAAGACAGCATTCGATGGTATCTCGCGGGAGCTTGCTGAGGTTCTCAAAGACCGAAAAGTACAGGGCTGGACAGAATATCTCCGGATGCAGGCCAAAGTAGAGGCCCTGACAGAGTTCGCCGAGTTTTGCGATTTCCACCACCATAGCTGCAAAGGCCGTCTAGGCCAGCATATCGAATGTAACTGCGGCTACAAACAGAAGCGCGAGTCTCTGCGAGAGGCTCTGGCTCTGCTTGACGGCTCCACTGCGCAAAGAGGAACTGAGTCATGAGCTTATGGGCGTGCATTGAACACGGACTTGCTGGGCCAATGGCGTGCTGCGGCAAGGCGTCCTTAGCGTCTCTGACGGCAACTAATCAGTTCCATCAGAAGGCCGTTGGAGGCAGCGATGTCTGCCATACATGCGCCGCTCATTGCGTGGTGATCGAGGATCATCTCGCCCGTATCGCTTCGATTGAGGCTACTGCCGAGGTACGCCTAGATGCGCTCACAAAAGCGCAGGGCAAGGTGCGCGATCTTGAGGCGGCGCTTGACCTGTTGGTTAAAGACATTCAGGGATACGAAGCGTGGGAGAGACCTTGCTATGCATTGGACGCCGCTATTGAGGTGTTGAGCACTACTTCGGAAACGCCAGGGGAGCCCGAGAAGCCAAAATTTCAATACGATGCGACGTGCTGCAAATGCGGAAAGGTCGTGACCATCGACCGAATACCGCAAGGGGTGTTCTTTTGCAGCTATGGATGCACATGACTACTGAGAACCGAAAATGAAAGCCGACGCCAATGAGTACGATTCCAGCATAGCGTTCCCGGCAAAAGGCGGCAACGTTATGGCGTGGTCTGTAACTGCGCAGAAGTGGTGCAGAGTCACAAAGAAGTGGGTTTGCAATCGTCCAGATATTTATACGAAGTGGCGTCCCATTGAGACACAAGCGAGTGACGCAGGAGAGTCGAATGGCTAAATGGAGTCCCTTTCGCAAGATCCGGTTTTGGGTGGTCTACGATCCCGCCAAACGGCAAATCGGTGCGCCCGCGAAATTCAAACGTCAGCTTGCCATGCCGATCCGCAAGAGCGGCAAAGTCATAGTGGAGATGACCGGCTTCTATCCAGCATCCGCACGTACATCCGCAGGAGAACAGAAGTGAGAAAAGCGGGCTTTTGGTTTACGTTGTGGGCTGGCTGGACGGCCATTTACATGACCGAATTGGAGTTCTCCACGTGGCTATATCACAAAGGCTACACGCTACGCCGCGACCCTGAGAGCGGCAAAGTCGTGCCCTGCAAGTACCTGCCTGAATGGTGGTATTTAACTGGCGGCGGTCGCGGTTCTCCTGCCAATCCAAAGGCGAAGCCGCGTAGGTGGCAAATGATCTGCGACGATTGCGAACAGCCAACTGATTGGGTTCACGCTATCCAGCATGACCCATGGGGCAGGCCAACCGGCGAGTGCTTTTGCGAGAACTGCGCTGAAAAGCGATGGGATCGCCAGCAGGAAAAGCTGATGGAGGAAACATGAGTCTTCTTCTCGATCTATTGGACTCTCCCTGCTCGTGGTGCGGTCACAAGAGGATTTATCACTTTGACAATGGAGCAGGAAAAGTCGTTTGTAGAGCGGCGCACGATTGCACTTGCGTCAGACCGCAGATGCCAAGATCAACTCCCAGCGAACCTAAGGTGGCAAATGAGGCTTTTCAGAATGGAGGCTGACGGGTATCTAAACGAAGATGCCAAGCAGGTAGCCTATGTAGCAGCGCCAACGTTAGATGCGGCCCTTCGGACTGTGAGCATGTCAGGAGGAATGCCAATTACAAAGGTTGATCAATTGACTGACGGGCTAATTTATGACGATTCTGACCGAGCCTCAAGGCCATGCCACAACTGTGGAAGCACGCTGCGATCGTTAGCGTGTCCCATATGCGGGTTCCCGATTGACGATCCAGCATCACAGTCCGATGGAGAAGTGAATGGTTAGACGTATCGGCTATGCCGACCCGCCATATATCGGCTGTGCGCATCTGTACTCTGAACATGCCGATTACGCGGGCGAGGTTGATCACGCCGAATTGATTGAGCGGCTGCAATCCGAATACGACGGCTGGGTATTGCACGCAGCTGCGACGCCGCGCTCGCTGGCCATCCTGGCGCCGCTTGTGGAGGCTACAGGGGCGCGTTGGATGTCCTGGGTAAAAGGGTTCGCCGCGTTCAAGAAGAACGTTTCTGTGGCTTACGCGTGGGAGCCGGTCATCGTCAAGGCTGCGCGAAAACCCGTCGTAAGCAAGCGCCTTGTCAATCGTGATTGGATTCAAGAATCGATCACGCTGCGCAAAGGACTGACAGGAGCGAAGCCGGAGAAGGTATGCCATTGGGCGTTTGAGATGGTGGGCGCTAGGCCGGAAGATGATCTGATTGACCTGTATCCGGGAACCGGCGCAGTCGCTAAGGCGTGGAAAACTTGGCAGGGATTGTTTGCTCTGCCAGCCGGAGAGGTCGCGTGACGGACGAAGAAGCACTGTTCGATGTGTGGTACACCAAATGGGAAAGGGATTCGTTTCTAAGCGTCCCGCAAATACCATTCTATCTTCGCCCCATGATGCTGGCCGCTTGGAGTGCTCGCGCATCTCTACACGTCGTAAAATCTCAGTCGGAGTGCCCTACCTGCGGAGACTGGGACTATAAGCACGGCTGTCCGACATGCTCTCCTGCCAGCGGAGAAGCGGGCAAATGAACTGCACTTGCATGGTCTGGCGCGAGAACATTGACAAGGTGAACAGCGCTCACCTTCTGGCTGCCGCCAGGAACCCCGGCACAAATAAAGGTTACACCGGCGTGCCGTTCGAGTACTGCCCTTGGTGCGGCGCGCATTTGCGTACTCCTGACACCGGAGTGGAGCAGTGAGTTGGATACTTTTGGCTTCTCCTAACGAGCTACCGTGTTCACCAAAATGCACCGCCCCGACATTGGGGGATTGCATCCGGGATGGTCGCCAATGCCTAAATGAGTCGGTAGGCCCATTCAAAACGCCTCAGCAGATGTTCGAGGACGATATGCGGTCAATTGCAAACGGAGAGCCTGATGCCGAGTGAAATACTAATGGAAACTCTGTTCTCTCATCTTGCAGAGGCCAGGCGATTAATTGAGGCACCCGTTCAGGGTGACAGGTCATGGCTTATTGCTGCGGAGCGCCGATTTCTGAAAGTCACAGATAAGTACTTTATTCCGTCTCCTGTGAGAAATTGTGAGAAAGGTCACGATGCGCAAACCGCAACGTAGCAGAAGCGTGCGGATTGAGAGCATAGGCAACGCTACGCTGTACCAAGCGGACTGCATGAGCATCCTGCCTGATCTGGTTGCCGACGCAGTAGTCACCGATCCTCCATACGGGATGGATTGGAATACGGACACGACACGGTTCTCGGGTGGCGCAGTTCCGACTAATCGGTACAGAGGCGAAGGGCGTGACGACTACGGGCAGATATCGGGAGACGATTCACCATTCGATCCCTCTCCATGGCTTGGATACAAGCACGTCATCATGTTCGGCTCAAATCACTACTCGGCGCGTCTGCCGCTGGGAACTACCCTGGTTTGGGTAAAAAAGCATGACCACCTTTTTGGCACGTTCCTATCAGATGCTGAGGTCGCATGGATGAAGGGAGGCCATGGAGTTTACGTGTTCAAGAAATCATTTCCGCCGCCTGTGCGAACCTCAGATGCTGGCGGCAATCCTTCCATGCCGGTTGGCATTCACCCATCCCAGAAACCCGTAGCGCTGATGGAATGGTGCATTCAGAAGGCAAAGGTGCCGGCCGCCGCGACTGTGCTTGATCCGTACATGGGCAGTGGGACTACGGGCGTCGCAGCGCTAAATAGCGGTCACAGGTTCATTGGCGTCGAAATCGAGTCTAAATATTTTGATATCGCCTGCGACCGGATCAAAGCCGCGCAGGCCCAAACGAGGTTATTTGTATGACGGATAAGCACAAAGCATGGTGCGATCTATTCGATGGTCAAGATATTTGCACGTGCGGATTAACAGAGCTACTGGATACCAAATGTCCACATGGGTTTGTGCGCGCCGAGAATGTTTGCGGACCTTGTTCGGAAGGCCGTCCGAATAGCTTCGCTTCTGATGCCGGTGCTAAGTCGCGCTGAAGAACACTTCCTGAACTCCCCAGTGGGCACCTGCAGCAACCGGTACATGGGCTCGTAGGTTGAACTTATAGACGTTCGTGATCAGCCCAGGTCCGATGCCAAGATCCGCAAGGGGGATCTTGTAGCTACCCCAAACTCCAACCTGAGGGGCAGCACCATAACGTCCAGATGCGTCCATGATGCCTACAGTCCCGACATTGCCGACTGAGATATCGCCAACCTGATAGAAGGTCAAATCCCACGCCATACCGGCAGTGGTGGGTTTCAACATCAAGTTGATGAACTTGTACGGTGTGACATCGTAAGTGCCGTTAGGTGCATAGGTGAGCCACCCACCCTGACCAGCCAGGCAGACGTACATCGCATCGAATGCCGCAGTTGGAGCTAGGCTTTGATCGGCGTAGCTCATAAAGCCGCCGAAGTTGAAATCCCCATCCCAGTAATAGACACCGTTCTTATAGACGTTTGGCGACAGGGAATTGACCTGACCCGCAAGTGTCGCAGGAGCCGCAACAGCAGCAGACGGTGCGCTTGAGGTTCCGTCCGAATAGTTCGCAACGATGGTGTAGGAGTTTGGAAGAATGCCAGGATTTCCGCCCTGGATCATCAAAGGAGATTTCACAGACTTACCGTTAAGCCAAGCCGAGTTAACCCCAGATCCTGAATAGCTCACAATCGTCTTTCCCGAAGGTGCAACCGCCTCGCTGAATGACAGCAGGATGGTGTAAGGCCATGCAATCGCACTCAAGTTTGTCGGAGCAGGCCCAGTCCCTACCGGTGGCGTCACAGGAGGGGTTATGGGAGGGGTTACAACTGGTGTACCCACTAGAGCGGCCACAGCTGCAACAAAAGACGGCGTAGCGGCTAATGCGGAGGCTACAGCGGCAGCCGTAGGGCTAACTCCCGGTATGCCCTGGATACCTTGAGGGGCATCCTTAGACAACGTACCTACAAATGGAACCGCCGCGCCATCTATGGTTAGAGTTCCAGATACCGTTGTCGTCATACTTATCCCTTGATTGTGGTTACTACCGCGTTCGAGGACTGTAGCACTTTAGGCTCAAGTTCTCGCTCAATCTTTCTAAGCACGTGCTCTTGCCTCTCAAGGACATGCAGGATAGCCCTGAGAACGTGTTCGACACGTTCCAGGGTTTCCTCTATTCGATACTCGGACATTACGGAGTGATTGTTACAACAACAACGCCACTCGATTGCAGAGCCGATCCGGTCTGTGAACCAGTCGTAAACGGCACTGTGGTCGGCGTACCGATAGGAGCCCCGTTAGTATCCGTATCGGTCAGCACAATCGAGCCGGTACCTGCAGCAACAGTGACTGAAGGAATAAAGCCAACCGGTGATTCAGTCCCGGTCAGAGTGAAGGACTGCGCAGCACCGGAAGAGTCCGTAACCGCAACAGTAGTCGAGGCGCGGGTGACGCCAGCCGGGATTGCCGGGCCAGCGAAAGTAACTTGAATTGAAATAACTGACATGGAAGTTCCTTTAATTGGTTAAAAATTAACGCTTGCCCTTATCACCCCTAGGGTCCCCAGGAGGTGGAACGTAAGCAGGATCATTGGGGGCAATTGGATTACGCTCCGGGTCGTTCGGGTTACGGTCCGGGGAGTTAGGCTGCATTGGATTTCTGGGATTAACACTGGTCATCACATTCTCCAAATTTAGCGATCAAACCCTAGGAGTTTGATTCGGGTAATGATTCGGATTGTTCGGATCTACCGGCGTTCGGTTCGGATCATTGGGGCTGCGACCAGGGACCGGATCTGGGTTCTTCGGGTTACGGGTCGGGTTTTCATTGCTCATGAAATTCTCCTTAAAGGATGGAATTGATCATGGCAGAGTAAGCGCTATATTTAACATTATTCGTGTAGGACAAACACTCTAAAGCTGTCGCTTAATCTCTACAATCAGTGCGTCTAGTTGTGCGGTGTTGGCGCTGCACTCGGCAAGGGCTGCGCCAAGAGCGTTTGTAAGGATGACATCGCCTGCCTGCGAGCTGGTTGCAGCAGGTTCTGATCCACTACCGGCTTTTGACACGGCACCGCTATTGGCTGGATGACTGGCGGTGTAGCTGCGCAAGCGCTGAGCAAGAGCGTCAGACAGAGTGCGTGCGGCAGATAGCTGGGTTTGGTAATCATTTTGAATCGCCTCATTCGCCGCAATGGCGTCCTCTTTGTCCTTGGTCGCTTGTGCAATGGCAGCATCGGTAACTGCTTGTATCTTGGCTTTGTCGGTATCCCAAGCAGCCTGTATCTCAGCCTTTCCAGCAGTAAGGCCTGAATCGTAAGCTGATCGATAGCCTAAATATCCGCCAAGCGCTAACGCTATGACGATGACAGCAATAATTCCAAGTTTGATCTCAGTGCTCACGGGATCTTTTTGGCTACCGATGCTTCCTGCTTATTGAACCAACCAAGAAGTTTTGCCGATGCCGCCACGGCAGCACCGCCGACAAATACACCAATCGCAAAACTGAGTACGTCGAAAATCATTTGATTGTCTGCTCCGTAGTTGTAGAAGATGTGCGTAAGCTCGCTTGGTTATCCCAGGAACGACCACTGTTAGCGTATATCCGGTATATTACACCCGACATACCGGTAACTACAGCGCAAGCACCTAAAGAAAATCCCGAGGCTTGCACTGTTTGAGCTGCAATTGGTAGACCCATATACCAGCTAAACAGCCTCTCAATGGTGAGAGCCGCCCAGATCAAATAGCTGAACAGCACAATCCTAGGAACGATGCGCATTGCATCAAACGATTCTGACCAGTCGAGTATCTTTGGCTTATTCACTTGCCATTCTCAGCACGGCCTTGAGCCAAACCTACTGCTGTTCCTTCAGCGGTTCCTTGAGCAAACTTGGCGCTACTCAACCGTTCCGATAACCCATCCGTAGCGGTCTTTACCTGCTCCATTTTACCGCTCAACGCAGCTCGTTCAGTTCGAGCTTCATTCTGTCCGCGTAGCTGCACGAGAATACCTCCCAGCACGCCTATCAGCGTAGATAGGGAGGTAATGACCACAGCTACGTCTGTCCCTGTCATCTAACTGTCACGCCATGAGAATGCCAGAATCCAGTGTTACCACCGATGAATACCAGCAATGCTATCAATAGAGCAATGCCAATGATTGCCCAAACTACAGGCTGAGCACCTGCTGGGACAACCGGCATGATCAGAGCCCTGATGATCCAGAAGGCTATCGATGCCACGACAACGAATACTAGAAACCAAATTAACCACGAGAAATCCATGCAAGTCTCCTTACCAGATGAGTGCGGCTTCAGCCTCCCTGCGCCTTAACAATCCTGGAATCACTACGCCGTTACTGTGATCCCACGTCAGAAGCTGCGCCTTAGCGCCAGTCCAATCCTGTGCGTTGACGCATTTGCACAGGGTAGAGGTTCGATAGTTTCCAATGCCTAGATTGAATACGAAGTCCGTCAGCGCGTCCAATGTGCCATTGGCTAGGTTAGGGCTGTACATCTCAAGTAGCGCGCGAGCGGCATTAACATCATGCAGTAGCGCATCATCTGCCTGCGCTTGAGTCCATACCAGTCCTTCGTACACGTCCTTGCCCACGTGACCGAAACCGATAGTCCATACGCCAGCTATGTCCTGATATGCCGTCAAGCGACACCCCTCGAACTGCTTAGCTAGATCGATTGCACTCAAGAATAATCCTCCCTAAGGTTCACCGAATCATCGTGATTATGCTGATCGCTCACTTGATACGCCCAGCGATTATAAGATCAACCTTCGCGTTCGTGGCATCGACCTTCTCTGATAGTGCCGATACGTGTCCATACATCGCTATCCCTCCGACTATACCCGTTAGCATCAGTCCTGAAAGAAGCGTGAGCATGGCATTGATATACTTGCTTGAACCGTTGAACGTGTTATTGCTCCCCATGCCCTGTGATGATCTAGCCCAGCGTCTGTCAAATGCTGCTGCGAGTTCGTCGTAATCTTCCTGGTTGCCTGCTGGAGGTCTAGAAATGCCGCTGGATAGGTCGGTCATGTCATACACCAAACAGTGTGAAATAAATAGCAGTAGCATCTGTCGGTGTTCCGGCAACAGCAATCTGCACATGTATATTTGCCACATTAACAACGCTAACGATAATTTGTGAGGCTGCCAAATTACAATTTATGAAAGGAGCTAAGTTTAAAGTTTGAGTTGATCGCGTAAGATGGAAACTATAATCACCTGTAGAGTTCTTTGTAACACTGGAAATATTGTAAGAATTGGCAGCCAAAGTTGCTGTTGATCCATTGTAATTGGCAACCGCTTTAGCGGTTGTTATGCAGTAAACATCAGGGTAAACGTAACTAGCTACCTCAGGTGACCCTAGAGACTCCCCAGTAACATCATTCAGTACCAATAGTGAGGCACCATTTCTCTGACATCCGATCACATTCAAAGTACCAGTGAAGGTTGAAACCAAATGTATTAAGTTGGTTACGTTTCCTGGAGGGCTAGCTCCTGTTGCGGTAATTATTGTACTTTTTCCTTGCCCATCAAGATGAATAGCATCAACTACATTCTCGAAATGACAGTTCTCAACTAGAACAGAATCATTGACCATATCAATGCCGCGAGGCATGTTATAAACACTGTTTCCGGCAATGACTGAATCCCTGAAATTCAATTCAAATGCACCAGAAGAACCTATTGTTTCCACTCTAATACCGGCACTGGCCGGAGATGCGCTGAATAGCTGCATTTGTGATAGTTCTAGAGTCGATGCGCCTCCGTATCCATGCTGATAGTGAAATCCAATTGTCGTAAAATTTAAAATAGTTACCCGAATCATGCCGTCACTTTCTTGCCAAGCATCTGATTGCACGCCACCCAAGCCAGATACGCTACTGCAATCGATAAATATGTCCTGCAAGATAGAACCGAATATTGCAGTGGTTCCGTTAGATGCATAAAACATGTAAGGCACTGAACCTAGTGTAAAGCCTGGGGTGGCTTTGACAATTGTTCCACCGCCGCCATTTTGACCGATTATGGTCACTCTATTTGGAACAGCTATGAAGGAATTTATATAGGCTATACCGGTAGGCAAAACAACGGTTGCGCCGGTTGCGCCTCCAACAGTTTGCGAAGCAACAGAGATGGCTTGATTTAATGCAATTACATTTCCTGCCGCCGCAGCCGGATCATTGTTAGCAAGATAGCCATATCGAATCGCATAAATTATTACTGGTGGGACAAAGTTAGCTGGCGTAATGCCGGCCGATATTTCTGCCGGTGATTGAGGGAAAAGAATTGCCGCAATGACTGCTGCGGTGAGTACCGGCGCATTGATCTGGTCAACCGACCATATCTGATTTCCGAATTGATCTTGAAGAACAAACTTATATGCTAACGCAGAATTTAGCCATACATTGGCCTGGCCATTGGCATTTAGAATTACCGGGTTGGTATTTGGTGTCGTCTGCGTCGAATCAATATAGGTAGTTTGAGGGGTAGAGGTCCCTGCTATATAGGTAAATAACTGCCCACCCGGCAATGGTAGTCCACCAAATCCAATTCCTTGGAATACTGGCGGTGGAGGAAGCGCCACACTCATTCGAGCTTCGCATCCTTGATTGCGGTTTTAAGTTCCATGAACTTCTCTAAGTGCTCACCAGGGATATTGATCCCTTTGAATATCAACAAAAGCATGTCTTGCTGTTCTTTAGTAAGCGTCATAGGAAAGCCGGAACCAAATAAGTTGTTCCATCCAGATTTATTGGAAGCCATTTGGCTGGTTGAGTTTGCGCAGACGCGCCAGGCTTGTTGGTGATAGACAGAATTACTGATTGCGCACCAGTTGTAGCCTGAGTGTTCAGGCGAAGCACGGCAGTTCCTGCTGAATTACCAGTAATGGTAAGTGCATTTCCGCCAGCCACATTGGTTAACAGCAAATTATCGCCACTAGTGGGTGCAGAAATTGCAATATTCCCTGCCGCAAGCCATGAGAATCCCAAAGAAGATGATGGCCCAAGACTTCCGCTACCATTGCCATTTATTTCAAGGAATGTAGCAGTATTTGAGGCATTGGATATAAGTAGAGCCAAATCACTCGCGTTTGTTCCAGCCCTTACTTGAAGCCCAAAAGAACTACCCGCTGTGGTTACTTGAAATATATCTGATGCAAAAGCGCCTGCAGTGCCAGTAACTACAATGCCAACCTGCCCAGTACCAGCCTGAACAGTTAAAGCTGTATTGTTTGTAGCGCCAGTAACCTGGATGGCTATACCACTTGCAGGCGTAGGAATGATCAAATTCTGTGGCAGCGTCAAAGTTACAGCGCCAGTGCTTGTAGATGCGGCTATTTGATTTGCCGTACCCGCAAGTGAGGTAACGCCAGTATTAGTGACAGTCACAGCACCGGTTGCAGAGACATTCGAGCTAAGACCCGTGTTTGTAGTTACAGAAAGTACGCCAGTATTAGTAACTGTTACAGCACCAGTAGCGGCAATATTAGCGCTCAATCCGGTATTGGATGTGAAAGAACTTACGCCACCTGTCGCCACAGCTACGCCGTTGACGAATACGCCTGTGGCATTGATGGTTCCTAGTCCCTGTGCGCCTCCAGTCGGAGCACCAAGTAGTACTGAACCAGCCGTAGTTACCGCGAAGCCTGTGGTAGAAATGCTGTTCTGCCCAGCAAGTCCCACTATGGTCAACGCAGTTCCAGATACCGGTGGCCCTACAGTCATCTGCGCAGTAGGAAAGTTACCCGCAAAGAACACCGCAAAGTTATTGTTGATCTTGGTGAATGCATCGCGCAGCAGATCGCCTGTAGCATCGTTTGCTTGCGCTCCTACATTCACTACTTGTTGCGTGGCCATCAGAACCTCAATATCCCTGATTCAATGCGATTCAATTGCTGATAAACAGACTTAGGCTGTACCGAGATTTGAAAGAATCCACCGCCATTGATTAGACACGAATTGTCAGCCGTAAAGTATGTGGTATCGATTCTGATATTGGTGTTATCAGCCGTGGGGATTTGCAGCTTAGTAGTTACGGTCATGAGTAGCTCATAACCACGATTCCAACGCCACCATTGCTCGCCGCAGGCACGGCGGTTCCGCCACCCTTCCCTCCACTATTGCCACCATCGAATATCCCAGCTATACCGAATCCGCCAGTGCCACCGGTGCCACCGCTGCCACTGCTGCCATTCCCGCCTGTGCCGCCGCTATTGCCAGGCGTATTGACAACGGTTCCGCCAGTTGGCGTTGGACCTACACCGCCGATACCAGGGGCAGAGGAAGTAGCATCACCGCCATTAGGACCGCCAGGCGCCGTTATAGCGGCAATCGTCAATGTGCCACTAGAAACGCTAGTCGAAGTGCTTGCAGCCCCGCCAGCGACGCCTGCGGAGCCAACAGTGAAGTTTAAGGTGTCCCCGCCTAATCCGGTAACAGAGACGGTAGTACGTGAGTACGGACCTGAAGCCCCACCGCCGCCACCGTTAAACCCACCACCGCTTACCGCTCGAGCGCCACCAGCACCAGAGGCTCCAAAAACCTCAATAGTTAGGGTGTTAAAACCAGTAGGTACGGTCTCAACGAATGTACCTGGAGTTTGATATATACGTGTCGTGACACCACTAGCTGTTCCGGTATTTAGCAAGTTCATCACTAGATACGATCCAGCCCTCAAAGTCGTAGCTGACGCGGTAGAACTTGCTTGTGCCCATTCGATCCCAAAGGTGCCTGGAGTAGACACAAGGAGCGAGCCTTTGTAGACAGTCTGGTTGCTATCTGCACCAGTCCCAACCGTCGTATACGATATTGGCGCTGAATAGAACGTATTCTGCTTAGGGCCATCAGCAGCCCCATTCACCCAGCCTGTTTCTATGACTGGAGAGATACCGCGAGAATCAACCGCTGAGCCACCATTCTGGAACTTAAATCCAGCACCAGCCGCAACTGAGTCGAATATCAGCATCACTTCGTAGCTGTATCTGCCTATGGTCAGAGCATTGCTTTGCAAATCTGGATCAGGGGTAAGCGTAGTGCTAGAAGTGATAACTGTATCGCCAGGCTTTATTTTGGCGTTGTTGTTCGAGCCTAAAGCGGAGAAGTACGCCAAGACACGCCAGGAGCCGCTACCGCCGTACTCAGCCAGGAGCGAGTCTCCAGGCTGGGTAACTATGTTGGCATTGCCAGGAAGCGTCAGAGTGGCGCTATTGGTCAATGTGAGGGATGCGGCAAACCTGACTATGTAGATAGGGGCTAGCAAAGAGGCCGATGAGCCAAATCCAGTGATAGTGGTCGTACCAGTAACGAGCGCGTTATGCGCTGGAACTGTGCCTAAATCAGTGGTTGTGGCTGAGACAATAGGTGTCTCAGGACCGAATGTTCCTACCACAGAGCCTTGCAATGAACCACCGATCATCAGCACAAAGCCTGAGTTCGTAGTGCCGCCTATATTGCTCTGGTAGACAATCTCAGTGATCTGGCCAGCAATGATCTGATTCGCGCCCAATGGCGAACCGTTGGCATTGAACAGTCCAACTACACCTAGGCCGTTCACGTTAATGCTAGGTGCCGCGGCGTTAGAGTTGGCTGGCGTGAAGAAGATCGGCGTGCCGGCAAAGGCCGCAAGTGTAGTGAAAGGCGATAGGAAATTCAGGATATAAAGCGATGCGCTACCGGTATCGACCCCACCGTTTAGGCTTATTAGCTGAGCTGCTACAACCTGATCTCGGGTCCAAATTATGTTACCTGACGGATCTTCAAGCACGAATTTGTAGGCCACATTATTCGTGATCCAGACCGACATCTCACCCCTGGAGTTACCAATAACGGGGTTTGAATTTGGCGTGCCGCCTGTTGAATCGGTAAATGTGGCTACCGGGGTCGATGTTCCTGCCTGATAGCTGAATAGCTGAGCCCCAGCCATAGGTTGGCCGTTGGCGTAGAAGAACTGTGAAGTCAACCACGGTACGAGGACTTCAGCGGTCATATGCTATAAGCACGGTATAGGACAAGGAGAGATACATGGGCTTTTTGATCTGGTTGGCTCTCATGGTGTTTTTCTACACATTTGCGCAACCGATATTCTGGGTACTCGTCGCAATTGAAGTTGTAGTGGTTGGATTTGTGATAATCGCTTATGTATTTTCTGCTTTGTTTCGTTCTGTATCTTGGTTTGCAGACACAGTTCTGAGCGTGCACCGCATAAGAATGCGCTACGAACCGAAAGAACGTCGCTACAAGTTCTACTTAGCGTAATCACTGCTGCCTGCCTTGTTCGTCCATTGCCGGTACTCCTGCAAGAGATAGCTGACCTAGAGGCGTAGCAATAGATCCTGGAGTTCCAGGACCAGATGGTCTGGCCATTTTCTGGCCTAATTTACTGGTTGCCAATGCCCTGGTACCTATTCTGGCAGCAGGTATTGCCACGCCGCTCAACAAAGCAGGACCAGCGCCGTGGGATAGAGATCCAACCCCCAGGCCAGCACCTACTCCGGTAGCTACATCAAGCGGCGATATTCCTGGCATGCTCTCCTTGCTCGCGCCAACCTTAGCCGCCTTCGGGAACGCATTGGCAAAGTCGGCCGCAGCCTCGAGATTGCCAGAAAGCGGCTTACCTTTGATCAATTGCTTGCCGAGCTTGCCAGCATCGACATTACCAGCGCCATCTAGCGCCTGTTCCACGCTGTAAGTCTTGGCGATTGTGCGTCTGGCATTGTCCCAATTATCCGCAAGTTCTGGCTGACCAATCTTTTGCAGATGATCCTGAACGGCATTTTCCACCGCGGTAGCAGCACCTCGGTAAGCGCTACCTAGAGTCCTA
>Ga0208220_1000519_pt1 | contig 16203 bp, 13 predicted proteins | sample NGESurdeep092012_9_FD_184484 | JGI IMG/M metagenome (GOLD analysis project Ga0208220, IMG submission 184484) | Arctic peat soil microbial communities from Barrow, Alaska - NGEE Surface sample F53-1 deep-092012 (SPAdes) | ecosystem: Environmental > Terrestrial > Soil > Wetlands > Peat ... | reverse complement strand
CGACGTGTCCAAGCTGGTTGAGCTGCACCTGCGGTTCCACGGCTACGGGGACGGCGAGTGGACCGACTCGGCCGTGCGACGGTACGTGCGCGACGCGGGACCGCTGCTGACCCGGCTGCACGCGCTCACCCGAGCGGACTCCACGACCAGGAACGCCCGCAAGGCGGCCCGGCTGGCCGCCACCTACGACGCCCTCGAGGCGCGGATCGAGGTGCTGCGGGAGGAGGAGGAGCTCGACAAGATCAGGCCGGAGCTCGACGGCGGCGAGATCATGCGGATCCTCGGGCTCACGCCCGGGCCGCAGGTCGGCAAGGCGTGGAACTTCCTGCTCGAGCTGCGGCTGTCAGACGGCGTGGTCGGCCGCGAGCGGGCTACCGCCGAGCTGGTTGCGTGGGCCGCGCGGGAGGGGATTGCTCCGGCGCCCGGTTCAACGGCCTCGTGAGCGCCTGGTACACGGCCGCCGCGACGAGGTACAGCACCCCGATGACCAGCACCACCACGTAGGACTTGCCGCTAGCGGGCAGGAACGGCACCGCGATCGCCGGCCCGAACACGTAGGCGGCGTTGAAGAGCATGTCGTAGAGCGAGAACACCCGGCCCATGTACTGGTCGTCGACGGTCTGCTGGACGGTCGTGTCGACGCAGATCTTCACGCACTGGGCGGAGAGGCCGAGCCCGAACCCGAGCAGCAGGTAGGCGTACTGGTTGAAGGTCGGGCCGAGCGCGATCGTGACCAGGCCGCCGATCAGCAGCCAGATGGTGATCCAGCTGTCCTTGGTGACCCGCTTGACGCCGGGCGGGGTGATGAAGGCGGCCAGGCCGAATCCGACCGCGCTGGTGATCACCAGCAGCGTGATGTGGCCGAGCGCCTTGTTGCCGTTGCCGCCGTGGAAGAAGTAGTTCCGGTAGAGCAGCAGCACCTCGACCAGCAGGGTGCCGTAGAGGGCGCGGTGCACGCCGACCACGCCGAGCGCGTAGGCGGCCTTCCGCCGCTGGTTGAGGTGCTTGAGGCCGGCCACGAGGCCGTGCACCACGTCGCCGAGCTCGGCTGCGAGCCCGTTCGCCTGCGCCTGCGCCTTTTCCGTCTCGAGCGGGCCGAGCAGGTTCTTGTCCATCCTGGTGCCGAGCGCTCCCGCCACCAGATAGCAGACGCCGCCGAACCAGAGCACGCAGGCGCTGCCGGTCAGGCCGCCGCCGGAGATGAAGTGGACGCCGAGGCCGACGACGCCGCCGACGAACCCGAGGATCGTGCCTGCGGTCGGGACGACGGCGTTCGCCATCACCAGCTTGTCGTGGCTGACGACGTGCGGGGTGCCGGCCGAGACGGCGGAGAGGAAGAACCTGTTCACGCCGAGCACGGCCAGGGCGCTGATGTAGAGCGGGATACCGGTCTGCCCGGAGAGCACCACGAACCCGGCCACCGCGACCATCGCGGCCCGGATCAGCGCGCCGTAGACGATGATCTGCCGCCGCGACCAGCGGTCGATGAACACCCCCGCGAACGGGCCGATCAGCGAGTACGGGAGGTAGAGGATGGCGAACGCGTCCACCGCGGCGACCGGATCGGGGAAACTCTGGGCGCTGAAGAACGCGTAGGCGGCGAACCCGGCGTTGAATACGCCGTCCCCGGTCTGGCTGACCAGGCGGCTGGCGAACAGCTTGCGGAAGTCCCGCTCGGCCAGCACCTCGCGCAGGTCAGCGCCGAACGAGGACCTCCTGCGGCCTGCTTCCCCCGACGCAACGGTCACACGTAATAGCCTAAGCGCCGGGTCGGAGGCTTTAAGGCCCGCGGTCCGGCGCTTGCGCTCGTGGCTTGGCGGTGCGCCCTAGCGCTCGACCTCGCCCGCGATGAACTGCTGCACCAGGTCGCGGCAGACGTCATCGCCGAACTGCTCGGGCGGGGACTTCATGAAGTAGGAGCTGGCCGAGATGATCGGGCCGCCGATGCCGCGGTCCTTGGCGATCTTGGCGGCGCGGAGGGCGTCGATGATGACGCCGGCCGAGTTCGGCGAGTCCCAGACCTCGAGCTTGTACTCCAGCGAGAGCGGCACGTCGCCGAAGGACCGGCCCTCGAGGCGGACGTAGGCGAACTTGCGGTCGTCGAGCCACGGCACGTGGTCGGACGGGCCGATGTGCACGTCCGCCTTCGCCATCTCGTGCGGGATCTGGGAGGTGACCGCCTGGGTCTTGGAGATCTTCTTGGACTGCAGGCGCTTGCGCTCCAGCATGTTCATGAAGTCCATGTTGCCGCCGAAGTTGAGCTGGTAGGTGCGGAGCAGCTCGACGCCCCGGTCCTCGAACAGCTTGGCCAGCACGCGGTGCGTGATCGTGGCGCCGACCTGGGACTTAATGTCGTCTCCGACGATCGGCACGCCGGCCTCGGTGAACTTGGCCGCCCACTCCGGGTTGGAGGCGATGAACACCGGCAGCGCGTTCACGAACGCGACCTTGGCGTCGATGGCGCACTGGGCGTAGAACTTGGCGGCGACTTCCGAGCCGACCGGCAGGTAGCAGACGAGCACGTCGGCCTGGACCTCACGCAGGGCCGCGACGACGTCAACCGGCTGCTCGTCAGACTCGGTGATGATCTCGCGGTAGTACTCGCCAAGGCCGTCAAACGTGTGACCGCGCTGCACGGTGATGCCGGTGGGCGGCACGTCCGCGAACTTGATCGTGTTGTTCTCGCTGGCGGAGATCGCGTCGGAGAGGTCGATGCCAACCTTCTTGGCGTCGACGTCGAAGGCGGCGACCACCTCGATGTCCGACACGTGGTAGTCGCCGAACCGCACGTGCATGAGGCCCGGCACGCGGGCGTCGTCAGCAGCGTCCTTGTAGTACTCAAGGCCCTGGACGAGCGAGCTCGCGCAGTTGCCCACCCCCACGATGGCGACGCGCACTTTACTGGATGGCACAGCACCCATCAGGATGACTCCTTCTCGCTTCCGCGAACTGTCGTTCCACGAACGGTGTCGGGAACTTCTATCTCGGTCCGGGGGGCCGGAAATTGGGGCCCGGCCGACCCGCCGCTTGCCTCTGACCGCCGTTCCTCGGCGATCAGCTCATTCAGCCAGCGGACATCGCGCTCGACGGCCTCGAGCCCGTGCCGCTGCAATTCGAGCGTGTAGCTGTCTACTCGCTCGCGGGTGCGCGCGAGCGCTACCCGCAGCCCTTCCATCCGGTCCTCGAGCCGGCTCCGCCTGCCCTCCAGGATCCGCAGCCGGATATCCGCCCTGGTCTGGCCGAAGAACGCGAAGTGGACGCCGAACTCGTCGTCTTCCCAGGCCGCCGGGCCCGAGTTGGTGAGCTGGTCCTGGAACCGCTCCTTGCCCTCGGCGGTCAGCCGGTAGACGATCTTGGACCGGCCGGGCGGACGCCCGGACCAGCTGTCGGCCGGCGGCTCGGCACCCTCCTTGGTGATCAGGCCCTCGGCGTACAGCTTGTTCAAACAGGGGTACAACGTGCCATAGGAGAGCGCGCGGAACGTCCCGAGCACCATGTTCAGCTGCTTGCTGAGCTCGTAGCCGTGCATGGGCGTTCGATGGAGCAGCCCGAGAACGGCGAACTCAAGGACGGCAGTCCGGTTACGGCCCACGGCACCCCCCGGTGGGTAGGGTATGTATGTATCTAGATGATATCTCTCGCCGATATCTCGGTCCGATATATCGGGGCGAACGATCTCAGCATAGGGGACCGTTCCCCCGGACGGCAACCGGGGTCAGCGTCAGAGCGCTCGCTCGTATCGGCCCGGGGTCGCGACGTACGCTCAGATACATGGCCGCACGTCGTTCCGTTGTGGATTACGCGCTCGCCCGGCGCGCCACCCTCGCGTCCCTCCAGGCCGGGCGGACCACGCTCGCCGACGTGTGCGACGCGCACCCGTATCTGCTGCGGGCGGCCAGGCACCACGGCGAGCAGACCGAGGACCGCTGCCCCATCTGCGGTAAGACGAACGTCACACACGTCACATATGTGTATGGAGACGAACTCGGACAGTATGCGGGACGGGTCAAACGGGGTCCTGAATTGACGGAGATGGCTGCCGAATATGGCGAATTCAGGGTGTATGTGGTTGAGGTCTGCCAAGGTTGTGCCTGGCACCATCTCGCCACGTCGTACGTGCTTGGCACCGGCGAACCACCTGTGGGGCGCCGACGCGGGGCGCGTCCGAACTAGTCAGGACGGTTGACGCCAGCATGTAACGTGTGGGTTCGGCGGGACCAGGCTGCCCCGCCTTCCTACCCACGGGCGCCCTCAGCCGGCCTGACGTTATCCCAGCCAGGTTCGGGCCACAAGGGCTCGCTCACAGCCACTGCGAGGACGTGTGAGTAGCAACGACGAGAAGTACCCGGAGCCGGAAGGATGGGGGGACGACGGTTTCTGGCGCGACCCGGATATCGACTCGGATTACGAGACCGGCCTGACGAGCCCGGTCCGTCCTGCGCAGGACGGTCCCCGCCAGGACCCCGGGCACAGCTACTGGTCGGACGGCAAAGGCTGGGAGAACTCGCCTGGCGACAGCGCCGCCGCAAGCGCGCCGTCCGGCGGCGCCTCCCCGTTCGACGCGGCCCGGTTCGACGCGCCGCGGGTCCCGTTCGGGCCCGGCGAGGGCGGTCTGCCCGGCAACGGGAACCCGGGCGAGCCGACTGGGTACTACGGCCCGGGCGGCGGCCCGACCGCCGTTTACGGCGCCGGACCGGTCGGACCCGGTGGACCTGGCGGGCCGGGCGGCCCCGGTGGTCCCGGGCGCGGGCCGGGCGGGCCCGGCGGCCCGAGGGGCAAGCGCAGGGGCGACTGGTGGCGGCGCTGGACGTGGAAGAAGGCGCTCGCGATCACCGGCAGCGCGTTCGTGGTGTTCATCCTCGCCCTCGTCGGCGTCTATTACGACCTGGCCAACTCGGCCACGATCCCGACCGCGTTCGCCGCCAACGTGACCGACCAGTCCACGACCGTCTACTACAGCGACGGCCACACGGTCGTGGGCACGATCGGCACCGTCGACCGGCAGGACCTGACGATCAGCCAGATCCCCAAGAGCCTGCAGGACGCGGTCGTCTCGGCCGAGGACCGCGGCTTCTGGACCGAGGGCGGCATCTCCCCGACCGGCATCCTCCGCGCAGCCTACGAGGACGTGTCCGGTGGCAGCGGCAGCAGTCCGCAGGGCGGTTCGACGATCACCCAGGAGTTCGTCAGGAACTACTACGCCAACGTCGGCACGCAGCAGACGATCAGCAGGAAGATCAAGGAGATCTTCATCTCGCAGAAGCTGGCCTCGTCGAAGTCCAAGGACTGGATCCTGCAGAACTACATGAACGTGATCTACCTGGGGGACGGCTCCTACGGGGTTGAGGCGGCGTCCGAGACCTACTTCGGCGAGCCGGTCTCCAAGCTGACCGTCGCCCAGGACGCGGTCATCGCGGCCATCATCCAGGCGCCGTCCACCTATTACCTGAAGCAGTACCGGCCCAACCTCACCGCCCGCTGGCACTACGTGCTCGACGGCATGGTGAAGATCGGCGACCTGAGCCAGGCCCAGGCGGACTCCATGACGTTCCCGAAGCTGCAGACCGACAACCCCAAGTACAGCCCGCCCGGGCTGTCATCGGGCTGCAACACCACCTCCACCCAGCCCTGGGCGGCTTACCTCATGACGCAGGTCTGCGGCGAGCTCACCGCCTCTAAGATCAGCGGCGGCGACGGCGTGAATGGGACCGAGCTCGACAACGGCGGGATGAAGGTCATCACCACGATCAGCCTGCCGATGGAAGAAGAGATGTACAAGGCGGTGAACGAGAACGTCGCCCAGATGCCGCAGGTCGAAGCTGACTATGGCCAGCAGGAGGTCGGCCTCCCGGCCTGGGCGCTGATCGGCGCCGAGCTGCAGAACCCGGCCAACGGGCAGATCATCGCCGAGTACCCGGGTCGCGGCGAGAGCCCGGGCCACGGCGTGGACACGTCGGCCGCGCAATGCAAGGCCTATGACTGCAACATCAACACCCTCACCTCCCGCGAGCAGGTCGGGTCGTCGTTCAAGCCATACGAGCTCTCGACGGCGGTGCAGGAGGGCATGGACGTCCAGAACAGCATCCTGAACTCGAGCACCTATCTCTGCATCCCGCCCGCCGCCACCGAGATGGTCTACTCGAAGGCGATTCCGGCCGGGACGTACCTCAGCGACCCGGGCGGCTCCGTCGGCTGCCCAAGCGCGGGATACGTAAAGATCGAAAACGACGGCGGAGAGGCCATCGGCACCCCGGTCGGGCCGAAGGGGGACAACCTGGCGAAAACAACCGTGCAGAACGCGCTGGCGCAGTCCTCGAACACGGCGTACACCGACCTGACCCACCGGGACGGCCTCACCAACGTCATCGCCATGGCGAAGAGCTACGGGGTCGACACCGTGGCCTCGGGCCTGGACAACGACACCCAGGAAGTGCCCGCCGTCGCCCTCGGCGAGGCCTCGCTGACGGTCAACGAGCAGACCCAGATGATCGCGACCATCGACGACAACGGCGTGTACCACGCCGGGCACGTGGTCAAGTCGTGGCAGCTGCCCGACCAGGCGGTCCAGACGCCGGTCGTCGAGACGCACCAGGTGCTCACCGCCGCGCAGGACTCGCAGGTCCAGTACGCGATGGAGGCGACCACCGTCAACGGGACGGCCACCGACGCGGCGACCGGCCTGGGCGGTCGGCCGATCATCGGCAAGACCGGCACGACCTCGGCCGAGCACTCGGGCTTCTTCCTCGGCGCGATCCCGCAGTACGCGATGGCCGTCGGGATGTTCGCCAATGAGCAGAACACCGCTAACCAGAACGACAGCCTGGCCGCGCTGGGCGGCGGCGGCTTCGGTGGTTTCTGGTCGGCCAAGATCTGGAACACCTTCGCCCAGGCCGAGTTCGCCAACCTGTCGGCGGAAAACTTCCAGAGCCCCGTTTTCTCCGGGAACCTGTGGAACCTGATCGGCCCGCTGCCGAAGGCGAAGCCGAAGAAGACCACCCCCAAGTGCACCGTGATGATCCGCGGTAAGTCGTTCCCCATCGGTGGCAAGGGCTGCCCGTCGGCGACGCCGACGGCGACCAACACGTTCCCGGGCGGGTTCCCGACTCAGAGCGGGACACCGACCCCGTCCACCTCCGGAACCGGGACGCCGACGCCGACCACCTCGGGCACGGCGACGGCCACGCCGACCGCCACGTCCACTGGCAAGGGTGGCGGTGGCGGTGGCGGCGGCGGGCTCGGCGCCAACACCGCTAATACCGCCGAGACGGCGAGCGGCGTCAAGGCCGGCCTGGCCGTGGGCGGGGTGCTGGCCGTGCTGCTGCCCGGCTCACTGCTGGGGACGACCGCGTCGAGGCGGCGCCGTAAGCGGGGGGCGGGCAGCAGCCGGTAGCCTACGGTAGGCATCCGGAGCGAGGGGCGGGACACGTGCGTTACAGGTATCCGGCGTACGTGGGCGCGGGCGTGGCCGCGTCCGCGCTGGCGGCGCTGCTCGGCTACGCGCAGAAGCTGCCGTGCAGCTCGGGCGGTGCCTGGAATTCGTTCACCGGCCAGTTCCGCGATGCCTGCTACACCGACATCTACCCGCTCTACTACAACGAGGGGCTGTCGGCCGGCAAGGTGCCCTACTACGGGCACCCGGTCGAGTACCCGGTCCTGATCGGCGCGATGATGCAGGTCGCGGCGTGGGCGGTGCACTCGGTGACCGACCCCTACAGCCGGGGCAAGGACTTCTACTACGTCACCGTCGTGCTGCTGGCGGTCTGTCTGGCGGCCGGGGTGCTTGCGACCGCCGCCGCCGCCCACCGGGAGGGCGCCGGCGCCGGCTGGAAGGCGGCCCTGCTGGTGGCGCTGTCGCCGGCGCTGATCCTGGCCGCGTTCATCAACTGGGACCTGTTCGCGATGGCGCTGGCCGCGGGCGGCCTGGCCGCCTGGGCGGCGGAACGGCAGTACCTGGCCGGGGTGCTGCTCGGCCTGGCCGTGGCGACCAAGTTCTACCCGCTGCTGTTCTTCGGTGCGCTGCTGCTGCTGTGCCTGCGGGCCGGGCGGATGCGCGAGTTCTGGAAGACCCTCGGCGCGGGCGTGCTGGCGTGGCTGGTGGTCAACCTGCCGGTTGCGATCGGCGCCACGGCCGGCTGGGCCCGGTTCTACGCGTTCAGCCGGGACCGGGGCGCGGACTGGGGATCGGTCTGGTACCTGTTCGAGCACTACAACGTCCCGGTCCTCGGCGACTCCTCGCAGGGGACGCTGAACCTGATGTCGTCGGGGGCCTTCGCCCTCGCGTGCGTCGGCATCGCGTTCCTGGCGCTGGCCGCGCCGCGGCGGCCCCGGCTGCCCCAGCTGTGCTTCCTGCTGCTGGCCGCGTTCCTGATCCTGAACAAGGTCTGGTCGCCCCAGTACGTGATCTGGCTGGTCCCGCTGGCGGTGCTGGCCAGGCCCCGGATTTGGCCGTACGTGCTGTGGCAGCTGGCCGAGGTCGCCTACTTCTTCGGGATCTGGGGCTACTTCGTGAACATGTACCAGTCGCCCGCCGGGATAACCGGCGGCTGGTACTTCGTGATACTCGCCGCCCGGCTGCTGTCGGTCGGGCTGGTCGCCGGGACGGTAGTGCATGACATCGTTCGCCCGGAAAAGGACCGTGTCCGGGCGTCCGGCCTCAACGACGACCCGGCCGGCGGCATGCTCGACGGCGCCCCGGACCGGCTGGTCATCGTCTGGGGCGGCGACGCCCGCCAGCCCGCCGAAGCCGGCGCGAGCTAAGTCGGCCGGGAGCTCAGGAGATCTGCCCGCGGAGCCAGCCGATGTCCTCGGCCAGGCCCGCCTCCGGCGTCTCGCAGACGACCGCCGCGCCCGCCGCGCGGACCACGGCCAGCAGGGCCTGCGGGTCGATGGTCCCGGCGGGGAAGTTCGCGTGCCGGTCCGCGCCCGAGGCGAACTCGTCGCGCGAGTTGTTGCAGTGCACTAGGTCGATCCGGCCGGTGATCGCCTTCACCCGGTCGACCGCGTCGGCCAGGTCGATGCCGGCCGAGTAGGCGTGGCAGGTGTCCAGGCAGAAGCCGACCTCGCCGCCGCCATCGGCGGCCGCGCTCACCCCGTCCCAGAGCCTGGCGATCGCGTCGAGCGAGCGGGCCATCGCGCCGTTGCCGCCGGCGGTGTTCTCGATCAGCAGCGGCAGCGGCCGCTCGATCTGCTGCACGGCCTTGACCCAGTTCGCCACCCCCTGGGCGGGATCGACGTCGGCGGTGACGTGGCCGCCGTGCACGATCAGGCCCTTCGCCCCGATCGCGGCGGCCGCCTTCAGCTGCTGGTCGAGCAGCTTCCTGCTCGGAATGCGGATGCGGTTGTTGGTCGACGCCACGTTGATGATGTAGGGCGCGTGGATATAGATGTCCACGTCGGCGGCGGCGTAGGCGTCCTTGAGCGCGACCGGGTCGCCGCCGGGGAACACCGGCCCCTTCCACCCCTGCGGGTCGCCGAGGAAGAACTGCGCGGTCCGCGCCCCGCACGCGACCGCGTCGTCGAGCGGGTCATCCGAGTGAAAGTGGCCGCCGATACGCATCATGCGTTAGAGGGTAATGCGCGTCCCTCGGTGGTGTTAGGAGAACCCGCCGTGGGCCAGCCCGAGGGCCAGGCCGACGAAGCCGAGGATCATGCCGGTGACGAGGAGGATCCGCTCCCCGCGGGTCGCCGACATCATCTGGGTGAAGAGGCCGACGAGCAGGGACGCCAGGCCGGTGACCGCGGCCGTGATCGCGATGGGGTGGGTGCTTGTGCCGTAGCGCAGGTACATTCCGAGCACGAACGAGGCGAGGCCGACGACCAGGGTGCAGATGCTGGCCACGTTGAGCAGGGGATGTGATCGACCGTCGGTAAGTTGCAGGCTCTGAGCGTCTTCAGGGCCGCCGGTTCCGATAGTGCCAGCCATGGCTACTGCCTCCAGGGGGACTCCATCGTCTGGATTTTCACCGGAGGTTCTTCCCAGATGTGCGCCAGGTTGAACCGCAAGCAGCGCAGTCGGCTTTCCGATTCGGCCCGGACGGTCTCGCCCCCTTGGTACAGTTAATGGCTGCGGGCAGGGACTTGGTTCTGTCGCCCGCAACCTCCTGTCACGGAAAGACCGTGACCGCGTCAGTCCAGAGGAGGTAGGGCGCGCATGCGTCACTACGAGATCATGATCATCCTCGACCCGAACCTCGAGGAGCGGACGGTCCAGCCGTCGCTCGAGGGGTTCCTCAAGGTCGTTACCGATGACGGTGGCAAGGTCGGCAAGCTCGACATCTGGGGGAAGCGTCGCCTCTCCTACCCGATCGACAAGAAGCCGGAAGGCATCTACGCCATCGTCGACCTGAACGCCGAGCCGAACACCGTCCAGGAGCTCGACCGCCAGCTCAACCTCAACGAGGGCGTGCTGCGGACCAAGGTCCTGCGGCCCGAGCACCGCTGACAGACCCCCATTAGTTCTGCTACCGACCTGGAGCGCCACGATGGCCGCAGGAGACACCCCAATCACGGTCGTCGGCAACCTCGTCGCCGATCCGGAACTTCGGTTCACGGCGTCCGGCCAGCCGGTCGCCACCTTCCGTATCGCCTCGACGCCCCGGTTCATGGACAAGGCGACCAACGAGTGGAAGGACGGCGACAGCCTCTTCCTGTCCTGCAACGTCTGGCGGCAGGCGGCGGAGAACGTCGCCGAGTCGCTGCAGCGCGGGATGCGGGTCATCGTGACCGGTCGGCTCAAGCAGCGCCAGTACGAGACCAAGGAAGGCGAGAAGCGCACCGTGTACGAGGTCGAGGTCGATGACGTCGGCCCGTCCCTGCGGAACGCTTCCGCCAAGGTCGCCAGGGCCAACCGCACCGGCGGTGCGGGCGGGTCCGGCGGCGGCGGTTTCGGCGGCGGCCAGGGCGGCGGCGGAAACCAGGGCGGCGGCTCCGGTGGCCAGCCGTCCGGTGGCCAGCCGTCCGGTGGCCAGCCGTCCGGTGGCCAGCCGTCCGGCGGCGGCCGGACCGAGGACCCGTGGGCGTCCGACGCCGGCTACTCCGACGAACCACCGTTCTAAAAAATCCAGTAAGCAAGTTACGACCATCCCCGTGTAGGCGGGGCTCCAAGGGAGCACCACGATGGCGAAGCCACCAATTCGCAAGCCCAAGAAGAAGGTCTGCGCCTTCTGCCACGACAAGATCAGCTACGTGGACTACAAGGACACGGGCCTGCTGCGTAAGTACATCTCCGACCGCGGCAAGATCCGCGCGCGCCGGGTTACCGGGAACTGCACCCGGCACCAGCGCGACGTCGCTACCGCGATCAAGAACGCGCGCGAGATGGCGTTGCTCCCGTACACCAGCACGGCTCGCTAGGGACAGGGGAGGACTGACCAATGGCTCGCATGAAGCTCATCCTGACCCAGGAGGTCGACGGCCTCGGCGCCCCCGGCGATGTGGTCGACGTAACGGCCGGCTACGGCCGGAATTACCTGATGCCGCGCGGGTTCGGTATCACCTGGACCCGCGGTGGCGAGAAGCAGATCGAGCTGATCAAGCGGGCCCGCGCGGCCCGCGAGATCCGCACGATCGAGGACGCGCAGGCGGTGGCCGGGCGGCTGCAGAAGCTGACCGTCCGGGTCAACCGGCGGGCCGGCTCGAACGGCCGCCTGTTCGGCTCGGTCGGCGCCTCCGACATCGCGTCCGCGCTGAAGGATGCGGGCGGCCCGGACATCGACAAGCGCACGATCGTGGTCCCCGACCCGATCAAGGCCGCGGGCGCGTACCGCGTCCAGGTGCGACTGCACCCCGAGGTGACCGCCTCGGTCAACGTCGAGGTTTCCGGCGCTTAATCCACAGCCCTAGGCTGCGTTGTCCACAGCAGTTTCCACAGGGGCCGGTTCTCCACAGGAAACATCGCTGTATCCACAGTTGCCCATCCGGGTGGCGTGCCCTCACTCCGAGGTCGCGCCGCCCGGTAGTGCTGTGTACCCCTGCCTGCGCCGGGCGAGCTCCGGGTCGAGGTCGCTGACCATCTGCCAGAGACCGGCCAACCGCTCGGCCAGCTCGGGGTCGCTCGAGTCGCCGCGCGCATCGCTCGCTAGCTGGTCAATCGCTGCCGCCAGGCGATCGACGGCGTCCCCCGTGTTCGAACACACAGACGAATCATAGCTTACTGAGATCGGGCCGGCAGGCCGTTTAGCAGGGCTGCTGCCTGCATTTTCGCGTGCCCGCGGTTCGGTCCAGCGCGGGCTGCCGAGGGTTATCAACGGTCCGTTCGATATCTGGGGAAAAGTCGGGCCGACGGACTGCCCGCACCCTTTTTCCACAGGCAAGTTCGTGCCGCCTGTGGATTTGTCTGTGGATAAACGGCGGCCAAAACGTGACCGACTTTTTCTCGTGCACAGCCCGCGGATTCCGTTCGCACAGGTCAGGCGCAGCGTTGTCGGCTGCGTGGCGCGGTTGTCCACACCGTAATCCACTGACTGCGCACAACCTGGCTACAGGTTCTCAACACGTTATCCACAGGGCCGTTTTGGCGGTCGCGGCGCGAGCCGGGAGAATGTCAAAGCCCGATGTCAGACCCTCCTGGTAGGAAGGTGTCGGCGAGGGGTGAGTCGTTACGCGGGGGGAGGGTGCGCCGAATGAGCCTTACCGAGTTGACGCAGCGCGGCGAGGAGTTCGAGCGGATGCCGCCGCACGACGTGGCGGCCGAGCAGTGCGTCCTCGGCGGCATGCTGCTGTCCAAGGACGCCATCTCCGACGTCATCGAGGTCATCAGGCCGACCGATCACTACCGGCCCGCGCACCAGCTTGTGCACGAGGCCATCCTCGACCTCTACGCGCGCGGCGAGCCGGCCGACCCGATCACGGTCTCCAACGAGCTCACCCGGCGCGGCGAGCTGTCCCGCATCGGCGGCGCCCCGTACCTGCACACGCTGATGGCGGCGGTGCCGACCGCGGCCAACGCCGGCTACTACGCCAGGATCGTCCGCGAGCGCGCCATCCTCAGGCGCCTGGTCGAGGCAGGCACCCGGATCGTGCAGTTCGGCTACGCGGGCGACTCGGACGCCGACGATCTCGTCGACCGGGCGCAGGCCGAGGTCTACGCGGTCACCGACCGCCGCATCGCCGAGGACTACCATCCGCTGTCGGAGATCATGCCCGCCGCGCTCGAGGAGATCGAGGCGATCGGCGCGCACGGCGGCGGCATCAGCGGCGTCCCGACCGGCTTCGCCGACCTCGACTCGCTCACCAACGGCCTGCACCCCGGCCAGATGATCGTCGTGGCGGCCCGCCCCGCCGTCGGCAAGGCGCTCGCCCTTGACACCCCGCTGGTCACGCCCGCGGGCTGGACGACGATGGGCGAGGTCGCGGTCGGGGATTATCTGATCGACGCGAACGGCAAGCCGACCCGCGTGGTGGCGGCGACGGAGATAATGAACGGCCGCCCGTGCTACGAGGTCGAGTTCTCCGACGGCGAGATTCTCGTCGCTGACGAGAATCACCAGTGGCTTACTTGGACGCCATCGTCGGTCGAGCCGCCCCGGGTCGTCACGACGCTGGAGATCGCAACCGATCTCCGGTGCCTCACGGCGGGCCGGAAAACCAGGCACGCGGTCGCTCCGGCCTGGCCGCTGGACCTGCCTCTGGCCGATCTGCCGGTACCGCCGGGCGAGCTCGGCGCTCGACTGGCGGGTAGCCGCGTCCGCGTCGGCGCGGAGGTAGGGGCGAGTGCCGCCCCGCCTGGCGGAGAGCACACGGATGAGGCCAGAATCCCGCCGGAGTACCTGCGCGGATCGATCGCGCAGCGGCGTGAGTTGCTGACCGGCCTGACCGACGGTTCTGGCGGTGACCGGGGTCGGCAGATCTCGCTGCGCAGCGCGGGGCTATCCGCTGACGTGCAGGAGCTTGTGCACAGCCTGGGCTATGTGTGCTCGCAGACGACGGAGCCGCTTAGCTCGGTGCACGCGACCCGCTGGCGGTATGTCACCGATGTGCGGCCAGTCCTGTCCCGGCCGGTTCGCTGCGTCGAAGTGGACAGCGGCGAGCACATGTACCTCGCAGGTCGCAGCATGATCCCGACGCACAACTCCGCGCTCGCCCTGGACTTCGCCCGTTCTGCGACGATCCGGCACGGGCTGCCGACGGTGGTGTTCTCGCTGGAGATGGGGCGGAACGAGATCACCATGCGGTTGCTGTCGGCCGAGGCGCGGGTGCCGATGCACATCATGCGCACCGGCCAGATGAGCGACGAGGACTGGGGTCGGCTGGCCAAGCGGATGAGCGAGGTCGCCGACGCGCCGCTGTTCATCGACGACTCGCCGAACATGTCACTCATGGAAATTCGGGCCAAGTGCCGACGGCTCAAGCAGCGGCACGACCTCAAGCTTGTGATCATCGACTACCTGCAGCTGATGTCGTCGCCGAAGAAGACCGAGAGCCGCCAGCAGGAAGTCTCGGAGATGTCCAGGTCGCTCAAGCTGCTGGCCAAGGAGCTCCAGGTGCCGGTGGTCGCGCTCTCTCAGCTGAACCGTGGCCCCGAGCAGCGCCAGGACAAGAAGCCGATGCTTTCCGACCTGCGAGAGTCGGGCTGCGTGACTGGCGACACCCGAATATTGCGAGCCGATACCGGAACCGAGATCACGCTGGACGAGCTAATCGCAACCGGGGCACATAACATCCCCGTTTGGTCGCTGGACGAGAGGATGCGTCTTGTAGCCAGCACGCTGACGCACGCGTTCTCAAGCGGAACCAAGGAGGTGTTCCGCGTGCGTCTGGCCTCCGGACGTGAGGTGCAGGCGACCGCGAACCATCCGTTCCTCACCTACGGTGGGTGGAAGCATTTGGAGGATCTCGCGCCAGGCTCCAGCGTCGCCATCGCCCGTTCTACTCCTAGTCCGCTGGCCGAGCAACCGATGCCGGAGCACGAGATCATCATGCTCGCCCACTTGCTTGGCGACGGATCATTCGTCAGGCATCAGCCGATTCGGTACGCCAGCGTCGATGAAGAGAATCAGACCGCGGTTGCTGAGGCTGCGACGCACTTCGGAATCACGGCAGTTCGAGACGACCACGCAGCTGCACGATGCACGTCACTTCGCCTGCCGGCCCCGTACCACTTGACCCATGGGCGACGTAATCCGATCGCCGAGTGGCTCGACTCCCTTGGCCTGTTCGGTCTTCGCAGTCACGAAAAGTTCATCCCCGATCGGCTTTTCTCTCTGCCGCAGGAGCAGTTGGCACTGTTCTTGCGGCATCTGTGGGCCACTGATGGTTCAGTTACAGTCGCGAAGTCTGGCGATGTCAGGATCTACTTCGGAACCACCAGCGAGAAGATGGCTCGGCAGTTGCTGGTCATGCTCCTGCGGTTTGGAATCATCGCCCGGCTCTATGCGGTGGGCAACTCGTACGGACATCCCCAGTGGACGGTCGAGGTAACTGGTGTCAAGGATGAATTGCTTTTCCTTGACGAGATCGGTACGTATGGCCCGCGGGCTTCTTCGGGCGCGAAAGTTCGGGAGCGCTTGCGGGAAATGACCGCTGCCGGACGTTTTGACACCATCCCCAGCGAGGTATGGGAACGGGTTGGGGAAGCTATGAGGGAACGCTCAATGAACCGCCATCGCCTTCAGCTAGCGGTCGGAACCCAAAGTCGGGGTGACTTGAAGGACGAGATCTGCCCGAGTCGGTCACGGCTCGCGCGCATCGCGGAGGTGCTTGAAGACCCTCAACTCAAGACGATCGCCGGTAGTGATGTCTTCTGGGACAAGATCGCCTCTATCGAAAGTATTGGCCTGCAACCTGTTTACGATGCTACAGTTCTCGAAACGCATAATTTCGTGGCAAATGGGATAAACCTACATAATTCGATCGAGCAAGATGCGGACGTAGTAATACTTTTGCACCGGGAGGACGCCTACGAGCGGGAGTCGCCGCGGGCCGGCGAGGCGGACCTGATCATCGCCAAGCACAGGAACGGTCCGACCGCGACCGTAACGGTCGCCTTCCAGGGCCACTACAGCCGCTTCGTCGACATGGCCCCGGCCTAAGTTCTTCTTCTTGTAGGTTCTCAGTTTTAGTGGCATTTTCTCAAAGATCTTGACATCGAATTGCATGTGATTCTCACGCGTGGCATCTAATGCCGTCCACGTGATTAGGGGTCGGGGTGGACGTGTGCATGTCTTGCGGGTCCGCTGAAGGGGCGAGGGGGCACCCGTCCCGCTG
>Ga0208220_1000518_pt1 | contig 16233 bp, 16 predicted proteins | sample NGESurdeep092012_9_FD_184484 | JGI IMG/M metagenome (GOLD analysis project Ga0208220, IMG submission 184484) | Arctic peat soil microbial communities from Barrow, Alaska - NGEE Surface sample F53-1 deep-092012 (SPAdes) | ecosystem: Environmental > Terrestrial > Soil > Wetlands > Peat ... | reverse complement strand
GCCCGGGCACTCGCCCGCCTCACCACCACCTGCCTGCTGACCGAGCACGCCCCCGGCCGGTTCGCCTTCCACGACCTCCTGCGCACCTACGCCGCCGAGCAAGCCGCCGAGGACGAGCGACAGGGCGCGATCCGCCGACTGGCGGATCATTACCTGCAGTCAGCCCGAGCCGCCGACCAAGCCATGTATGCCACGCGACCGCCCATCCGCATGCCCGAACCCGAGCCAGCGACTCAGCCGGAGACCTTCTCCGGCCACGTGCAGGCACTGGCCTGGTTCGACCAGGAGCACCAAGTCCTGCTGGCGGTCGTCAGCCTCGCGGCCGGCCAGGGCCTGCACGTCTGCGCCTGGCAGCTGCCCTGGGCCATGGAGACGTTCCTCTACCGGCGGGCGCACTGGCATGACTGGGCCAGTACCCAGACCATCGCCCTCGCGGCGGCTGAGCGCATCGGCGACCGGGACGGGCAGGCCCATGCGCACCGGGGCATCGCCAATGCTCACGTTGAGACCGGATCCCATGACGAGGGCCGGCGCCACTTCGCGCGGGCGCTCCGGCTGCGCGAGAGCGCCGGCGACCTGGCTGGCCAGGCCCGCGTCCACCTCGACCTGGCCAGGTCAGCGGGGCTCCAGCACCTCTACGACGACTGCCTGGCGCATGGCCGCCGCGGCCTGGAACTGTCACGCTCCGCCCGTGACCTGGCCGGCGAGAGTAACGCGCTGGTTGAGGTCGCCTGGGCCCTGGCCCTGCTCGGCCGCCACGAGCAGGCCATTGCGTACTGTCACAAGGCGCTCCGGCTCCTTCGCGATTTCGGCCACCGGGCCCAGGAGGGCCACGTCTGGGACACCCTCGGCCATGCCCATCGTCAGCTGGGCCACCATGCCGAGGCAGCGGCCTCCTACCAGCGCGCCGTGCAGATCCTCGATGAGTACGGCTACCGGTATGACATGGCAGTGACGCTGATCTCGGCGGGCCATGCGTACCGTGCCGCCGGCGACCCACAGGCCGCCGGGGTTGCCTGGCGCCAGGCCCTGGCCATCCTCGAGGAGACCCGTCATCCCGACATGGCCAAGGTGCTCGCCGATCTCAGCGATCTCGCGACCCCAGCCGGGGGCGCCAGCCGCCAAGCCCGGCTCACTGCGCCAGGCCGCCAGATCCAGCCGTCCCGGCCCGGACGCGCATTATGGTCAGGCTAGGACCCGACTTCCGCTCCTGCGTCCGAGCGAACTGCCTCCGCGTCACCGCCGTTCGCAGCGCCCGCTATCAAATACCCCGCACGCCGCCGTCGCGGCCGGCGGAATTTACGCCTCGAATCCGCCGGCCGCGGGACGCGCGGCCTTCTGACGCCGGAACTCCGACCGGCACCGGCGAACGCCTCCTGGACGATGTCCTCGGCGGCCTGCCGGTCGCCGACCTTCGCCAGGGCCAGCCGGGTCAGCCCGAGCGCATGCTCCCGGTACAGGGCGTGTCTCGCTGCGGCGTGAGCGCGCTCGTGATCTGGATCAGGCTCGGCGCCGTCACCTGCCTCCAGGCGATCAGCCTGGATCTGGTCACTACGGGCATGCCAATATCTTGCTTCAGCGGCTGCGCTCCGGCGGGACTAATCCAGCTGAGCTGAAGCCCGATCTTGGCTCAGGCTCCAGCTGGACGGCCCGCTGAAGGCCGCCGCCGTGCCAGATGTGTCGCAGTAGTCGAGGACGGGCTGTCCCGTGGGCCGCAGCCACGGTGCCTGGTCGCCGAGCTGGCGGAACTGGCCGCTGAACCAGGTGGACATGGCCTGGTCGAGCCGCCGTACGGGTGCTGACTGGGCGTAAGCCGCAGTGTCCGGCGCGGGCGTCGTGCCGCTGGCGTCGCCCGGGCCGGCGTTGTGCTCAATCGTCTTCACGGTGGCGGTCTGGCCCGGCGACAGGGAGAGCGGCGTCGAGGGCTCGATGCTCAGGCCGACCGCGGCCGGCTCGGCCTGGACGACGGTGGTGCCGCCGATCTCGGTCACCCGGGCACTTGCCGCGTCGGCGAGGCCGGTCACGGTCACCTCGACGGTGTGGGTCGCCGGGTCGTAGGTCTAGTCACCAGCGGCAAGCGCCCGGCCGGGGGCGCCCGGGTACACCCGCAGGGTCAGCGGGGCGTCGCGCACGGTCAGCGTCTGGGTCGAGGGACCCTGGAACGTGGCGCCGGTGAACCAGTCGGTCCACGTGCCGGGCGGGAACCAGACTCGCTCGCTGGTGACGTTGCCTGGCGTCGTCACCGGGGCGACGAGCATGTCCGGGCCGTAGAGGTACTCCGCGGGATTGGTGAAGGCATCGGCCTGGTCTGGGTAGTCGAGGTACAGCGGCCGGGTGATGGGAAGGCCAGTGACGGTCGCCTGGCCGGCCAGGGTGTAGGTGTAGGGGACGAGCGCCTCGCGCTAGCAAGTCTGCACTCAATCAGCTCATGCGCAGCTTCGCCGCGCGTCACAGCAACGACACCCGAACCCTGCTGCTGATCAATCCGGGCTGGGTGCAAACCGAACTCGGCGGACCTCGCCGCCCGCCAGGGTGAACCGGGCTTGCACTTCCTCGGCTACCGCAACCAAGTTGTGTCTTGGTAGAGCCCTACGCAGATGCTCAGACACGCTCTATTTTGCCGGGATTGAGGTCAGTCGCCGCCGCGCGGTGTCTCGGGGATTGCCGCACTGAGCCGCGCGATGAGCGCGCGCGCGGCCTCGGCGAATTCGGGCGGACCGAGCACTTCCATGGTCTGGTCGAGCAGCGCCATCCAGATAAGAAAGCTGAGTGACCACGGACCGCGAGTTGTGACGACGCAGCTGTCTTCACCCTCGGGGTCAGCGATCGCATAGCGGCTGGGGATCCGGCCTTCGATACGCGCGGCAGGGACGTAGAGGCGGATGCGGGCCGGGGCGGCCCCGAGCTCACCACTTCTGCCTGCCCGTGACTGGGCGTAGGCGGCAGCATCGCCGCCAGGTACCGTGCGTCTCTCACCGCGCTCACCGGGCCGGACGCGGCCGCGGATGCGGTCGACACGGAAAGTGCGCCAGTCGTTTCGATCCAGGTCGAAGGCGACCAGGTACCAGTCGAACCCGCTGTGGACCAGGGCGCAGGGTTCGGTGTGCCGCTGCGATGCGCGTCCGTCTCCGGCGACGTAGGAGAAGCGCGCACGTAGAGTGTCGCGGCACGCGGCCGCGAGTACCGCAAGGACGTCGGCGTCGATCACGGCAGCGCCTATCGCGACGGCCGAGGTGGCGGCGCCGAGCGCCCTGACACGCCGCCGCAATCGATCGGGCAGGACTTGCTCGAGCTTGGCCAGGGCGCGAACCGACGTCTCCTCAACACCCGCGATGGAGCCGGCGGCGGCACTGCGCAGCCCCACCGCGACGGCTACCGCCTCGTCGTCATCGAGCAGGAGGGGCGGAAGCCGACCACCGGCGCCGAGGCGGTAGCCGCCCGCGACGCCGCGGGCGGCGCGCACCGGGTAGCCAAGCGCGCGGAGCTTGTCGATGTCACGGCGAATCGTCCGCGGTCCGACCTCCAACCGGTCGGCAAGCTCCGCGCCGGTCCACTCCCGGCGAAGCTGCAGCAGCGAGAGCAGGGCGAGCAGGCGGGCGGAGGGCTGGAGCGTGGCTTCTTCCACAGTCTCCTCCAGGGATCGCGGACGGAACTCCGCGGAAGCTATCACTTAATTAGGACCTTAGATGACCGCAATTGGTGCGACGGTTGACCCGGCAGTTCAGCGGTAGACCAACTCACGGAGGATCGATGACCGAGCACCAGGGCAGGGCACTGCAGATCGCCCTCGCGTACTACGAGGCATGGGCGGGAAAGGACCTCGAAGGGACCATGAGCTTCATCGCCGACGACATCGTCTGCGATGCCCCGGCCGGACGGATCGAAGGCGCTCGCGCCTACCGAGGGTTCTTGGAGTCGTTCTTCCAGCTCCTCAAGCGTGCGGAGCTGATCGCCTCCTTCGGTGATGACGAGACGGCGATGCTGCTCTACGACAATGAAACAGTGCCGGTGCCCAGCGCACCGTCCGCAGCGCACTTCACGGTCGAGGACGGCAAGATCACCCGCGTCCGCGTCATCTTCGACCGAGTGCCGTATGAGGCGGCAGCGCGTGCCCGCCAGGCCCTCTGACAGTCCGTGACGCGAGACCAGCGAGGAGAACGCACAGTGGGCAGCAACGAGGTCAGCTCGGTCCTCATCACCGGGGTCAATGCGGGCGGGTTCTCATGCTCACCACCTTCGACCTAATCTGCGTGCCTCGGCGGAGGAGCGACGGAGGGCGACCCGGCCGCGCCGAACGGCGGCAGTGTGCGCGAAGGTGACCCAACCGGCGGGTCGTTTTCGGGCAGGCAGTACCTGTGTTCGTCAGCGCGGCCGGCTCGGATGGGTGCGTGCAGCCCTGATCGTTGGTGTCAGTCGATGTCACGGTCGGCCAGCGGGCTCTTGTCGCGCTGGTGATAACCGGCGGTCATGTCGCCGTCGACCAGGAGCGACGTCCCGGTGATGAACTCCGCCTCGTCGCTGGCGTAGAAGACCGCCGCGGCGGCAACGTCGCGGGCCTCGCCGATCCGGCCGATCGGCGGGACCGGCCAGTCGCCGCGCTCGGGCCGGTCTTCTTCCCCGGGCGGGGCCATGTGCCGCATCCCCGGCCAGGTGTCTCCCGGGCAGAGCACATTCGAGCGCACGCCGTCAGGGCCTCCCTCCAGCGCCAGCATCTTCCCCAGCATCACCACCGCCGCCTTCGACACCGAGTACAACCCGATGGACTGCTCGCCCCAGATACCCGCGTCGGACGCGATGTGGATCATGCAGCCACGGCGGGCAGCCAGGTACGGGTACACGGCCCGCGCGTACAGGAAGTAGCCCCGCACGTTCACGTCCATCACCCGGTCCCAGTCCGCCAGGGGCGTTCGCAGCAGGCCCGCCTCAACCCCGACCCCGGCGTTGTTGACCAGCACATCGAGACTCCCGAGCTGCCCGGCGGCCAGATCCGCCGAGCCCGCCACAGCAGCAGGATCGCCCGCGTCAGCGGCCACGAACCAGGCCTGGCCGGCCTCGCGGAGCGCCCCCTCCGCGCGCAAGCCCACCTCCTGATCCCGCCCGGTCACCACCACCCTCGCGCCCTCTGCCAGGAACCTGCCGGCAATGGCAAAGCCGATGCCGGTCGTCCCCCCGGTGACCAGCACCTGCTTGCCCTGAAGCCGACCCGTGCCGCCGGTCACGTCCATCTGGTGCAACTGCCTTCCGTCAATGAGGCCGCCAGACCCCGGGTAACTGCCGGAAACACCATTGTGCCGCCACACCTGCCGCCAGCAGCGGGACAGGAATCGCCCCGGCGTTTCCGGAAGTCCCGCAGGGACGGCTCAACCGGGCGGCTCGCCCGGTCGTCTGCAAGAAGGGGCCCCTGGAGGACTCGCCCCGCTGAGCGTGAACACGAAGTGGAGCGCCTACTGGGAGCCGGGCTAAAGGCCAGATCGCGGACGGAGCGTGCTCGATGGTGCGCCTGGTCCGCGGGATGTCAGGCCCAGTCGTCCTTGGTCTCCCAGACCTCGATGTAGCGCAGCCCGGTCTCGGTGGTGTGGGCGAGGTGGGCCGTGCAGCCCCCCGTCAAGAGGCGATACGACACCAGCAGGCGCCGCGAGGCGGCCGCCCGCACCCGCACGGCGATCCTGGACGCGGCCGACCGGCTGTTCAGCGAGCGCGGCTACACCGCGACCCCGATGGCAGCGATCGCCGAGCAGGCAGGGGTGGCCCTCGATACCGTCTACGCCTCGGTTGGCCGCAAGCCCGAGCTTGCCCGCCTGCTGAGCTGTGGAGCGAGATCTCCGAGCGCCGCGCGACGAACATGCGCCGCTTCGTCGCGGACTGAACCAACCCCAGGCAACCGCCTGCCGCACCGTCATGCCGTACCACGCCACGCAACCCCAGCCAGCCGATCGTGCCGTCGCCGGCGCCGCCCACCAGCCCGTGATGAACCACTCCGCAGGCAGAGCGGCGCTGCAGAGCCGTCCTGTCGCGCTTCGCCTGCGGCCTCGTCTGCGCTGCTGCAGCCCGGCGCGACGTCACAGCCGCGGCGCGTACCGGGGTGACGCCACCGGGGCCACCGGCACGCCGCCGGCCGCGATGCCGAGGCTGGCCAGGGTCACGCTGCCCAGGCCGCCGCTGGTTGTGCCGTCCGCCAGGACCGCGATGGCCAGCGCGTTCTCGCCGCGCGACTCCAGCAGGCCGGCCGGGAGCACGAAGGTGACCTGCGGGCCCACGTTGTTGATGTACTGCCCGATGTTCCATCCGTTGAGGAAGATCTGCGCGCGGTAGGACTTCGACTTGTCGTCGCTGATGGTCAGTCCGAGGGATGCATCAACGCCCGGCGGCACGTCGAGCCGGAAGGTCGTCCGGTACCAGGAGACGCCCGGCCGCGTGTCCGCGTTCGGCAACGACACCTCAGTCCACCGCTGATCCGGGAAGCCGGGCAGGTACCAGCCCGAGCGCTCGCCGTAGAGTCCGCCGTTGTTCAGCGGGCCGCGGGCCTTGTCAGCCGGGGTCTCGCTGCCGAGCGTGCCCTGGATCAGCCATGTGACCGTCGGCGACGCGCCGGCGAACGTCACGGCGGTGAGGCCCAGCGCCTGCTTGAACGCGTTGTTGGCCCCGCCGTCCTCCTGGTGGGACATCGGCCGCACCAGCACGGCGAGGACGTGGGTTCCGCCGTCCTGCGCGGCCGCCGGCACGGGCAGGATGACCGTCTGCGTCCAGCCCTGCACGGTGGACTGGCTAGAGGTCGGCTCCGGGATTTCGCCGGCTCCCAGGAACTGGCCGTCGAGCCAGGCCAGGAGCATCCCAACCTGTCCCGTCTGGTAGCTCAGGCTCACCGAGGTGGCGCCAGGCGCGGCGGACCAGGTTCCGCGGTACCACACGTCGCCGTAGTGAAAGCCGTAGTCGTCGGCGAAGAGTACTGGCTGGCCGGTTGGAACAGCGGTCGCGCTGGCGGATGTCGTCTTGCTGGCCGGTGTCCAGCCGCTGTCGTCGAAGCCCGGCTGCGCCTCCGGGTTTTCCGTCGCGTACCTCCAGCCGTCCAGAGCCGGGAGCACGAGAGCGGGCGGCCCGGCGAGCGCGGACCGGGACGTCAGGCTCCCTGACGAGGTCCGGACCACGGGCACCGGCCGACCGTTCCAGGACACCACGACGACGCGCCGGGGCGCCCATACCTCCAGCGACGTGGCAGCCGAGGTGTCACCGGCGAGCACGAGAACCGGGCCGAGCGTGGCTGCGGAGCGGACCAGGGCCGGCCCGCTGACGAGCACCGGGCCGGCCTGAGTGTCCAGCCGCCAGAAGGCAGCGGCCGCGTCGTCGTCCACCGCCAGGATGAGCAGCGGCCGGCCGGCGGCTGGCGTGACGAGTATCCGGATGATGCCCTGATGGACGTAGTCAAGCGTGAGGTCACCGGTCGCCGCGTTCCAGGTTGAAGTCACCCCCGTGCCTGCCAGGACGCTTACCTGCGGGCCGGCCGGCGCGGGCGGATAACGCAGTACGGTCTCCCCGTCGTCGCCCGGGCGGCTCGCCAGCAGCACGAGGTCCAGGTCGCCGGCCGGTGCGTGCGTCATCAGGTGCGAGGTGCTGTAGACGAGGTGGGCGGAGTCCATGCGGTAAGCAGCGACGATCACCTTCATGTCCTTGCCGTTGAGCTGCAGCGTGCCGGACTGCGGCACGGTGTACGAGCCGTCGGCCGTGACGAGCGGGAGGGTCAACTCCAGGCCGGCGGTGTGGTCGTTGCGGGCGAAGTAGAAGTGCGTGCCGGTGTCGGGGTTGGCCAGGTGGTACGTGATGGCCAGCGAGTTCGACGCAGTGACCGGGGTGGCCGGATCCAGCTTGGTGATGTCGGCGACCGGCTGGAGGAAGTACCCCATCTCCTTCATGGCGGGGATCTTCGCGGTCAGCTGACGAGCCTCGCTGATCGCGGCGCCATAGTCATAGGAGGTGTAGACGACGGAGGCGGGCAGCCAGCCCCACGAGGTCCCCCCGTAGGTCATGTAGATATTCTGGATCTTCAGACCGTTGGCCACGTTGGTGAGGTAGAACTGCCGCTCGTAGGCGGGCCCGTCGAAGGCCCGCTCGTAGGGATAGCCCTGCCCGTGCCACGGCGCCCCGCCCCACGGGTCGAAGTAGCCGCCGCCGAACTCGGCCGCGAATCCCGGCGTGGCAGGGCTGGCGCTGGCACCGCCCTTAGCGCCGCCCGGCCCGTAGTAGCCCCAGTCCGGTGGCGCGCCGCTGGCCGACGGGTACCCGTCGAACGCGTACAGATAGTTGTCGTCGCCGGTGGGGAAACTGCCCGGCGTCCAGTCGCCGTTCCGGCCTTTATCGTTGTGGTAGATCGGCACGGTGATGCCGTCGGCGCGCGCCTTGGCGTACAGATGCGCCATGTAGTTGATGCCGGTCGCGGAGCCCACGTAGCTCGCGTACTCGTTCTCGATCTGGTACAGCAGCAGGGTTCCGGAGCCGTCGGTCACCTGATGCCGGACGAGAATCCCGTTGATCGCGGTGAGCCACTGGTCGGCGGCGGCCAGGTACACCGGGTCGTCGGTGCGGGCCACGGCCGCCGTGGCGGTGAGCCAGCCGGGGAAGCCGCCCGCGTTCAGCTCACCGTTGATGTAAGGGCCGGGCCGGGCGAGGACATAGATCCCGGTATCCGCGGCCATCCGCATGACCAGGTCCATGTCGCGGACGCCGGTGAAGTCGTAGCTCCCCGACGCGGGCGAGTGGTAGCTCCAGTTGAAGTACATGCAAACGGCGTTATAGCCGCTGGCCTTCATTTTCTGCAGGATGTCCAGCCAGAGCGACGGGCTGGGCAGCCGGAACGGATGGAACTCCCCGGACCATACGAACAGACGCGTGCCGTCGATCATCAGCGAGTACGGGTCGAAGGTGACCTGATGCGCGGCGCCGGAGACCGCGGCGCTGCCCATCGCCACCCCCGATCCGCCGGGCGCCGCGGCCAGCGAGGCGCCGGCCCAGGCCCCCGCCGGCCGCGTCGCCACGCCGGCAGCGGCGAGCACGGTGCCGGACAGCAGTGCCCGCCGGGAGATCAGTGCCCGGTGAGAAACCGGGGCCTGCCGGGCGAGGGATTCAGGATCGGAACCGCGTGCGGGGTCAGCGGGAGGTCGCGTCATCGGTGCTCCTTGTCCTGGGTGGGGGACATGGCAGGGGGCGCATGGCGGGTGGGCAGGATCCCGGCCGCAGCAGGCCGCTCATGGTGCCTGGCCAGGAGATGCTGCCGGACAGGTATAGGTGCTCAGCCCGGGACCGCTGGCGGGCGCGTCCGCCGGCCAGGGTGACCGGGGCGCCGAGCGGCGAGCATTCCGCATAGACCTGCACGCTCCCGGCCGGAGTCCCCTTCGCCCTCGCCGGGCCAGGCGACCGCGGTAACTGTGACCTCGAAACTTGCCGGCCGGCCGCCGTGTCACTGCCGCTGCTGGTCACCAGGACTTGGGTCAGCGTCGCTACGGCGCCAGATCGGTGTCCGCTGGCACTGGCAGGGCTGGCACTGGCGGGGGCGACGGTGGCTGTCGCGATGCCGGTGTCGGCAACCTCGCCGTCGGCGGGCACGAAAGCCGCTGGGGACTGCGTTCCGTCGCCCGCCCTGGCGGCGGTGCTGCCGGTCACGACGGAAAAGGCGCTGGCCCCGCGGACTGCCGCCAGCCCGGCGGCCGGCTGGGCGGCGATGTGGCCGCCGCACAGGTGCATTCAGCAGCCAGGACCCACAATCGTCGTAGGGTCACCGCGCGCTCCTTCGGGCAACCGACCTGAGAAGGATCGATCCTATGTCTGTAAGTCGTAACATGGGCGAAACGGGAAGTCTAGATACACCATGGCGCTCGCCGAGACCCCTGTCGTTACGACTGTGGCTGCGCGGTTCCAGGCTTGCAGTCACGGCTGCCTCCCGGGTCCCTGACGCAGCGGCTGTGGCATGAGCCGCGCGTGCGCACGGAAGCCGGGGTGCTTCAAGCGCCCTGGCCGGCTGCGGTGCGGGTGAGCCGGTAGGACTGGGTGCCGGTCTCGATGATCGCGCCGTTGAAGGTGAGCCGGTCGACGATGGCGGCGCAGAGCCGGGGGTCGGTGAAGGTCTTGGTCCAGCCGCTGAAGGACTCGTTGGATACGATCTGCTGTTCATGGCCTTCCTGGCAGAGCTGTTCATGGCCGAATGCGAGGACCGCGACCGCAGACCTTTCCTGGTGCTGGGGTGGCGGAGGAGCTGGTCATATGCCTCCTGCTCCAGGACAGCGGACCCAGCCAGGGCCCCGGGCCTGCGCATCAGCGTCTCCCCAGGTAGTGATCGAGGATGAGCGTCTCGGTGCCCTTCCCGGCCAGCCGCTGATGGCGGGCCACCTCGGCGCGCTGGTCGTAGACGATCAGCTCGGTAGAGCGCAGCAACTCTGCGGCGGAGGCCGTCATTGCCCCTGGCTGACCTGCTGACCTGCTGACCGTCGGCCAGGACGGCGGGAGCGTGTGCTCACGGGAGATGGCAGGTGTCGTTAATACATCGAACGGCGGCGAACTCGTGATCATGCCACTGGATCTCATTTATGCAGGCCGAGCCCAGATACATCCGGTACAGCGCGGTCAGGGGGACGTCGAGGGCCTGGCACAGCAGGATCTTTATCGGCGTGATGTGGCTGACGACCAGGACAGTCTGCCCGAGGTGGTCTCGCAGGACTCGATTGCAGGCGCGACGGACGCGGTCGGCGACATCGGCGAAGCTCTCACCGCCCGGAGGTGCCTGCCCGGGATCGTGCTGCCATGCGGCGACGAGCGCGGGCCACCGCTGCTGGATTTCGGCCAGGGTAAAGCCCTCCCATTCGCCGAAGTCGGTCTCGCGCAGATCGTCATCGGCGCAGATGGCCAGGCCCAGCTCGGCGGCGACTATGGCGGCGGTGGCGGCGGCGCGCTGCAACGGCGAGCTGACTATGGCGTCGATCGGCGCGCCGGCGGCCAGCCGGCAGGCAGCTGCCCTGGCCTGTGAGACCCCGTCTGCGCTGAGGGGCTCATCGCGCTGACCACTGAACCGGTGTTCCGGTGACAGGCGGGTGTCACCGTGCCGCAGCAAGATCGTGATGGTGGGCAGCTCGGAAGGCTCGCTCCAGCCGAGTGTCATGGCCGCCCCGCCAGGACGGCAAAAAACTGCTGGGCGGACTGCTCCCAGGTGGGCAGGCTCAGTGCCCGGCGGGCCGCCGCGGCTCCCATGCGGCAGCGCGCGGGACCGTCTTCAGCCAGGACACGCATGGCAGCCGCAAGCCCTCCGATGTCTCCGGGCGTGACCACGAAACCTTCTTTCCCGTTGTCCACGAGATACGGAAGGTTTCCGGTGCGCCAGCCGATCACCGGAAGGCCGGCGTCCATGGCCTCGGCATAGGCGGTCCCGTACGTCTCCCAGTGAGACGGCAGGACGAACAGGTCGGCGGAGTGGTACAGCTGGCCGATCTCGGCGTCGTCGCAGCGCCCGTGCCGTACCACCCGGCCGGACAGATCGCCGAGTCGGCGCAGCACGCGCCGCCCGTAGGGCGTGTCCTGCCGCTCATCGCCCGCGAGGTGCAGTCGCAGCGTGCCGGCAGACAACAGGGCGACCGCGTCTAGGAGCTCGAGGATGCCCTTATTGGGCAGCCAGTTCGCCACGCACAGCGCAGCAGCCCGTGCCCCGGCTCGCAGGTCGCTGGCCTTATTTACCGCTTGCTGATCCCGGCCGGGAGGCACGACGACGGCGTGATCGACCTGATCGGCGAGGAGCGAGCTGGCTACGATCACCTTCTCGCAGCGGCGGTACAGGCACCGGTCCAGCCGGGCCTGCACCCATCGGCGAGGCGGCGCGTGGTCAATGCCGCCCGGTGGCTGGTGAACGACGGCGCTCAACCGTCGCGGCTGGCGCAAGATAATCCACGGGGCCAGGAACGCGGCCACGATGCTATCGACCAGCACGACGTCGGCCTCCTCAGCGGCGCGCAGCACCCGAGGGCCGTAAACGAAGGACAGTCGCGACGGCAGCGACTCAAATCTCAGCTCTGCGTCGTTCCGCGCCGCGAGTTCGGCCATCCGCCGGTGATAGCGGTACCCCCCGGAGAGAGTCGCCGGATCACCCAGGGTAATAAGGCAGACGGTCAGCATCGCGCCCGGTATCCGCCAAACGCGACAGCGGTTTCCCACACGCGGACGGCCAGGCTGTTACCACCTTTCCCCGTGATCACGGGCGAGAGAGTGTCGTGGACCCAGCGGGCGAGCACCTCGACCGTGACCGCCTCAGCCTCGGCGGGGCGAATTTCCTCCAGGTTCCGCCCGTCGATCCGGCTGGCCAGCCCGGTCATGGCCGTCTCCAGCACGTCGAGGTCGCAGACCATCCCTCGGTCATCCAGCTGCTCACGGCTCACCACCACCTCGATCCGGTAGTCGTGATCATGCAGCTGTCCTTCCGGGCCAGGCACTCCTGGCATGACGTGAAAAGCGCGGACGGTCCGGGTTAGCCCGACTTCATAGGTCATTGAACGGTTCTCCTGCCGTAATCAAGAACGGCGTGCATCAGGCCGGGCGGGCTCTCATCCACAGTGCGGAACGCCTCGGGGGCGTCTGTGAACGGAAAAACGTGCGTGGACAGCTCGGCCAGCGGAAGCTCAGGTAGCAGCGCGGCCGCCTCCGCGCGGCGCCGCGGTAGCGCCCATGCCGCCGACAGCCGGGCCGGAATCGTGGAGACCTGGGTGCTGCGGATTGTCAGCCGGCGGCGGTGAAAGGCCCCGCCGAGCGGCAGCACTACCGGCTTGGTGCCGAACCAGGACGCCACGAGCAAGGTCCCTTCGTGGGCCAGCATGTTCAGGGCCATGGATGGCGCGTCCGGATTTCCGCTGGCGTCGATGACGAGGGGAACTTCTTCCCTGGCCAGTTCCTCGGGCACGACAGCCACGATGCCGAGGCTGTCGGCCAGCGCACGGCGCCACGCCTGCGGCTCCGCGCACAGCGGTCGCTGCCCTGAGCGCTGCAGCAAGAGGGCGGTCAGCAGGCCGAGTACGCCCGCGCCGAGCACGATGACACGGTCGCGATAGCCCGTCCCGGCATCCAGCGTCACCTGTAGAGCCGTCTCCACCAGCGGGAACAAGGTCGCCGAGACCGGATCAACCGCAGGCAGCGGGATCAGGTCAGAGGCACGCACCGCGAATGCGTCTTGGTGGGGGTGGAAGGCGAAAACCGGCCTTTCCCAGTCCTCCACCTCGCCGACGCAGGCATAGCCGTACGGGAAGGGATAGCGAAAGGTGCCGCTCAGCGCCTCAATCGTGGTGTCGAGGGCAAGGTCCTCAGGCACTTCGCCGCGGTAGACCAGCCGTTCGGTGCCGCCGCTGATACCGGAGAAGAGGGTACTGACGATGACCTCGCCCGCCCTCGGCGCAGGCGTGGGCAGTTCCCTGATATCCACGCAGCGCGGGGCGGTGTGAAATAGTGCGCGAGCGGGCACCCCGCCCATCTACCCGCTGGCCAGGGCTGCAAACGACGCGATTGATCTCCACTGTCGGGGGTAGCGAGCATCCATGGGCGAGCTTCGCGAAGCTGCGCGGGTCCAGCTGCCTACTGTCTCCGGGGAGTTCGACACGCGGGCTTTCCGGCTCGGGTCGGGATTTGTCTACCTGGCGCTCATCAAGGGCGACATCGGCGACGGCCAGTCCGTGCTGACCCGGGTGCACTCCGAGTGCCTGACCGGGGATGCGCTTGGCTCGCTGCGCTGCGACTGCGGCGCTCAGCTCGAACTGGGACTTCGCATGCTCGCCGCCGAGGGCCGCGGCGTCCTGGTCTACGCAACCGATCATGAGGGACGCGGCATCGGCCTGCTCGACAAGCTCCGCGCGTACATGGAGCAAGAGGCCGGAGCCGACACTGTAGACGCGAACCTTCATCTCGGGCTGGCCGCCGACAGCAGGCGCTACGACGATGCCGCGGCGGTGCTGCAGGCCGTCGGTGTCCGGTCTGTCCGCCTGACTACCAACAACCCGCGCAAGGTCGATGGACTGCAGGCGGCGGGCATAATCGTGGAGCAGGTCATCCCGGCACCCGCCTTTCCGCAGCTGCGCAATCAGCGCTACCTGCGCACGAAACAGGAGAGGTTCGGCCACGTCACCCTCATCGGGGCTCCGCTTCCGGCCGAGCGCGCTGCACAGCCCGTGGATGTCGGCAACCTGCTGGGAGCCGCCAGGCCCCCCGACGGGCGCCCGCTCGTAGTGCTTAAGTACACCCAGACGCTCGACGGCCGCATCCCCGCTCCCGCTGGCCGCTCCGGCTGGGGCAGCGGCGAGGCCGAAACCGTCATTTCACACGCTCTGCGCGCCGCCTGCGATGCGGTGCTGGTGGGAGTGGGCACCGTGCTGTCCGACGATCCCCGGCTCACCGTGCGGGCGATTCCCGGCCGGTCTCCCGCCAGAGTGATCCTCGACCCCGACCTCCGCTCGCCCCTGACCGCCGCAGTGTTCACTCCCGATGCGCTGACATACGTCATGACCACCGGCGCCCACGCCGACCGGGCCAAGCGGCAAGCTCTGGCCGCACGTCAGATCGCAGTCCGCGCGATCCAAGCCGGCCCCGGCGGCCTGGACATCCGCGCAGTCCTGCAACAGCTTTACGCCGAGGGCATCCGCTCGGTCATTGCCGAGGGCGGAGCGCAGGTCATCACTTCCATGCTGGCCGCCGGAGTAGCCGACCGCGTCATTGTCTCGATCGCACCGCAGATCCTGGGCCGCGGCACCGGTGCCGTCGGCGAGCTGCCCGATGACCGGATTACCGACGCCCTCCAACTGGACAGCCACACTGTCCACCTTGTCGGCAGTACGGTCATCGTCGCGGCCGACATCGGCACGTCCTCCGTGTCTGCACCGAACGGCAAGACGACCGCTGACGCGGGGCCCCGCTAATCCTGGGCCGCTCGAATACTCGTTGAGTGCACGTGGCCCGCGGGCTGGCAGCGATGAGGAGAACTGGCTTCTGCACCCGAGGCTAGTAAATCGCCGCCAGCTCAGGACGGTATTAACGCGCTCCGCATGGCGGACGACGGGACCGGCGCGGTTGCCGGCCGCCAACCTGAGGGAGGTACTCGGCCTCAGGCCGCGGAACGCGCATCACGCTGTCGAGAACGTACCATCGTAGCCGCGATGAGGAGTCCGGCCCGACGTCTTGTAACCAGACCCGGCGCCGCGGACGCTCACAAGACCGGCGCACCTGAACATCGGTCGCCCTCATCCGCGATGCGCCCAGATCAGGCCATTATGCGGCCGAAGGGAAACTGATCGAAGATCACCCGCATAATACTTATGTGAGCTGACTCGTGAAGGTCTCGCCGCCGGGCGGCATCGCACAGGAGGTTGTGTCGACGTGAACAGGGTGGCCCTCAAGCGGCGGGCAGAGGAAACGCTCAGGCACGACCTCCAGCCGGGCGAGCGTATTGCCGCCGGCTCGGCGGTGACTTCCGATCCGTCACGCTGGGGGGCAGCAGCCCTGCTCGTAGCGGCACTCGCGCTGACCGCGGCAGGCCTGGCGAGCTTGCTTGGCCGACTGCCTGCCGATCCCGTCAGTGCCCTGGCCCTGCCCGTCCTGGGACTGGGCATCCAGTTCCTGCCCCGCCCGATGTACATCGCGGTGACCGACCGGCAGCTGATCTGCTATCGGCTGTCCCGGCTTCGCACCACCCTCGGGCGACCGGCGTTCGCAGTGCCATTCGCGGATCTCCGCATCGTGAACTACCGGTCCGGCAAGTACGGAACCTCGATCCGGTGCGAGATTCCCGGCCGCAAGCCCATGCTTCTGAACGTCAGCCGGGCCGGACGCAAGGACTTCGCCGAGGTAGACATGGTGCTGGCGCGCTCAGGCGCATTCGCGAAGCTGGACCCCAAATACCCCTCGGCAGAGAGCTTCGCAAAGGCGGCATGCAGACGCTAGCGATCAAGGCGCGCCCCAACCGGCCAGCGCAGTCCAGCCGGTCTTGCCCGGAACCAGAACTGGCTGATCCGTGTTCGACGCGACGCCATTCCCGAATCGGAGCCAGGCGCAGATATTAAGCGTTCTGTCAGTGCAGAGGGCTCGGGAGCGTGCCGGCTGGAGGCAGGCCTTCGTGAGTAGTCCAGAACGGGGACCAGTCGCAGTGCGGCACACCGGTCCCGTCCCGGATCTGCGGGAAGCATGAACGGCCATCCCTAGCGTCGCGGGCCAGCACGACAGGCGCCTTCCCGA
>Ga0208220_1000517_pt1 | contig 16248 bp, 18 predicted proteins | sample NGESurdeep092012_9_FD_184484 | JGI IMG/M metagenome (GOLD analysis project Ga0208220, IMG submission 184484) | Arctic peat soil microbial communities from Barrow, Alaska - NGEE Surface sample F53-1 deep-092012 (SPAdes) | ecosystem: Environmental > Terrestrial > Soil > Wetlands > Peat ... | reverse complement strand
CGTCCACCTGGGGTACAGCGGCCTTCAGTGCGGTCGCGATCTGGTCGCCAGCCAACTCGTTGCCATGAATGCTGCCGACGATGAGGACCCGGTGCGCACTCGCTGGATTTCCAATTTCGGTCACCGCCAAAGGCCGTCCCCGCGCCGAGTACCCGAACGTTGTCGTCCGGTTCACCAACACAGGCGGCCGCGTCGGCGATGGGCCCTCGGGTGCTGCCGCAATCGCTGATGTGCCGGCGGCGGTCGGGACAACGCGCGAAGGCAGTGGCGCCGACGATAACATGGGGGGCGGTGGCGACGACACGTGCGCCGTAGCCGCGTCGGCGTCGCGATCGGCTGCACAGCCGGTTAGCACCAGCACAACGAACATCCACCACGCGTATTGGCGACGGAGACTCACTTCGCCTTGTCGAGTGCGGACTGCAACGACTGAATGTACCCGTCGCTCGTGTAGGTCGCGCCCGACACCGCCTGAATGTTCGCACTCTGCGCGGTCAGCGTCTCCTGAATCAGGATCGGTACCGCCTGCTGGTCGATTTCCTGGTCGACATCGTTGCTGTCAGGGAGCCGGACCGGAACGACGTCGGTGATCTGGGCCCCGGTAAATTTCACCTGAACCTGAACATTGCCGTAGCGCGTGCGAATGGATGACCCCGTAACAGCGCGGGTCTGCGGTTGGGCTGAGGGTGCAGCTGCGGAGGGCTTCTTGGCAGGCGGCCCACTCGAGGACGGCACAGTTGTGGGCAGCGCAGTTGTGGGCGCCGACGTCTGGGGCGCCGGCGGACTTGACGCCGTCGCGGCGAGCGGAGGCTGCAGCGATTGTCGAGCGGAATGTGTCTTGAATCCGAGCAGCAACGCCAGCCCTGCGACGGTGGCGACGATCGCCGCGAGTGCCCGCTTCATTAGGGTCCGCCTAGAGGGCCGAGAGCCGCCGTGTGAGCAGCCGCGAACGAATACGGAGGTACGAGATCAACCCCATCGGGGATGTTGAGATACCCAGCCGCGACGCCTCGCACGCCCGTGTGTCCGTATTGCCAGACGACTGTGTTCGTCCGCGGGTCCACGACGATCACGCGATCGTTGAGGTCATCGTTGAGGAGGATGTCGCCGTTCGGCAGGGGGAGCGCAAGAGACGGATGATTCAGACGGCCCGACCCAGTCGGGGCGTAGCGCCAAAGCGTTTGTCCGGCTTGGTTGAAGACGACGACCTGACCCGGAGACGAGTAGTCGACTGTCAGATATCTGTTAGGGCCGATCTCGTTCGTGTCCGATGGGTATCGCACGCTTGGAGGATGCGTGCTCCAGTACACGTGTCCGGTGAGGTCTATCTCATCGACCCAGTCGCCGTTGATCTCGGTGACGAGATAGTGGCCAGTGGTTGTCGGGAACGCGCCGTTAGGACTACCGAAGGTGGACGGCGGGTGGTGCGTGCAGTGCCCCGTGATACCCAACTGCCGCGTAACTGTCTGGGCGGCCGGCGACACGACGATGACCCGGCAATTCTTGATGTCGGCGCTCACCAGATCGCCGTTGGCCAACATCATCGCGTCGTCGGGATTCCACACGTACCCCGGCCCGGAGCCGTGCACGCCGGGGTGCCCGTAGCTCGCAACAATTCGGTGCGTCGCGACATCGATGACACGGATCGCAAAGTCGTCCTCTTCCGTGGCGACGATGTACTTGCCATCGGCACTGAAGAACGCGTCGTCTGGGATGAGGAAAGTCTGACCTGCCGCAAGGTCGCCCGGACGCGGGAATTGCCACACCAGACGTCCCTGTGGATCGATGACGATGAGCCGGTTGTTTCTCTTGTCGGCAATCAGAAGATCGGCCGGGAGCACGCTGGGGTCAGATCCTGGCTGCAGGAAACCCACCGCCGCAGCAGGTGCTACCCCCGTCCAAGCCGGGTCGGCAGCCGTCGAAACGGCGGTCGGCGACGAGATCGCAGGCGCAACCACCGAGGGCACAGCCACGGCTGGTGTACTCGGCAGGCTCGAACCTTGCGGTGCAAATGTGCTCGCAATCGGCGCCGCCGCTTGAGCAACCGGCGGAGAACTATTGGCAACGAACGCGCGCGGCATGCCAGCCGTCGACGATGCGGACCTCCCCGTTAGCGCACCGACCACGGCCGCAGCAGCGGCCGCCGTTGTCACGACGGCGACCAGGATGCGGCGGTGACGTTGGTTCGGCATCGCGACACTCATAGGGCGTGTTGGCGCCGTAGCAGGCCTGCGGACATCATCCCGGGCACGATGGGCGCCCAGAACGTCAACAATCGAAAGACAATCACCGCAGCTATCACTGCGCCAGCAGTGGAAGTGCCGACGCGGGCGAGGCCGGCGACCAGGACGGCATCAACGCCTCCGATTCCGCCTGGCGTCGGAATCGCCTCCGCGATAGGAACACCTACCAGGTAGACAACGGCGACGCGCCAATCGGCGATATCGCCGTCAAATGCCCACATCGCCGCAAGCAGCGCAAGCAGGTTTGTTGCCTTCACACCAGCTGTCGCTGCGAGCAGCAGCGCGAGGCGCTTCGGCTGGTGCGTTGCACTCGACAACGCACTCAGAGCGTCATGGAACGTGACTGATATCCGCCCATCGTCGCGCAGCCGGCTCCGGGCGGCGCGTACAAGCAACCACACCATCAAAATCAGGACGACCAGTACCGGGACAATCACCGGAAGACCGTGGATCCGAGCGGTGAGCAGTGATTGCCCGATCGGTAGCTTGGTCATCGTCGGGCTTATGACGAGTACGCCGATAGTTGCGATCCCGATGTGCGCTATTGCGGATAGCGACAGTGCGGCACCCACGGCTCCCGGCGACAACGCCTGGGTGCGCAGGTATCGCGCATTGACTGCCGTGCCACCTACGCCACCCGGCGTCACCCGGTTTGCGGCCGCGGCTGCGAACTGTACAAGCATTGTGCGACCCGCCGGCAATCGGCGACCAGCAGCCGCTGACAGAGCTACAGCTGAGCAGCAATAGCTCGCGACCACGGCACCAACGGCAATGAAGATTGCCGACCACGACGGACCCGGCAACGCCGAGATCTGGGCGACGGCCTGAGTCAGGCTGGCGTGGTATGCGATCACCCACACGATCAGGGCAAGAAGCGCCGTTCCGCCGATCGCAGCGCGCCACCCGAGACCACGACAGGGCGCGGCAGAACTCGACATGTTTCCAGAGTGCCTGACCGACCTTACGAACGGGTGACGGATAGTCGCGCCTGCCACCGTTCCTGCGAGCGATTTTCACGCCATTGTCAGGTCGACGGTGCATGTTGGAGACCGAAGCACTTGGCCTAGCGGCGAGGGATTCTCAGGAATCTGTCAGACCGCTTTATGTCAGCTGTCAGACAGTTGCTTCAAGGTCAGAGTGAACGGGTTGGCGAATCCAACCGATGTGTTGATACCGAGTTACTGCATAGGAGGTCGCAATGACCACGCGAGCTGACGGAATGCGTCGGATAGCCACGGCCAACGCAACCATCGCAACAGTGAGTATCGCTGGCGTCGTCGGCCTTAGCGTGATGCTTGCCCAGCAAGGCATCCATCACACCGCAGCAACTACCCCAACCGCGGTGACAACCACCACTCAGACGAGTCCGACCAGCACGTCGAACTCATCGTCGGACGACGGCACAACGACTGTCACTACGACGCCGCAGGCCACCGTTCAGCAATCAACGTCAGGGTCGGGTCACCACGCAGTTTCGAGTGGATCATGACGCTCCCCGCAGCGCAGTGGCCTGCCATAGGGACAACGGCGAGCGTCGTTGTCACTGACCCTGCATACCTCGAGGCTGCACGACACATCGTCGTCGATGAGTTGGCACAGCTGGACCTCGCGTGCAGTCGGTTTCGATCCGACTCTGAGGTCGCTCGCCTGGCAACGCGCGGCAACGCATGGACACCCGTGAGCGGCATGCTTGCCAACGTCTTAGCGTGCGCACTTGATGTGGCACGGGTGACCGACGGCGACGTCGATCCGACCATGGGCACGGACATGAGCCGGCTGGGCTACGACCGCGACTTCGGCGAAATTCAGAAGGCATCCGCCGTGGGTTCAGATGTCGCCGTGCTGCCTCTCACCTATCGCCTCGTGTACCGGACGACCTGGCACGACGTCGAGTTTGATCACGCTAAACGACGGGTGCGCGTGCCCGCTGGGCTCGTACTCGATCTAGGCGCAACCGCCAAGGCGTGGTGTGCAGATCGGTGTACCGGTCGGATTCATCGCGAGCTCGGCGTCGGCGTGCTCGTGAGTCTGGGCGGCGACATCGCAACAGCCGGAACCGGTCCGGACGGCGGGTGGGTGGTGCGCGTGCAGGATCTGCCTGACGTCACCACTGGCCCGAGCGCCGTCGTTGTTCTACATGACGAATGCGCAGTCGCGACGTCGAGCACGATCACTCGCACATGGCAGCGTGGCAGGTCGCGTCTTCATCACATCCTCGACCCGGCCACTCGGCGTCCGGCCGTGCCGATCTGGCGAACGGTGACTGTCGTCGCCAACAACTGCGTCGATGCCAATGCCGCAACCACCGCCGCGATCGTGCGCGGTCGCGCTGCCGAACCGTGGCTGGCCAGTCGCGGCGTCGCCGCTCGCCTTGTCGACCACGACGGCCGCGTTCACACCCTCGGCAGCTGGCCAGCGGAGGTTGCAGCATGAGCAGCGCATCGATCGACAAGGCACTGTGGTATCTCGGCCGGTCGAGTGGCGTCGTCAGTCTCGTGCTGCTCACACTGGTCGTGGCTCTTGGCATCGCTACCCGCTCCGGCCGCCTTCTGCCGGGACTTCCCCGATTCGCCGTCAGTGCGGTCCATCGCTCCGCCAGCCTGCTCGCTGTGGTGTTCCTGACGCTGCACGTGGTGACGTTAACGCTCGACCCGCAGTCGCAGCTGCGCTGGCTCGATGCGGTGGTTCCGTTCGGCAGCCACCCGAAGCCGCTCTGGATCGGACTCGGTGCCGCATCACTGGATCTCATGGTCGCGCTCATCGTCACGAGCCTGCTGCGTCAGCGAATCGGACATCGCGTATGGCGCGCAATTCACTGGGCGGCGTACGCGCTGTGGCCATTTGCTGTTCTGCATACCATCGGCACAGGCACCGATATGCACAGCGCCTGGATGCTGGGGCTTCTCACCGTGTGCACGCTCACGGTCGCCGGGTTGATCGGCTGGCGGCTGTCGACGCGATTCCTCGACCCGACTGACAGGACGACCGGCACCCAAGTTCCATCTCGTGAAACGCGCTTGCTCACCGTTTCGAAGGGCCTCTGATGACAATCTTGTTCGACGAAGACGTGCAGACCGATGCCGAGGTCGCTGCTCATGGCGCCCTGATGGGGCCGTCGCCCGCGTCACAACGCGAGTTGCGGGCTCACCTGGTTGCGCACGGTGCAGTTCCCGCTATGGATGCGAACGCCGTGCTGCGGCTCGCCGTCGACAGCGGTCTCACCGGACATGGCGGTGCTGGCTTTCCCTTGTATCGCAAGCTTGAAGCGGTGATTGCAGCGCGCGGCTGGGCGATCGTGGTTGCCAACGGTGCCGAAGGCGAGCCAGCGAGCGCCAAGGATCGGTGGCTGCTTGCTCGACGTCCGCATCTGGTGCTCGATGGTTTGCAGCTTGTCGCGCGGGCGACGAATGCAACCGACGCGTATCTCTACGCCAACCACCGGCTGGATGTCGCGGTGTTAACCGATCTGCTCGCCGAGCGCCGCCACGCCGGATTGGACCCCGTCTCGGTCACAGTGGTTGCAGCGCCCGACGCGTTCATCTCGGGCGAGGAAACAGCGGTGGTCAGCCACATCTCGGGCAGTGCGGCACTTCCTCGCTTCAAGTCGCCCAGGGTCACCGAGCGTGGGGTGCGTGGTCGGCCGACGCTGGTGAGCAACGTTGAAACGCTCGCCTTGCTGGCACTGATCGCCCGACGCGGGGCAGCGTGGTTTCGCTCGGCGGGCACACCCGACGCGCCTGGCACGATGCTGCTCACGGTCGGCGGTGCAGTACGTGCGCCCGGCATTGTCGAGACAGGACACGGAACGCCCTTGGCAGACGTGCTCGCTCTCGCCGGCGGCGCGTCGACGCACCTTGAAGCCGTCCTGCTCGGTGGCTACCACGGCACCTGGCTGACAGCCGACGAAGTGACCTTCGCCAAGCTGTCACGATCCGATCTCGCTCCGCTGGGTGCGTCGCCCGGCGCCGGTGTCGTAGTCGCGATGGGCGCAGGAACGTGCGGTCTCGTTGAGATGAGCCGAGTCATGAGCTATCTCGCGGAGGAGTCGGCCGGGCAATGTGGGCCGTGCTTGAACGGCCTCCCGCGCATCGCGAACGAGTTGAAGTCCGTCGCTTTTGGAGGCGCCGGTGGACGGCGCGCTGTCGATGAAATGCTCCGACTCGGAGGAATCGTCGTGGGCCGCGGCGCATGCCACCACCCTGACGGAAGCATGCGCTTCCTACGTAGCGGCTTGCGGGTTTTCGCAGCTGAAGTCGAGTTGCACCTTGCGGGCCGTTGCAGCCGTACGTCCAGCGATGTCGTGCTGCCTACCGCGGTCACGCGATGAAGACCACAAAGGCAGGGCCACGCATCGTGGTCGACTGGACCGCGTGCGACGGCCGCGGACTATGCGCCGAACTGTTGCCTGAGTTGGTCAGCCGCGACGAGTGGGGATTCCCGCTGATTCCCGAGCCGAGTGTGCCTGCGTCACTGCGTGATCACGCCGAGCGAGCAATCGCGGCCTGCCCAAGGCTTGCGTTGCGGCTCGCTAGCACCTAAAGCCCGAAAGCGTCAGCCATCGATGGTGCGGAGGCCGCGGCTTGCAGATGCGGAAGAACAAGAATGTCTTCCGTGGTGCGCAGCAACGCGTAGTGGTCGAAGCGCTGCGTGGCGACAGTACCGACCGGCACGCTCGGGCCGATGACGATCGTGGGTATGCGGTTGCTCGATCCTTCGGCTTCGTCCCACGTGACAATGATGAGCGTGCTGCCACTCGTGTAGTTCGGCCCAGCGAGGATCTTCGGAATCCATGTCGCCAGCCACTCATCGCCTGTTCGCACGGGGCAATCATGGGTGTCGTCGCCACATCAGCCCGGCCTGGTCAAGCTGACCGAAGATCGAGTTGGCGCTGATCTGATGTGCCGACGGATTTGCGTCATCAGTCACTCCAAACGTCGACCCTCCGGTAGCTGCGAGGTAGTTCGGTAGCGACGGGTGCGAGACACCGTTGTCGTTCGTTGCCAATCCGCATTGCATAGCGATTGAGTTTTCAAACGGCGCGTTGCTACTCCCGATGACAGAGCCATAGCCCTTGTTCTCCATCCAGATCCACAGGACGTGGGTGTAGTGGGCAGTGCCGCTGACTCCGCACGGGCGAGCCCTGGTCGGACCCACCGGCAGCGTCGGAGTGGCGGTGCGATTCGGCGCGGCTGAGGTTCGTTGTGCTACCGGACTACGCGATGGTGGCTGCGCTGACGATGCCACGACCGTCGGGGACACCTCCGCGGCAGAACTCGCGACGGGCACAGGTGCCGACCCAGCAGCGATCGAACTCGGCGGCGCCCCGCTGCGGACGACAGGTGCCACCGAACTGGCGTGCGTCGCCGCAGCTGGGTGGCTGGCCGTGCAGCTCGAGATTGCCAGCGTCAGACCCACGCCCAGGACGACACATCGAACCCTCTGGTGGCCAATCACAGCCGTGGCGAGACGAGCCGTGGCAGCGCCCCGCTGCGGTATCGCGGCCAAGTGACGGTCATCCGCGCTCCCCCGAGCTCGGAGTCGCCGACGGTCCACCGTCCATGCGTGGAACACACGATGGCGTCGGCGATGGCGAGCCCGAGACCAGCGCCTTCGCTGCCGGTCTCATCGATTCGATGAAACCGATCGAACAGGCGCGCTCGCTCCGCAAGCGGAATCCCCGGCCCGTCATCAGCGACCGTCAGTGCCACGTGGCTCGCAGTGCATGCAACGGTGACGACGATGCGGCCGGGAGAATTCGCATAGCGGGTCGCGTTGTCGAGCAGGACCCCGATAAGACGGTCAACCCATTCCGGCGCGGCTGCCACGTGTGCGAGGTCGAGCCCTGTGAGACTCACCGTCAAATCGAGATTCCGAGACTGCACGACTGGCGCGAACCGATCTGCACATTGCCGTGCCACTGTCGTCACGTCGACAATCGCGGCCTGTGGCGCGGGCGGATGTGAGTCGAAGCGCGCGAGCCACATCATGTCTTCGACGATACGACGCAGCCGCTGGGTCTCACCGGACACGCGCACAAGTGCGTCCCGGTAACCACCAGCAGTCCGATTCGTCGCCAAAGCAAGCCCGACCTCAGCTTCAACCACCGTCAACGGCGTGCGCAGTTCGTGCGACGCATCGGCCGTGAACTCGAGCTGACGCAATCGCGCGCGCTCGAGAGGCTTCGACGCCGCGCGCCCGATGATGAAGGCGCACACAAAGACGCCAGCGAGCAGAAACGGCGAAACCGCCAACGCAGACGTGAGGAGCACGCTGCGAACATGCGACTGCTGCAAAAGGCTTTCGGCAGCAATCAACTGGGATCCATCCTGCCGCTTCATGGAGCTAAACAGGAACTTGCGACCGTCGATTGACGCTGTGCGTGGCAGCGCAGACAAGTGCGTCACGATGCCGGCGGGCAGCTGCGGGGCGTCAGCGCTCGCCGCTGTCACGGCGTTGGCAGCGTTGACTTGCCAGAGGTAGACGGGTGGATCATCAACATCATGCAGGACTGAATCTCTCGAAGAGAGTTCGCTCCCCGTGAATCGCTGTGCGTTGCTCAGTTGCGCATCGACATGTGCGCTTGTTTCGTGTAGGAGATTCTTCGAAACGAACAGCACAATGACCGCCACGATTGCGAAGTAACAGATCGCGACAGCGATCGTTGCGGCAAGCGCAACACGCAGAGCGCGCCGAATCGGAGCGGATGCTTTCATTACTGCGGAACTCGCACGGATGAATGGTCCCGTATAGAACCTTACGGATGCCTGAAGGGTTGACCAGCGCAGCCCGGGACTATGGGCTAATCCACCTTCATTGAACTGTAAGGCGCTGGCGTTAGCGTCATGCTCATGCAGCTTCGAAGGGACGAGGCAGTCGACTCGTCCGAGCGGGTCGACATCCGTGCGACGGGAGTTGAGGGGAATGCGCGGCTGACCAGCTCGGCGGCCGTGCTCTTGCTGATCTTGCTCGCGGCGGAGGGCCTGACTCTCCCCGCGATTCACGCGTTACTACGCCCGCACGTGTATATCGGGTTCGCGTTGATTCCTCCGGTGGCTTTCAAGCTTGGCAGTACGTTGTACCGGTTCACGCGCTACTACACGCGCGCGCCTGGATACCGCCAAAAGGGGCCGCCGCCCGCATTGTTGCGCGCGTTGGGCCCGGTCGTGGTGCTCTCCACGGTGCTGCTGCTCGCGAGCGGTGTGGCGCTGCTGTTTTTCAACGGATCCTGGCAACAACGGATGTTGACGGTGCACAAGGCAAGCTTCATCTTGTGGTTTGCAGCCATGACCGTGCACGTCGTCGCTCATATCGTCGAGACTGTGCAACTGGGCCCACGTGATTGGCTGCCACAGCAGACTCGCTCCTTGCCGATGGCCGCTGCCCGCCGCTGGAGCGTCGCCGCGACCGTTCTCGCTGGCGCTTTGCTCGGCGCGTGGGGTCTTGGCCACGTCAGCGGTTGGCATCATCATGGCTGAGACGCTGCGGGCGCTTGCGCCATCGCTGAGCGGGCCGGCGGACCGGCGGCGCGGTAGCGTCCCGGCCACGCGTCGTAGCCCCACACCGCTCAGTACTCGACCCAACGTCGTGCTTTTCGGCGTTGCGCTCGGTGCCGTGGCCGTACTGCTTCTGTGGTGGCGCGGCACACCGTACGTGCGCGGCATGGGTGACTGGCTAACGAACGGTGGCCGGATCACCGGCTTGCTCGCCGGCTACACGATCGGCATCGTCCTTTTGCTCATGGCACGAATCCCGGCTTTCGAACGCGGCGTCGGATCTGATCGACTTGCGCGGTGGCACGCCATCGGTGGCAGGTACGCCGTCAGTCTTGTCGTCTGCCACGTCGTGCTGATCGTGTGGGGATACGCCGTCACAGCGCATACCAATCCCGTGCATCAGACCGTCAGCCTCGTCAGCAGTTACCCCGACATGGCGATGGCCACCGTAGCTGCCGGCCTCCTCGTCTTCGTCGGAGCTGTGTCTGCGAGAGCTGCACGGCGACGATTGAAGTACGAGACCTGGCACTACCTGCACCTCTACACGTACATAGCCGTGAGCTTGTCGTTCAGTCACCAGCTTGCGACCGGCGCGCAGTTCATTTCTAATCCGCTCGCCCGCGTGGGATGGAGCAGTTTCTACATCGTGATCGGCGCGCTCCTCGTCTGGCACCGGCTCTTGAGTCCCATTCGAAGCGCGTGGCGACACCGCATGCGAGTGGTCGGTCTGACGACCGAAGCGCCGGGTGTTGTTTCGGTCTACATCTCGGGCGAGCATCTCGACGAACTCGAGGCCCAACCGGGTCAGTTCTTTCGCTGGCGATTTCTCAGTCGTGAGCATTGTTGGGCGGCCAATCCATACTCCTTGTCGGCAGCGCCGCGGCCCGCGCTTCTCCGTATCACAGTGAAAGCACTGGGCGACCACAGCGGTGACCTCGCAGGCGTTCGCGTCGGAACCAAGGTCCTTGCCGAGGGTCCGTACGGCGGATTTACTGCAGCGCGCAGAAAGCGGCGGAAGGTCTTGCTCATCGCCGCCGGCGTGGGCATCACGCCAATCCGGACGCTATTCGAGACGCTTCCAGGTGCGCCGGGAGACATCACCTTGCTCTACCGCGTCAGCTCGTCAGAGAACGTTCTGTTCCAAGACGAACTCGAAGCCATCGCCGACAACCGTGGTCACCGGCTCTACCTCCTCAGCGGCCCGCGAGGCGGAAGCGGCGACCCGCTTTCGGCTGGTCGGCTGGTCAACGCCATACCGGACGTCCGACAACACGACGTGTACCTATGCGGACCACCTGCGATGACCGAGGCTACGATTCGTACCCTTCGGCGTTGCGGTGTCTCGCGTCGCCGCATCCACCGCGAGTCTTTCGAGCTATGACGCGCGGGTCTCGGCCGTGAAACGTGCAGTCCTTGCGACGCTCGGCACAATCACAGGCATCGTTGTGTTACTGAGTACGAAGTCTGCCCCGGTGCGGGCTGCCCGCCCGCCATTCGTTTCGCCCTTGAGCTCAAGCCAACCGCCAATCCTCGACACACCAGCAACCTCACCGAACGTGGCGTCGACAGCACCATCGAGTGCCGCGGCGTCCGTGGCATCGCTTGAACCTACGACGCAGCCAGCAGCGCCGACAACTCCAACACCTGGGATCCATGCACCCGCGACGAGAACACACACCGCTGCGCCAACCAAGACCCCGACCCAGGTCCCGACGAAGGCGCCTACCCGGTCAGCAGCGCCGCCCACCAAGGCTGCGAGTGGCACGTTCCTCGGGGCAAGCGTGCAGACGCGCTACGGCCCGGTTCAGATCAAGATCACCTATGCCGCCGGCCGCGTCACAGGGGTGGTCGCGGTCCAGCTTCCGTCGGGTCGTTCTCGGGACGCCGAGATCAACAACTACGCCGTGCCGATTCTCGAACACGAGACGCTGGCGGCACAGAGCGCGAACATCAACGCCGTGTCGGGCGCAACCTACACAAGCGACGGCTACGTACAATCGCTCCAGTCCGCTCTCGACGCCGCGCACCGCTAGCGGATCGACCATCCGCTCGCCGGCATCGCGTCCTAAATGCCGATGCCGTGAGCGGCTTGTCCGACTCCTGCAGTCACGAGCATCGCGATGCTGCCCCACGTCACGACTCTGACGGTCGGTCGCAAAACCGCGCCACCAGCTACCCGCGCGCCGACAGCGCCCGCGAGAGCCAATCCAGCGACTGTGACCACAAAGATCAGCACGAGATGCGAGGCCGACGTCGTTGCAAGCATGCCGATGAAGGGCACCAAGCCGCCGACCAAGAAGCTCGCGGCAGACGCGACCGCGGCTTGAACCGGTCGGGCTCGCGTGTGATGCGCCTGGCCCCACTCATCTCGCATGTGCGCAGCGAGGGGGTCGACGGCATGGAAGGCAGCCGCGACCTGCTCGGCGAGTGCTCGCGGCAGCCCCCGCTGCTCGTAGATGTCGGCGAGCTCGCCGAGCTCGCCGATCGGATCCCGCTCCTGTTGCCGCGCCTCAGCCTCTATGTCGGCACGTTCGACGTCCACCTGCGAGCTCACGGAGACATACTCACCGGCGGCCATCGCCATCGCGCCTGCAGCGACCCCGGCGATGCCAGCAGTGAGCACCGTGCCCGACGATGCGTGACTCGCGGCCACGCCGACCATGAGGCTCGCAGTGGATACCAGCCCGTCATTGGCTCCCAGCATGGCCGCGCGAAGCCATCCCGCACGTCCGGAGGTGGGCGTGCGCTCGGCCGGGCGCGCCGCGACACGCAAAGCTGGTTGAGTCGTCACCCAACCAGCAAACATGAGGATGCCACGGTCCTGTAGTGCTGAAGGTCCGACCGCCCGGGCCGTTTGGCACTGCCACCTGAATGGATCGCTATTTCGCGTAGAGCTGCCCGTCGGAGCCTTTGGCGATAGGTATTTTCCCTAGTCCCGTGCTGGCCGGACCGACTTCGACTGCGCCCGTGCTGCCGTTGAACTGCGAACCGTGGCACGGGCAAACAAAAATCGCATTTGCCTGGTCGTACTGGACGGTGCACCCGGCGTGTGGGCACACAGCGTCGAAGGCGAGGAACACGCCGGCACGAGGTTGCACGACGACAGCGGGATCGCCGGTCGCGGGATCGGTGAACGTCGCCGCCCCCGCCACTGGAACGTTGCTCGCGGCACCGAGCTTCGTTCCAGGCGGATGCGTGGCAGCCTCGGTAGGGCTCGTCGCGGTCGATGACGGACTCGCTGAACTCGTCGGGGTCGATGACGGAGCCGACGGGTTCGAGGCCGATGGCGAGCCGACCGGCGTGCCACTCGCCGACGCGCTTGTCGCGACGCCCGGACCAGTGCCGACTGAGGGCGTCGCCGCCGCCGCGGGCGATGAACCATGCAGTAGCCGTCCGATGCCAGCGATCGCACCCGTTCCGAGAACGGCCACGGTGCCGGCACCGAGCATTGCTGCGCCCACGAGATGCCGGCGATCCATGTCGACATTCGTCGCCTCGTCGGTATGGGCGGCCTTCTCAAGTTCTCGCTCGATGTACGGGCACCCCGCTGGCGCGCACGCAGTATCACGGCGCGCCAAGCACCATCCGCCCTGGTAGTGACCACAGATGTTCTGCACCGTCGCGAACGGCAGATGTACGGGAACTGACGCGGGACGCGATTGGCGCACGGCCGCGAGATTTGCGATGAGGGCATCGGCCGAGAACTGACCGCCGCCGGTCACGATGAGCGGTAGCCACGCAAACATGAACACGATGTCCGAGCCGGTGTAATACGGGTTCGTGTGGAAGCTCACTGCAAGAAACAGGTTCAACGAGATCAACGCACCCCCTAATGCTGCGATGCGGGTGAGTAAACCAAGGAGCGCGCCGATACCCACCGCGACCTCGCCAAGCGCGATGACAGTGCCAATCAGCACTGCATGATGCGCAAGCGGTGTCAGCAGCGCATGAATCGGGCTGTGGTGTGATGCAGCCAGCATCTGAGCTTGGATGCCGCCTGGATTCGATGCACGGAAGAACGACGGGTTCGCCAACTTCTGCAGGCCGGCGAAGCAGAACGTCAAGCCGAGGAACAATCGCAATGGCAGCAGCGCCCATCCGGCCAGCGCAGTTGCGGCCGGCGGTGGTCGCAACCACAACCAGCGCGCCTGATGGACTTTCGGCAGCGCCTGCAACTGCGGCGGCTGGCGGTGCACACGACCCACAGACTGACTCCTTTCAGCGAGCGCACCGTCAAGACCAGCATGCGATCGGTTCCTTGCGGTCACGTGACGATTCCGCAGTAACTTCGCGTCCGTTTGCCAATGCCTATCGAAAGCGCCGTCAAGTACGTCACAGACTTGTAATAGAAGCGCACGTAAACTTGGTGAGGTCAGGGTCGCGAATAGACAGGGGCACAGATGCGTCGGCGTCGGATCACCCGACCGTCGGCGATCCTGCCGTAGTGCTTGCACTGCTGGTCGTGTCGGCAATCGGCGGTTGGCGTTGCTGCAAGCCTCGAAAGCCACCGCCCGAGTACTGCGCATGCGATCCCGTCGTCGACGACTAAGTCGACCGAAGCCCTCGGGTGACGATGCGAAGGCACGCATCGATAAGTGCTGGCCGCTCGTCCAAGGGAACCCCGGAGAGTGGACCGAGCAGCAGCATCGACAGGCCGTGCGCGATGCCCCAGCCCGTCTTGGCAGCGGCGTCGTACTCCTCGGGATTAAGCACTCCCGTGGCGACCAACTCGTCGAGACGATCGGTGAGCAGCGTCTCGGGTGTCAACAGGTTGTCGGCGTCTGCGCGCTCGTGCATGTTCGTCTTCTCCGGTGAGGTGAAGGCGGTCGCGAACAGTCCGGGTTCGTCGAGAGCGAAGCGGACGTAGCCCCGACCCACCGCCTCCATCCGCGTCTGCGCATCGAGAGCAGGGTCATCGGTCGAGACGCATCTATCGAGCTCAGACTGCATCACCAAGGCCATCCGGTTCAGTGCGACCAGCGCGACCTGCACAACGAGGTCAGGCAGCGAGTCGAAATGCCGGTAGGCCGCGTTCGGAGACACCCCAACCCGCCGCGCCGCTTCCCGCAGGACGATCGCGCCTGGCCCACCCTCGTGAGCCAGCTCGACAGCCGCGTCGATGAGCGCGTGACGCAGGTCTCCGTGGTGGTAGGGGTGGCCCTTAAGGGGTGTGGTGGCGGGTGTCACGGGGGTGTCGCGAGCGGCGTCGTGGGCGTAGTCACGAGAAACATGTTGACAGCGTGAACATCCATATGGCAAGTTCACGGTGTCAACATCGAACAGCCGACGTCAGGGAGCCAGTCATGTTCTACACATGGGGATCGGTCATCGTCAGGCGCGCCCGGCTCGTTCTGGCGCTCAGTGTCGCGGCGCTGCTGGTCTTCGCCGTTCTCGGCGTCGGTGTCTTCGGCCGCCTGCTGTCGGCCGGCTTCGACAACCCGGCGTCCGCCTCGAGCAAGGCCAAGGTGCTGCTCGACCAGAAGTTCGGCGGCGATCCGGACATGATCTTCCTGGTGCACGCGACCAGCGGCACGGTCGACAGCGCCGCGACGAGCGCGAGTGGCGAGGCCCTCGCGGCCAAACTCGCGGCCGACCCGAGATTGACCGGCGTCACCTCTTACTGGACGACACACGCAGCGAGCCTGCGATCGAAGGACGGCACCGACGCGCTGATCCTGACGCGGGTGGTCGGCGACGACAACCAGGCCGCCACCACTTCGACCAAACTGCTCTCCGACTACGCCCACGAGAACACGCCGGCCGCGACCGTGCGGATCGGCGGCGCACTCGGCACCGGCATCGGCGGCCAGGTCACCAAAGATCTCGCGGTCGCCGAGAGCATCGCGGTGCCGCTCACCCTCATCTTGTTAATGGTCGTGTTCGGCAGCGTGGTCGCTGCGCTGCTGCCACTGAGCATCGCGGTTCTGGCGATCTTCGGAACGCTCGCAGAACTCAGCGTGCTCACTCACGTCACGAGCGTCAGCATCTTCGCCATCAACCTGACTACCGCGCTTGGCCTCGGCCTGGGAATCGACTACGCGTTGTTGATGGTGAGCAGGTTCCGTGAAGAACTCGCCAACGGCGTCGATGTGCCAGAAGCAGTGGCCCGGACGACGGCAACTGCCGGTCGCACGATCGCTTTCTCTGCGTTGACTGTGGCCGCTGCGTTGGCAGCGATGATCGTGTTCCCTGTCTACTTCCTGAAGTCCTTCGCGTACGCGGGCGTCGGCGTGACGGCGTTCGCGGCAATGGGCGCACTGATCGTGATGCCCGCGCTGCTGACCGTGCTCGGTCACCGGGTCAATGCCGGACGCATCCCGGGCATCAAGACGGTGCGCAGCGCCGAGACTCCGTTCTGGGGTCGGCTGGCCAAGGCCGTCATGCGTCGCCCGATCGTTGCCGCAGTGCCCGTTGTCGCAGTGCTGCTCTTCATGGCAACGCCCCTGTTGAAGGTGACCTTCGCAGCACCCGACGACCGGGCGCTTCCGACGAGTGCGGCCAGCTACCAGGTC
>Ga0208220_1000516_pt1 | contig 16249 bp, 14 predicted proteins | sample NGESurdeep092012_9_FD_184484 | JGI IMG/M metagenome (GOLD analysis project Ga0208220, IMG submission 184484) | Arctic peat soil microbial communities from Barrow, Alaska - NGEE Surface sample F53-1 deep-092012 (SPAdes) | ecosystem: Environmental > Terrestrial > Soil > Wetlands > Peat ... | reverse complement strand
CGGTCCGGCCGAATAGCGCGCAGTGCAGCGCCGTGCTCAGGCCGAGCGCTCCGGCCCCGATGACTACGACGTCAGGGTGCACCTTCCCAGTGTGCCGGACAACCCGCCGCGCGGCACCCGCCGGGCGCCACGGCACCCGCACGGCACCCGCGCGGCACCCGCCGGGCCCCGGCCCGGCGCCTACCGCGAGATCAGGTGACGGTCGGCGTCCTCGCCGAGCAACTCGCGGGACAGCCGGTCGAGCAGGTGGGCCAGGTCCGCGTGCTGCTCCGGGGACCAGCCCGCCAGCATCTTCTCCAGGCCCTGGCGCCGGGCCTCGAACACCCGGTCGGCGGCACCCTGACCGGCGGTCGTCAGCTCCAGCGTGCCGTCTACGCGATTAGCGAAACCGGCCTGCACCAGCTTGTCCACGTACGGCCGGCCAGTCTCGAGGGACACGCCGGCCTCCCTGGCCAGCTCCACGCCGGCCACCGAGCCCTGCTTGGCCAGCCGGGCCAGCACCCAGCAGCTGCCGCCCGGCAGCTCCAGGCCGCACAGGTCAGCGAGCCGGTCATAGCCGCGCTTGCGCAGGTCGGCGTCGGCCAGCCGGAGCAGCGCCCGCTCGAGCTCCGCGATCGAGGAGCGCTCGGCAGAGGCCGCGCCGATCCCCTCCCCCAGGTCGGCGGCCCCGGCGGTGCTGCGCAGCGGCACCTCGCGCAGGAACCAGGAGATCACGAAGGCCGCCAGCGCCACGGGTACCGCGTAGAGGAAGACCCGGTCGATGGCGGAACTGTAAGCGTGCAGGACGCCGCCGCGCAGCGCGGCCGGCAGCCGCGCCAGCAGCCGCGGGTTGGACTGCGCGGCAGCCGCGTTGAAGCCCGCCGGGAGGTGCACCCCGGCCAGCGCCCTGGCCAGCTCGGCGGACAGCCGGCTGGAGAACACCGTGCCGAAGATGGCGACGCCGAATGACCCGCCGACGGACCGGAAGAAGGTCGCGCCCGAGGTGGCGGCCCCCAGGTCGGCATAGTCGGCCGAGTTCTGCACGGCGATCACCAGGACCTGCAGGATCAGGCCGAGGCTCAGGCCGAGCAGGAAGAAGTAACTGTCCAGGACCAGCGACGAGGTGTGCACCGAGAGCATGGACAGCAGGTAGAGCGCCACGGCCAGGAGTGCGGTGCCCACGACCGGGAACACCTTGTACCGGCCGAACCGGGAGATGAGCTGCCCGCTGCCGATCGAGGTGATCAGCAGGCCTGCGACCATCGGCAGCAGGTACACCCCCGAGATCGTCGGCGACACCCCGCGGACCACCTGCAGGTACAGCGGGAGGAACGCCAGCGCGCCGAACATCGCGAAGCCGGCCGCGAACCCGATCCCGGAGGCGACCGAGAAGACCTTGTTCCGGAATAGCCGCAGCGGCAGCACCGGCTCGGCGGCCCGGCCGGCCGACAGGAACCAGCCGAAGCCGAGGACGGCGGCGAGGACAAACAGGCCGATGATGACCGGCGAACCCCACCGGTACTCGGTGCCGCCCCACGACGTCGCCAGCACCAGGCAGGTCGCGGCGGCCGCGAGCAGCAGCGCGCCCAGGTAATCGATCTTGTGCTTCTCCCGCTTCCCGCTGCCCGGCAGGACGATCGCGATGACCACGAGGGCGACCAGGCCGACCGGCAGGTTGATGTAGAAGACCCAGCGCCATCCCAGATTGTCGACAAAGAACCCGCCTAGCAGCGGTCCCGCGACGCTGGCGACCCCGAAGACCGCGCCGAACGCGCCCTGGTACCGCCCGCGCTCGCGGGCCGGCACGACGTCGCCGACGATCGCCTGGGTGAGCACGATGAGGCCGCCCCCGCCCAGGCCCTGGAGCGCCCGGAAGGAGATCAGCTCGATCATGCTGTGTGACTGCCCGCACAGGGCCGAGCCGGCCAGGAAGACCACGATCGAGGCCAGGAAGAAGTTCTTGCGGCCGAACTGGTCGCCGAGCTTGCCCCACAGCGGGGTCGACGCGGTGCTCGCCAGCAGGTAGGCGGTCACCACCCAGGACAGGTGGCTCAGCCCGCCGAGGTCCCCGACGATCGTCGGCAGCGCGGTCGACACGATGGTCTGGTCGAGCGCCGCTAGCAAGATCGCCAGCATCAGGGCCGAGTAGATGACGAGCAGTCCGCCACGGGGCTCTACCGCCGCCCCGGCAGTCGCCTGGTTTTCCGCCATATAGGGATTGTCACCCGGTCGGGCCAGCGGCATCCGCCGCCCGCCCGATTTATCCGGGAACGGGAGAACGCGAGCAGAACGTGTAAGCGCCAGCCAGGGCCTGAGGCTGGTAAGGCCCTGACTGGCGCCGCTCTGAGGTGACCTAGCCGCCTGGCTTCAGGGGCTCCGGGTCAGTAGCCGTAGCCGCCGCCCGACTTGGACGACGAGGGCGAGGACGGCTTGGGCGCCGCTGCGGTCAGCTTCGCGCCCGTGGGGGTCGAGGCCCACCACAGTCCGCCGCTGGTGTTGACGCCGTTGCCGTTCACCTGCCCGGCGGCCTTGTCGCCCGCGAACAGGTACAGCGGGTGACCCTCGTAGGTCGCCTGCTCCGTGCCGTCGGCCCGCTTGATCGTCCCGAACTTGCCGGTGAGCGAGGCCCCGGAGGCCATCGACGGCGTACCGGTCAGCGGCGGCCAGAAGGACGTGCACTGGCCGTTGCAGTTCGACTTGGTCGGCGTGTCGATCGCGAACCAGTAGATCGTGAAGCCCTGGGCGGTCGTCAGCACTGTCCCCTTGCCCGTGCTGGTCGTCTTGATGCCGGCCGCCGACGTGCTCGCCTTAGCGGCAGACGCGCTGCTGGGGCTCGCGGCCGGCGTTGAGCTGGTCGATCCTCCCGAGGCGCCGCTGCTCGTGCCACTGCTTCCGCACGCGGCCAGCAGGGCCACGGCCGCGACAGCGCCGGACGCTGCCCACCATCGGTTACGCATGTCAATCTCTCCATTCGGTCAGGTTCCTGTCGCCCGCTCCCACTCCCTTCAGCACGTATGCCAGGCCGCGATCGTTCACGGGCAGTTCACGCCGCCATCTGCTGGCAGAGCCAGGCCAGCGACAGCGGGTAGCGATACTCGATCGCCGCATGGGTCCCGTCGAACAGCTCGAAGCGGACCACGTCGTCGGCCACGCCGACGTCCGCCAGCGCCGCCCGGAAGGCCGTCGCGCCCAGGTCAAGGTAGAACTCGTCGGCCGTGCCCGCGTCGATCCAGATGGCCCGCAGCGAGCGCAGCGCCGCCGGGTACCGGGGCGCCATCCGGACCGGATCCCAGTCCAGCCAGCGCTCCCAGACCTCCGGCCGCAGCGCAGCCGTCCGCGGATCGAAAGGCAGCTCGACCGAGGCGTCCTCGCGCGCCGAGAAGCACGCCGCCACGCCGAGCAGCCCCAGCAGCCTGTCCGCGCGGATGCCGCCCGCCTGGCCGGTCGCTATCCTCGCCTGGAAGTCGTCCCACCACCGCCAGATGTCCCCGTCGTAGGCCCGCAGCAGCCGTGCCGCATCCCCGAATTCCCGCAGGTAACACTGCTCATAGAGGCTGTCCCCCGCGTGCGTGGCCAGCGCCCCGAACAGGTCCGGGCGCAGCATCGGCGTGATCATGGCCCCGAAGCCGCCGCTGGACTTGCCCATGATCGCCCGCTGCGCGGCCTCCGGTCGGGTCCGGTACCGCGCATCGACCCAGGCCACGACCTCGTCGCACAGGTAGGAGTGGTACCGGCCGGTGCCGGGCGAGTCCACGAACTGGCTGCCGCCATAGGAGGTCCAGGCGTCCACGTAGACGACGATGGCCGGCGGCGCGTCCCCCCGGCCGAACATGGCGTCGGCCATCTCGGGGAACGGCTGCCGGAACGGCGACCGGTTCCGCCACATCGCCAGGTGCCCGGTGAACCCCTGGATCACGTAGACGCTGGGGTAGCGGCGGCCGGGCTCGTCGTCGTAGCCGGGCGGCACGTAGACCCACAGCGGCCGGTCGGCCGGGTCGCCGAGCGGGTTGTCGCGCAGCAGTTCGCTGCTGATGACGTGCTCATCCAGCCGTCCGGCTAGATCGGCGGACCAGGGCAGCATGAGACCTCCGGATAGTCGCGGGACCTGATAACTCATCCCACCACCGCCCGGTAACGGCGCGCGCCCCCGCCCCAGCTCACTCCGCCGGCCGCCACCGTGCGCAACTGCGCCCGGCAGCTTACGGTCTGACTATGAGCCCGGACCCGGCAGCGCCCGCCACCGCCGCAGCGGCCGCCCGCGACCCGGTGGAACTGCAGTTCGCCGCCGCGATCCGGACCACGACGGCCGACGGCGCCGCCGCTGCCCGGCCGCCGGGCCAGCCGGAGCGGGACCAGCCAGCACGGGGCCAGCCAGCACGGGGCCAGCTCAGCGTCGTCGGGCCGGACAGCGCGCTGCCCCGGCTCAGCCCCGAGCGCTGCCTGGAGCTGTTCGACGCCCAGCTGGCCAGCAGGCACCTCGACCTGGCCGCCCGGCACCTGCGCGCCAGCGGCGACGGTTTCTACACCATCGGCTCGTCGGGGCACGAGGGGAACGCCGGCGTCGCGGCGGCGCTCCGGCTCACCGACCCGGCGCTGCTGCACTACCGCTCGGGCGCCTTCTACCTGGTGCGGGCGGCGCAGGCCGACCCGCCCCGGGACGGCGTCGCCGACGTCCTGCTCGGCCTGGTCGCCGCGGCGGCCGAGCCGATCGCGGGCGGCCGGCACAAGGTCTTCGGGCACCGGGACCTGAATGTGATCCCGCAGACCTCGACGATCGCCTCGCACCTGCCCCGGGCGGTCGGCCTGGCCTTCTCGCTGGACCGGGCCGCCAAGCTGGGCCACGACCAGCAGGACCCAAGCGCACGGTGGCCGGACGACGCGATCGTGGTGTGCAGCTTCGGTGACGCGTCGGCGAACCACTCCACCGCGGCCGGCGCCTTCAACACCGCCGCTTACTGCGCCTACCAGGGCCTGCCCATGCCGCTGCTGCTGGTCTGCGAGGACAACGGGATCGGCGTCAGCGTGCGGACGCCGCCAGGCTGGATCACGGCCGCCCATTCCGGCCAGGGCACCATCCCCTACTTCCACGCCGACGGCTACGACGTCGCGGCGGTGCACGACACCGCGCTGGCCGCCGCGTCGTGGGTGCGCGAGCGACGCGCGCCGGCCTTCTTGCACCTGCGGATGGTGCGGCTGGGCGGGCACGCCGGCTCGGACGTGGAGTCGGCCTACCGCAGCGCCGCGGACATCGCCGCCGAGGCCCGGCGCGACCCGCTCATCGGGACGGCCGAGTTGCTGATCGCGGCCGGCGTGCTGAGCGCGGCGGAGGTCCTGGAGCGGTACGAACGGTGCCGGGCGCGGGTGCTGGCCATGGCCGCCGAGGCCGCCCGGGCGCCCAGGCTGGCGACCACGGCCGAGGTCATGGCCCCCCTCGCCCCGCGCCGCCCGCACGCGGTGGCCGCCGCGCTGGCGGTTCGCGGCCGGACGGCCGGGGACTGGCGCCGGCACCAGGCGTCGGCCGGGCGGCTGCCCGAGGGGCAGGGACCGCTGACCCTCGCCCAGGCGATCAACCGGACCCTGGCCGACGAGCTGGCCGCGCGTCCCGGCATGATCGTCTTCGGCGAGGATGTCGCGCGCAAGGGCGGCGTCTACGGGGTGACCAGGGGCCTGCTGCGCGCCTTCGGGGCCGGCCGGGTGTTCGACTCGGTGCTGGACGAGCAGTCGATCCTCGGTGTCGCGCTGGGGGCGGGACTGGCCGGGCTGCTGCCCGTACCGGAGATCCAGTACCTGGCCTACCTGCACAACGCGGCCGACCAGATCCGCGGCGAGGGCGCCACGCTGTCGTTTTTCTCCCGTGGGCAGTACCGGAACCCGATGGTCGTGCGGATCGCCGGCCTCGCCTACCAGCAAGGGTTCGGCGGTCATTTCCACAACGACAACTCGGTGGCGGCGCTGCGCGACATCCCCGGCCTGGTGATCGCCTGTCCCGCCCGGCCGGACGACGCGCCGGCGATGCTGCGGACCTGCCTGGCGGCCGCCGACGTCGATGGCACCGTGAGTGTCTTCCTCGAGCCGATCGCGCTTTACCACGAGCGCGACCTGCATTCCGGCGGCGACGAGGGCTGGCTGGCGCCCTACGACCCGCCCGCGTCGTGGGCCGCCGGCCACGTCCCCCTCGGCTCGGCCCGGCTGTACGGCGACGGCTCTGACCTCACGATCGCGACGTTCGGCAACGGGCTGCGGATGAGCCTGCGGGCGGCCGCGCGGCTGGCGGCCGACGGGATCGGCTGCCGGGTGCTGGACCTGCGCTGGCTCGCGCCGCTGCCCGTCGATGACCTGCTCCGCGAGGCCTCGGCGACCGGCCGCCTGCTGGTCGCCGACGAGACCCGGCGCACCGGCGGGGTTGCCGAGGGGGTGATCGCGGCCCTGGCCGACGCGGGCTTCACCGGCCGGGTCCGGCGCGTGGCCAGCGAGGACAGCTTCATCCCGCTCGGCGACGCCGCCTCCGCCGTGCTGCTCACCGAGGCGGCCATCGAGGCCGCCGCCTGGGACATCGTGCATTAGGCCCACGGAACCGTCAGCATGTCGCGCTGCACCGCGAACTGCGGCAGGGCCACTCCTATATAGATGCTTCCCAGCAGATAGATGGCATTCTGATCCTCAGCGTGGTTTTTCGGCTGGTGGCTGCCAAATTGGCGTTATGCTGGTCGAGCCGCGCGTTTGTTATTTTCGGGTCGGCCGCCTGCGAGTGTCAATGCGGGGGAAATCCGGTTAGTTAACCCATCATCCCTTGTTGACCAGCGATGTTACCTATGACGTTTTTCGGTCAGGTAGCCCTGGGTCTTCATCAGTAATCGTGACACTGGCCACTGGGCTGTCATCGGCAGTTCACGCCTGGCCGGCAGGCTGGGTCCATGTCCAGCGATCAGGACGAGCCAAGGGAAGACTCTTCCGCCGGCGCGGATATTGGCGCCCCGCAGGGGGCGCGCTCCGAGCCGATCACTGCCGTGGCCATTCTCGACACCGACGACTCGTCGCTGTCCCGGCGCCAGGTGCTCGCCGGCGCCGGCGGAGCCGGCCTGCTGGCCGCGGCCCCCATCCCGCTGACCCTGCAGCGCCCGCAGCCGCAGCGGGTGACCGCCGGCGCGACGCCCGAGCAGATTCACCTGACCTGGGGGCGCGACCCGGCGACCAGCATCGCGGTGTCCTGGGCGTCGCCTGAGCCCGCGGTCCGGCCGCGCGTCCTGCTATCGGGGCCGGGCGGCGACTCGAAGGTGGCCTCGGCCGTCCGGCGCAGCTACACCGACGGCATCAGCGGCGAGGCCATCTGGACCTATCACGCCCAGCTGACCGGGCTGGTCCCGGACACCGTGTACTCCTACGCCGTGACCGCCGACAACTACGGCTCGGACGAGCCGTTTTCCGCCACCTTCCGCACGGCGCCGCGCGGCCGGGCCGCGTTCCGGTTCACCAGTTTCGGCGACCTGGCCACGCCCAACCCGCAGTGGGTGCTCTCCTACGGCCAGAGCGCCTACGCCGTCGCCGCGGTCGAGTCGTTCCAGCCGCTGTTCCACCTGCTCAACGGGGACCTGTGCTACGCCGATCTCAATCCCGCCCGCCAGCCCGAGGTCTGGCGGGACTTCGGCAACAACTGCCAGGCCTCCGCCGCGCACCGGGCCTGGATGCCGTGCCCGGGCAACCACGAGATCGAGTTCGAAAACGGGCCGCAGGGACTGGCCTCCTACCTGACCCGCTACACGCTGCCCGACAACGGCGTGCCCGGCTTTCGCGGCCGCTGGTACGCCTTCCGGGTCAGCTCGGTGCTGTTCGTCTCGCTCGACGCCGACGACGTCGTTTACCAGGACGCCGGGGCGTTCGTGGCGGGGCCCGAGCCGCTGACGCAGACGGCTGGCTCGGATCACGACGCCATCGCGCCCGGGACCTCGTTCTACATCAGGGATTACTCCCGCGGCGCGCAGACGGCCTGGCTGGAGCGGACGCTCGCCGCGGCCCGGTCCGATAGGTCCATCGACTGGATCATCGTGCAGATGCACCAGGACGCGGCCTCCTCGTCGGCCACGGGCAACGGCTCCGACCTCGGGATCAGGCAGGCCTGGCTGCCGCTGTTCGACCGCTACCAGGTCGACCTCGTCCTGTGCGGCCACGATCACGACTACGAGCGGTCCTTCCCGCTGCGCGGCTTCGACAGCATGGTCGGACGGGACGCCGCGACCGGCGAGCCCGTGCAGACCTTGCGGCCGCACCCGGTCACGACCGACGCCAGCAGCGTGTTCGATACCAGCGAGGGCACCGTGCACCTGATCCTCGGCTGCGGCGGCACCAATGCCCCGCTGGATGAGTACGGGGTGGACGCGGCCGACGGAATGCGCCAGGCCAAGGTGTTCACCAGGGCGAACCGGCCCGCCCCGACCGCTACGCCAGACGTCTTCGCGCGGGCCGGCGCCGACGCGCTGGAGGACGCCACCTGGTCGGCGATGCGGGACCCGGCCTCCGGCTACGGGATCGCCGTGTTCGATGTGCACCCGGGCGAGGTCCGCGGCGGCATGACCAGCATCACGGTCCGGTACTTCCACGCGGTCGGCGCTGACCCCGTCAACCCGACCAGCGGCCGGGCCGGCGCGCCCACGCCGGCCTACACGGAGTTCGAGACCTTCACCCTGGTCCGCCACCGCTCCGACGGCTAGCCCCACCCGCCCCGCCCCCTGCGCCCCCGGCCTATACGCCCACCCGGCGGCCCGCGCCCCCGGCCCAACGCCACAACCCTCGCAAGGGCCTGGGCGGTCGAGGAGGCGCACGCCCGGGCTGAGGCCCGACGAGGTCCGGCGCCGCCCCGGACTGTGCGGGCCGGTCGTTACACCAGCGACGGGCTCAGGACAGGACGGTATGCGCGGGCAGCTGAGCTGCCGCGGGCGGCTGCGGCCGCCATACCCATGTCCTGTATGACCAGAACCGGAAGATGGTGGCCAGCGCTACGGCGATCACCAGGGCCGCAACGTCGGCGGGCTTGCCGTGCCAGCCCAGGACGTAGGTCGTGACAGCGAGGCAGGCGAGCTGGATTGCCAGCCCGACACTGCTCTGCGGGGAGGCATACCAGCATGGTAGACCACTCATTCATACACGTTTAATGTTGTCTATGGACGTATCTGGCCGGGACGTTACGTACAGGCACGTGTTGCCTGTCAGCATGGCTGCCCGGACCGTTGACCCGCTCTCGTCGGTGTGGTGACCGTCCACGGCAGAGGGACCTATGTCAAGCCGCGCTAGCCCCTGCCCCCGCAGGGCGTGGCCCGGCGTAGCCCACCTGGCCTGAATCGGCGGGGTCCTCGCCTTTCCGGGCTGGGCTCGCGCCAGCCATTCCTGGCCGTTCGCCCCGGTCGAGGTCCCGGAGGTCTACCTCGACCTGCGGAATGGCGCGGCGGATCAGGCTAGTGCCGACGCCCCGGCCTGAGCCCCGCCACAGGCAGGACCCCAGCTCGCCGTGCGTCGCCGCCCGGCCTGCGCCACGGCCCATCGGCTCGGTGTGCGGCCACCCCTCAGCCGGCCTATTCCGCGGCCTTAACGGGCCCATTCGGGCTGCGGGCGGCTGCGCCAATCGCGTCGCCGCGCGCCGCCCGCCGGGGACCGCCCGAGCCGCGCGTTGCCTGGTCACAGCCCTGCGGCGCCGATTTGCATCGGCTGGCCACGCTACGTACGTTGGGGCGCTGTGGCTAAGCAATCCAGACAAGGAGATCTATGAGGGTACGAACGAGAATAATTACCTCAGTGGGTGCCGGCGTGGCGATTGCGGGACTCGCGGCCGGCCCGGCACTGGCCAGCACGCACACGGTGCAGGCAGGTGACACGCTCAGCGGCATTGCGTCTCAGTCAGGCGTATCGCTCTCGCGGGTGGAGTCGGCGAACCCCCAGATCGCCGACCCTAACCTGATCACCGTGGGCGAGCTGGTGAACGTGCCGGACGGAAGCTCGGGCACCAGCTCGGCGGCACCGGCACCGGCACCGGCACCGGCGCCGGCCACGACGGCGACACCCGCCGCGGCCAGTCCGGCCACCGTGCCGGCCAGCAGCGGCAGTTCCGCGCCGTCGTCCTTCCAGCAGTGCGTGGCCTGGCGCGAGTCGTCGAACACCCCGACCGACCCCGACGGCCTGTACGGCATCCTGCCGAGCACCTGGGCCAGCCTCGGCTACTCGGGAACTGCCGGGCAGGCCTCGGTCGCGCAGCAGAACGTGGCGTTCCAGCGGCTGTACGCGCAGGACGGCACGTCGCCGTGGGCTCCCTACGACGGCTGCTGACCACCGCAGGCAGGCGCCCCGGCCGGAGGAAACTGATCTCTGGCCGGGGCACGTCTGCGCCGTAGGCGGCCCCGAGCGTCTGCAGGCAGGCCAACGGAGGCCTGCGTTGGCGCTGACGGAAACGGCCATCTACCGTTAGCAGGATGAGTGGCCTGAAAGTTCTGTTTATCGGCGGTAGTGGCGTCATCAGCTCGGCGTGCTCGCGGCTCGCCGTCGAGCGCGGTATCGACCTGTACGTCCTTAACCGCGGCGCCACCCTGCGGCGGCCACTGCCCGAGCAGGCCACGGTCCTGCGCGGCGACATCCGCGATCCGGCGTCGGTGGCCAAGGCGCTCGGCGGCAGGGAGTTCGACGCCGTCGTGGACTGGGTCGCGTTCACGCCCGATCAGGTCCAGGCCGACATCGACCTGTTCCGCGGCCGGGCCGGGCAGTACGTGTTCATCAGCTCCGCGTCCGCCTATCAGACCCCGCCGGCCCGGTTGCCGGTCCTGGAGTCGACGCCGCTGCGCAACCCGTTCTGGCGCTACTCCCGCGACAAGGCTGCCTGCGAGGACTTGCTGGTCAGCGCCTACCGCAACGAGGAATTCCCGGCCACGATCGTCCGGCCCTCGCACACCTACGACAAGACCCTGATCCCGCTGGACGGCGGCTGGACAGCGCTGGGCCGCATGCGGCAGGGCAGGCCCGTGGTGGTGCACGGCGACGGCACCTCACTGTGGACGCTGACCCACCACGCGGACTTCGCCCGCGGCTTCGTGCCGCTGCTGGGCCATCCCCGGACGCTCGGCGAGGCGTTCCACATCACCTCCGATGACGTGCTCACCTGGAACCAGATCGCGCAGTCTCTGGCGACGGCCGCCGGGGTGAGCGCTGACATCGTGCATGTCCCCTCGGATGCGATCGCGGCGGCCGACCCCGACTGGGGCGCCGGGCTGCTCGGCGACAAGGCGCACTCGATGGTGTTCGATAACTCGAAGCTGCGCAGCGTGGTGCCGGACTACCGGGCTGTCATCCCGTTCGAGCAGGGCGCGCGCGAGATTCTGGCCTGGTACGACGAGGACCCGTCGCGGCAGCAGGTCGACGCCCGCATGGACGCGGTGATGGATAAGCTCGCCGGCGCCTACCGCCCCTGAACCGGGCGGCGCTGCGGCTGGCCGGCCGTCTGGACCAGTCGCTCCAGGAGGCCGACCAGACTCTCCCGCTCGGCCGGGGAAAACGCCGTCAGCACCGCGTCCTGGGCCGCCGCGATCGCCCCGTCGAACCGGTTCAGCGCGCCGCGCCCGGCCGCGGTCAGCGTCACGCTGTTGCGGCGCCGGTCACCCGGATCCCGGTCACGGCTGATGTACCCCTCGTTCGCCAGGTCGTTAAGGATCGCCACCATGTCACTGGGGTCGATGGCCAGCCGGCGCCCGATGTCGGCCTGCGCCGCCGGCCCGAACTCATCGAGCGTCGCCAGCACCCCGTAGAAGCCCCGGCGCAGGCCCGCCTCGGCGAGCCGCTCCTGGGTCAGCTGCTGCGCCGCCCGGGAGGCGCGGCCCAGCAGCCAGAACGCCGTGCCGCGCAGCCGCAGCGGCGCGCGGCTCTCATGGTCGCAGGACTCATCGGAGATCACGCGGCCAGTCTAGCCAGGTCCGTTGGCAGCACCAACGATTCCTGATACCGTTGGCCCGGCCAACGTTGGCAACTACAACGTTTATCTGACCAACGTTGACTGGGCCAATCAAATCTGCGGTGCGATACGGAGAAGACATGCGGCGAGTGCGCTACTACGAGTTCGGCGGCCCCGACGTCCTGCGGGTCGAGAAGACCGAGGTCCCCGTCCCCTCGGCGGGCCAGGTCCTGATCAGGACGGAGGCCATCGGGACCAGTTACGTCGACACCGCCATGCGCCGCGGCGCCAGCGTGCTCGGCCAGCCGGGCCTGCCGGGCAGTCCGCACGGTGACGTCGTGGGCACCGTGGAGGCGGCGGGTGACGAGGCCGGCGCGGCACTCGTGGGCAAGCGGGTAGTCGCACTGGTGACGCCGGACGCCTACGCCGACTACGTGCTCGCCGACGCAGCCTGGCTCGCCCCCGTGCCCGCCGGCGTCGACGCCGGCACCGCGAGCGTCCTGGCGATGCCCGCCCCGGTGGCGCTGCGCGTGCTGCGCGCCGGACAGCTCGCCGCGGGCGAGACCGTGCTGGTGCACTCCGCGGCCGGCGGGATCGGCCATCTGGCCACCCAGCTGGCCAGGCTCGAGGGCGCTGGCACTGTCATCGCCACGGCCAGCTCGCCGGACAAGCTCGCCTTCGCCCGGCAGCACGGCGCCGACGTGGGCATCTGCTACACCGATGCCGACTGGGCGCAGCAGGTCCGCGCGGCGGCTCCGGACGGCGTCGACGTCATCCTGGACAGCGTCGGCGGGCAGGTGAGTGCCGCGAGCCTGGAGCTGCTGGCCCCGTTCGGCCGCCTGGTGATCTACGGTGCTGCCAGCGGCGAGCTGCCCGCTCTTCCAATGAGCAGCCTGTACGCGTTGCGCTCCGTGACCGGCTTCGGGCTCCTGGCCTGGCGCATGGCCCGCCCCGACCAGGCCCGGCACGAGATGACCGAAGTCGCCGAGCACGCCGCCGAGGGCCGCCTGCGGGCTGTCGTGCAGGCCACCTTCCCACTCGAGGAGGTCGCCCAGGCGCATGCGCTGCTGGAGGACCGGGACCGGCTCGGCCGGGTGCTCCTCGTGCCCTGACCAGCCAGCGGGCCAGAGCGCGGCGACGCGGGCGCGGATGAGCCGACGGCTGAGCGGCACGCTGCTGACGGCGATGCCCGCCAGGATCGCCGCCGCGCCCGCGATCTGCGGCAGGCCGAACGGGTCCCCGAAGGCCAGGATGCCGACCCCCGCGCCCACTAGCGGCTCAAGGTTGAGGAAGGGCGCGGCCACCGCCGCGGATACGCGGGACTGCCCGAAGGCGAAGAGCGCGAATGGCAGCAGCGTGCCCCCCAGCGCCAGCGCGACCGTGACCGGCAGGCCCCGCGCCGCGCCGGCCACGGAGGGCATCCCCTCGGTCATGACCGCCACCGGCAGCGTGGCCAGCGTGGCGGCGAGGAACTGCAGGGCCGTCACGGCCAGCGGGTCGCGCCCCGCCAGCAGGCGGGTCTGCGCCACGGTAAAGGCCGCTGACATCAGCAGCGATACCAGAACCAGGCCGTCGCCGGTCATCGTCGCGCCACCGCCGGCGGCGCCGGCCACCAGGCAGACCCCGCCCAGCGACACCGCGTAGCCAGCCCAGGCCGCGGGACGCGCGATACTGCGGAACCGCAGCGCCGCGATGATCGCCACCAGCACCGGCGTGGCCCCGACGAGAAGCGCCGCGTGGGACACGCTGGTCCGCATGACGCCTTCGTTCTGGACGAGAATCGTGCCCCCGTAACCCACGGCGCCCCAGGCCAGGACGGCCGGGCTGCTGGCGGCGCGCAGCCGGGAGCGGCAGGCCACCAGCAGGATGGCCGCCGCCAGCCCGAACCGCACGACGGTGAGCCAGCCCGGCGGCAGCCACTGCACCGCCAGCTTGGTGCCGGGCACGGTGGAGCCCCACAGCACTCCTGCGGAGGCCAGGGCGACAACAGCACGGCGATCGAAAGTCATGCTTCTATCATGCGAACCAGGTGGCCTAAATTTGCCATCTGAGGGATCTGGCGAAATAATCGACCGTGAGATGCCTACTTCACTTGACGAAATTGACATAAAACTGCTAACCGAGCTACAGGCTGACGCCGACCGCACGAACGTCGAGCTTGCCCGCGGCGTCGGCCTGTCGCCGGCGGCCACGCTGCACCGCGTTCGACGGCTGAAGGAGTCCGGCGTCATCCGCGTCATCTCCGCGCGGCTCGACCCAGCCGCGGCCGGGTTCCCGCTGAGCGTGTACGTGGCGGCCAATACGGCCCGGCACGACCCGCGCTCCGTCCGCGCCTTCGAGGACCAGCTTCGCGCCCTGCCGCAGATCATCACGGCGGACAACATCGCCGGCGAGATGGACTACCTGCTCACCATCGTCGCCCGCGACGTCGGAGAGCTACAGCTCGTGCTGACCCGGCTGGCCACCCGCGGCGCCCAGCGGCTCATCACCTACCTGCGGCTGGAGGAGGTCAAGCCGCCGTCGCCGCTGCCGCTCGGCCCGGCCGAGCCCGCGCCGGGCGGCCCGCCCGGCGCCGGGGTCACGGCCGGGTCCACCCGGCCCGGCTCAGCCGCGCGACCCGGCCCGGCGCCGCGCGGCTGACCGGCACCGCGCGGCTGACCGTCGGCCGCGCCGGCGGCTGGCCCGTCCCGGCCGCGCGAGCGCGACCATCACTGCGGTTCCCAGCGCCAGCCGTCGTTGTCCTGGCACACGATGGTCTCGCCGTCTCCGGCCAGCCCGGTCACGCCGTGGTCGGCATCCGAGCAGAACTCGCCGGGCTCGTAGCAATGCCCGGCGCTGGATAGCGGATGGCACGAGGCCGGCGGCGGCGGCGGCGCGGCGGGCGGCGGTGAGGTCGCCGGGGCAGACGGCGGCGGGGGCGGGGGCGGGGGCGGCGGACTCTTCGGTGGTGAGCTCGGAGCCGCGGCGGCACCGAGGTAACGGTGATATGCCCGGTCCCAGTTGCGCCCGATGGCCCGCTGCGCTGCGGCGAGAGTGAGCCGGCCGGAGCACACGAGGGCGTGCAGCCGAGCCTCCAGGCGGTTCTTGGCGCGGAACGACCGGGCCGGCTGCGGCCACAGATTCCGGATCGAGTCGGTGCCGTCCAGGTCCAGCGGCACGAGCTGGTCGATGCGGTAGCGATGCCGGAGGCCTGGTGCGATGCCGTACTCGGCGAAGACCCTAGCGACGACGGCGCCGCCGGGACGCCCCCCGGCCAGCATCGCGCTGACGTGCGGGCAGATAGCGGTGCGGCTGTGCCCGGCGGCCCCCGGGGTCACGCGCCGGGGCGGGCGGCTCCCCCACCTCGTCGGCGCCGCGGCGAGCACCGCCGCCTGGACATGCGGCGACGCCGAGGCCGTCGCGGTTCCCGCGAGCTGGCTGGCCTGGCCGCTGACGGCCGCGCTGCTGCACCCCGTGACCGCAACGGCAGTTAACAGGGTGACAATGACCGGTCTGTTCATGACCGTGGTCCTTCCTCAGGAAATGCTGACGCCGAGTTGCGCCGGGAGACCGCCTCGTCCCCCGGAACCGTTCGGGCCTCCGCCCGCCCCAGGGCAACTCAGCACAATATGTGACGCGTCAGTCACGACATCGGAGTACGCAATCAGCGGACTGGACCACCGGATCCGAGTTCATGGCTGAGGAAGCCCAGCACGTCGGCCAGGAGTTCATCGCGCTGGGCCAGGGTGGAGCCCTGGCCGTGGCCGCCGTGCGCCTCCACTCGCAGCAGGACCGGACGTCAGGTCGGGCCGCCGCACGAGAGCGCCGCCCGTGGGGATCCCGTCGGCGCTGGTACCGTCCCCCGCCAGCCGCTCCGGGCTGGTGTAGCGCTGCCCGATGAGGTACTCGGCGCAGTCGATGAAGTCGGTGATGGTGTTCTCCTTGCGGGGCCCGCGCCCGGCCTCATGCCATTCGCGCCCGTACTCACCCCCGCCGCGCAGGCCGGCGACCGCGTAGACGCCCCCACGCTCGTACCAGGCCAGCATCTCCGGCGCGAACAGCCGGCGCGGCACGAATCCGTAGGATCCGTAGCCGGTCAGGATGGCAGGGCTGGCGCCGTCGCGGACGAGCCCCTTGCGATGCAGGACGCGCAGCGGAACGAGCGTGCCGTCACGGGCCGGGACCCGCATCCGGCGTCCCGCTCATGGACCAGCAGGTGGTCGCCCACGACGCAGACCGCGACCATGGCCCGCTCGCTCCCCGGCATGACTACGGTGGCGGCGCCAGGGCCGGGTTCGGACAAAGGCACCACCACGAGGCTGGAACGGGGCGCCTCACGGTAGGTCACCAGGTAAAGGTCGGAGCCGTGCA